>Ga0099364_10013906_pt1 | contig 10756 bp, 11 predicted proteins | sample TergutTh196P3_FD_73070 | JGI IMG/M metagenome (GOLD analysis project Ga0099364, IMG submission 73070) | Microcerotermes parvus P3 segment gut microbial communities from Pointe-Noire, Republic of the Congo - Th196 P3 | ecosystem: Host-associated > Arthropoda: Insects > Digestive system > Gut ...
GGGCGCCTCCCGACCGCGTTTCAACACGTTCTTCTTTATTACCTCGACAGTCGGGTGGGGCGGCCCGTGGTGGAAGAGGGGGGGTGGGGGGGGGGGAAAAAAGGGGGGGGGGGGAATCGAGACAGTCTTTGTTTACCTTGTCGAATGCAGCAGTAGGGGCAGAGCCCCTTTAAAGGTACCGCTGTTGTGACAGCGCCCTTCCTATCCTGTACGTTCTATTCGTAACATTATAATTAATGCTCAAAATATGATGTATACATAAACTGTCCATAAACATTTGGATACATTTAAATTAAGCCTAACATATTAACGGGAGACTAAAATTAAATGACACTATGCCTATTAAAGAGACCAAGAATCGTACCAAGAAACCTGCTATCGTAGTCACAATTCTTAACAGAACCACCCGCCTGCCCTATATATTACTGACATAGCTATATAAAAAAAATTGAATAATTTGTTTGGTAGGGGTACGGGGTCCATGATAAGTCGGTCCCTTTCACCACGGCATGGTGCGTCCGCAGGCTGCGAATGGAAGAACGGTCTCCAATATTGGGGGGGGTAGCTGCGAATATATTGAATAAGCAGTCGCGGACAGCTAAAAAGGGGTGGTCCTCCAACTTGGGAGTTGGGAGAGGTGCTGACAATTCTTCGCCGTAAAAAATACCATGTTAAGAACTATTCACAAGTGCCTCGGTTTTTTGTGGCGGGTTCTTGTGAATGCGGTAATGAACCTTCGGTTTCCATATTATAGGCGGGCAATTTCTTGACTGGCTTGGTAACCTGTTGGCTTCTCGAAGGATTCTGCTGCATCTACTTAGTTAGTTAGTTAGTTAGTCATTAAGTCAGGCGTACGCAGTTGGCTGAGGCACAGCTCTACATGCCGGAAGGTTGTGAATTTGAATCCCGATGGGGGTCACTGGGATTTCTAACTGACTAAGTCCTTCCGGCCGCACTATGGCCCTGGAATCGACTCACCCTCTAACAGAAATGAGTACCAGAAATATCTCCTGAGGGGGGGGGGGGGGGGGGGGGGGGGGCGGGGGGGGGGGGGGGCCGCCCCCCCCCCCTCGTTTGGAGGGGAATCGCCGTTAGGCGATTGTCCTTTGGTCTTTTGTCCCTGTTTTGGGGCGTTTGCGAAGTTTTGAACTTATCCACAAAGAAGCGCCGCCTACTACTGGTTAAAACTACAGGTTACTAAAGGCAACTACAGGAAGGGGTCCGCCAGCCTCCTGGTGGCGGGGGCTGGCGGGGGGTGCTTGTTACCGTTAGTACGCAAATCTGTTACCGTTAGTACGCAAATCTGTTACCGTTAGTACGCAAATCTGTTACCGTTAGTACGCGAATAACTTTTTTTCCCACGGTCATTTGTGGATTCATTTTTGGCCCTTCGAGGGCAATTCTTTAGTTTTTGGGACGTGAGGTTCCCCCGGCACGAAAAGCACCCCTTTGTCTTGCACACTGATACTACGCGCTTCAGGGTATATCGCTTGTACTTTTTTCAGAGCAGCCTTGAATTTGCTCTTAAAATTGGCTCTTCCTCGGGCGTCACGAGGGTAATCCGCGCCGAACTGAGCCTGTATGTCCTCCCACTTAATCATAGTAGGAGCGGTCGTATAGCTGTTTTTATATGTCGCCCATAGGTAGATATCAATTCCCATCAGCGATTTTCCTAAAGACTTTAGCGCTTCCAAGAAAAACACAACCGGACTTTTCATCAATTCGTTGAAAAACGCTTCGCTCAGAGTGATAGTTGACTCCCACATTGAGCTTTCGTCTAAGTTTTTACCCCAGTAAAGCTCATATTTCTCGACGGGGTACATATTCAGACCGATATCGCTGTTTTTTGTTGAACACTCAAAGCTGATGGAAGCCGAGAACAGGCGTTTCATTTGGTTACGCAGGTCTTTTATCCTGGGGCCGTTCCGGGGGATTCCCAACATCCGCAGGAACTCGGCTTGATTCTTACCAGCGTTTAGAACTCTTGATTTCGTCCGTACGGCCTCCGTGGTCATCCAAACCAAAAGTTTGCGCGGGTACACTCCATGGGGCATACCATACCGAGGGTCGGCCTTAATCCGTAGGACATAGTTACCGTTCCGGCGCTCATACACCAAGTCTTCTTTCTCGCTGTGTGGCAGGGACGCTACGACGAGTGCTTTAGCTATGTAGCCTCTTTCGAGCTTTTCGGGGTCGTCAAACACGATTTCGACGGGAATATCTTTAACTTTTGATATACTTTTCTTAGTCATTTCCTGCCTCCTGTGAAGGTGGGTTTTTGATAGCTCGTCGGTGGTTTGTGCAAGAACCTCCGGCGAGCGCTTTTTTTATATGCTGGTATTATACCATGTCACAAAAATACAAGCCCTGTCCTGTACTACTTTCGCGCCAGCTTTTTTTAAAATGTACTGACAGGTCCTATTATAGATGTTAGCATTTTATCGAAAACTGGCTCCTAGTCTCTTTTTGTGTGTGGATCGAGGCGGGGGCCTCTGGATAGTAACAATTCAAAAACGCCTCTTCGGAGGCGTTTTTGAATTGTTTTGAATTGTTTTACCAACCTTTCGGTGAGTCGGCCTCGTGTTTTTAGTTTTTGTCGTCGTTCCTGTCTTTGTTCCTGATGAGTTTCCTCACCGCTTTTTCCGCCTCTTCTTTGCTCGGGCACCTCTCGATGATTTCAAGCACCATTTCGAGCATTCCGTCAAATTGTCGGTCAGTCATAATTTCCCACCTCGCTTCCACGTCACCACCTCCGACTCGTATTATACTTGTCCGGGCCTCGGTTCTAAAAGCCGGTGCTGATGCGGGTTTTAGGCTTACCACGGGAGTTGACCGTTCAGTGTTTGCAAGGCACTACCAACGGTAAACGTTCACCCTGTTTCTGTATGGGTGAATGAGTATATGGATAAATACAACGTCTTGTCCGTCATAGAGACTATTTTGATCAAAGCTGACTTTAATAGTCTTGCCCATAAGAGGTTCAACTGTAAAAGTTTCTATGTACGATTCTACATCTCCTAAAAGTTGATGCTCACTTGCTATCTGCTTCAAATACTCCACAAGCTCCGGGAAATATTCCACAAGTTCCGGGGTTTCTTGCGCTACAACTAGATTATAACCAACAAACCAGTGTCCATTTATCTGCTCGACAACATACAAGCCAGGAGTATTCAATCCGAAGTCGTCACGTGTCTGGTAGCCCTTGGAAAGAGATTCAATAGTTGGGTTAAAAGTTTCGTCATGGCGCTTAAAGCCAGAATATTCTAAACCCTTCAATTGGGACACTATGTTGGAGGAATGCTTCGTGAGCTTCGTGATTCTGGCTCTTTCTTCTCTTTCTGCGGCTTCAATTCTGGCTCTTTCTTCGGCTTCTTCGGCTTCAATTTTGGCTCTTTCTTCGCGGATTCTGGCTCTTTCTTCGGCTTCTTCAGCTTCAATTTTGGCTCTTTCTTCGTGGATTCTGGATCTTTCTTCGGCTTCGACTTCGGCTCTGGCTCTCTCAGCTTCGGTTCTTAAATCAGGACGCTTGAAAATAAGACCATTCATCGTTTCCAATGCAAGCTCCCAACCATCTGAACCCAAACTATTAAGAAAATCCACCACATCCTCAGCAGTTCTAAGATTATGCAAATTTCCACCATCAACAAGCTTATATTCCCAACGCACTAAATTAGACGTACCGGCAACACTATTACCTCCACCACCTACAATCATGACTAATGCAAGTGCTATGGCAAATAATTTCTTTTTCATAACAATCTCCCTTTCTTTTTGTCGGTATTATACCCTAGGAAGCCATTTGCGGGGGCCTCCAGGCGGATCGATATACCCTTGGTATTTATGGCCGGCGCGCAAAAAAACAAAAATCGAGGCACGGGCCTCCGTGCTAAACTAACACTTATCAAATTGACATTCCGCAACAAGCTACCGCTCGAACCTTGGCAAGAAGGAGGGAAAAACAGATGAGTGAAGACGTTGACAAGATTTGCAGAGCAATCCTCTATCAAGCGAAAAAGGCGAAAAATCTGAAGGAAGCCATTGACGCCATCGAAGTCGCTGTCGGTGCCGATAACGTAGCTGCGGTCAACAACAAAATTGCAGAACAAGAAAAAGAAGCCCAAAACCAGCGGGATTGAAGTGTGTGGGTTTTTATTTGGGGGCTCGGCGCGATTGGCGCGGGCCTCCTGATTTTTTGTTAAATAGAGCGGGGGGGCTCCTGAGTCCAAGGCGGGGGCCTCCGGGCAGAACAAAACACATCACACACAAAAAAAGGCTGCTTTTAAAGCAAAACCCCACTGCCAACGAGTTTCGCCGGGAATCTGAACGCCCCATTTTTCAACACCGTGACGGCCGCGGTCGTAAGCCGCATGGGGGTATTCATTACCGTATCGTAACGTATTATATCGTATTGTAACGTATCGTAATGTATCGTATCATAGTGTATCGTAGTGTATCGCTATTACGTATTATTGCCGATACGTTACGATACGTTACGATTTATACTATACGCAGAAGTTAAAAACTCAACCTGGAGGGAAACGAAATGCCAAGGCAGGGGATAAGTTACGATGAAGTTGCAAGCGTTTGCCAAGAATTGCAGGGGGCTGGAGAAAACGTGACTCTGAAAAGAGTACGCGAAAAACTTGGAACTGGCTCCATGTCAACGATAATGGGGCACGTTAACCGATGGACTGACATGCACCCGGCGCCCCGATCCAAAACAGCCACCGTCACGGCAGACTTTCAGACCGCCAATAAACAAGACGGTTTAATGGCAGAGCTTGACCGTCTAAAAGCACAGTACAGAGAGGAGCTTGTGCAAAAAATAGACGACCTTCAGGCGGAGAAAGACGACCAAATTAAAACCATCGAGGCGAGACTGGCAGATGCTAACTACGCCGCAGAGGAAACCGACAAGGAAAATGCAAAGCTGACAGATCAGATAGACAAGCTCAAAGCCGACGAACTTATCTGGCAGGGAGAGCGGAAAGAAAAAATAGCGACAATGGAACAGATGAGAAAAGACATTGCCGAACTTAAAGCCGACTTACAAACCGAACGAGCTGCCAGAATTGAAGCTGAGAAAGAAGCTGCTAGGTATAAAGCTCTTGCGGAAGAACGCGAAAGAACCGCACTTCGACCCGACATACAGGAACCCACAAAACAGACCACACCGAAAGCGGCGACGAACACGGACAAAAGGCCAGACATATTGGGGCCTGAACAGAAGGAGGAATTAAACACAGAAGATACAAAGCACTCAGAGCAAGCGCAAGGAGAGAGCACTCCAAAGGAGGCAAAAAAACGGACAAGCAAAACAAAAACGCCCACAGGAACCAAAAACTAGAACAAAATTAAAATAACAATACACCCAAGTTAATAATAACTTGGGTGTTTGTTTTTATCTATTACTGTGCAGCTCTTTGTGCGCCGATTGCTGCTTTTCTCTTTTCCTTTTCCAATTTGTCACGGTTTACTAACGAATCGAACAACCTTCTCTCAGCCGGGTCGATAACAAAATCACTAAATGGCTGTGAGTTAATATCTTTATCATACGTATCTTGACTTTGCGCTTTTTTAAACGCGCCATACACTTTAAGAGCTTGTTGACCTTTTACCAGCAGACTTTTTTCCTTGTTCAATTCCTTCTGCTGTCTTTTTAATTCAGCAATCTGCTCTTGAATATTTTTGCTTTCTTTCCCTACTGATTCAAATGTAGCCACGATGATACACCCCCTTTTGATATATCATACTATTGTTTCTATTCAAGTCAACTGCACGAAGTACCAATATACATTTGCAAAATTTTCTTTATCATCTTTACCGTAGCCTCCTCGGTAAAATACCCTCGGAGAGTTCACTTAGAAGTTTGGCAAGCAAACTTCTCGTGAACCCTGCCGGGGGCAGAAGACAAATATAAAGCCAAATATCTTAGTATAGGTGGTGATACCGTTGGCACAATATAGCCTTAATATAAAAGTCGGAGGAAAAGCTAATAAAAGAAATGGTACAAAAAAGGCTGATAGCGCTAAAGGTATCTATGATTATGTTATGCGTGAAGGACGCTATGAGCCTGGACGTGAGAACTATGGAGAAGATAAGCGCGATAAGCCTTATTACTTTGAATCAGGTAATATGCCATCATGGGCACAAGATATGCCGCGCGATTACTGGAAAGCTGCTGATAAGTATGAGCGTGACAATGGAAGACTATTTGTTGCAGTAAGAGTCATGCTGCCAAGAGAGCTTACAGATGAACAGAATGTCGAGCTTGCTAAAAGCTACGCTCACGAATTAGTAGGCACTCAAAGACCGTACACATTCGCCGTCCACACAGATGACCCCGGCAATCCGCATATGCACCTTGTAATTAACGAACGTGTAAATGATGGTATAGAAACACCTGCAAAGCACTGGTTTAAAAAAGCTGATAAGCGATTAGCAAACCCAGGCAAATCCAAGATACTTGTCATGAATAAAAAAAGCGAACTAAACGCTGGTCGTAAGCTATGGGCCGATCTTGCAAATGACGCCTTAACTAGAGCCGGTTTTGATAACAGCCATTTCATCAGTGAGAAAACGCTATACGCGCAAGGAAAACATGATAAAGTACCACAGCCATATATTAAAAAGACAGCCATCAGAAAGTCTGTTGTAGAAGGCATTAAACGATACAATGCTTTGATTGACCAATTCAATACACTCGAAGAGACGCACAACCAACTTGAGGCTGCGCTTTCTGAAATGTTCAGTAAAGAGGCTACAGAAAAGCCGATAACAGCCCCGGAAAAGATAACGACACAGCCGCCGCTCCCTGACCTCAGTGCAGAAGTTGAGAAAATCATCAAGATAGAGCGCGATAAATTCATTCAAGCCGAAGCCAAAATAATCAGAGACGAAGAAAGCCGAAAACTCGGTGAATCTGACCTTAAAGCAGCGGCGTTCTACGCTCACGCTAAAAAAGAACCTATCAAGCCCAAGCTGTTCGGCTTGGAGAATTGGAAAAAAAACCACGCCAAATGGCAAGCAGATTACATCGAAATAGAAGCCGAAGCCAGAGAAGCATATATTCAAGCTGGAGGCGATCCGCAGCAGGGTGTTAAGCGTGAGTGGTACATGGCAGAAACCGAGCGACGCAACGGCCAGGAGTACGCCGAAGAGAAAGCCCTGGAAGCATGGAAAGTAAAAGAGCCGATTGCTATAGAGGCAGCGCATAAAAAAGCTGAAAAGCAACACGCCGCAAAGAGAGCCGCGGCCATTGCCGAGCTGTCCCCCGGGCAGTGGGTAGCAATATCGACACCAGAAGGAAAAGAAATGGCCTTAGAATTTTTGAAGTGGGAAGGTAACCCCGGAGAAATTGCCATATGGAGGGCAGAAGACAACACCCGTAAAGGCGGTCAAATCGACAAAATAACCTACCGGCTAATCGGCCGGGAAGAAGCAGCAAAGAGAGCAGCGGCGGGACAGGCGAAAACCCAGGCAAAAGAACAGCAACGGGAACAGGCAAGGCCGGAAACGAAGAAGCAAGAACCCAAAGGCCGAGGCGGTCAAAGCCGGTAGTCTAAAGCCTTGCAAAGCCTGAACAAAAAGATACCCGCCGGCCGCCAGGCGAAAAGCAAAATCCGCATCAATACCGGTTTTAGAACCGAGGCCCACAGACAGGGTTATAGTGTTGAGCGGGCAACACCGGGCTTAAAAAATCAGGAGGCCCGCGCGGATCGCGCCGAGGCCTCCCGATTTTTTTGGTAAAATGGCGTGGGGGGCTCCACCGAAGAACACCACCCACAGAGGGGAGGTGGGAGCGATGGAGGAAAAAATTCGGCTAGTGATAGCTGCGCTGCAACTAATACTAGCCGTTTTGGAACTTGTTGCGATCCTGTTTTAGAGGGTAAATCCTCACCGAGGTGAGGGCTGCAACCCTCACTTCGGCCTTGTTGTGCCGGAGTCCCCCAAAGTAAGTTAATTATATCACGTCACGGTGGGAGATATCAGCAATCAGATCAAATCAAAGGGCGTGCCACTGAACGGGCAGTAGCACGATTATCGAAGTGTACCCATGCCCAGCAAAAGCAATATGGTGGGCGATGTAAACGCCGATACGAGCGCCATGATGATTGCGCATATACCCCAGGCATACTGCTTTCTCATAATCGCTATTGCCGAAAGGATGAGCGACAAAGGCACAAAAAGGATTGCAAAGACGAAAAAGCCTATAATGGCAAATATTAGAGCACATATTCCTACGGCTGAACTCGTTTGCTGAACCACCACCACAGTATTTACTGTTTTTTCACTTGGTGCATTCTCTGCCATTTTGAATTTTCCCCTTCCAGTAAATAGAATGCTCTGCGATAACAAAAGAGCGCGGTACTTGTTTAATACCCGACGCGATTAAACGCTTTCTAAGGCCATTTCCCGACCCAACGAGGGGAAATATACCTTCCAGGGGTCTTTTTTTCGTCCTGTGCCGTCAGTCGTGGCGTAGGAGTGAAATTTTCTAATGCCTCCGTCCTGAGTTTTTGCCTTTGTCGTTGCCTTTGCTTTTTTTGTGTGTGATAGTCTGTCTTGTCTTTTCGGTTTCCGCTGGAAGCCCTAAAAAATGGGGCTTTTGGTTACGGAAGTCTCCGCTTAAAAAGAAAAAGGGCCGCAGAATCAATGCCAGTAGCATATTCCCAGCCTTCCGCGCCTAAACGATTAAATTCTGCAAGAATAGCATTACTTATTTCATCTGGAGTCGAGCCATAACCTTCCGTTAATCCCATAATAATCTCGCGTTGGTCAAGTGTTCTATATTCCCAACGCTCTGCACTAAGCGCATTGGCAGCTCTATTACCTCCACCACCTACAACCATGACTAATGCAAGCGCTAAAACAACGACTAAAACAACTGATATGTGGTATCTGTCCGGTTGCCGAATGTCCCTTTTTTGAGAAAATGGCTAAAATGGGGCGTTCGTCAGAGTGGGCTGGAGCGCATGGCGCGGATCCGCGTGAGCTTTCCGTACTGTTGGGGGGTGAGCCGTAGGCGAGGGGGGCTTGCCCCCCTTTGGAGGGGGAATCGCCGTTAGGCGATTGTCCTTTATGGTCCTTTGTCCCCGTTTTGGGACGTTTGTGATCGTTGCGGGAGCGATAGTACGCAAATCTCCGACCGTTAGTACGCACGTTCCTGCGTTTGGGGCGTTTGGCCGGTTTTCCACATATTCACAAAAAAAACGTTGCTACTACAGGGTATTTTTAATACAGGGAACTTAATACAGGTATTTAGATATGCGGTACCTTTTATGCGTAAGAAGCGGTACCTTTTATGCGTAACTTTTTTGGACATACCACAAGAAAAACGTCCTAAACCCGCTGATTGTGGGGTCTAGGGCGTTTTAAGGTGAGGCGGTACTTTTTATGCGTGGATAACTTTTCTATCCACTGGCGGATGTGATTAATTTTTGGGGTACGTGTGGTTTGCCTGGAACATAAAGTAAATGGTTTTCTCCGGTCTGTAATTTCAGAGCTTCCGGGTAGATCGCGGCAACCCGAACCATTGAATTTATTAGCTTCTTTTTGAAGTTCCGCTTGCCTTGCGGCGTCATGGGGTATCCCGCCCCAAACTGAAGCTGTAGGGCTTCCCAAGGTATGGGGTAAGACCTCGTACTATACGAGTTTTTATGCGTCAACCAACAGTAAAAGTCAATATCCATCGGGGAATGACTAAACTCACGCAACGCCGACATGTCCAACGGTATAGGTCGCTCGGATATTTCTTCAAAGAATTTTTGAGAGAGCGTTATCGACGCCTCGAATAGTTGTCTTTGGTTTGGGTTTTCAACCGGTTTCCACCAAAATTCATCAGCAGCTTCGATAGGTACTACATTCCTGAATAGGCGTTTCTCGTCATCCTCGTATTTGCAGGTTATAGCACAACCCAAAAGCCGCCCCATTTGATTTCTGAGCCGTGTTATTGACCCCCAACGTCCCCCTGTAGGGACCAAGCCTAACCTCCCCATAAACTCGGACATGTTATCGCCAAGAAAAATAGTTCGTGAACTCGTCTTGACCGCCTCGGTTGTGAAGAAAATCATCAGGATACGAGCCAAAGCCCCGTAGGGTAAGCCCTCGGAAGACATCATGGAGAGTTTGAAATTTCCGTTCTGGCGGGTGTAGATATGGTCACCGGAGTCGCGGTGAGGCATGGTCGCCCGAACGAGTGCCCTAGCGATGAAACTGATACTACCAGCTTCCTTGATTTGCTGATTCTCTTGCTCCCAAAACTCCTCAAGTGTTATTATTGCTTTACTCATAATTCTGCCTCCTGTGAAGGTGGGATTTTGATAGCTCGTCGGTGGTTTTTCCCGAACCTCCGGCGAGCGCTTTTTTATATTCTGGTATTATACCATGTCACAAAAATACAAGCCCTGTCCTGTACTACTTTCGCGCCAGCTTTTTTTAAAATGTACTGACAGGTCCTATTATAGATGTTAGCATCTTATCGAAAACTGGCTCCTAGTCTATTCTGGTATTTATGGCCGGCGCGCAAAAAAACAAAAATCAAGGCACGGGCCTCCGTGCTAAACTAACACTTATCAAATTGACATTCCGCAACAAGCTACCGCTCGAACCTTGGCAAGAAGGAGGGAAAAAAACAGATGAGTGAAGACGTTGACAAGATTTGCAGAGCAATCCTCTATCAAGCGAAAAAGGCGAAAAATCTGAAGGAAGCCATTGACGCCATCGAAGTCGCTGTCGGTGCCGATAACGTAGCTGC
>Ga0099364_10013907_pt1 | contig 10754 bp, 7 predicted proteins | sample TergutTh196P3_FD_73070 | JGI IMG/M metagenome (GOLD analysis project Ga0099364, IMG submission 73070) | Microcerotermes parvus P3 segment gut microbial communities from Pointe-Noire, Republic of the Congo - Th196 P3 | ecosystem: Host-associated > Arthropoda: Insects > Digestive system > Gut ...
CAGATGCCTCAAAGCCCTCCTTGTGCGCGGCGATTCCCTCGAACGCGTCGGCCAGCGGGGCAAAATCCTTAAACAGATTCTTCGCTTCCACATACTCGCCCCAATGCCATATATGCCCACTGCCCGCCGCCCCCGCGAACAGGGCGGGGTAGGTGACGTCGTAAAATATGCGCCCCTTGTGGTCGCACTGATAAAAACGGAAGGGGCCCACATGCCGGTCGTTGACGCCCCCCGTCTCCGTCAATATGCATGGCTTGTCCATGCGCCGGGAGCGCTCCACCGCCTCGATGGAAAAGGCTACGGGGTCGCTGTGGCAAATGTCCATCGGCGCGCCCTGGTCCAAGTATCGGTGCACCTGTTGGAATTCCATCTCCGGCATGTCCCGGAACGCATCCTGTCTCTCCTGCTTCCATTCCTCGTCGAAGCTACCGAGGGAGTTCACCGTCAGGTTATGGGGCGATAGAGCCTTGACGCGGGGCAGCATCTTTTTCGTAAAAGCAGCCACCGCTTCAAACGAGCCGTTGCCGCAGTCGATTTCGTTCCACAGCTCCCAGGCGAAAACCACCGGGTCGTCATGGTAGCGATCAATATACGGGGCGACGTCCTGCAGCCAGCGCTCGTTCCACTTCTCGCTTTGGAACCATTCGTTTTCATCTGTCAACTGCAGCCCAGTGTCCGGGTTCACATAGCGCTTGAAGGCGAAATGACCGCTGTCAGAAAACGTGCGCCAATGCTCGAAACACAGCTTCACACGTACGCCGGCGGCGCGGGCCAGCGCCATCACCGCGTCGAAGCGCTCCAGCGCTATCAGGTCGTGCACCCCCATTATTTCGGTGCGCGCTTGGGTATAGTGGTTGGACAGCCATATGCGGCAGTAGTTGGCGCCCGCTGCCTTAAGCTCCGCGAACCAGCGCCTCCACTGGATTAGGCCCGTCGTAGCTGTGCGCTGCGAGGCTTTGAAGTGGTCCATCCCGGCGGGCAGGCGGTCGTAGCCGCAGCCCACCAGGTTGAGCCCGATAGGTAGGTACCCGCCGCCGCACGAGAGCGCAAAATAGCGGGGGTCAATATCGCTGACGACGACATAGCCGGGCAGCCCCGCGTCCTCCGCCTCAAACGGGATACAGGCCACCTCGCCGCCGCCGGCGTCATATGCCCGGAACTCGTACGCCCCGGCGGCGTGCGCCGTGTAGCGCGCCTCGCGCACAGGCGCGCCGTCCGGATTTACGGTTTCGTAACCATGGTAGTCGTAGGCAAACGCCACGGGTTGCCGCGCAAACACAGGCACGCCCTCCGCGCCCCCGCCGGGCAGGGCCACCTCGGCTCGCGCCGCGCCTGCCGGTACCGTAAATGATATACGGCCATATACTTGGGTTTTCAACATGGCATCTGTCCTCCAATAATAAATACATTAGGCGATTGTAAAAGCCGATATATTACGGGCGAACACTGCTCGCCCTTACAACATTTGTATATATGCGAAATCGGCTACCCATGTTCGCCCTACAACATTATGTATATATATCGGCTGCACGGCTGCCCATGTTCGCCCTACAACATTTGTATGTATGTGAAATCGGCTGCCCATGTTCGCCCCTACAACATTTTGAATATATGCGAAATCAGTTGTACGGCTGCCCGGCTGCCCGGCTGCACGGTCACCCATATGAATGGGCGTACATTGTGCGTCCGCGACTTTTACAATCGCCTTATAAATTATATGGCATTATATGGCAGCGTCAGTTGTAGTATTCGGCCAAAAACACGTCCATTTGCTTCACGACTTCCTCCAGGACGGCGGCGCGCCCAGCCGATTCGTACAACGCGTCCACGTCCCAAATGGCTGACTCCCAGTTGGGCTCGAACCCGAAATCGAATATCTGCGAATACCGTTGGGACAGCTCCGTCATCGCCGCGACTTCGTTTTTATAATCCGTATCGTTGAACAGGAAATACGGCGCCGCGACGTCCACCGTCCGCCTTTGGAACGACGTGAAGATTTCGTGCCAGTTGGGCCATTCGTTGATGTCTCTGCGCTTCATCTCTTCCGTCGTGAAGCCCCACGTGGAGTATGAGCCGTAGTCGCCCGCGTTGGGGCCCCTGTCCGACAGGCCGGGGCCTGCGTCGATCCAGTGCTTGCCCTCAATGCCATTCATCATCAGGTCGTAGCACTCCTGGTCGAAGCGGATGAGGTCGAGCCACATCAGGGAGCGCTCCAACTGATTGCTCCTCGCGTGGACGCCCATGCCGTTCCCCAGGAAGCTGGTGCGGACGATGGCGGCGTCCGGGCTATTGAATGTGGAATCATAAATCTCCGGCTCCCATTCCGGGTTGTTGTCCTGCACGCGCCTCGCAGCGTTTATCATCGTCCCGACATTGTGCAGCGCCGCGCCGGAGCGCCCGTTGATGAACGCGTCGTCCATGCGCACCTCGTTGTTCAGAGCGCTCCGCGACCAGTACCCCCGGTTGTTGAAGTCCACCATCTTTGCCAGGTACTCCTTGTATTCCGGGATCTCGATGGTCTTCACCAGCGTCGGGTGGGTGTCCGTGGTCTTATAGCTATAGCCGGTCACCGCCGATGAGCGGTAGTTGTACAGATCGTAAAACCACAGCGTGCCGTTGACCCACCTGTCGAACTCGGCGCCGCCGTCAAAGGCCATCATGCCGGCTTCGTTGTTGGCGATCTGGTCCAGGTACTCCTCGAAGTCGTCCAGCGAAGCCAGTTCGGGCATCCCGTATTTTTTACGCAAATCGCCCCGGATCAATATGCCCAGCGTATTAAACTCCTCTTGGGTGTTGGGGATCATATAAATCTTCCCGTTGATGCGCGCCTGCCTCCATGCGGCCTCCGGCACTTTTTCGTATAGGTTGGGCGCGTGCGCGGCGAGCAGGTCCATGGTGATCTCGTGGAAGCCGCCGCTCATAGCCATTTGCGCGTAAAAGCTCCAGTTGGACGTGAAGATCATGTCGAAATCCTCGCCCGAGGCGAATATCAAAGGGTAGCGCGTGTTGAAGTCCGCCCATGAAATGAGCTTGCGGTCCATGGTCGTGTTGATCAGCTCGCTTGTCTTCGCGTTCAGCACATTGATGACTTCCTGGTCGTCGACGGAGCCATCGCCCAAATAGTAGATGGTCAGCACGACCGGGTCCAGGCCGTCGGCCGCGCCGGCGGTAGCGGCGGCGGTCGTGGCGGCTGCGGCAGTCGTTGTGGCGGCTGCGGCGGCTGTCGTTGCTGCTGCGGCTGCGGTCGTGGCGTCTGCAGCGTCGTCTGCGTCGTTCGCGTCGCCCTCATCGTCATCTGCGTCTGCGGCGCCTTCCGCAGCAGCGGTAGTGGCCTCGGCTGCGGCTGCGGCTGTTGTGGTGGCTGCCGGCGCTGGGGACGGCGTGGTTTGCCCGCACCCAGCGATAAACGAGAGCATGAGCGCGACGGCGAGTAGCATTGCGATGTGTTTGGTCTTAAGCATTAGATTCCTCCGTTTAGATTTATATTTTGTATATCATTGAAAACGCATCCGCCTTATCCTTTGACGGCGCCGATGGTGATGCCCCGGATGAAGTATCGCTGCACGAACGGGTACGCGAAGATGATCGGCCCCGTCGCCGCGACAGTCATGACCAGCTTGAACCCTTCGGAAGGCATCTGCGGCAGTGGGATATTGGCGTGCTGCGCCGCCTGTACCGCGAAATTCATGGAGTTGAGCACGCGGTGCAGGTAATACTGCAGCGGGTAAAAGCTCTCCGTATCTATAAACAGCAAGGTGTTGAACCATTCGTTCCAATAGCCCAGCGAAATAAACAACCCAATGGTGGCCAGGGCCGGGACGGACAGTGGCAGCACAATATTTATGTACATGCGAAAATCATTGGCGCCGTCCATCTTGGCGGACTCCAGCAAGGAGTCGGGGATCGATTTCATGAAGTTGCGCATTATCAGTATGTACCACACGCTGAACAGGCCGGGCAGCAACAATATCAGCGGGTTGTCCTTCAAGTTCAGGTACCGCACTATTAAAATGTACCAAGGGACAAGGCCGCCGGAAAACAGGGTGGTGAAGAAAAAGAAAAACGCGAACTGGTTGCGCCACGGGAAATCCTTCCGAAACAAAACATATGACGTCATGCTGGTCAAAAACAGGCCGAGCGCGCACCCCACGAGGGTGAGGGTCGCGGTCACGCCATATGCGCGCAGCAGCGAGTCCGGCGATTTGAAAAGGATGCCATAGGCTTCAAACGATATGTCTTTTGGAATAATCCGGTAGCCGTCCACAAATATGGACCGCTCCGCCGTCATGGAACCGGATAAAATCATCACAAAAGGCAACAGGCATACGATGCCAAAAAATGTAACCCAAATAAAGGCAATGACATTGAACCCAATCTTGTCCTTACCCATCCGTATGCCGGTATTGGTCTTTTTCCGCATCAATGGATCAACAACTATATCTGACATTCAAATCTCCCCTCCTTTCTATAGCTCGCATGTCCACATCTCGACTATCCATAGCTAAAATGTCCACATCTCGAATATCCATAGCAAAACATCCATAGCTAGAACAGCGCATAGTCTGGCGCCAGTTTGCGTACCAGCCCATTAACTGTGAGAATCGTGACAAGATTGAACACCGACTGGTACGCCCCTATCGCCGCCGACATGCCGAACTCGTGGGACTGTATAAGCGACCTGAACACAAACGTGTCGATTATGTCCGTCATGTCGTACAGCAGGCCGTTCCTGCCTACCACATTGAAAAACATACCGAAATCGCCCCGGAAAATATTGCTCACCGAAAGCAGGAGCAATGTGACGACTGTGGGCTTCAGGGAAGGCAACGTGATGACGCGAATTTTGGTGAAAATGTTCGCCCCGTCGATGTCTGCTGCTTCGTATATCTCCTGGTCGATGCCCATGATGGCCGCCAGGTATAAAATCGTGCCGTACCCGATGTCCTTCCATACCCGCAGGACGACCAGCACCAGCGGCCATACCTTCGGGGTCCCGTACGCGTTCACGGGCTCCGCCCCAAGGCTGCGGAGCATCGTGTTCAGCGCGCCGAACTCATAGTTTAGGATGCTGTACACAAACGCGCCGCCCACCACCCAGGATATGAAATAGGGGAGGAACATGGCTGACTGCATGAATTTTTTGTATTTGCGGCTGATCATCTCCGCAAGCATGATGCCGGTGGACACCTGGAGCACCGTGTTGGTCGCAATGAACGCCAGATTGTATAAAATCGTGTTGCGGGTAATGCGAAACGCGTTGCCGGAGATGAAGAAGAAACGAAAATTTTCCAAGCCGTTCCACGGCGAGCCAAAAATGCCGCCCTCAAATGTGAAACGCTTGAACGCCATGATAATACCCGGCATGGGCAAATATGAAAAAATCAGGAAAAAAACTACGGCAGGGGTTATCATTAGCAGCAGCACCCGGTTGTTCCACACCTTTGTGAGGAACGACTGCTTCGTGCGGATAGCGCGCGCGCCCGATGTCATTCATTCACCTCGCTTTTAGTATTTTCTGTATATTCTGTATATATTGTTGCATATAACGATTTCGAAAATTTTTATATTTATTAAGTAACGATAGTAAACAATGTCAAGATGAACATAGTAGCATTCTACATAAAGGCTGTCAAGAAATAGCGCGATGTTATAGTTTATGCATATATATTGAGCGTTACTGTTCACACCCCGTCGTAAAGCAAGGGTGTGGACAGTAACCGCGACGCCGAAAGGCGTCGTGCGAGCGCATCGCGCTCGTGAGGCGGGGAAAATCGCATTTTACCCGCCGATTTAAATAAAAATATGAACTCTGTATCGGTTAGGTGTGAACTGTTACTATTAAGCCATTTGTAAAGCGCCCGCAGTCATTGACAATAAAAGGCTTTGCGTGTTATGATAGGCGGGCATCCGCTCGATAAAGGTATATGCGATGACTAAGATCCTGCCTGGCATTTTATTGGCAGGACACCTTTGATCGGCGAGACTTTTTATGAGGAAGGTGTTATTGTGCGCGCGGTAATTGAAACAGGCGGCAAGCAGTACAAGGTTACGGAAGGCGACGTATTATTTCTTGAACGCATGAAGGGCGAGCCGGGCGAAGATGTCCGTTTCGACAAAGTTTTGGCATGTTCGAATGAAGAAGAGACCGATTTTGGCAAGCCATACTTGGAAGGCGCGAGCGTAGACGGGAAGATTATCGGGCATGGCAAAAACAAAAAAATTATAATCTTCAAGTTCAAGTCCAAAAAGGGCTACCGGAGGAAACAGGGGCACAGGCAGCCGTACACGAAAGTGCGTATCGAACGGATCGCATCGGAAAAATACGGCGTCGCGGAGTATGTGGAAAGTGTGACGCCCGAAATAATTGAACCGGACGAGGGATTTGTTGAAGAAACTGTATTGGACGCCGACATTGATGAGGCGTCGGACGATGACGACGAGGCGGATGCGGACGGCGAGACGGATGTGGACGGCGAGGCGGACGCGAATGTCGCAGTGGACGCCGAAGCGGGCGTCGACGACGATATGGACGTAGACGACGATGCAGATGTTGAGGCAGATGTGGTTACGGATGTTGTAGAAGACGCGGTCAGCGACGGCGACGCGGCTAGCGAAGTCAACAGTGACAGCGACGGAGAAAGCGAAGTCGACGGCGACAGCGAAAACGATGGCGATGGAGAAAGCGACGGCGAGTAATGCCGTCATAATGGCGAGTAATGCCGTCATAATATAGATAAGCTAAACCTACAGAAAATTAAACAATTGGTAAACGTAGTTTTTACAAGGGACAGCGGCAGCGGCGGGCTTTCGAGCCTCGGCGCCGTGAAAAGTCTGAAGGTGGACGGACACGCAGGGTATGCAGCACACGGCGAAGACATAGTATGCGCAGCGGCTTCGGCGACGGCGTATACTGCTGCCGGGGCGCTGGAGCAGTTGTGCGGCGCGCCAAGTAGTTGCGCCGTTGATCGGGACGGGTACATGGAAATTCGCGTCCCGGCGTTTCGGGACGCCGATATGCTTTACAGAGCGGACATTATAATGGAAGCGGCGTACATCGGCTTCAAGCAAATCGAAGCGTCGTACCCAAACCACCTCCGCGTAACAGAAAACAACCCGTAGGGTGCGACGCCCTCGACGCACTAAAAAAATGCATAACATGAGCCAGATGATATGAATGGCAAGGAGGCTAACATAACGTGAGAAAAATAAATTTGCAATTATTCGCCCATAAAAAGGGCGTCGGAAGCTCCAGAAACGGCCGCGACAGCCAGTCGCAGCGGCTCGGCGTCAAGCGCTCGGACGGGCAATTTGTGCTGGCGGGCAATATCCTGGTGCGCCAGCGCGGGACGAAGATACATCCAGGGGCCAATGTCGGGCGGGGCAGCGACGATACGCTGTACGCGCTCATCGACGGCAACGTCAGGTTCGAGCGGTTCGGAAGAGACAAGAAACAGGTTAAAATCGAGGCGGTGACCGCAGTCGCCCAATAAACGGCGACCGCAGCCGCTCAGTAAGCGACGATCGCACTCGCTCAGTAGGCGGCGACCACAGCTGTCCAATAAGCGGCGCAGCGCGGCTATGTTTTCGTATTCAGGCCCGGGGCATGCCTCGGCTTGAAATAAATAGTTTTGGAATACGTAATATTTTGATCCGGACTTAGAGCCGGACTTTTTTTTGAAAAGCGGCAGGCATCCGCAAAATGGGGTTGCATATGTTCATAGACAGCGCGAAAATCCATGTCAGGGCGGGAAACGGCGGCAACGGCTGCGTGTCGTTCCGCAGGGAAAAATACATCCCGGCCGGCGGCCCGGACGGCGGCGACGGCGGGGCGGGCGGCGACGTGATCCTGCTGGGCGACAGCGGGCTGCACACATTGAGCGATTTTCGATATAAAAAGAAATACCAGGCGCAGAACGGGGCGCCCGGCTCGTCGTCCAACCGGACAGGCAAATCGGGCGACGACTTGATAATCAAAGTGCCGTTGGGCACAATCGCACGCGACGCTGCGTCCGGCAGGCTCGTCTGCGATATAATTCGGGACGGCCAAAGAGCGGTCATAGCCAAGGGCGGCAAGGGGGGCGCCGGCAACCAGCACTTCGCGACGCCCACAAGGCAGATTCCGGATTTCGCGAAGACCGGCACAGAAGGCGCCGAGCGCGACGTCGACATCGAGTTGAAAGTCCTCGCGGACGTAGGTTTGGTGGGGTTCCCGAACGTCGGCAAGTCCACGTTGCTGTCCGTCGTTTCGTCGGCAAAGCCGAAAATTGCCGATTACCATTTTACGACATTAGTCCCAAACCTCGGGGTCGTGGACATCGGCGAGGCGGGCGAGGGCGCGAGCTATGTAATGGCCGACATACCCGGGCTCATCGAGGGCGCCCATATGGGCGTCGGGCTCGGCGACGAGTTTTTGAAGCATATAGAACGCACCAGGCTGTTGGTCCATATCGTGGATATCGCTGGAACAGAGGGCCGCGATCCCGTCGAGGACTACAAGGCCATTAACAGCGAGCTGAGAAACTACCGGGTCAATTTATCGGACAAGCCGCAAATTGTCGCGGCCAATAAATCCGATGTTCTGCCGCAGGACGCGTCGGGGGACGATATGCTGCGCGCGCTGATAGAGGAGGCGGCAAAATCCGGCTATCCTGTGCACCTGATATCGGCGGCGACCGGGCGGGGGGTGCGCGAACTGGCGGCTGCAGCGTGGGAGATGCTTCGCGATATACTGGAACAGGAAAAAATGGCGGGAACAAGCGCTGCCCCGTTTGGGGCGGGCGAAAGCATCAGTATCGGCGCAAATGCCGGTTACGGCGAAAGCGGTTATAGGAGCGGCGGAAACGGCGGCGGTGGCAGCGGCGCTGACAGCGGCGGTAGAGGCAGTGGCAGCAACATTGGCTATAACAGCGACGGCTACGGCGCCGACGGAGTACTTTATACAGTGGAGCAGTCCGCGCCACGATTTGTAATTGAAACCGACGGCGGCGACTACGTCCTTACGGGCCAGTGGCTAAAAAAGCTCGTGGCGGATACGAATTTCAACAATCACGAATCTGTTCAATATTTTCAGACAATGCTTAAAAAATATGGTATCATTGACGCATTGGAAAAACGCGGCATAATTGAAGGCGCAACGGTAAAAATATACGACATTGAGTTCGACTACATCCGATAAAAAAATAATTTACAGGCAGAATGAATATGAATAATAAAAACAAACCTAAAGCGAGCGCGTTCCCACTGGTGCTGTCCGTTTTGTTTTCGCTACTCGTCGCGGCGGGCGGGCACGCTTCCATTTATATGATTATCCGCAGTATGCGCGCGGACATTGAAACTGGCGCCGTCGCAGGACTGGGTGAAAAACTGACGACTATGGACATCGTTGCGGCGCTCTGCTCGGCGGCGCTCGTTATATTGTTTATATGCGTCCAGATCATTAATTTCAATTTATATATCAAGCCGCTCCATAAAATGAAAATTGTTTCCGGGCATCTGCTCAAAGCCGGTGGGGACGTCATGGGCTCCGTGGACGCGCTGCATAATGAGTTGAAAAGGCTGGGGAACGCAGCGGACCAGGCGCACAAACTGGCAGGCGAACACTCGGTTGCGCTGGCCGAGGCGAGCGGCGGGGCGCCGAAATTAGCGGCTACCGCGCGCCAGTTGTTCGCCGACTCGGCCTCCGTAGACAACGAAATCGCCATGCTGGCAAAAACAATAGATGAGCACAGCAGCGGCGCACGCGCGGAAATTTTGAGGGTCATCGAGAGCAGCCGCGAATGGGAGGCGGCGGTGGCAACGGAAGCGGCGGCGGTCGCGGAGGCTGCGGAAGCCGCAGAAGCTGCGGCTGTCGTAGAAGCTGCGGAAGCCGCAGAAGCTGCGGCGGTCACTGAGGCAGTGGCGGTCGCAGAAGATGAAAAGAATGAGGGCGGCGGCGCATATCGCATTCATAGGATCGACTATGCAGAGTTTATAGATGAGGCTGACAGCTACTTGCATCTGCTTGCGCAGTTGAGTAAGGACATATCCGCCAAAATTGCCGCTTGCACCGCTTCGATAAAAACTGCGGAATCGCATGCGAACCGCGTTTCGCTCGACGCTGCCATCGCGTCCGCGAAAGCTGGGCTGGAAGGCCGGGGGTTCGCTTATATAGCGGAAGACATCCGCTCGCATGCGGAGGACATGCGCAAGATAGTGTCGTCGATTGGCGAAGCCTCCGGGCAGACAGACGCGCAAGCCGTATTGGTAGACGAGCTGGTGACGCTGTATATCGAGGCCGGTCGCAACGCGCAAAAACCTAGTTATACCGAAGAGGTTGTCCCGGAGGAAGATATTGTGCAAGAGCCGGTTATCCCCCCGACAGTAGAGCAGATTATATTACAAGCAAACAGCGTGTCCGCGCCAAAAACAGATGTCGCGCCGTCGATAAATACGTCTGAAGGTTCGTTAGACTCCGTGAACTCTGCGGCAGACGCGGCGGACATAGCAAACGCGGTGGACGTAGCAGACGCAGCGGACGGTTCATTGAACCCTGCGTCAGAAGCAACAGACACGGCGGACGGTACGTTGAGCCCAGCGGCAGACACAGCGGACGGTTCGCCACACATAGCGGAAGATGCCCCGCCGTTCGACATGGACGCCTGGGACGCGCAGTGCGCTACAATTAAAAGCGGGCAGGACGCGTTGCGCGTCGCCATCCGTTCGGTTGGGGCGTCGCTCGCAAAAATCTCCGACGCGGCGGCGTCCGATGTAAAGCG
>Ga0099364_10013908_pt1 | contig 10753 bp, 4 predicted proteins | sample TergutTh196P3_FD_73070 | JGI IMG/M metagenome (GOLD analysis project Ga0099364, IMG submission 73070) | Microcerotermes parvus P3 segment gut microbial communities from Pointe-Noire, Republic of the Congo - Th196 P3 | ecosystem: Host-associated > Arthropoda: Insects > Digestive system > Gut ...
CGGCCCCCCCCGGTAATCACCCCCCCGCCGACAACCCCGACGAATCCGCCGCCCACAGATCCCCCGCCGACAGACCCCCCGCCAACAGATCCGCCAACAGATCCACCAACGGATCCGCCGACAGATCCGCCCACAGATCCCCCGCTCCATCACCTGCCTGAAGTGACTATAGTAGCGCCGGAAGCCCCGGCTTCTGTAGAAACTCAAGCAGAGGAAGCGGTAGAAGAACTGTCCGAGTATATCGCGGATGCAACAGGCGCGGCAGTCGATCAAGTTGGCCCGGCGGTCACGGTAAGTGTGTCGTCAAGCGCCCCGACAGTCGTCAACTTGAATCTCCCCGAAACAGTAAATGCGTTGCAGATCACGACAATGGCATTGCTGACAGAGGACGGCGACTTGGTTGCGGTACCTACAAGGGTAGACGATGACGGCAGTGTAACAGTACTCATGAGAGGCGCCGGCACGTTTGTACCGCTGGTTGTCGAAGCTGACTTCATTGATATCGGCGACATGTCAGCCAGAGAACAGACGGAAATCAACAGAGCCGCAAGCTTACTCATCATCTACGGCCACGGAGACGGCGTATTCGCGCCGACAGACACAGTGACAGAGCGTGAAGCGGTAGCCATGTTCCTGCGCGCGATGGGTATACCGTCAGCTTGGGAAGCCGTAATGCAAACCGGAACCTCGCACGGTCTGACAAACGGCGGAGCAAACGCTGATGCGGACATGTCCAGAGTCAAGACAGCCACGCTGATAGTAAACGCCCTAAAAGACTTCAACCTCGGCGTCTCGCTCACTGCGGCAGAAGTCAATAGTCTGCTGGAACCGTTCACAGACCTAGACGGACTCACCGCTGCAGAGCGCCATGACTTGGCAGTCTGCGTAGAGTTGGGCATCTTCCTAGGCCACGGCGACGGCACCATGGGCCCGCGCGGCGTACTCCAACGCTCACACATGGCAAGCCTTGCCGTAAGACTCCAAGACGTACTCTTCAACAGAAACTAGACAAAAATCCACACAGAACGCCGCCGCTTACAAAATGTAAGCGGCGGCAAATTATTTGCAGACGGTTCCTTACAAAAGCGCCTTCTCGAAGGCAATACGGTACACATCCGCTCTGTTATGCGCGTTTAGTTTTACATAAATACTGTTAATATGAACCTTTATTGTGTTCACGGATAAATCAAACTTGGACGCGATTTCTGATCTTGAAAGTCCGTCGCAGAGGCATTGCAGAACTTCAGTTTCGCGCGGTGTGAGGACAATTTTGCTGTCAACTTCGCTTATTCTCATATGTTTGGAAGTGATTTGCGCCTGATTTTTGGAATATGCGGACGCCTTTTGTTTGATGTCCCTCAGCCATGTCTGTGGGATCGTACATTCCGCGGAGTTTGACGCGGCGGTGATGAGTGCGCGCATGTCTTTGCCTAACTCGATAAAAGGCATAGCAATATGATTTGGCAGCGCTGTTCTATACGCCTCCTGTAAAACGCTGATTGCCGCTTCGTTGTCTTTCATTTTATGACGGGCGCAAGATTCCAGCGCCAGTAATTCTATCCTTTCATAAAGGAGGATATCCATAGCTTTCTTTTTTTCGATATAGTCCAGCAGGTCGGCGTAATCATTTGTAAGATAACGATATTTTGCCTTAATATGATTTCCAAAATTCTCCATAGTGTTTGAGTAAAAGACGGAAAACACAAATTTTTCTTTCAACCAGTAGGGCATTTGAGCAGGGAGGTCAAGTGTATAATAATACCATCCAAGGATGGTGTCATGTGCCAAAAAACGGGCTGTGTTATCAGACTTTTCAAGCAGGTTTTCCATATCTTTTAACGTCAGCTCAATCTTAGCGTAGTCGCCCTGACATACTGCAATCCGTAAAGAATAAAACAGCGCCCTCAGTACAATTTCATGTTGTTCGTATTTCCTTGCCTTGTCCAAGGCATTTTTTATATGGAATTCCGACTGATTGATTTTAGCTTGGTAAAAAAGCATTTCACTTTGACACAAATCGACTGAACCCTCGCATAATCCGGGGGCAAACTTGCCAAAATACTGCATAGATCGGCTCACTGCGTCTAAGTAATCGTCCGGCGCTCCGGCTCTGCTGCTGCCGGCCAAACCTGACCAAATGCCGGGCGGATGCTGATACCAACTGTAGCCTTCTTTAATAGCAACGCCGCTAAAATACTTACTTGACTTGGCAAAATAAGTATCGGAATCGTATTTATCGTCAATAGTACAAAGCACCAAGCGTAAGACTGCCCAATGATAGTAAATGAATCCTAGCATACGATTTTTAAAAGCGCTGTCCTCCGGCAGTTTCAGGTATTTTGATTCATAATGCTTGAGTAAAAAAATTGCTTTTCTCAAATCCCCGGAGTTGATGACTAATTGGATGTACATTGCGGCAGATATTTCTACGGTATCGAAAACATTTTCGGTTACACGGTCAAGTATTCCCAAAAGATCCCGAACATTTTCCATTAAAAACCGCGTGGACGATCTGTACAAAATGGATATAATAGACTCGTAATCACAAACTTTTTCGTAATTTAATAACGCGTCAACAATGAATTCGTTTTTTATGCACCAATCGGCGACGGTTTTGTACGTAGTTTCTATTTCTTCGTCGCTCAGGAGCTGCTGCTTTGAATGAAGGAAATCCAAGAACAAATGATGGACATGATAATAGTCTATGGACTGTTCGAAACGCACAAACGCGTTTTGCTGCCTGAGCTGAGAAATAAGCGGCTCGTTTCCGTTTGCGAGCAATCCAACCAACTCGGCGGAACGGTGATCTGTCAGTGAAAGGCGCAGAAACAAGTGTCTGAGCTGTTCGGAAAAACTATCCCAACTCTCCGTCTCAATCAATTGAAAGATACCCTGCTTTATTGCGGCTTGAACATATCCCGCGTAACCGGGCGTCTTTTTCAGCATGCGAGCGACAAAATTAATAATAAAAGCCCAGCCCTTAGTGTCCTTGTGGATTTTTGACAGGCTGTTCTTCCCGGGATCGAGTCCTTGTTTCAGCAAAAAATGATGAAGCTCTCCTTCAGTGAAGTTGAGTTCATCTTCGCTGATCAAACTCACTTTATCTCGGACCATCAGACTTGAAATGTTGATTTGCGGAAAATCACGGGATATTATTATGACAGAACGGTTTTTCGGCAGATTATTTGTAGCCCGTTCCAGAAAATACAATACTTCAGCGTTTTTTATTAGGTGGAAATCGTCATAAATGACCAAATAGCTGAACTCAACAGTTTGACTGCTGCGAATGTTGAGATATTTATTGAGCTTATCCTCGGTGCCGGGAAAGCCAAGCTTCCTTAACTCATTAGCAAGCAATCTGTCGGTTTTTGCTATGGATCGTACTAGGTTTTCCCAAAAGTGGAATATGATATTGTCTGATTCGGATAACTGCATCAGCACCACAGGCATTCCGCATTCATTTGAAAAATCATATACAGCCTGTGTTTTTCCGCATCCCATGCCCGCGCATACGATGGTCATCGGTTTCTTGACAGACCGATGCAAAAGCGCGTTCAAACGCGGGCGAATATAGTTCAGCGTACAATCAGTCTGTGATAAACTGTCTGCCTTCATTGAAATATCTAACATGATTTACCTCACAATACTGCTATGCTCGAAGAGTATATTAATACCATTAATACGAGCAAACAAGACCCATTACGTTAGTTTTCTTTATGAAAAGGTCTATACATTTTGCGAAAAAGTACTAAACGCAGCAACAAATAGAAGATTTAGCGCTAATCCTCACTTCTTTATTCACCTTTTTTTTTGATTCCAATCAGTATTATCGAATTTTTCATATAGACCATTACACAAAGAACAGTTGAAGTAAGGGTGTTACATACGCACATAGAAAGACCTTATAATGTATAAAGCTAGCGGGGTGATGACAGGATGCGAGGGAAAGCGGCATTGTCAAATAGTAAGTCATTTAACAGTAATGTAAAAAAGGCGGCGCAGAGCAACCTGTATTTGAAGCGTCAACGGCTGCACAAACTACTGGAAAGCGCCGTCAACTATCCTATGGTTGCCGTGTACGCGGGGTCTGGATATGGAAAAACACGCGCTGTGTATTCTTTTTCGCAGGAGTTCACAGCTTATACAACATGGATCCAGCTTTCCGAACACGATAACGACGCCGCTCGATTTTGGGAAAAGTATGTGCATATGATTTCGCGCAATTGGCCTGGTATCGGAAAACTTCTCGAAGAAATAGGATTTCCGGAATCTGACGAGGCTTTTTCAAAATACTTAATTGCTCGCGGAGAGATGTTTTCAGATGGAAAGAAACTGCTGGTCGTGTATGACGACTTCCATTTGCTGCATAATCCTGTTATTTTGTCTTTCTTTGAAAGAGCGGTAATCAACCTGCCGCAAAACGGAACCGCTATAACTATCTCGCGCACGGTGCCGAAGATAAATGTTAACAATATGATGATGCAAGAGAGTATTTTCACAATTAGCGAGGATGAACTGTGTTTCACAGAGGATGAAGTCGCGGAATACTTCAGTCAGTTGGCGCTTACAGCAACAAGACAGGACATACGTGAAATTCTCAATGACACACGCGGGTGGGCTTTTGCGGTCTACCTGATTGGAAGCTCATTGAGTAAAAATGTTCGAAATACGCAGTATGCGCGCGCGGCGCTGAAGGAGAATATTTTCAAACTCATAGAATCGGAGATCTCGCGAATCAAGGACAAACCTGTCTGGCAGTTCCTGCTGAGGATATCGCTGATAGATCATTTTTCCGCCGATTTAGTTGAGCTTCTGGCAAACGACAATAACCTTATCAAACAACTGGATATGTTGAGCGCGTACATCCGTTTTGACCATCATTTGGGAATTTATGTAATCCATGATTTGTTTATTGACTATCTGCGTCAGTTTCATTGCATGATCCCGGATGCTGAAAAAACCGCAATTTATAACAGCGCCGGCAGTTGGTGCGAGAATAACAAGTATCCTGCATATGCGCTTGTCTATTATGAAAAAGCCCGTAACTACGATGCGATTATAGACATCGTGCGCATGTTTGATTTGGATGTTTCACAGGATATTGCAAGATGTGCAATGGAAATATTCGACCGGATTCCGGATTACGCTGCCTTACAGAATCCGTCATTCCCGGTGATGGACATAAAGATAAAAATAATCCTCAGACTGCTCGGTGAAGCTTCCGCATCGGCGGAGCATTATGCCAAGGTTTACAAAGAACGCGCCGAATCCCTCGAAAACAACAGGGCGCTGGCGGGGATTTACAGCGCTTGGGCAGCATTGCGTCTTATGATGAGCTCAGATACCAATACGTATGATTTTGACGTCTACTTTGAACAAATGCGCAAATACTATGAAATGGCGCTGTGCGAAACTGCGGGTATGATCCCGAATAGATTGGTTGGTTCGTATGTGCTGAAAGTCGGAACCGGTCACGCGGAAGCGCCTATTGAGTATATCGAGGCCCTGAAACGGTCGATGCCTCACTGTGTCTATGCCCTGAAAGGCAGTATGTACGGCATTGACGATCTTGCGAATGGGGAACTGTATTTTCTCAGGCGAAACCTGAACAGCGCCGAGCAGTACTTGAGTCAGGCGTTGGAAAAAGCCAGAGCTGTAGGGCATCACGACATCCAAAGCCGCGCATTGCTGTACTTGATGTTTGTGGCTTTTTCGCGAGGCAAAATCGACGAAGCGACCAGATTTTTGGTGCAGTCTGAAGCGCTGCTTGAAGAGAGCGAATTTGCGGCTCGTTATGAAGTCATTGATATCACCCGAGCGTTTTTCAATCTTACTCTGAACCAGCCGGAACAGATATCGCAGTGGCTGAAGTCAGACTTCACCGGCCGAGCGCATCCCGCGTTTATTGACAGTTTTGCAAATCAGGCAAAGGCGCTGTATCGTTATCAGACAGGGCAGTACAACACATTGCTTGCGTTTGTGGAAAATGAACGCGAGAGACAAACTTTGCTGCTTGGCAAAATTGAACTCAGTATACTTGAGGCGCTGTCGCTATATAAGCTGGGCCGCAAGCCTGAGGCTTTTGCCGCTTTGACCGCAGCCTACGTCCTTGCCGAACCAAACGATATCATCATGCTGTTTACCCGGCACGCAAAAGATATGCGGACGCTCTCACATGCAGCCATCAGCGACGCCGCGCGTACTATACCAAAAGCTTGGCTGGAGAGTATTAACCGCATATCATCATCTTTTTCCAAGCGGCTAACCTATATGATTTCCATGCGTGAGGCGGAAAATGACGATGAACGAAAAGCCGGACTGACTGATCGCGAAATAAAAGTTCTGCATGACCTTTCCCAAGGTCTCTCACGAACCGAGATAGCGGCAAGCCAGAATATTTCAGTAAACACTGTAAAAGTAGTCATTCAATCAATATACAGCAAGCTGTGCGTATCCGGCTTGCACAGCGCAATTCGCATAGCAACCTTGCGGAAGTTGATCTAACGTGGGGCGCAGCCGCGTGAGGGACAAGCGAGTAGGGCGAATTCATTTCGCCCGTAAACGAGCTGTCCCGATGGGTTGTGGGGCAGCGCCCCACGTTAGAGATGAAAAAAAACTTGTTCTGCAAAAGGAGTCATGATATAATGACTTCATTGTAGACTTTTTGTCATTATTTTTTAATATTATTTGTAGGAGGAAGTAGATATGAGGTTATTAACGCGATCTGATTTTGATGGTTTGGCTTGTGCCGCGCTGCTCAAGGACATAGGTATCATTGACAGTTGGAAATTTGTCCATCCCAAAGACATGCAGGACGGATTGGTAGAAGTTACCAAAGACGACGTTCTTGCCAATGTGCCGTATGTCAAGGGGTGCGGGTTGTGGTTCGATCATCACGCGAGCGAGGAAGAGCGGTTGGGCGACGATGTCGAGTTCGAAGGCGAGTGCCGTGTCGAAGACAGCGCAGCGCGCGTCATATACGAATACTACGGCGGGAAAGACAAGCTCCCGAAATTTGAGTCAATGATTGAAGCTGTTGACAAAGTCGACTCCGCCAAACTCACCAAGGATGAGATTATCGCCCCGGAAGGATGGGTTTTGTTAGGCTTTCTCATGGATCCGCGCACCGGTCTTGGCCGCTTTAGGGACTTTCGCATCAGCAATTACGAACTCATGGAGGACCTGATAAATCAATGCGCTCACATACCAATTGAGGAAATCCTCAAAAGTCCTGACGTCCAAGAACGTGTGATACTGTATTTCAAGCAAGATTCGCGTTTCAAAGAAATGCTGGCTGTCCACACCACAACGGACAGGAATGTAATCATCACAGATTTGCGCGGCGTGGATCCGATCTATACAGGAAACAGATTCGTGATTTACGGAATGTACCCGCTGCAGAATATTTCGCTTTGGATTGTAGACGGAAAAGGTAAACAAAACTGTCCAATCGCAGTCGGTCACAGTGTTTTGAACCGCACATGCAAAACCAACGTCGGAGCGCTGATGCTAAAACACGGCGGCGGCGGACATTTCCAAGTCGGAACCTGTCAAGTACCCTATGAAGACGCAGACCGTGTCATTCAAGAACTGGTCGAAACGATCAAAGCGGACAACGCGTAGATAAGGGATAGTCACGAATATCAGGGCTGAAAACTGCCTAACACTTTGTCCGCGTCGGCTGAGACTTCGTCGAAATCGCCGCTCAGCAGTTTTTGAGCCATTCCGCTTAGAAGCCCGTCTATTTGCAGCGACCATGTTTTTTGCCGCAGATCGGTGATTATTCTTTTCGCGGTTGGCTTGTCAATGTCCTCGCATGCCTGTTTGAGTGTTTGCATGTTCTCTATCAAATGTTCAAAATCAAAATCCGCCGCTTCCACGTTCGCTTCAATATCCTGTTTTTGAGCGAACTTCAAGCGCACGGATTTCAGCCTTTCAATAAAATCCGGCGTTTCGGACGACATGACGGTGACATCACCCTCATAACCCGCCTGTTCCAGTTTTTTTGCGACAGCGGACAGTTCCGATTCGCCGACATTTGCAAGGGCGCTTTTCATGGCGTGTACTATGGTTGTATACGACTTGATATTGTTGCCCGCAAACGGTTCAGGCTGTTTCATCAGCGCTTCCAGTGATGTGATTGCCCTTTCGGCGTCTTTCTCGAAAAAATACGTCAATTGCGTCGACACAGACTTTTTCTCCGCATCGTCCGCCGCGATCTCACCGGAACAGTCTTCATGCGAGTGTGCGCTGCCGCCGGCGTCCGATACGTGTCTGTCGCGGACGAACTTTTTCAGAATATCATTCAGCTCACGAATATCAATTGGTTTTGACAGAAAATCATCAAAGCCGTTTGCCAGAAAGATTTCGCTCTGACCCACCACAGCATTGGCGGTGAGCGCGACTATTGGGTGCGTGTAACCAAGTTGCCGAATTATCTTCGTCGCTTCCATGCCATCCATCTTCGGCATCATATGATCCATGAATATAACATCGTACACTTCGCCGCTTTTGATTATATCTATCGCGTCAAAACCGCTCATGACGGTATTGACCGTCAGCCTGTAAGGCGCCATGAGACCTTTGGCGACAAACGAATTGGACTCCACATCATCGACTATCAGAACGCGGCCGTATGGCATCGGTTCGTGTATGAAATGCGCTTTTTTTATCTGCCTTGCCCCGTTGAGCTGGAAATTCTGAAGATTTCTCGCCATTTCCTTCCCCAAGATTTCTGAGTCTACACGTTTCTGCGGCAAATGCACCGAAACAACCGATCCTTTGTGCAGCTGACTTTCGACGCTGATCTCGCCGTTCATAAGTTTAACAAGATTTTTCACTATACTCATTCCAAGTCCCGTTCCTTCCGTAGTGCGGTTTGCCTCGAAGTTAAAACGCGTGTATTCTTCGAACATCGCGGCGACCTGTGTTTCTGTCATACCTTGGCCTGTATCTCTTACGCTTAAAACAAGTATATAATCCGCATCTGAGTCATCGTGTTTCTTCATAATGCTGAAGCTCAGCTTTATCTCGCCTTCTTCCGTATACTTATACGCGTTTGACAGCAGGTTGTTCAGAATCTGCTTTATTCGAAGCTCGTCGCCCATCATTGCGGTGGGTATGTTTTTATCCACAGACAACCTGAATTCGATAGGTTTGCTTCCAGTTTTCATGATATTGAGCATAACGGTATCGTTGATCAGACTTGCGATTTCAAACCTATGCTGGTTTAATTCCAGTTTCCCGGCTTCGATTCTGGATAAATCCAGAATATCGTTGATGATATTGAGAAGCAGGTTGCCGGAATTATGTATTCGGCTAAGTCCTTCCTGCACGTTGGGCGAGGTCGTTTCATCACGCAGCAGGATTTCTGTGATACCCAAAATTACATTCATCGGAGTACGAATTTCATGGCTCATGACGGAAAGGAAGTTACTCTTTGCCTCGCTGGCTTGCTGAGCTTTCAGAGCAGTTTCTTTTAATTCGTCGTTTTTTCGGATTGAGAACGCTCCTGCGATGATTGATCCGGCCATCGTAGCCAAGCGGAACTCACCCTCCGCCCAGTTTGCCTCCTCAAACATCGTAAAGAAAACAAGGTAACCCGCGCGTTCCCCTTCGACCATCAGCGGAATATAGCAAAAACTCTTTTCTCCCAAGTCTGTGCCGGGATATTCTGAGAAATACTGCGCCGCTTCTTTTTCGTAGAAGCATCCCGTCTTCTCCGCCTCGTCAAGAACCGGTTTCATGTCTTCATATAGCAAAGATCGCCCAAATACTTTTGGCGTTTGTTCGTTGATAACGCTTTCATATGTGCAAAGCAAAGATTCGTCAGGCTGGAATTCAATAATAATCGCCCTGTCCGTTTCTGTAAAATCACGCAGTTCGAACAGGGCGTTGCTGATTAGTTCGTCAAAATCGTACGGTTGTGTGAACGGAACCGAAAAGTTCGAAATGAATTTCTGAGTGCGAAGCTCCGATTCTTTCGCCGCGAACATAATATCCTCGCTCATTTTGCGGGAGTACGCCCCGGCAATTATCGAGCCTGCCATCGTAGCCAGGCGGAACTCGCCTTCAGCCCAGTTTGCCTGCTCAAACATTGTAAAGAAAACCAAGTAGCCTGCTCTGCTGCCGCCGATTGTCAACGGGATATAGCAAAAACTTTTTTCTCCCAAGTCTGTGTCGGGGTACTGCTCAAAATATCGCGCCGCTTCTTTTTCATAGAAGCATCCTGTCTTCTCTGCCTCGTCAAGAACCGGTTTCATGCCCTTATAGGACAGTAATCGCCCGCAAACTTTCGGTGTTTCATCGGTTATTACGCTCTCATAAGTACAGAGCAGCGACCCGTCCGGCTGAAATTCCAGTATGATGGCTCTGTCCGTCACCGTAAAATCACGCAGTTCGAACAGAGCGTTGAAGATGAGCTCATCAAAATCGTACGGTTGAGTGAACGGCACTGAAAAACTTGAAATGAACTCCTGTGTGCGAATATTCCCCGCGATGAAATTCTTGGCTAAATCTTGCATAACGCTCATCCCTTTCTTCCGTCTTTCTCCGCATTATACCACAGGCCACCGGCACGTTCAAGTGTCCGCCGAAGTTTTTGTCCGCCGCGGTTTATCTATATTTGCGGGTTGGGTATTGACCGTCCTGTGAGAATGTTGTATACTTTCGGTTGTAAGCTTTTGTTAATATAATCGTTTTAGTCCGATTTTTGCAGACGGGCTACCCTTAGTGTAAAGGAGAACTAAGATGA
>Ga0099364_10013909_pt1 | contig 10753 bp, 8 predicted proteins | sample TergutTh196P3_FD_73070 | JGI IMG/M metagenome (GOLD analysis project Ga0099364, IMG submission 73070) | Microcerotermes parvus P3 segment gut microbial communities from Pointe-Noire, Republic of the Congo - Th196 P3 | ecosystem: Host-associated > Arthropoda: Insects > Digestive system > Gut ...
ACGACGGGGAGCGGGCTGTGACCGGCGGGCATTACGAGGAAGCGCACAGGTTGGTCGAGTTGGTGAGGTAAATTCCTGCATAATTTTTTATTATAACGTGAAAAATCTGCGCCAAAAAGCCCCCTTTTGCGAAAGGGGGCTAAGGAGTTATTTAAAGAGTGTGCGGGAAATATATTATATAAAAACAGGAGGAGCGAATTTATGAGTTATTTAATGGGAATTGATATTGGGACTTCAAGCACTAAAACGGTTTTATTTGATTTGCAGGGCGGAGTTATTGAGTCAGCGTCGGATTTTTACCCGATGTATCAGCCGTACAACGGCTGGGCTGAGCAGGACCCGGACGACTGGTGGAACGCTGTGATTATGACGGTGAGCGAAGTTATTTCTAAGTCCGGAATTGACGCGAAAGATATTAAGGGCGTCGGATTATCCGGGCAAATGCACGGGCTTGTAATGCTTGACAAGTCGGGCAAGCCTGTACGCAGGTCTATAATCTGGTGCGACCAGAGGACGGCTCTTGAGTGCGAGCAAATCACAAGCCTCGTCGGCGAAGATAAAATGATAGAAATTACGGCTAATCCGGCTCTTACGGGCTTCACGGCTTCTAAAATCATGTGGATAAAAAATAACGAGCCGGAGAGCTATAATAAATGCGCGAAGATATTGCTGCCGAAAGATTATATAAGATATAAGCTGACGGGCGAATTTGCGACGGAGGTTTCAGACGGTTCGGGTATGCAGCTTCTTGACGTGCCGAAAAGAAAATGGAGCGCGTATGTGCTTGACAAACTGGGGATAGACGAAGGCTTGCTCGGCAAAGTCTATGAATCGCCGGAGATTTCGGGGACTGTGACGGGTGAAGCGGCTGAATTATGCGGGCTTGCGGCGGGAACGCCCGTCGCGGGAGGCGCGGGCGACCAAGCGGCGTCGGCGATTGGCAACGGCATAGTGAAAAAAGGCGTGGTGTCAGCGACAATCGGCACGTCCGGCGTCGTGTTTTCGCACCTTGAGAATTTTGCCGTCGATAAGCAGGGCAGGGTTCACACGTTCTGCCACGCGGTGCCGGGGGCATGGCATATCATGGGCGTTACGCAGAGCGCGGGTTTATCTTTTAAATGGTTCCGGGACAATTTTATGACTGACGAGAAGTACACGGCTGACCAGCTCGGCACAGACCCGAATATAATAGTTGATAAAATCGCGGCGACGTCGCCCGCAGGCGCGAACGGGCTTATATATATGCCGTATCTTATGGGCGAGCGCACGCCGCATCTTGACGCGAATTGCAGGGGCGTATTTTTCGGGTTATCGGCGATGCACAGCAAAAAAGATATGCTCCGCGCCGTCATGGAAGGAGTAATCTTCTCGATGAACGACTGTCTGGGCATAATCAGGGAAATGGGAAGCGCGCCGGACAGCATATTCGCGGCGGGCGGCGGAGCCAACAGTTTATTGTGGCGGCAGATGATGGCTGATATTATGGGCATAGATATAGCCGTTAATAACTCGACGGAAAGCGGGGCGTTAGGCGTTGCGATACTTGCGGGAGTGGGCGCGGGCATTTATAAAGACGTTGCAAGCGCGTGCGGTTCTATAATTAAAAAGCGCGATTCGCTGAGCTATAATCAGGATAATAAAGATTTGTATGAAGAAATGTATAAGATATACAGGAACCTGTACGGTTCGCTGAAAAAAGATTTTGTCGAGCTTGCGAAAATTAACCAGAAATTTTTTATATAGCGCGGAAAATTTATATTTAAGCGGGGAATATTCTTGGCAATTATAAAATCGCACGCAACTTGTATAACTTTAATGCTAATATATTTTGGAGGGTTTTAATGCAGGCAAAAAGATTATCGAAAAACGGGACAATCGGCATATTCTGTCCGAGCCATGTCGCGGCAATGGAGCGGTACGCGCAAATTATCGCCGCAATAGAACGGCTTGGATTTAAAGTCAGGTTCGGCGCAAACGCTTGCAAAGATACTTACGGCTACGCCGCAAGCGCGGAAGAAAGAGCCGCTGACTTAAACGCTTTGGTCGCGGACGAGTCCGTTCAAATGATATTATTCAGCGGCGGCGAGAGCGCAGTTGAAATTCTGCCGTTGATTGACTATGAAAATATACGCAGTAACCCGAAGCTGTTCAGCAGTTACAGCGACGCTACTTCTATATTGAACGCTGTTTACGCGCAGACCGGCTTAATCACTTATTATGGTTTTGGGGCGGGGCAATTTGAGGATTTGCGATATTATGATTATACGCAGTTCTGTTCGCATTTTGTCGAGGGACACAGCGCGGAGCGATTTGTGAGCGGCGGCGAATGGAAAATTTTACGCGGCGGGAACTGCGAGGGTACGTTAATCGGCGGTTACAGCTCGTTATTCGGGCTTATGCTGTCTAACCGATATTTCAAATATGATATAAATAAAAAATATCTGCTGTTACTTGAGGACCACGAAAAATTCAGCGACGTCTGCGCGGTAAGCTCATATCTTGCTTTTATCGGTCAAAGCGCGTTCATGCGTAACGTGACGGGGTTAATCTTCGGGCATTACTCCGTCAATGTCCCCGGCGAGTTATTGCGCTGTTTGGAGCGTTTCGGCGAGAAGCATAATATTCCCGTGGTTTATACTGACGATTTCGGGCATGGAACAAGGCACGCTGTTTTGCCGATTGGCGCAAATGCAAAACTTGACGCTGATAATCAATCTATGGCTTTTATAATAAATTAAACCCGATTTATATGTCCCTAAAATGTCGGGAAATTTATATTAGTATGTGCTATAATTGTTGCAGAGAGAGGAAGATGCGGAATGGATTTTTTAACGAGAATAACAGAAGCGGTCAATTATATCGAGGATAATTTAGACAGTGAGATTAACGAAGCGGTTCTGGCAAAAATTATATGCTGTTCAATGCACCAGTTCGGGCGCGTATTTTCTTATGTGTGCGATATGTCACTCGCCGAATATATAAGGCGCAGGCGCATGACACTGGCGGCGGCGGATTTGCAGAACGGCGATAAAGTTATCGACACCGCGTTAAAATACGGTTATAATTCTCCCGATTCATTTGCCAAGACATTTTTCGCCCTACACGGTATAACGCCGCGAGAAGCGGCGAAAGGCGCGGCTGTTAATTACTATCCCCGCATTTCCTTTCATATTACAATTAAAGGAGATGTTAGCATGAATTACCGTATTGTTGAAAAAGAAGCGTTTAATGTTGGCGGGATTGGTGATGAACAGCGTAATAAACCGCCGCAGAGGCGAAAAAGACGGCGAATTATTGCAGCCCATCGATAAAATTTTTGCCCGCGCCGAAGTCGAATGGATGGATAAAAGCGGCTATGAACGCGCCGGGAACTATGAAATGATGGTATATCCTCCGGGCGATACTGAATCAGACGATTATTATTGCGAGGCTTGGCTTCCGGTTCGTAAAAAATAATTAGCATAACAGAAATACGGGCGGAAAAAGGGAAAATTTGATTTATAATTAATTTTTCCCTTGACTTGAAATAAATTCTGTGATATAATAAAAATTGCGTAATTAAATCTGATGTTGAGCAAATCGCTTTAGATAATTGTTCATTGTTAATTATTAATTGTTAATTGGCGACTCCCCTTGTCGTCTGCGGACGATGTCCCCTTTTGCGAAAAGGGGCGTAGGAGTTATTCCGAAGTTTTTTCTATTATATATCATGAAAGGAGTGCTGTTTTATGAAATATTGTGTAACGGTGATTAAAATTTAATATCAGCGAACCTTTTTGTGGATACTGTAACCCGGCGTTATAGGCACACTTTTAAGGTGTGTTATTTTTATGCCCATTTTTAAATTATTAAAAAAATATGAACTAAATGTTTGAGAGGATTTTACATGATAAATATTTTAGATTACGGATTTAACCCGGCGATGATGCCGCCGGACGCGCAGGCTGCCCCGGCGAGAGTTACGGCGGTGCATAAAGACAGGTATGAGCTTGTCTGCGAGTACGGCGTATGCTCCGGCAAACTTAAAACAAGCATATATTACGGCGGCAATATCGGCGGCTACGGCGGCAGTATTTCAGAATCAATACCCGCAGTCGGCGATTTTGTGCTGATAAATTATAGTCAAGGCGAAAGCCAGATTATTAAGACGCTTGAGCGCAGGTCTTTTTTCTCGCGTTCCGACCCCGGTCCTATCGGCGGCGAACAGGCTATCGCCGCAAATTTTGACTATGTTTTTATAATTCAGGCTCTTAATCAGGGCTACAAAAATTTTAATATAAACAGGCTGGAGCGTTATATCACGGCGGCGCGGCAGAGCGGCGCGATGCCTGTAATTATTTTAAATAAAGCTGATTTGGCTGACGATTATTCGGGCTATGTCAAAGAAGCAGAAAAAGCGGCGCGGGGTGTAAGCGTATACGCGGTCAGCGCGAAAACTGGCTTGGGCTTGGAATCGCTCGCCGAATATTTAAAGCCGCGCAAAACTCTTGTATTCCTCGGCTCGTCAGGGGTAGGCAAATCAAGCCTTGTGAACGCGGCGGCGGGTGAAGAAATCATGAAGATAAACGAAGTGCGCGAATATGACGGCAAGGGTAAGCATACGACGACGCACCGCCAGCTTATTATGCTTCCGGGCGGCGTGATGATAATAGATACGCCCGGTATGCGCGCACTCGGCGTATGGGATGTGTCCGACGGGATTGGCGAGGCGTTCGACGATGTTGGGCAGTTTCTGGGCAAATGCAAGTTCAGCAACTGCGAGCATAAAAGCGAGCCGGGCTGCGCCGTTAAAGCGGCTATCGCGAACGGCAGGCTTACACGCGAACGCTGGGACAGCTATAACCAAATAAGAGGCGAAGCGAGATATGCCGAAGATAAAGCCGCGTATATACAGGCGCAGCGGGAGCAATGGAAAAAATGGGGGAAAGAATCGCGCAATAAAAGCAAGAAAAAATCGGGGAGCAAGCGCGATTTTTAATAGATTTCTTGCATAATTTAAACTGACGCGAAAAATCTGCGGAAACATTTCTTTGTCATAGCTTGTAAATGATTGGAAGATAAAATGGCTGTTGCAAAACCCCCTTTTAGTTAAGCCTTATTATTTATCAAAAACGATTTTCTCGCTGCTGAACATCCGTGCAAGCACACCTGCGCAAGCCAAGGCAAATACTGCGTTTGTCAAGACTGTCACCGCAACGTTCACCGTCGACATACCATGGTTAAAAATTGCCGAAAGGCTTTGCGCACTGTTAAAAACAGGGATTAAATAATAATAAAACTCGGCCATCGCACCGCCTGTAAACATAGACGACATACCGCAAAAAATGCTGATTATCATAAAAGGCGAAGCAAGCGAGTTTGATTCTTTTATTGACTTTGCATACGCCGACATGATTGACAAAATCGCCACGAATACAAGCACAGTAGAAAAAGTTACTAGAAATATCATCAAATAATCGTTTGCCGAATAGTCATAAGAAAAATCGTCCGCATTTGTCATCATGTTCGGCAGCGACAGCATCATCGCCGCGAACGTGACAACCGAGCCAAGAACCCCGAATACAGTTATGCTTAGAATCTTCGCCAACGCCATATGGCTGCGCTTAGCCGGAGTTGCAAGCAGGGTTCCAAGCGTTCCGCGCTCTTTTTCGCCGGCTATCGATTCAGGCGCAATCGCCATACAGCCTTGATAGATTACCATAATCAGCATCATGGGTATCATAGACATCATAAGCGACGAAGCGAAGTCAATGCCCGTGTTCAAGTCATAATCTTCCGCAGGTAAAATTGCGTTAATATCGAACTTCTTCGAAAGTGCGCGTTCATACTCGCGAAGAATAAATTTTATCACGCTGTCGGCTTCCAGTGATTCTATACGCGCTGCGTTATGCCATATCTCAATCTGCGGGGCAACTTCGCCCGTTGCAACGTTATAATCGGCAACAGCTTGGTCAAAATTTTCAGAGAATACTATAAGCAAGTCGGTTTCGCTTTCCGAAACGCGCAGTCTTTCCGCCGCGGCGTCTGAATCTGCTGTCGCCGTGATATCAAACATACCCATTTCAGATAACCAAGCCGAAACGGACTGCGGCATATTCACCGCGGATACTCTATACTTATAATCCTCGTCAACGCTTACCATGCTGCCCATAACCGCACCCATAACAGTATACATTATATAAAGCAGTAAGCCCTGCAGTATAATTCCCGAAAAGACGAGCCTTCTGTCGCCGAAAAGACGCTTCAGTTCTTTCTTCATGATTGAAAACACGTTATTCTTCATTATATTACCTCCCCTGTAGTTTCACGGTAAATATCAAAAAACGCTTCTTCGAGAGTTCTGTCGCCGGTTACTTCGGAAACAGGGGCGCAAGTAACCATTTTGCCGCTTATAATTATGCCTACCCTGTCGCATAATCTTTCGGCAAGCTCGAATATATGCGTCGAAAGTATTACGCTTTTCCCCTGTGACTTTAATTCTATAAGAAAATCCGTGACAACTTTAGCAGTTATAATATCCAGTCCGTTTGTCGGCTCGTCAAAGATAATTATGTCCGGGTCATGCACAATCGAAGTAACAAGCGATATCTTCTGTTTCATTCCAAGCGAAAGATTAGATATTTTTACTTCGGCAAATCTGTCAATCCCGAATTTCTCGAACAGCATTTTTTTACGGGTCAGCACCTGATTTCTGGGAATCCCGTGCATTTCCGAGAAAAAGTCGAAAGTATAGTTAGGCGTAAAAAAATCGTCCAGCTTGAGCTCGTTTGTTAGAAATCCGATTCTTTCACGTACTTTCTGCGGGTCTTTGACGATGCTGTAGCCGCCGACTTCCGCATCGCCGGAAACCGGCTTTATCAGCGTTGCAAGCATACGCATAACAGTCGTTTTTCCCGCGCCGTTAGGACCAAGCAGTCCGAAAACCTCCCCTTGATACGATTTAAAGCTGACATTGTCCGTAGCTTTAATAACAGCCTTGTCCAATTTTTTAAGCTGCTGCTGCTTTTTCGATAACTTGAATGTCTTTGTTAAGCCCGATACTGATAAAATTTCGTTCATAGTTTCATTCATGATTTTATTTCCTTTCGTTTAATATTTTCTTCCCTGCGAAACCAGCCGCCCGGGGTGCTAGCTTGGGCGGGATATTCGCGGAAAGGCGCGGCAACGGCTAGGCTCAGATATTTTTCGCCCAATTTTATCATCAAGCGCGTTTCGATGAAGTCGCGCAGGATTTCTTCGGCATCGCGCACCGTTATATCTGCCGCAAACCCCCGGTTATACAGAATCTCTGCGATTTCCGCCGCTGTTTTGCCCTCGTCTGCGGCTGTATACACGCACGCTTTGATTCCGGATAATAAAAAGTTCGGCGCATGCGCAATCGGTCGCGTATCTTTAATCATAATCTCGCCGTTGCTTACCGTCATCGCCAGCACCGGCGGTTCGCGCCCGGATTTGACGAAAATAGGCAAGAAAAGTTCTTTCCATTCGCGGACAGCGCGAATCAGCCGGTCACGTCCGGGATTTCGTGCGTTTGCAGTTCCCTGCGCTTCAAAAAAATAGGCTAGCCGCGACATAGAATCCTCGTCCAAGGGATAGACATGACTATAGTAACTCATCGGTTTAAGTGAAATCCCGTGCCGGCTCTGTTCGTTAAAATAGGGGCTGAAACGATAGAATCTGATTTCTACGGCGGCGGTCGGCGGCTGTAAATGCGTAATCAGCGGGATTAACTCAGCCGCTTCGCCGTGCCACGCGTCATCTTCACCCGGGAATCCGTACAGACAGTTCCACGCCAAGCCGATTCCGTATTCCCTGCTCCACTTCAAGAATCTAAGATTATGGATAAGCCGGTTTGGCTTGCCCAGCATTTCCAGCGATTTATCGTTAAGCTGCTCGATTCCGGGCTGCATACGCCGCACACCCGAATCAGAGAGTTTGCGAAGCTGTTCCCGCGTTAACGTGGCCGGGACTTCGTACATGAACTGCAAGCCGGAATCCGCAAAACGCGGCAGCAAGTGTTCGATGTGGCTAGGTACGACCATATTATCTGCGAGCTGCACGGATTTAACCCCGTGGCGCTTGGTAAGCGCGATTATTTCGCGGTATGCTCGCTCTGGGCTTTTAACGCGTTGTTTCTGCGTCAGCCCGTTAAGCCCGCAAAAAGCGCAGGGCTTTTTCGCGCCCCACCAACAGCCGCGGGCCGTTTCCAGTACCAAGCCCGGGATAATCTTTTCACGTATAGTGCTTTGCTCAAGCGCGGCGAAATAATCATCAAAGATAGGAAACGGCAGGTCAGATATATCTGCGACTGTCGTCCGTTCCGGATTCGCAATCTTTTCACCTGCCAGATATGCGCGGCAAAATTCGGGAAACGCTTCGTCGGCCTCGCCCGAAAAGATATAGTCAAGCCAAGGGAAAACGCGGCGCATTTCCGCGCCCATTTCGCCTTCGCAGTTGGCGCCGCCGATAACAGTTGCGATTTCGGGCGCAAGCTCGCGGATTCGGCGCAGGAGCGCCAACGATGCGCAATTTTGATAAAAAGATGAGCTTGCGCCGACAATCTTTGGCTTCAGCGCGAGTATCTGCCGGACGCAATCTTCGATAAAACGGTCTGCGGCATCACGTGCTGCCAAGAGCGTTTTCTCAAGCAGGGCAGATGGATATTCGCGCAAAAAATCGCTATCGCGACGCACCATATCCGGAAAAGCAGCCCGTGAAAAAACCCAGTCGGCATGAGCCGGGGAAAAACTCAAACGAAAATAATTCCCCGTGCCTATTATGCCGGCGAAATCAATATTAAAATATAAGTTTCGCGCAGAGATTCCGGCTTTATTAAGCGTACCTGTCAGACAGCCTAACGCCAATGAAGGATGCGTCAACGACGCGAAAGGCATCAGGACGAGAACTACGTCAGTACCGTTCATGTATACACCTCATCTAAAAATCCCTCGTCAAACAACTGCTGTATAACCATACGCGTGGTAAACGGACCGACTTGCTCTCGCAAAATCTCCGTTAATTCGGCGAAAATATGTTTCCCGCCGGCAATTAATTCCCCCAGCGGACCGCATCTATTTTTACCCTTGAAATGATGAAGCTGATTCGGCGATGCCAAGTCAAATCCTTCTTCTGTCGGGCGGAAAACAATATCATCGCGGAATTTAACTAATTTATCTTTCTGCGGCGACATCGGCATATACTTTTCTATCATTTTATTTATGACAACCGGAAAATCTTCCGGAGCCGCATATTTTTCCGTGGCAAACACTCTGAATCCGAACGGCCACTCGCCGCTTGCATAACACGGGCTGAACAGCATTACAGTACGCGAAACAAGGTTAATATTAAACCCGCTTACACACGCGATACTGCCTTGCGGTATCAGACCGATTATATTCTTGTCTGACAAATCTTCTTTGTCGCGCAGCCCGTTATGCTCCGCCAAAATACGTCCGCCTGTTACTTTGGGGCGTAAACTGCTCTTTACCTGCACAAGAAGTTCCGTTTCCAAAAGTTCCCACGGCGTAAACGCATCATGCACTTTATCCATCATATCCAAAGACAAAATGCTGAGCCGCGGCCAACGATACCTGATATCTTCACGATGATAATAATTTATCAGTTCGCGTATCCAATCTATATCGCCGCAAACGGCTGTAGACGTGCAAAGCACTTCGCCGCTCAAATTTTCAAAATCTCTTAGAAAATTTATATAACCCGGATTATCATGCGGTTCGGTACGATAATACGGCAACGCGCTCCCGGCGGTTTCCCGCCCGAAAATATTTATGCAATGCTCCACGATTCGCAAAGTTTCATCGCGCCCCGCGTTATAATCCAGAATCGAAGCGAGTTTCGGCGGCGCAAACGAACAAAACCAACAGCCAACGCTGCAGCCTTCGCTTAGTTCATAGGCGAAAGCCGGGTGGTCAATTTGCGTGCCGAAGAAACCCAGCTCACTTTTAACAGCGGCAACACGCCTTTTACGCCATGCATCAAAAGGCGCGCTCAAAGATTCCCCCGGTATCTTTGATTCGCCTAAACGTCTTTGACAAATAAACGCGAGATATTTTCCCCACAATCTTAAAAGCGGATACCGGCTAACAGCACGTTTCACATCATCGTCAAGCCTTTCTTCTAAATCTCTTGACGCGGCAAGAAGATACAGCATCATGTTTTGTTGATTCCCCATATCCAACGGCAATTCAGAAAGCTCAAACATAACGCCGATTTCTTTTAAGCGCGCCGTCTGTTCGTGCCGGACGCAATCTTGATTGATAGCTTGCATAAGCTCGGCATCGCATTGCACACGCTCAAAAAAACGCTTTATCTGCGCCAGTTTTTTCAGCTCATCTTCGGTAAATCGCGAAAAAATATCCATAACCATAAACTTTGCCCCCTGTTTTGTTTCCGCCCGTGCGAGATTTGTAACGCTACATATAAATTTCATCAATAAAGCCGTCGTCAAAAAGCTGCTGCACTGCTGCGCGCAGGAAAATTGGGTTGACTTTGTACTCTTTGCGCAGAATATCCGTTATTTCGGCGTAAGTGTGCGTACCTTCGGCAATCAACCGGCCAAGCGGTCCGCATTTATTCTTGCCCTTGAAATGATGCAGCTGATGTGCCGTCGCCAAATCAAAGCCGTCCTCGGTGGGACGATAAGATATGTCGTCCCGGAATTTTAGCGGACTGTCCTTGGGCGGCGATAAAAACATTGTGCGTTCTATCAGATTTAGTATAACCCCGGTAAAAT
>Ga0099364_10013910_pt1 | contig 10752 bp, 10 predicted proteins | sample TergutTh196P3_FD_73070 | JGI IMG/M metagenome (GOLD analysis project Ga0099364, IMG submission 73070) | Microcerotermes parvus P3 segment gut microbial communities from Pointe-Noire, Republic of the Congo - Th196 P3 | ecosystem: Host-associated > Arthropoda: Insects > Digestive system > Gut ...
TGTATCGCCCGGGCAAATCGGGAGGCGATTCAGAAAGTAACCCGACACGAAATCTGTGGAGTGGGCATTCACAGGACGCAGGGGCGTAACCTGCGGCATGTCCAAAGCAAAACAAAAAACAAGAAAGGAGCCGTTGGCATGAACACGTCAAAAAATCCACGGGAAAAAGAAAGATCCTGTGCCTCGGAGCCGTGTCGCTTTACCAAGCGCCTCGGCCCCGTTGTCTATGAAGTGGAGATACACTTCAACCAAGACACGAAGGAGGGATTGAATGACAAAAAACTAAGGCTGATAAAGCGGGAATTGGAGGCGGCATCGTGAAAAATTATATGGCAATCCGCAACAATCTGTGCTACACTGATGTTGCCGTAAATGAGGGCGGCTGTCTGAAAGGGGAAACCATGAACAGACAGCCAAGCAACAACCAACCGATAACCGCCGCCTACGAGCGCTTATCGCGTGACGACGAGCTGCAAGGCCCGTCGAACAGCATCAAAAACCAACAGGCCATATTGGAGGACTACGCCTCTGGGCATGGCCTCCCCAATCTCGTCCATTATTGCGACGACGGAATTTCCGGGACCCGGTTTGACAGACCGGGTTTTGTCCGTATGATGGACGACATCGAAGCCGGGAAGGTACGCACGGTACTGTGCAAAGACACTTCCCGGCTCGGCAGGGATTACTTACGGGTCGGGTTATTCATGGAAACCCTCCGTCAGAAAAATGTCCGCCTGATTGCCCTCGGTGATAATGTCGACACGGCAACAGGCGAGGACGAATTCATGCCTTTCCGCAACATCATCGCGGAGTGGCACGCCCGCGACACATCGCGGAAAATCAAGGCGGTTTACAAATCCAAGGGCATGAGCGGCAAACATACCGCAAGCCACGCGATATACGGATATGTAAAGGGCGAAACCGACAAGAACCAATGGGAGCTGGATCCCGCCGCCGCCGACATCGTGAAGCGTATATTCCGCATGACGATTGAGGGTATCGGCCCGTCGAAAATCGCGACAATCCTCGAAACGGAACGCATACCCTGCCCGTCGTATTACCTCGCGCAAAAAGGCATGGGTAACGGCAAGAACAGAACCTACACCGACCCATACCGGTGGCACGGAACCACGGTCATGCATATCCTCGGACGTGTCGAGTACATGGGGCACATGGTCAACTTCAAAACCTATAAAACCAACTTCAAGGATAAGAAGCGGCACCAAACCCCGACCGACCAACTGGTCATCTTCGAGAACACCCACGCGGAAATCATTGACCCCGAAACATGGGAAACGGCAAACCGCATCCGGCAGAACAGTAAACGCCGCCGCCCCAGCTTGCTCGGTGAGGCGAATCCGCTGACGGGGTTGATGTGGTGCAGCGACTGTGATGCCAAACTCTACAACGAGCGCGGCATGACCCCGAACGGCAAGTGGAAAGACATATATATCTGCTCCAGTTACCGTAAACGCTCCGGCGATTGCACTGCCCACCGCATCCGCACCGACACGCTTAATGAGCTGATACTGGAAACTCTGCGGACGGTCAGCAAATACGCCAAAGGCAACGAAGCCGATTTTACCCGGCAGGTCAATGAAATGTTTTCCAACCAACAGGCGGGGAGCGTGAAAGCGCGGCGCAAGAAATTGGCGGCGGACCAGCGCCGCCGTGATGAACTCGACAAGCTGATACAGCGTGTTTATGAGGACATGGTGGCCGAGCGCATCACCGACAAACGCTTTGAAGTTTTATCGGCAGGGTACGAGCGCGAACAGGTGGAACTGGAAGCCGAAATCGCGCAATTGCAAGCCGGGGTTGACAGTTTCGAGGACAGCGCGGAGCGGGCGGCAAGATTCCTTGAACTGACCCGCCGCTATGATGACTTCACCGTGCTGACCGCGCCCATGCTCCATGAGTTTGTCAAGAAAATCGTGGTGTGCGAACGGGCTGAGAAAAACAAGGTGTACACCACGCAGAAGGTGAAAATCTACCTCAACTTCATCGAGGAATACGCCCCGCCGGTTTCGCCTGCCATGCTCACGGTTGAAGAACCCGGCCCGGATGAATTGGAGCGGGAGCGCAAGCGCGAGTATCACAGGGAGTATCACCGCCGCAGAAAGGAAAACGGCGGCAAGCCGCTCACGCCGGAGGACACCCGCACTCCGGGGCAAATCGCCGCCGATGAAGCGGCAAGGCACGAATACTGGAAAAACTATAACCGCGATTACCAACGCGAATACCAGCGCAAAAAAGCCAAGGAAAAACGCGAAGCCAAAGCCGCAAAAATCGAGTTGGCGGCGGCACAACCCAAAACCACATAAGCACCAACCGCGCAGGGCGGCCCGCAAAAAACGTGGGCCGCCTTTTGCTATTCCAAAAACAAAGCATGAAGGAGGAACCCGTTATGTCAACCAGAAGAACCCTTGAGGAAAGAATCGCCGACGCGCAGAAAGAAGCCGAGCAGAAGCAAAACCGGTTAAAGGAGTTGTTGCAAGAGCAAAAGAAAGCGGAGCGCAAAGCAAGAACCCACCGCCTGTGTGAGCGCGGCGGCAAGGTCGAGAGCCTGCTCCCCGACCTCGCGAGACTTGACGACGAGCAGTTTAAAACATTCGTGCAAAAGACCCTGCTCACGGGATTTGCAGAGAAAATCCTGCGCCAACTGCTCCCGCCTGACGCCGAAGCCGAAAAGGGCGGCGGCGATTCCGGGCCGTTATCCACGGAAACGGCGAAAACAGCGCAACCCCCTGTCACCAACGGCAACGGCAAGACGGGGGATGCGGCTAAGGTAGCAAGCTAACCGCTCCTACCCTTGCTTTGGCAAGGGCGCACTTATGACCCGCAAGCGGGTCAGTGCGCAAGGTCTCGCAAGCGAGAACCTTATCGGGGGCGTTTCGTGCCTGTCGGCACGAAATAGGGGCTTCGCGCCCCTTAACCCCGCGAAAAACCACGGCGGCAAACTGTTCGCGTAATATGCGCTGACAGCTTGCCGCTGTTCTATATTGCAAATCAAAATTAAATCGAAAGGAGTTGCGGCTGATGGATTTTTGCCATTTAAGCATCCAGATAATCTCACGCGGCAGCGGTAAATCCGCAGTCGCGGCGGCGGCGTACCGCGCCGGAGAAACCATCACAAATGAATATGACGGCGTGACCCATGACTACACTAAAAAAGGCGGCATCGTCCATACCGAAATCATGTTACCCGGACACGCGCCCGCTGAATATGCAGACCGTTCTACCCTATGGAACGCAGTTGAAAAAAACGAAAAGCAATGCAATTCACAGCTTGCGCGGGAAATCGAAATTGCCCTGCCCGCGAAGCTAACGCACGAACAAAATATTTCTCTTGTGCGCGGGTATGTGCAAGATACATTCGTCAACGCCGGAATGGTTGCCGATGTTTGTTTCCATGATAAGGACGATGGCAATCCGCACGTTCACATCATGCTGATAATGCGACCGATAAATGAAAACGGAACATGGGGCGCAAAGATTAAAAAGATAAACAAGAAACCCGTTTACACAACCGACTGGAATGACCGCGACAAAGCAGAGCAATGGCGGGCGGCATGGGCTGATTATTGCAATACCGCCTTGGTCGCCAATGGCTTCGAGCCGACCGTTGACCATCGGAGTTATGCGAGGCAAGGGAAAGGGCAGATACCCACCGTACATCTTGGCCCCGCCGCTTCTCAAATGGAGCGACGCGGCATCCGCACCGAACGCGGCGACCAAAACCGTGCAATCGAAATCACGAACAAGGAAATCAAGCAGCTTCAGGCGCGGATTAACAAACTCAACAAATGGATTGCCGACGAAGCCGCCAACCCCACCCCGCCGACCCTCGCTGATGTCATTACCGAAATTCTATCACGACAGGGGCAGTCGGGCATAAGCAGGCTGAAAGCCGCTTCGCAAATACTCATTTTCTTACAGCAAAATAATATTGCGGATATATCGGATTTGGCGAAAATGGTTAGTGCCATGCAGAGCAAACTTCGTTCCGTCAGCGAAGCTTTGAAAAAGGTGGAACGCCGGACTGAAACGCTGAAAAAGCATGTCACGCACAGCGAGAACTTCAAAGAAAACCGCGAAATAAAACGGCAGTATGATAAGCTGTATGCGGAATACGAAGTAATCAAAAAGGAGGGAGGCTTCTTATCAGAGCGCAAGGCGCAAAAAGCTCTTGATGCCGCCAACGAATACCGCAAGGATAACCGCCCGTATTTGGCGTTATACGATAACGCCGAGAGGTATTTGCGTGATGTGTTGCAAGCACGGTTTGATCCGAAGAAGCTGCCGCCGATTACCAAATGGCGGGAGGAACTTGCTGCCAAGATAACCGAGAAGGATGCGCTGTATCGGGAGTATGTAAACCTCAAAGATGAAATCTGCAAAGTCGAAAAAATCCGGGCGGGCGTTAAGGTAATCATACAGACGGAAATGCCGAGGACGGAGCCGGAACGGGCACCAAAAAAGGCGCGGGGTATGGAGCGGTAAATTTCGTAAAATCGTGGGAAAATCGTAAAATTGGGCTTTTAAAATCGCTTCCGATATGCTATAATGAAGTAGAACTGAAAGATATTACAATACCCCCTCCTAAAGCCCGCTTACAGCGTTTGCGCTATGGATGGCTTTGCAAAATTTTCGAATAAAAATAGGTGAAAAATATATGAAAGGGGCTTGACATTTATGATAACTTGCGTACACAATTTTAGCAAGCATATGTGCGAAATAAACCACCTACCAGCATACCGCCTGATAGCTTGATTATACGGGATGGTTTCCGCTTAAGTAAGTCAAAAAAGCTGGGTTTATCAAGTACAATTGGCTGAAGTGGATATGCATAAGAATAAATAGTATCGGAGTATGTCTGCATTATCGCTGGTTTATCTAGGCAGAATTCCCTTGTTTTGAAAATAAATTCGTTAAAGGGACTTGTCTGCGTTTTACATGAGGGGGTGTTCTTGAGGATGATCAAGTAATAACCCGTACTTTTCCATGTCTATTCGACATAAATAATTCATAGCATTTTTGGACGTTTTTGGGGATGCGATTTGGAAAAAGAGTAGCATCTATCAGCAGAAATAGTATCATCCTTTTCTCGCTGTTAAATATTACTTTTTAAGTTAAATATTTAAACACCCTAACTAGAGATAGTGGCTTAATAGCAGGGTTTTACATCTCTAAGTCTCGTCTTTAATTGCTTCGTTATTTTCTTACATAATGCCAAGGTATTAAAAAGCTATACATTCTTTCATTTGTTTGGAAGATGTACATAGTCATTTTCTATAAGCACGACATCTCGTTCATCATTTTATTCATTATTAATGAACATGCTTCGGCATTATCAAAATTTAAGTATTCTATATTGCTATGCTCTAGAAATCGTTTAGTATTATTTACAAAGGCACAGTTTGCAACTTTAAATAAAGGAATATCGGAGATAGAATCGCCAAAGGAAAACTTAACACATAAATCATCATTTTGAATTAATTCCCTAATTATTTTCTCTTTTCCGTCTGATGTAGCAATATAGTCAGAAAATGCGCCTGTATATGTTCCTTTATTGACATAAGCTTCTGTGGCTATTAATTTCCAAATATTAATATCATCTTTATATATATTTACTACTTCTTGTAATGCTCCAGTAATAATAATTATTTTTATGTCTTGACTGGATAGGTATGGAAATATCGAGTCAAGCATAAATCGATATATAAATTGCATGCGTACTTCACGATATTTTTTTAGTGCTTCGTTAACATCTTTCTCTTTTATGCATTGAAAATTCTTCTCAAGAAGTAAGCGATTTAATTCAACCATTCTATCATGAGTTAAATTACCGCTTGCGTATAAAGCGTGATTTGTGCCTCGTCCAATTGATAAATCTTCTGTTAATATTTTGCTTTCATTTAATACTGAAAAAAGATAATCATTAGCATAGCCTTTTATAACTGTGTTATCCCAATCAAAAACCGCAACATTATTACTCATCACAACAACTCCTAACATCGTATACAAAAGTAATGCTATATATCTTGTCTATTGGGCATATCTTCATGTAAACTATTTACTCCATATAAAAATTGTGCGCGCCGAAATGATTCAATCATATATGATAATTGTTTTTCTGTATTTTCATATTTTTGATCATCGCGCCACCGACAAGAGCATATCCGTCCATCCGAATACGCAAATATGTCATACACGCCCTCATGACAAGGATAAAATTTACAATTTTCACAAACTCCCTCCAAATCATAATGTGAGCCTTTTGTGCCGTTTTTAACTGTTACAAATGTTTCTCCAAACTTATATTGAAAACACGGCACACCAAACATTTTAGTATATGAATGAGAGAAAACATTGTCACATTTTTCACGAAGTTCCTGTTCCAGATTAGTAAGATCAACAAAATAATTCTGCCTGTTTTCATTCGGTTTGGGAACAGATACAATGTCTAAGAGTTTTAAGCGACATTTTCGTTCTTTACAAAAATTTATCATATCGAACACTTCGTCGTAATTATGCATACCAACTACCATGTTAATTCTTAATAATAAATCATGTTCTAATAAATATTCTACACCGGCAAGGGTTTTATCTAATGTGTAAATAGGGTTACGCGGTCTGCTTATATCAACAAAACGTTCTTTATTTAACGTATCTAGGCTAATAGCAAATTTAAATAAATCTGGATTTAACTTACAAACTATTTCTTTATTATCCGTAATAAGCGAACCATTTGTATTTATTAAAGTGTAACACCCTACATTATTAAAATAATATAGTATACGCCCAATATCTTTGTGGAGAAATGGTTCGCCACCAGTAATTCTAAATTTTTTAACGCCTAATTTTTTTACAATTGAAACTAATTCTTTAATCATCTCTAATGATATTTTGTCCTGTTTAGAAGCAGTTGCTTCTCCGGCTTCACCGCAATAGACACAAAAAAAGTTACAAGCTTTCAATATCGGAAAAGACAAAAAAGGCATGATTGCTTCTTCATCAGATGTTCTGTTATCGCAATAATTATTAATATCGAAGTTATCAGACAACAGTGTGTCATTTGAATGGAAATCGTTATACCTTTTCATGTCATACCTCGCTTTTTGTTTTGTTTTTTAGTCTATTAGAATGCGAATAACATCCTCTTAATTCTGAAAGCAAAGCATTATAAAAGTTATTTGCAATTTCTTTTCTCTCCAACGCAAGCTGCGAACCTCGCTCTGTGTAAAACACATCATATAATTTTTCTAGTTTAAACCTGTATTCATGAAAAAAAGAAGAATCGTTATCACTTATTCCGTCCAATACATTTCCGTCATCTGACAACGAATATAATGGTTGGGACAATACAGCTTTTGCAAGCAAAGTACGAGCTATTCCAGTAGCTCCACATGCATCAATTTTATCAGCATCAAAAAGAATCTTTGCTTCTATGCATTTAGGTTGGTTATCCGAACGATAACGATGTGTTGAAATACACTCTTTTACTTTGTGTGCAAAGTCAGCAGAATAATTATTTTTAATTAACCAGTTTAGTGCTTTTTCTGCACCAATTTTAGCATGATCAATTTTAGGGTTAGCATACTGCTCAATCCGCCCTATATCATGTAGCAAACAAGAAATGATCAGTAATTCATTATCAACATTTTCATTTTCATTTTCGTGTTCCATAATATCAATAGCAAAATTTAACACACGATATACATGCTCTGTATCATGCGCACAATTTGTCATACAGGTTTGCATAAATCTTTCAACAACAGCTAGGTTGGTTCGTATATTATTTGGCACAATGTCCATCCTTTTCGTTATTATGCATCTAATTTTCTAGGAAATTTTTAATCACCTCAGTTCATTCGGATACAAAATTGAGGGCACGCGGCAACACAATAACCACATTTAATACATTTAGACTCGTCTATCCTTGCACGATCACCATCGCCAATTGATATGGCATCGCTGTGACACGCTTCAACACAAGAACCGCATTTCGTGCATTGTTTCATGATAACAAAATGTTTATTCTGTATACTAGTATTAGCCAATTCTGATGAAATGTCTTCATCGTTCATATATCGAATATTCATGTCAACTTCCTCTTTAGACAACATCCCTATGGCTCTTGCAAAACGACCCGATGAGAAGCGAGAAAAATAATCCATTGACTCCTTATAATCACTAACGAAATTTCCACCTGCGAGTATCTTCATAACATAAACGCCTTTATTATTGTTATGACACTCATTAATAGCTATTTCCATTTCCTCTCGTGAACCCCCAATAATACCCATGCCAAGGCGGTTTATTAAAGGAAACACTATATCAATTTCAGGATGAACTGCTGCCGCATTTACTACATCAACTACATGTGTGCTTATCCCTACCGCTTTAATAACACCCTTTTCACGATAATCAAGCAAACATTTTAAGGGGTTTTCGCGTTCTTCCAATATGGTTTTCTTGACTCGCGCAGCATGAAGTAAAAAAATATCAATTTTATTCACGCAAAGCTCTTTTAATGCTTGCTCTACCGCCTCGTTCATTTCGCTATATGATTTAGCGGATGATTTCGATGCTATAACAGGAATGATATGACTTTGCCTCATGGCAAGGCTTATTTGTGAATAAGTCTTATATACCTGAGCAGTATCAACAAATGTTATGCCTGACCTAAGCCCATGTGCTATAATATCGGATGCTTCTTCTGCACTCGCATTTTTTTGCAAAGGCCCAATTGGCAGTGTTCCAAAGCATAACTCTGTTACTTCAATGCCGCTACGACCTAAAATTATCTTTTTCATCAAGAATCCCTCCGTTTTTGGATGTTTTAGTTGATTATGTTCTTGGTAATCTCAAGCGGGAAGTTGTGATTGTTTTTAATTGCGCCTATAATAGCTAAAGCAGAATCGGGGTTTCTCACTTTGTCTATCATATTTAACAAATCATCAATTAATATCCACTTTATTTCAGATATCTCTTCTTTGTTGTAGCTGTGATTACCATCGCTAGAAATTATTTCAGCATTATATACGACTCTAAGGATTGGTTCTATTTTTCGAATACAATTATGCACAGTTAACAATCCTGTTAGCCGTATGTCATAATCGGTTTCTTCTTTAACCTCACGTATTGCCCCCTTAAAAATATCCTCCTGAGGTTCTAGTTTTCCTGAAGGAAAATTCCAAAGCCCATATGCTTTACTTTTAGCTTCTTTAACCATAAGCAGAGCATCTTTATTTCTAATGCAACAAGTAACAACAATGTCCATTATTCCAAGCCTCATATATGATTAATAAAATTACCTTCTTTCGTTTAAACCAAACATTAATAACCTATAAATAAAGTTTTTATCTAGGGTATTTCTTCTTGAGAAAGGTACAGATAAATTTTTTATATTCATTCCAATACCTGGACCACATATTCCATAATTAGCGCTTATATCAACAGAAACTCTTTTGCTTCTGTTCTGATTGTATTTGTTAAATATTTCATTCGTAATTTCATCTATCTCTTTGTGGCTGATTTTTTCATTATTAATCGTTCCTGGCGAATATTTTTTTTCGAATTTATCCAAGCTTTTTCTAAAAGCCACAACATCCTTTTCATTTCTAAGTTTAAGGGCATAAATTAACTGCTCGCGTGGAGCCTCACCAGCTTCTTTCTTTATATAGTCATAAAGTATAGATGTATTAAAATGAACAGCACAACCCTCACTATATTCGGTTATATTTTTTTCTAGTCTCCGTAATAAAGCTTCGCGATTATGTGTGTTTCGCTGTTCGTTTTGAATGAGATAATCTGCCCTGATCGGATGAGGGTAATAGTTCGCACCCGAAAGAGAGCTTACTTCAAAGTATTTATTTGTCCGCCGGGTTAATAATATTTTATCATCATCTGTAAAAATACCTTTTCGCCATTGAACCAATAAATTATCTAACTCTTCATCAGAATTTCCAAATCCATAATCAATTAGTATAAATGATGATGATTCTAAAATTGAAGTATCTAATGGCACAATAATATTGCGCAAATCTCTTGTTAAACTGTCACCCTCTAATTTCTTGAAAATATTATCAATAACAACACTAGAGGGAAATGATAATGTATCCCAAAGAATTATCCCTGTTAAAAAATTATTAAAACACTCTTTTTGTGTGCTATTTAAATTTCCCTTGCCAACTATTTCTAAAAACTGGAGTGATGTATCAAGTGTCAAGGAATCTAAAATTATATTACTCATTGTATTCCGCCCTGCTTATGATGTCAGAAATTAACATATATAACTCCATAAGATTGTAAATATGCTTTCCTGCTTTGCTTGGAATTATTTTCCAGAAACATGGAATAAAATCCGAATTTCTGGTTATAATAATTCCACGGCTCATGCCCACCAACTGACTCTTTATGGTATAATATTACATTAACCTCTGCGAAATGTCAAGCGTTTTATTATGTAGAATGGTATAATGGTATAACAACAATTTTCCTGAATAAAGACTTAGCGACAATGCTTAACAACTACGCTGTGAGAATGGGTTTGGCGCTGCTTGAAACCGTGGAATACACAGGCTTTCTTGACGACGCGGATATAGTCATCTACGCGAAAGAAGCGACTGAGCGGTTCTTTACGGCGGGGGGAATCAGCGGCAGGCCGGGGGATATCTTTTACCCGCCGGGGGGAGGTACTCGTGCGGAACTGGCTACCCTGCTTTATCGTTTTCTTTGAGCCATCCT
>Ga0099364_10013911_pt1 | contig 10751 bp, 9 predicted proteins | sample TergutTh196P3_FD_73070 | JGI IMG/M metagenome (GOLD analysis project Ga0099364, IMG submission 73070) | Microcerotermes parvus P3 segment gut microbial communities from Pointe-Noire, Republic of the Congo - Th196 P3 | ecosystem: Host-associated > Arthropoda: Insects > Digestive system > Gut ...
AATGCGGTTTCGATCGTTCTTTACCAAACAATCATCGGAACAACCCAATCTGGCCAGACAAACCGCCGAGGAAGTCGGCAAGGATACCAGGAATAAAATACAATATCGGGCTGGTTTTATTTTGGAAAATCAATACTTCACGGCAAAGTTCGACCAGACAACCGGTATGCTTCGATCCGTTTTCACGAACCGGTCGCGATATAACCAACTTTCCAGACAGATTGCAGGCCGAAAAAATCAGGATTATACCGTACAGTGTGTCGATGAAATGCGGATAACTCAATCGACACCGGCAATCGGACAGTTGCAAACCACAGGCCGGCTGGTCTTTCCCGAAGGCGAAATTGCCGCCCGATTTACAGAGACGGTTACGATCCGCAGTGAAAGCCGGCTACTGGAGTTTGATCTGCAACTTGAACCTTTGATCGATTTGGACTCCGACCGTTGGAACTCCTATTTTGCCGTCCGGTACGCTTGGAACACGGATTCGTTGGAATTGAGCGGGCTTTTGAATGATGGTCTTCATCCTTTACCCGACCGGCAGTATCTCCATTCACCGAAGTGTGTCGATCTTCGCAGCGAAACAGAGTCGTTAACGTTTTTGTCCGAAGGATTGCCCTTTCATCGACGGCCTGGCGACAGGCAACTCGATACGCTGTTGATTGTGCAAGGCGAATCTTGCAGACAATTTCGACTGGGAATTGGCGTGAATGTTAACAATCCCGTGTTTGCATCATCTGACTTTTTATTGAACGATTATACCGTCAGCCGCTCCGTCAGCCGCTCCGTCTCCCGGCCTGACTCAAGTTCGGCCCCGACTGCATCCTGGCTTTTCCAAATTGCTTCCAACAATGTGTTGGCTTCACACTGGGAGCCCGTTTGGGAACAGAATGCGTCCGAACAGAAACTTGTCGGTTATATGGTCTATCTCCAGGAAATTTTAGGCCGTCGGGCACATTTTGCCTTACATTCCTTTTTGCCGCCCAAACGGGCGTCGGCGTTGAACTTGCATGGCAAGGAACTCAAACAATTCAAAATCAAGGATGATGCCGTATTGATTGATATGCACGTCTATGAACTTTTGCCCCTGCTCGTTCGGACGGTCTAACACTCTCCTGCAACAGCAAGTGTTGTTTTTGTTTGCACACCCCGTTGATCGGCATTGCAAAACCGGAGAATGGACGAACTTACAGCAATCCGGTAAATGCCCGTTTGCAAAACGGCGTCCAGACGTTCCGGTGTAATTCCGCCGATAGCGAATGCCGGGATTGCAATCTCTGCGGAAACTTCGCTTAAATAGTTCAGGCCAGCAAATTGGGAAAAATGTTTGGTCGTTGATTCAAAGACCGGCCCGGCACCGATATAGTCGGCACCATCCCGTACCGCCTGCCGGGCTTGTTCAATGCAATGAGTCGAAACTCCGACTAATTGGGAACCGACAAATCGGCGAACCAATTCAACCGACAATTCATCCTGTCCCACATGAACGCCATCGGCTTCCGCAAGTACAGCCAAATCAGGCCGATCATTCATAATAAAAAGCACTCTGCGCCCCGATTCGGCAACGCAGTCCCGTATAATACGGCTGCGGGATAATAACAGCCGGTCACTCGCCTGCTTATCCCGGAGTTGAATAACATCAACCCCGCCCGAAATGATCGTTTTCACGAAGTTCCTAAATGCCGTTTCGTCAGGCAATGTTTCGACAAGAGCATAAAGTTGAGCGTGTTCTATTTGTTCTTTCCTTGAAAGAGTTTTGTTTTGGGTTCGCATCCGATCAATTATACGGCAAGCGTCCGGCGAAGGGACTACCCAAATCGGGTTGCACGGACATCTGCCTCCGTTATTCGGTAGAGTCGGCTGTATGACTCGATGCCGACGCTTTGCGATCCAAGTATTTTTGTGCTTGCTCATTCCGGTATCGGGCAAGAAAAGGAACGTGATTGCAAAACCAGTCCAATGTATCGAAACTGAAGCAAGCCGCAAACCAAACGAACCCGACGAGACGATGGAAGATATTGATCTTCGGCGACAACTCTTTGCAAACTTCCCGAACCGAAAAAATATCGTTTCGCAAACTCTCTCCATAAAGACGGCAATAATACCGCCAACGACGCTCTTTGTAGGCGTCGATATCGAAAACCGAACGGAACTCCTCCAGCAAATTCAATGCATCGAGCGAAGTCAACATCTGGAGACATTTAAGACATTTGCCGCAGTTAGTCGTTTTTAACAGACACACGTTAAGATACTGTTTCGCCAACGGGTAGGAGGTCACCGTCTTGATTTTGTCGAGTCGGGTTTTTGCTCCGCCTTCAGAATAGATTTTCAGAGATTGCGTTGAAAAGCAATTCAAAGACAGCAATTCGTAGTTGGCCGGGGAATACCTTTCACTGTTTTTCAGGGTAAAGTCGCTAAAATCATGTCCCGACGAAGCGTAGAAATATACCTTCCATAATTTTTGCAACATATAAACCGCAAAACAGTTTGAATATGTGTGCATCAAGAGATGTGTCAGATAGTGTCCCCAAATGATTTCTGCAAAATTGGAGTTGGCCGTTATGATGGGCAGCCCGGCGGCCTTCGCAAAATTGACGGCGTTGGCTTCAATCGCAGGATGTAAAATCTCCGCACTGCGTCCAATACCATGGGCCCCGACATTGTAATGGACGAGATGCGTGACGACCGGCGCTCCATTAGGTAGGCTTTGAGGGGTTATATGATTGATTGATTGATTGATTGATTGATTGATTGATTGATTGATATAGTGTCCTTTTTCGGCGAATTGTGCAGCCAAGACGTGCATCGAATCAATTCCGCATGACATACCCGTCCCGACGCCGCCGGCATTTTTCACGGGAACGGCGTCTAACTCCGTAAAAATTGCAGTGCGGTGCAAGACCTTGCTGTGATTGGCCAGCGAAGGGATCAAGTATGTGGTAATCTGATAGTGCAACTCTTCGCCCATCGGCACTTCGCAGGTTATATCATGTTTATTCCGCATGGCGAAGTTTAGCAAACCTATCACGTAAGCGTCCGACCGTTCTGGACAGAGATATTGTGCATATTGCGGATCAACTTCGAACCAAAGATGTTTTTCTTCTCCGTCGATGTCGATGATGTTCTGAATCCTCGCTTTGCCATTATGTTCGACAATTTCCGGCTTTCGGATAGTGATCATTGGATAATCGCAGATTTTCGTTTATTTAATCCGGTTCTTTTCATCGACGAGAACGACTTTTGGTTTGTAATTTTCCAGTCCTTTTTGGTCGACGTTAGCGTAGGTTATGATGACGATAGGGTCGCCGGGGATTCCATTTCGGGCGGCGGGGCCGTTGAGCATAAAAGTCCCGGAACCTCGTTCGGCTGCGATGGCGTAAGTAATAATCCGGGAACCGTTGTTAATATTCAGCACGTGAACCTGTTCATCGGGCAAAATATCCGCTGCTTCAAGAATATCGAGGTCAATGGAAATACTTCCTTCGTAGTCCAAATCCAGACCGGTCAGAATGGCACGGTGGATCTTCGATTTGAGCATTATTCGTTGCATTTTATCCTGTGTGAGCGATTCTATTCGTCCAATAAACGCGGACTGCCAGCGTACACGGAGTATAACATGCGATGCCCGTTTGTCAAGGGTGAGACCACGCTGATTGCAAAATTCTTTAGCCGGAGTATTTTTAGGGCGTTTTGTTGGATTTCATCGGACTTTCTCCGCTCTTGCCCGTAATACTGCTCCGAATACGGAAAAATTTGACTGATTTCTCTGCGACATGGCTTGCAATCGCACGGTATTTTGCGAAAATAACCGTTTGACTCTTCGGCAATTTGCTCGGCAATTTGCGGTATAAAATGACTTTGCCGACGTTATATTCTATCAAAACAATGACTAGACGTTTCTTGCCCCTTTGTTTCGCATCGCTCTTCGCTCTGGCCGTAATAGGTTGCAAAAACGAAACTCCGCAACCCAAGGCTCAAACCGAAGGCGTTGTCATTTCAACTCTTGATATTCCGATGCCGACGGAAGAAATGCTTGTTGCAATCGGGCAAGAAAACAACCTGCCCATAGACCGGCTTTTACCGAATACCTTTTTCGTGATAACAGGAAAACCCAAACAATTCCTGGCCTCGCCCATCGCAACCGACGGCGAACAACTCGTTCGAAGCATCATTTTGCAAAGTTTGCATTTTCCCTATTTTGCGATCAATCCAGACAACATCGACTTTTTCATCATATCTGAAGGCATGCCTATGCCGACGCAGGTTATCATTCCGAATTCGCAGGACCCGACGGCTCCGCCTCACATCGAAACGGTATCCATGAGACGCCGTTCCACGATACTAACTTTTGCCGAACCCTTCAATCTTTACGCCCTGCTGGGTGCGCCTGAAGAGTTTGATGCTTCACTTATTGAAGAGCGCATTGAAGCACGCAAAAACACAATCGGACGCACGGAGTATTATGACTTAACGCCGCAAGATGAAATTCTTCCACAGCATCTCGCCCTACATATCGTCGATGACCGCACAGTAATTATTGTCCAGGGAATCGAGGAAGATATAACGGCCGTCTTTTCTGACACCGTCTCAACCAATCCCGTCTTGCAACGGCTTAAACATACGCCGGTTCATTCCAATGATTTGATGATTTTGACTTCGCTGGAAGGCTTTCCATTCAGTCAGGAAATGTTTGAAAGGATCGTCGAGGAAGCGGGTATTGAACTTGGCATTCCTCAAGTTTTTGTACCGCTCATCAGTCAAAACCTTCGGGCATTAACACTTTCTTTCAACCTGGCGGCTGCGGAAGGCCAGCCGATTGTATCCGCATTTATCGAAAGCCGGGACGAACAGAGTGCACAGACCATTACGGAAACCATCCTGGGTACAATGATCAACTCGCAAACGTCTATTGCCGCAATGAGCGAAGAGGCGAAACAATTTATGCAAATCCCTGCCGATTTACTCCAAAACATACTCAGGGAAACCTCCATCGAAAGAACAGGAACGCAAGTCCATCTGACACTCAATAATTTTACTACGTTGATTCCAACGCTGGCAGGACATATAGGCACACTGCAAGTTTTTTTGCAAGAAGAACAGTTGCGTATCGACGGCGAACGTTTTACTCGCTGGTTGATCGGTTGGCTTGGCCAATTTGCTGCGATCAGCGAATCATACTACGAAACGCATGGAACGTTCCCGCACCATATCGTTGATGCCGATGGGACTCCCCTGTTAAGTTGGCGGGTTGCGATGCTCCCGATGATGGAATTGAATCACATATACGACCAGTTTAATCTGGAGGAACCCTGGGACAGCGAAACAAATTTGCACGTTTTACAGACGGTGCCGAATGTTTTCTTGGCGGGCATACCGAACATTGATCCTACTAAGACGGTTATTCGTTTTTTTGCTTCGCCGGGGACGCCTTTGGCAAACCGAAACTTGAAACACGAAAACCTGGAACATCCCGAAATGACATTGCAGTTTGTGCTGGTAGGGCCTAACGAGGCCGTTGAGTGGACAAGGCCGGAACATATTGAATTCGACATCAACAGCATTCCCAACCAATTTGGCGGTTTGATTTTGGGCGTCTCCTTTTCCGGCAACATCATCTCTTTTCCGGTCTTGCCTGACACCGACCATGAATATACGATTTGGGCCCGGCATGTTGAAGCGATGGTTAAGGACTTGCCGTTACCGGAGTGAAAACAAATCAACTATCCCAAAATTGTCCTGTATCAAGGCACGAGATCGTATTTCCCATTAGAGCATATTTTTAACATTTCCATAACCAGCGTTGCAACGACGGAGTTGCAACCAACAACACAGCGTCGACGAAAACGAATCGGCGATAATCAATGCCTGATCGAAAATGACTCCATCTGCTTCGCCTCTCGGCAACATTAGGACGTTCTTGCTCGGCAGAGTAAAGAGTTTTTTTGGAACGGACTTTTAAGCGTTTGAGGAATCGATGCAATGTACTACGGCTGACCGAAACATGGGGTTCCAGCATTTCTCATCGCTCGGACAAAGTAGCATCGGCGTATTCGGAAGTCATGGGGACGCGTTGAGTCATAAGGGCAATCCTTTCGAGTGAGCAGATGCAAGCAGGTAAAATTACTATTTTGCCCAATCTCGCAACCGGGAGTGAACGCACCCCGTGCAAACGGGTATGTAAAAGTTTTCTGGACGTTGCAGCCCTCCCCACTCCCTCGACAGTTTATTTTTTCCATCCTAATTTCTTTGCGGCGGGTATCGGGCGTGGCAGCACCTCTCCCGCACCTCTCGCAAGATTCGTTCCCCTTTGTGCAATAAATTCGTCAACGAAACGGCAATATTCGTCAAGACCGTCCACGCCGCACCCCAAGATGAACCGCAGACATGCTTATCCTCGGCGTATCGCAACAGCCCCCAAAAAGGACACCGTTTATTGACCTTGCGGTCATAGGATTTTCGCGTCTTCCTTTGTTGCGGCAGAACATCGACAATCTCTCTCGCCAGGCAATCATCCGGCTCTTGCTACGGGGCATCCTTGAAAACCTCTTCCATCTCGGCATGAACTTTCGGTTGATTGTTCTTCACTTGAAACAGATAGTCGCAATGGTATTTTTTCAAGGCTTCCAACAGCGGACGTCCGGCGAACATCGCACGCCCGTCAACAATTTCAGACACGGATACATTTCAAACAACTCTCCAAGATGCTTCTTCAAGCAAGCGGGTTCGTTCGTTTTATCTCCGCGAACATTCCAACTGGCAAGATGCAGTTTGAGTTTTTGAGCAAACACATTGAGCATGAGAATAGGATCGCCGTTTTTCCATCGACGGCGGCAACGATGAAAGTGTCTGACAGAATAGCATTGACGAACTCGGCTAAGACATGTTGTAGGTCTTCGAGGGAGAGTTTTTCGGGAGTCGGGTGAGGGTATTATCGCAGGGTGTTGTTGTTTTTCCTTTTTGTTTTCCGAGGGGAAGAAACTTTTTGAGAGTTTGAAAGTGTTGTTTTGTCCATCGAGCGATTTCGACGTGGGAGGAGACGTTGGCGAGGAGTCTAAGCAGAATGACGGCGAGAAGGGTGTTGCTGGGATGGGAGACGCCTTGTTTGGAGCGTGGATCGGGCACGGCATTGAGGCATTTGGGCAAAAAGTTTGAGCGCAGTGGGAGCGGGCTGGGATGGGGATATATGAACCTCCGTGAATGAAAGGAAATGGAAATGTTACAGTATGTATAATGTTACAGTATGTATTACGTAAAAGAGGTCGCCGTGTAAGGTATTTTTTGGACGATCTCAGCAATTTTTCGAAAATTCCTGACGACAAAAACTTGCCGACGGAGTGGCGAGACCGACGGCAAATCAGGCCTGGACCAGAAGAGCAATACCCAAAAAAATATCGGAACTATATCAAGGAGTCTGCGTTATATGGGTTAGGAAACGTTTATGTTTTCTCTCCACTAAAACAAGACTCACAACCAACAGAACAACAGGAGAAATTTTAATGAACACTACAGTGAAAACAAGATCAATAACGCGAATGCTTGGATTTGCGGCCGTCGGCGTTGCCGTTTTGGCATTGTCTCTCCACGCCGCGGCCCAGCCGGGCGATGGGCAAAGACAGGGACAACGGCAAGGGCAGGGGCAAGTTCCCGGTATGGGAGGCGGGCAAGGTATGGGAGCGTTTGGTGCAGGAACCCGGGGCGGCGTCAGTTTCGGTGCGGTATTACGCAATCCTGAAGTTGCCCGAATGCTCGAACTGACACCCGAACAAACCGAATCATTGACCGCAGCGATCCGGGAAACGATGCAAGGATTTCAGCCGGCATCCGGCGGTGGTGCGCCGCCTCGGCCGGAAGAAATGTTGCAACGTGTGGAACAAATGATGGATGCCCTCCAAACGCGGATTGATCAAGTATTAACGCCGGAACAGCAGGTTCGGGTACGAGAAACGATGTTTCAACTGGACGGCGGCCTGGGATCGCAAAGACTTAATGCGCGATATTTGGAAGCCTTGGGTATAACGGATGCTCAAAAGGAAGATGTCAAAAAACTCGTCGCCCAGCGTGCAGCCGATGAACAGACGGTAAGAGCGTCTGTGATGAGCGGCGGCGATGTCCGCAGGATGAGTCAAGAAGACCGCGAAAGACTCCGTAGCGAAACGGAGGCCTTGAACAGGAAATTTGCGGAGCAAGTTACGGCTCTCTTAACCCCGGAACAGAAAGAAAAAGCCGAACGGTTAACAGCCGAAGCCCCTGCGTTGCGAGAGCGTTTGGGAATGGGTACAGAGCGAGGCGGCGTCCAGCGTGAGCGGGGTCAGCAACGGGAAGGCGGTCGTGGTGCTGGCGGTCGCGGTGAAGGCGGGCCGGATGCAGGTTCTTGGCGGCCTGGTCAAGAAGTCCCTGATGCCCAAACTCGCCCGGGCGGAGGCCGGGGAGGATTCCCAAGACCTACGAACTAGAGTATTTCCCGTGTTTCTATGGACAAAAACATTCCCGCATAGTCGGGCCGACCCGCCCTGCGGGGCGCAGGGGGGTGCGTGCGCTGCGTATATTTGTTAGCCGACCCGCCCTGCGGGGCGTCCTTAGGCTAAACACTGCGTGTTGCAGGGCAACACGGATAACGGGGGCATCCATGTCCAATGAACAATGGCCATGTTGCATAACCCTCATGTAGTGCCCCAAAATCACCTATGAAACGGCAATCAATGTCCATTTTCGGCAAAAACCGGATGGCTTGGAGCGTGTTTTGGAGGTTATGCAGCAGGCCTAATGCCGATGATGAGCAATACCGAAACGAATAGTTTCCTATTCAAAACTGGAATCAAATGCGGCAAGTTCGTTTTCAAACAGGAGTTTATTGGCATCCAAGATGATTTTCACGTCATCGCCGACTTTTCCTAGTCCGCGAATGTATTGGGCACACTGGCCAGTTCCACTTTTCGGCGGCGGCGACACATTCATTTCTTCTATCGACCTGACCTCATTGACGGTATCAACAACAAGGCCGACCTGGACTAGTCCTCCTCGCAGATTGATGACAACAATACAGGTTCGCTCGTCGTAATCCCTGCCCATCATATTGAACCGCAACCGCATATCAATGACGGGGATTACCTGCCCGCGCAGGTTAACAACTCCCTTGACATAATGCGGCATGTCGGGAACTTCCGTTACTTTTTGGATGCCGACGATTTCAGTGACATGCCGAATTTCGAGGCAGTAATCTTCATCGCCAAGCCGAAAGGAAAGATACATGTCTTTCAAGGTATCTTCCATACCATCGGAAAGGATTCCATCCCGACTCGTTTCATCGTGTCGTTGTTCCATTTTCGCCAGTGCTTCGGACATAATTATGATTAAATATGGTTAGGGGGAAGTGTAGTTAGGGGGGATAATCATCGTTTATCGGCCTAATTCGACAAGGTGTTTGGCAAGCACCATATCGGCTGGGGTCGTAATTTTTATATTTCCACGATCCGTGGGGACTATGTGGATGGGTTTGCCGAGGCGTTCGACAAGTTGGGCATCATCCGTGGGAGCATCGGCTCCGCTGGCGGTAATTTGCTGTTGATAGGCTTCGATCAGCATTTCCCGGCGAAAGACTTGAGGGGTTTGGGCTTCCCAAAAGTAATTTCGCGGATAGGTTGCTTCAATTTGACCATCGACAACCTTCTTTATTGTACCAATAATTGGCGATGCAAGCAAGGCCGCTCCGTATTGTTTGGCGGCGGCGAAAACATCGCTGACTTCCTGGTCTGTTACGCAAGGCCGGGCGGCATCGTGTACGGCGATGAAATCAACTTTGGAACTGACAGAAACGAGGCCGTTGCGGATCGAATGCATACGGGTCACGCCGCCAGGGACGACGTGCAAAAGCAGATGATTGATTTCGGCAAGGTAATACTTGCGGAACCAATCGATATCTTCGGGCGAAACGACGATGATGAGTTGTGCCACATCGTCTCGGCTGATAAATTTTTCGAGACTTCGGAGCCAGACGGGTTTTCCATCCAGGTGCATAAATGTTTTTTTGGCGACGGGGTCGTTCAGACCCCGATGGGAAAAGCGTGAACTTGCACCGGCTGCCGCCAGTATGATGGCAAACGTCGCATTTTCAGGCGGGGGCGCAATCGATTCGGGTACCGTTTCGGCCATAAGAGATACTTGGCGAGTGATATACCAATTATAGCATATTACGGCCAAGATAGGGTAATGTTCTCGTTTTATTGCTTTATTTTTTCTTCGATCTGTTATACTTTAGTTTTTGTTTTGAAAGGAGTCTCTATGAGTGTTCATGTTTTCCTTCAGTGTCCCTTTTGCCTAACCGAACAGGTTGCCAAAAACGGCGTTCGCCCTTGAAAATCAAGATCGAAATGGATGAGGTGTGGAGTTTTTGCCATGACAAATGCAAGCAACTCTGGCTCTGGCGGGCTATCGATCACGACACAGGTGTGGTGATTGGCTACTGGTTTGGCACAAGAGAGCATAACAACTTGGACGGGTTAATGGCGTTGCTATCACCATTGCCGATTGGTCGAGTGTATGCGGATGGTAATGCTGTTTATGCGGAAAAGTTTTCTGTGAAGGTTTTGGTTGTATCGATGACGAGGTTGCATTCGGCAAGCAGGGCGTGAAACTTCTCGGTAAGCAGATCACGGACGCTAGAGCGTGTTTACCTTTGTTCTAGACAAGAAAGTGTTCATATTGTATTATGTAAGATAAAGGGATCTATTTTCCTGTAAGAACTTATGCCTAAT
>Ga0099364_10013912_pt1 | contig 10751 bp, 7 predicted proteins | sample TergutTh196P3_FD_73070 | JGI IMG/M metagenome (GOLD analysis project Ga0099364, IMG submission 73070) | Microcerotermes parvus P3 segment gut microbial communities from Pointe-Noire, Republic of the Congo - Th196 P3 | ecosystem: Host-associated > Arthropoda: Insects > Digestive system > Gut ...
GGAAAATGAAGCAGAGTTGTCCGCCCTGCTCAAACAGTGCCGAAAAGAGAAAGTTCCCGTCCGCGTACTCGGAGCCGGATCGAGTCTCTTGATTCCCGAAGCCCGGGTGCCCGGAATGGTCATCGTCCTGCATCGTCCCGAGTTTTGTCGAATCACAGTAGATGGCACCCTCCTCACTGCCGGCTCCGGTGCACCATTTGGACAGGTCATTACCCAATCCGTCTCGTATGGACTTGGCGGGATCGAGGCGTTCGTCGGTATGCCGGGCAGTTTTGGAGGCGCGGTCTGCGGCAATACCGGCACCATTCACGGAGGCGGTTTAGGACAGTGGGTCGAAAGTGTCCGTCTGATCCATTGGGACGGTGATGTTGCTCTCCTGTCGAAAAATGAGATTACGTTTGGTTACCGTTACAGCAGTCTGGACAATGTGGTGATGCTTTCGGCGGCATTGCGGTTGGAAAAGGAGGAACCGAAGGAATTGGCAAAACGGATGCGAAAACTTTGGATTATCCGCAAATCGCAGCAGCCGACGGGAGATACCGCTTCGGTTTTGGCATTCAAAGACCCCGCGTCGGGACCTTCGGCAAGCGATCTGATAGAGCAAGTCGGTTTGAAAGGAACCCGAATCGGCGGTGCCGTTGTCAATGAACGCAATGCCAGTTTCATAACGGTTGACTCTGATTGTGTTTCCGACGACGTACGGCGGTTGATCCGGCTGATACAGGAGCAAGTCGCTCTGAACACGGAAATCGAACTCGAATCAGCCCTGGAAATTTGGTAATCTCAATCCTTTTTTAACCGCAAAGGACGCGAAGGGCGCAAAGTCCCATTTGATCCCGTTTACAGTATACTAGGGAGTCATGAAAATGGACTCCCCTTTTTCCGGCAAGGATAAAGCAACAGAGCGAATCGTAGAGCAACTCCAATCCCGGCTGCGTTTTTTGCAGCAAGTCGGCTTGGACTACCTCACGCCCGACCGGACAATGGACACATTGAGCGGCGGAGAGCAACGCCGAATCGCTCTCACGGCAGCACTCGGTTCCAGTCTGGTCGATATGCTCTACGTACTGGATGAACCTTCCCTTGACTTGCATCCCAAAGATACGGCAAAACTGCTCGAAGCCATTCTCGAACTTCGGGATCGCGGCAATACCGTCATTCTCGTGGAGCACGATGAGCAGTTATTGCTCCATGCCGACCACATCGTCGAAATCGGACCCGGCGCGGGAGGTGAAGGAGGAACCATCGTGTTTCAGGGGAGCGTCGAGGAGTTGTTGAATGATGCGAACAATTTGACGGGGAAGTATTTACAATTTAGCCGGTACTCCGGCGAGGTAGGTCGCCGACCGCCGGGCTGCGACGTGCGGTACTCCGCACAGGAGCCCGGGGATTGCACTCTTTCGTGATGTTGTTGCCGCCCGGCGGTCGGCAACCTACCTTACGATTATTGCGTACAGGAACATATCAACTCGGTTGCGAACGCCAGAGGTTTCTCTTGGCGTTTTTTGCTTCTTCCTCTGCCTGTCGGAAGGCGGTCTTGGCTCCTTTGGAAAAGCGGTACTGCAACTGGGCGCGGGCAAGCCCTTCACGGATCAACAGTTCGTTGAGCCAAACTTCGGTGCCGTCCGGCATGGTCAGATAAACCATCGCCAAACAGCGGTCATACCTATCCACTTGATCGCCGTCGAAGGCGATCCGGACGCGGTGATTCGCCGCTGCTATTTTCCGCTTGGTAAATTCCGAGGCTTCGGGACCGAAAGGTTCGACGGGTGTGTTCGGTTTCACCACTTCGGGCGTGTCTGCTCCGATCAAACGCACCCGGTATTCGTCGGTGCCATCGCCGACGATTAGCGTATCGCCATCGACGACACGGACGACCATCCAAACGCCTTCGGTGAGGGGTCCTTTGACTTTGGAGGGAAGCGGTTTATAGGGATCGGAGATACCGGGAAAGATCGGTTCCAGCACTCCAGCAACGGTATTCCGAACGTCGGAATTGACCAATCCGATCAGGATTAGAATGACGGCAACGAAGGGGGCGATGTTGCGGCGTGAGCGCAGGATTTTGCTCCACGACAGTTTCGTTTTGCGTGTTTTTTTTGTTTTACGTGCCATATTTACGGAATTTACAGCAGAATGGACGCGAAGTGTATTGTTTTCGGGGAAATGAGTCTATATCAGTTTTGGGGGCAAACAGCGGACATTGTGTATCCTTTGTGCCCCTTGTGTCCTTGTGGTTCATCCTTTTTTTAACCACAAAGGCGCAAAGAACACAAAGAAACATGAAGGAAAATGAGCATTTATTGACGGGAGATGGTATAAATGCTAAAATATCCCTCTCCCGGATACCGAACGCAGAAAGAATTTTACCGTCCTTTATAGTGTTGCGCCAGCCACAACAAATCCAGTCCTCGGAAATCTTTTCTGCGTCGGACGATCCCGCTCAGCAAACGGAATCCCTCGCCTTTGATTTTTTGTGTCGGGGGGGAAAGTTTTACCGACCCTTCATTACACTCGCCGTATATGATGCACTGACCGGTTCTCGGTGCACCGCCGCCGATGGAGAGCAACGCGTCGAACAGTTGCCGGCGTGGGTAAAAAGTGCAGCAAAAACAGTCGAAATCTTTCACAAGGCATCGCTCATTCACGACGACATCGAAGACGGCGATCTGTACCGCTACGGCAAACCGACGCTGCATCAATCGCACGGCATCGCCTCGGCGATCAATGTCGGTGATTATCTGCTCGGTTACGGCTACCATTTGATTGCCGAACTTCGGAAAGACATTCCCGGCGATATTGTTGCCGAAATGCTTGCGGTACTGACTTCGGCACACTGCCGATTGAGCATCGGACAGGGAACGGAATTGGCGTGGAAGGCAAAGAGGGTGATTCCGGCGGCGGAGGATATTTTGAGGTTTTATGTCGGCAAAACATCTCCTGCTTTTGAGGCGGCACTCAATATCGGCGTGTTGTCGGCGGTAGCGGCGGGGGGGGTGGACGAACAGTTTTACTATGATGTTCGGGAAAAACTTGCCCGGTTCTCCCGGCATCTCGGGGCGGCATTTCAGATCAAAAACGATTTAGACGATTGGTTTCCCGATGCGGCAAACAAAAAAGTTGCCGGTACGGACATCGCAGACAGCCGTCCCACGTTGCTCCATGCTTGGGCACACAAGTTAGCCGCATCGCCCGGCGAAACGCTTTCGATGTCGGAATGGTTTGAGCGGTTTCAGCAATCAGGACTGTTCGATCAGGCGCGTCGTTTAGCCGCCAAGTATTCGGGGAAGGCGAGGGAGTCCGTCAACGGTCTTACTCATCTGCCGCTTCGGGCGTTGCTGTCGCATTTTGTCGAGGCACTGGGGGTCGAAGCACTGGGAATGGGATGAGGATGGGGTATATGGTACGACAGACCCTTTTTTAATCATTCCTACAAAAGTCTTACTGCCCTGGCAGATAAAATAATCAATTTGAAAAGGTAGGTTCCTGACCGCCGGGCGGCAACATGCGACAAAAAAATTACTTGCCGCACTGGACCCGGTCGCTCCACTTCGTTACGCTCTCGGCTTTCATAACGCCCCCGCTGACTTTGTGTTATAATCAACCGCCATGAAACTCTACGCCTATCACGTGCCGGACATTCCTAAACATGAGGGCTACCTTAAAATCGGAGAAACGCACCGCTCTATCGATAGGCGGATTAGTCAACAAACGGGACAAGCCAACATAGAAAAAGTGCCCGAATGGCAAGGTGCCATCGCCACCGAACGAACGGGCATCGACCGATTGTTTCGACACTTTCTGCGAGACAAATACGGATTTCACATTCAACCGAATATCAGCGGACACGGCGACTCCGAATGGATAAACTGCACCGTTGAGGGCATCAAAGAAGCGTTTCCTAAATTCAAAGAACTCTTTTTCCAAGAACAAAAAGAGCGGCAAGCAGTTACAGATAGATTCTACAAAGAAATCCGAAACTGGTTCTATTGGACAATGCAAGAAAACAAAAATATCGATGGCGACTACGCCCTTCGGCTGGTCATACGCTTACTCTTCTGCTTCTTTCTGCGAGAGAAGGATGGACTCGTACCCAAAGAACTTTTGGACGCAAACATCGTCCAACATCTCAAGAGTGATGAGTACAGTTACTTTGGCGGCATACTTCGCAACCTCTTTTTTCACTGCCTCAACACGCCGGGCAGACGGGAATATGAAAATGAAAAGTTGCTTGCTGATAAAAACATCAAAAGTTGGTTTTTCTCAATTCCTTTTTTGAATGGCGGACTCTTTGACGAATATGACAAAGACGACATTCCGATTGGAAACGATTATTTCTTTTCCGATAAAAGAACACGGACGCTGACTGAACTCGGTGAAAGGTGTGAAGTCTATGGCATTATTACTATTCTCTCAAAGTATCAATATAAATTGACGTTGGACGATTTACTTGAACAAACAGAATATAAGACGGTTGACCCGGAATTCATCGGCAAGGTATTTGAATCGCTTTTGTCGTGTATTGATTCCGATAGCAAGGAATCTCGCCAAAGGGTTACCGGCAGTTATTATACGCCGAGAGAAATCGTCGATTATATGGTCAACGAAGCGTTAGATGCGTATTTGGAAAACAAAACGTTAGCAGAGCCGCAATCTTTAGATTGCGCAAAGGTAGGCAACCGACCGCCGGGCGGTTGCATCGGCGATAGCCGATCAGGAACAACGAGCGATTCGGAGACGGCTATCGCCGACGATGCCGCCCGGCGGTCGGCAACCTACCTCCTCCAGTGCAAAATTCTCGATCCCGCCTGCGGTAGCGGTGCATTTCCTTGCGAAGCAATGAACATCATTATGCACCGAATCGAAGAGGAGAAAAGGGAGAATGGTCAACCGAAACTTTCGCCGCAAGAACGTTATTACTTAAAACTCGACATCATACGGAACGTACTCTATGGAGTGGACATACAACCGATGGCAGTACAGATTACCGTATTGCGATTCTTCCTTTCACTGATGCAAGATATTGTCCCTGATAAGAAACAAAACAGAGAAAAGACAAATTACAACATTAAGCCTTTGCCGAATCTCGAAACCAAGTTCGTGTGCGCAGATACGTTGATAGGGATAAAATTAGATTATCACGCCAGTTTGGGTGGAAAAGCAATTACACAAGCCACTATAGATAATTTGCGTGAAACCCGTCGGCAGTATTTTATGTCGAGTGATCCGCGAGAAAAAGTCCGGCTTCGTGAGTATGACGTAAAACTGCGAAAATCGTTAGCGAAGGCAATCGAAGGAGGGATCGACGCAAGTGCCAGCGGAAAGGAACGTTTTGACTGGAATCCGTATGATCAATCGCTCTGCGCCTCGTTTTTTGATTCCATTTGGATGTTCGGTATTGATTCTTTCGATATTGTCATCGGCAATCCGCCGTATGATGCACTTTACAACAGTCATCCGCAACGTGCTAAGATCGATTGTTGCCATCATCACTATAAAACAATGAGAGGCGGGACTCCCAACTTGTACAAATTATTCTTTGAAAAGGGGCTTGCGCTGATTAAAGATAATGGATTGTTGGTCTATATTACTCCCTATAACTATCTGACCAGTGCGGACAGCATTAAACTTCGGGAAATTTTGCTCAACGAAACTACTATCATCGAGATTGTGGACTATGAAGAATCGCAAAATGTATTTGCGTCGGCAACCCAAGCAGTGGCGACAATTATTACACGAAAACAACCTACGAAAGATTACCGATTTGAATACCGAAAGTTAGGCAAGACCTATACATTGAAATCAAAGGAAATCAATCACGACCCTCGGCTTATGTTCAAAGGAACCAATCGAGTCATCAAAAAAATGAATCAATGGAAACAAACATTTGACAATTTCGCCGAAGGTTACATGGGGGAAATTCATGTTAGTAAACACAGGATGTTCTTTGTCCCAAAGCAGCGTGATGGTGATTTACCACTCATACGGGGACGACAAGTGGGATGCTATCAGATGGTATCAGAACCGGAGGAGTTTTGTCCGACGAAAATTTCGGCACGCTTACACCACAAAACCCGGCGTATTGTTTTTCAGGAAATTGCCAATGCTAGTCAACATCGACGAATCAAGGCAACCATTCTCGAAAATGTTTTGTGCGGACACACGGTCAATTACATGTTTTCAAAACATAAGGATATTCCATTGGAAGCACTGCTAGGGTTGCTTAATTCATGGTTGGTCAATTATTACTTTAAGTTTTACAATCAGACCAATCACGTTCCGATAGGCGAGATCAAAAAGATTCCTGTGCCGGATTGCCTTGTTAGTACAAGTAAACGTTTGGCAAAGTTAGTAACCCGTCGGTTGAATGGTGAAATGGTGGACAACAAAATTGATGCTATGGTGTACGAATTGTACGGTTTAACGGACGAGGAAATTGCATTGGTAGAAAATCAATAGCGCAATCCCGTCATTGCGCTGCGCTCCATTCCGGCTTTTGTTCATCTGGTACAATACCTCTATGCTTGTCAAACTCAGCACCTTTTCGCTTCTAGGCATCGATACCGTACTGGTCGAAGTCGATTGCGCCGACATCGGAATGCCCACAATCATATTTTGTAGGGGATACTCGTCGGTATGCCCGTTGGACCCTTTTAACTCCTATCTCCTGACTGCACAAACATCTGCACGCTTCGCAGTAAAATGCCGTTGATGTGCGCAATCAAAATGCCGTAATTCGTGATCGGTACATTTTGATCCAGCGCACATTGCACCCGGTACTTCATTTCCCGGTCGTTGAGCATACACCCGCCGCAATGTACCGCCAGTTTGTACGGCGCTAAATCTTCAGGAAACTCCCTGCCCGACGTGAACGCAAATTGGATGTCCTTGTCCGTGTAGTTCCGAATCCAATGCGGCAACTTGACCGTACCGATGTCCTCGCACTGCCGATGGTGCGTGCAGCCCTCTGCAATCAAAACCGAGTCGCCGTCCGATAATCGGTCTAACATTTTTGCACCCTCCACAGCGGGAAGGAGCAAACCCTTGTATCGGGCAAACAAAATCGAAAACGATGTCAAAAAAATGTCTCTCGGCACGTCCGCCGACACTTTGCCGAAAACCTGACTGTCCGTGATGACCAATTTTGGTTTTTGCCCTAGTTTTTGCAGTGTTTCCCGAAGATCCGTTTCTCTGACCGCGACAGCAGTGGCGTGTGCTTCCAAAATATCTCTGATCGTTTGGTGTTGCGGCAGGATCAGCCGTCCCTTCGGGGCGGCACTGTCAATGGGAATCACAAGAACGACAAGATCGCCCGATTGGAGCAAATCGGCTACGAGAGGCTGCGTCTCGCCGGGGGACACGGCTAATGCGGCGATGCGTTCCTTTAATTCCGTGATTTGGAAATCCGTCGTTGCACTGACGAGGATTTCTTCCGGGGCAACAGAAGACGGTTCCAAAAGCAGATCGCTTTTGTTCAAAACGACGAGATAAGGAATGTTTTTCGCTCGGAAAATGTCGATCAGTGCATTGTCTGCTTCGGTTTTGCCGATGGTTGCATCGACGATGAGCAGGGCGATATCCGATTTGTTGAGTATCTGCTTTGTTTTTCGGATTCGCTGTTCTCCGAGTGTTCCTTCGTCGTCAATGCCGGGAGTGTCGATGATCACGACAGGACCCAGCGGCAGGAGTTCCATGGCTTTGCTGACGGGATCGGTCGTGGTGCCTCTCACTTCGGAGACCACGGCGAGGTCTTGTCCTGTAACAGCATTGACGACGCTTGACTTTCCCGCGTTGCGTTTGCCGAAAAAACCGATGTGGATTCGCTGGGCTGTGGGTGTTCCGTTCATGGCATGGTCTGTTGATCTATCAAGTACATTTCAAAAGTTCTATCAAACGTATTCCCCGCAAAAGGGGATAGCGGCATCGCAACAAAAGCCTAATCATCCGCAACTGCTTTGAGACCGCTGCGGACGGCACCTTCGAGCGTTGCCGGGAAACCCGTTTGCGTCCAATCACCTGCAATCGCTCCATTCGTAAAGAGTCCCCGCGATTCTGGACGTTGAACATAGACTTCCGGTTTCGGCGAAAACACTGCTTCAAAACATGTGGTCGTCCGGCAGTGCAACAGTTGCAACGCGGGAATACCGAAAGTCGTCCGAAGTTGTTCCACAATCCGATCCGCTAAATCCTTACTGCCGCTCATTGTGATTTCCGTTTCCGACAAGAGTCGATGCGCCGCGCTGATGACCACTGTGTGGTAGTTTTCAGTGTTGTGCGGCGCACACAAAAACTGTCCGATTCCTCCCGACAACGCGCAGCACCGCTTGCCCGGTTGCAACACAGGACGATCCAACCAAAGATGTACTGTCGTAATGGCACCCGGCTCGAAACGCTCCAAACCGAGTTGTTCCACACAGGAAGTCAAATCGGAGGCTTCCAAGACTTTCCAAAGTTGAAATGCCGACATTGCCAAAATGTAGCGGTCGAATCGTTTGACCGTACCGTCGGAAAATTCCAGTGCCGTGATCGTTGGAAGAGGATCGGCACCTTTTTTCTCCCAGTGCAGCCATCGGAGTCTTTTGTACTGATGGAGCGACACGCCGCGTTCGGCAAGTGCTTTTGCGGCAGCGTCGTTGTAAATTGTCCGTAGCGGCACCGTCGGCACATGAATTGCCATCGCCTTCCGTCCTGCTAAAAAGCCCTCTTGAACAACCTTTTGTAAGGCTTTAAGCGCGGCATATTCCGGCATTTCGCTTAACGAACTCAAAATGAGGGGCAGCCAGAAAGCATCGAGGGCGTTTTGCGAAATTTTGTTTTTTTTGAACCATTCTGCGACCGTGATGTCCGGCAACTTTTCGTTGCCTAATTTTTTCAGCAGGAGACCGGTTTTTATTCGTTCCGCTATCGGCAACAGCGGCATGGCGAGAAAAGAGGGAAGGAGTTGCCAACGCTTGGGCAGAAACGATGAAGGGGTCAATGACCAGTGTTGTTTCTTGAGCGTTGCGAAAGGAATCGTGTCCGAACGTTCAAAATAGGCATCGAGACCGAGCCGCTGGTGTAGGGACAGAACTTTAGTGCAACATCCGAGAATGAGCCGTTGTCCTGTATCGATCCATTGTTTCAGCGTTGGTTCCCGGAGGGACGTTACCCGACCGCCGAGGACACCGGATCGTTCAAAGAGATCAACCCGATACCCTTGCGTGCTGGCGGCTTCAGCGGCGGCAATTCCCGCCAATCCGCCCCCGACAATGCTTAGGGTTTTTGGCGTTTTGGTCAATGGTTTTGTGGTTCTGTTATTGCCTTGGCGGTTAAAAATTATCACTGTTCAAAGGTCGGTTGCCTACCCGTCTTTTTTTCCTGCCAAGGCGGTAACGTTTGAAACGTTCATTCTACATATACTTAATTTTCGGATTCCTCTTGGGTTTTGCTTCGTCTTCTCCGTCGTCGTCTCCTTCTTCTTCGTCGTCGTCAGTGGAGAGTCCCTGTTCGTGCCGGAGCATCCGCTCGGCTAGCCCGTCGGGAAGATTTGCCTTGGCAATGGCATCCTCCTTTGAAATGATGTTATCCCGCCAGAGTTTGAACAGGTGTTCGTCCAACAGTTGCATGCCCAACTTATGACCGGTTTGAATCGACGAAGTAATACGGAACGTTTTGTTTTCCCTAATCAAGTTGGCAATCGCACTGGTAACGACGAGCATTTCGTAGGCGGCGACGCGTCCTCCTTGAATGCGCGGCAGCAGTTGCTGTGCCAAAATGCCGATGATCGCGGTTGAAAGTTGCGTCCGAATTTGATCCTGCTGGTTCGTCGGAAAAACGTCGATAATACGGTTAATCGTACCGGCAGCACTGGATGTGTGAAGCGTACCGAAAACGACGTGTCCTGTTTCTGCGGCGGTAATTGCCGCTTCAATCGTTTCGAGGTCTCGTAATTCGCCGACGAGAATAATATCAGGGTCTTGCCGTAACGACCGGCGAATCGCTTCGGAGAACGTCGGAACGTCCACGCCCACTTCACGTTGATTGACCGTCGATTTTTTGTGATAGTGGTAAAATTCGATAGGATCTTCAATCGTAATGATGTGATGATCGAAATTTTGGTTCAAATAATCGACGCAAGCGGCAAGTGTGGTGGACTTACCGGAACCGGTGGGACCCGTTACGAGAATCAAACCACGCGAACGCGAAATGAGGTCTCTCATCACTGGCGGACAGTTGAGTTCTTCCATGGTCATCAATTTGTTCGGAATTTGGCGAAGCACCATACCGGTATTCCCACGTTGTTTGAAGATGGAACAACGAAAACGTGCCTTATCGCCATATGCCATACCGAAGTCGGTGCTCCCTGTCTGCTGTAGTTCCTGCTGGCAGCGATCCGGCGTGATACTTTTCATCAAAGCAACGGTATCGTTTGGTTCGAGAACCTTTGTTTCGAGTTTGACGAGTCGCCCATGCAATCGCAAGACGGGCGGTTGCCCCACGGCGATATGCAAGTCGCTCGCTCCTTGAACGTAGACGGTCTCCAACAATTTGTCCGCTAAAATTGTACTCATGAGTTTTTTTCAAGTTTCGCTATCCGGCGTATTATAGCGTCTGTGTCGGACTTTTGCAATTCTACCGTTCACTTCGGGGTACGGAATCCAGTCCGCTAACAAGTATTTTTTGAATTTTTTGTTTTTGTTCCTTTTTTTTCCGAACATTCCTTCCTTTTTCACGTAGTAGATGAAGAGGCGAAATGGTTTCGCCCTTTTTTT
>Ga0099364_10013913_pt1 | contig 10751 bp, 5 predicted proteins | sample TergutTh196P3_FD_73070 | JGI IMG/M metagenome (GOLD analysis project Ga0099364, IMG submission 73070) | Microcerotermes parvus P3 segment gut microbial communities from Pointe-Noire, Republic of the Congo - Th196 P3 | ecosystem: Host-associated > Arthropoda: Insects > Digestive system > Gut ...
CCGTTGCCGTTCAGGCGGTCAAACGCCCAGCGGTAAAACCGCGCGTACATATCATATACTTTGGTTTTTTGCGCCGTGCTGTTTTTGATGAATGTAGCCTTGATACGTTTGTCTATTTCAGGATATTCACGGTTTTTGTTGTTTTCGTTTTCGTTTAACTGATTGGCATTGTAAGGCGGATTGCCGATAATGACGGATATCTTCTTTTCGTTCTGTCTTTGTATGCGCCTGCTGTTTTCCTCCGAAATAAAGCCAAAACCATTCTGTTTCCCATCGTAGCTGAAGCCCATATTGTCGAGCGTGTCCACAAAACACAGGTTTTCAAATTCGGTATATTCGCCCATTTTCTGCGCGTAAGTGTACTCAATATTCAGGTTGCTGATGTAATACGGCAGGATGGCTACCTCGTTGGCGTGTATTTCGTTCCGGTATTTGTACTCCAGCTTTTCCTTGCGGATGTGGTCTATAAGATCACAAATGAAAGTGCCTGTTCCGGTGGCGGGGTCGAGTATTTCAACATCAGGGTCTTCAAGATATTTGTCGAAATGTTCGCGCAACAGGTAGTCCGCGCTTTCAATCATGAAGCGCACTATTTCGTTGGGCGTGTAAACCACGCCCAGGCGGTCGGCGGCTTTTGGATTGTAGCTCTTGTAAAACGTTTCATAGACGACTTTCAGAAACTTCTGCTTTTCGTGGTGATCGGCAATGGCTGCCGCCGTTGCGTTAATTGCGTCGTAATAGCGTTTGACGCCGCGCAGGGTTTTGCGCCGCAAACTGCCTGTGAAGAAAGTGGCGATAACGGTTTCAAGCTCGCGGGCGATATTGTTCTCGCGGTGAAACTGATTTTCATCAAAGATCGTATTGAAAATATCCTCGGTCAGAATGTGCTGGATCATCATTTCGCGGACGTCATCGCTAGTGACGCCCGGATTGATGCTTTCGCGGCAAAGCGTCAGAAAGTCCCGCGATTTCTCTATGAACGCGATATTTGACGCTCCGGCGTCAATAATGATATCGCGAATGGCGTCCGTTACTTTCGGAATATCCTGTTTGAAAAGTTCTATGGCTTCACGGAAGTTCCGCACTTCGGGACGCTCGAAAGCGAAAAATGCCGTCAGTAGCCGGTGCAGGGCGTTGTCGTCGCTCATTTGACAGCGCATCGTTTCTTCGCCGTTCTGTATCAGCACGGCAACGCGGCTGTCCTCAAAAAGGATATTGTCTTTCGGATAGCCTTTGGCAAATTTCTTTTCGATTTCCTCGTTTAGGTCGTCGGCTTCGTCCTTGCTTTCCCAGTATCCCCAATCAAGCCGCAGACGGTCTTTGAGCGTGCCGTCAGGCGTAACGATTTTGCCGTCCCGCGTTTTGATGCTGATTTCTGCGACCATCATCAATCCTTGCTGTCTGGCATATTCGTTCAACAGGTTGTAGAAGGCATTGCGGATGGCTGTTTCCTTCGTCGTGCCGCCATAATTGACAAGCTTGTCAAACTCAAGGTGGTATTGGCGGATTGCGTGGATGCTCATGAAGTCCCCGGTGCTTTTAATCTGTGTTGTTGTCGCCTGGTAATTTTGCCACAAAATTTTATGCAATTCGCATGGTTCTCTCCTATTTATTCATCCCGGAGCCGGTAACTTCGGTTTGTGATACAAGGTGAAGCGGTTGGTCGGGGTCGTAATCGAATAGTTTGGCTTCCGGTTCGGGCGGTTGTGCCGTCCGCTGTTTGAGCGCGGCGATTCGTTGCCTGATTTCATCAGGCGATTCTACAGAAGGCGCGGAATTTTTTGGCTTGGGCGTCGTTATCGGAACCGGCCTTTCTTTTTGTGGTTTTGCTTTCCGTGGTTTTGACTCCTCTTTTTCCAATAGCGCGATAAAGCGGCAAACGGTACTCGGCGCGACCGTCAGACTGAAATTTTCAGACAGGATAACCGCGCGACGCAAGCCTTGATTTTGAGGTTTTCCGAGGCTGCCTTTATAAATAACATTTGAAAGCCAATATTATATAACGCATAATATTGTTATTTTAATAATAAGAGGAGGGTAGTCAATGACATTTCTGCTGGGAGGCGCGTTGTTGGACGGTTGTGTGTTGGCGGTTCTGGCGCAGGAGGACACCTATGGATACCAGTTGACACAGCGTCTACAAAAGACGGCGGATGTTTCGGAATCCACGCTGTATCCCGTGCTAAGGCGGTTACAGAAGGACGCGTTTCTTGAAACCTACGACAGCCCCCACGCCGGACGAAACAGGCGATACTACAAAATCACGGCGTCCGGGCGCGAAAAACTAAGCCAAATTCAGGCCGAATGGGCAGTCTACAGGGAAAAACTCAATAGATTACTGCTGTCAGAAGGGGGAGGACAGGATGAATAAGAGGGAGTTCTTGAAAGAACTGCGGCGTGAACTTAAAAATATCCCGTTTGAAGAACAGGAGAACGCCGTTTCGTATTACGAGGAATATCTGGATGAGGCAGGTATTGAACGGGAAGTGGAAACGATTTCGAATCTGGGTTCGCCCAAAGCCATAGCCGCGCAGATTAAGACGGATTACGCCGTTAAAACACCTACTAAGACGCCGCAGGAGGGGGTTAGAAAAATCTGGATCGTGATTCTGGCGATTCTTGCCTCACCGGTCGCAATCCCGCTGGCAGTCGGGTTAGCCGCCTGCATAAGCGGAATTTTAATTGCAATCGCAAGCGTCGTTTTCGCCTTCGGGATTGCTTTTGTCGCGCTGGTTGGGGGTGGACTGTTTAGTATGGTCACCAGCTTTACGCTGCTCCCGGATAATTTCCTCACCTTCCTCTTTTTTCTGGGCGGAGGAATTGCCACGGTGGGGATTGGAATTTTGTTTGGGTATCTCACCTATTTTGTCGCCCGACAACTCACAGGCGCGTCTACGTGGATTTTAGGTAAAATTTTAAATCGTATTAAGCGGAGGGAAGCCGTATGAAAAAAGCAACAAAAATAACACTCTTGATCGCCCTGATCATGGTAATCGTCGGCACGGGCGTCGCAAGCGCCGCCTTTGTACTGGGCGCGAGGACGGAACTTTATTGGAATAACGGATTTCAGGTAATAGAGCGTGGAGAACGACAGGAGATTGATGAGATATTACCGGCGTTTTCCATGATTGAAGCTGAATTAAACACGGCGCGCGTGACAATACGGTATGGGGATGCGCACAGGATAGAAGGTGTCCATTACGATACGCTCCGCTATGAAGTGCAAGACGATACCCTTTATGTAACAGGCGGCACTGGCCGCGATATAACCAGTACTGGCCACGTAAAAAGGCTTACAATAGGTTTTAGGAACACTGGAACTAAAGCGGGTCGGATTGTAATTTCCGTGCCGTACGGTATGGAATTGGCTCAATTAAACATAAGGTCGGGGACTGGGAGAATCGAACTGGTGGATATCGTTGCCGGATCAGTCAGGCTTCGTACAGGTACCGGGAGAATTACGACGCGTCGCGTGAATTTAAATGACGCGTTTATCAACACGGGAACGGGTTCCATCTCGTTTGAGGGCGAATTGGCCGGGACAAACGAATTCCGAACGGGAACTGGTTCCATTTCATTTGAAGGTGGATTGTCTGGAATGAATGAATTCCGAACCGGAACGGGGCGAGCCGCGATCCGTATTCCGATGCCCAGAGAGCGGTATTCCTATGCGGTAAGAACCTCAACGGGAGGCATCAGGATCAATGGCGAAAGGCAGGGTAAGAACGTAGTTCAGACAGTCGCTGATCCTTTGGGATACATTCAACTCAACACAGGAACCGGCAGCGTTTCGCTCCATTTTTCAGAGTAGCCCGGAAGCGATAATCCCGGATTCCGAAGTTGATCCTGGGAGCGCCGGGCGCCAGCCCGGCCACCCTGCCCGCAAAATTACCAGTTTGCCCTGAATCCATATGCGCATTGTTTTGTACGTGTCATAAATTGTGTATGCGCTTTATAGACAAGGAATTAACAAAAATCAAATATCCCAACTTCGGAATCCGGGTTCAATTTTTTATTAAAAATCGAGGTTTGTTTGATAGTATAATCGCAGTTTGACAATAAATTAAGGAGCGGAAATTATGGCGGATTTAGACGGAAGCAACGGAACAAGGACGGAATTCAATGCTGTCGGACTGGCGAATGTACCGGGAAAGCTGTCGTTCAGCATGGCTACGGGCATGGCGAAATATGGAAGCGATTACGTTGTTCCAGACATGCTGTACGCCAAATTTCTCCGCAATCCGCATGGCCGCGCCAGGATCAAAAGCATGGATATATCCAAGGCAAAAGCTTTGGAAGGGGTCGTTGACATACTTCGATGGGACGATCCGGACATCGTAAACATGCAAGGAACCCGCGAACCGCTGATAGAAGACGAATCTGATACCGAAGATGAAGAAATAGGCGCGATCGTCGTGGCCGAATCACCGGAGATCTGCGACGAGGCGTTACGGCTTCTGGATATAGATTGGGAAACATTCCCCACTATCGCCGACCCGCGCGAGGCGTTGAAACCGGACGGGACATTCATCCGCTTCGACCCCAAACAATTTCCGACGCCCGCGCCGTATGTCACCGGCGACGTCGAAAAGGCTTTCAGGGAAGCGGACCACGTAGTTGAATTTGACTGGGCGCATTCGATCATGGTTTCACATACGCCTAATCCGGCCGGAAGCGTTTCCTGGTGGGCGCAGGATCCGCTCGGAACGCCTGGCGATTCCTTGTATATTGAAGGACTCCCCCCAAATTGGGGAGCTTACTACCTGCGCCCCATGTACAACCTGATCTTTGACAAGCTCCAGCGAGGCACCCTGTTTCAGGGCGGGAAATACTGCGACTGGGCTTACCGCCGCTCTCAACTGGTCACGCCGCTTCTTGCGAGAAGAACCGGCCGGCCCGTAAGGTGCGTGAATATACGGCAGAACGATTACTATCCCGCGCATCCGCAGCGTTACATGCAGGTGAAATTTTCGTTTTCCAAAGAAGGCGTCATCACCGGCGTCGAAGAAACCACGGTCAGCGACGGCGGCGCTCCGGGCAAGCGAGTGCGCCCCGGCATCGGCGGCGGCACTTACGAAGCTTCCTACAGCCCGTTCAATACCACAAAATGTACGAACCTCAAGAGTACGGCGATTAGAATTCCGACAAGCACGGGAAAGTATACCGGTAGTCAGACCTCGCCGTGGAATTGGGACGCGATGACGGTCGCCTATCAGATTATCGCCGACAGGCTTGATATGGACATGCTTGACGTAGCGCTTCTTAACGTTCACGGCCCATCGTCCCAGAGCGATCCAGGCAAACCTCAAGGTTTGGTTGAGTGCATCGAAAAAGGAAGGAAACTGATGAACTGGGAGTGGCATAAATCAGGGACAAAGAGACTGCCCGACGGCAGGATGCACGGCGCGAGTTTCCGCTATGCCCAGTCGCCCCGTCACGCGATGGCGCCATATTGCGCCACTGTTACAATACAGGGAGACAATAAAGTCTACGTGCCGCTCAAAGGACCCTGGATAGGCATTTACGCAGCCGACGCATGCGCCCTGGTGGTCGCCGAGGAAATGGGCGCGAAAGTTGAAGACGTGATTCTGCTTTACGACACCAAGGCGCTTTTCACGCCTGTAGGCGGCGGCAGCGACGGCACGACCGCGTCGGCATGGGTAATGAAGGAAGCCGCCGTGGCTTGTAAAAAGGAACTGCTTAAACTGGCCGCGTCGAGGTGGAATTGCAGGCCGGAGGACCTCGATACCAAAGACACGATGGTATACATGAAGTCGAATCCGTCAAGAACCGAGACTTTCGGCTCATTCATTGCGGCCGAAGGGTTTAACGATCACGACAAAGACATAGCGGCGACGTATTTCGGACGTCCGCCGGAAACCACCTGGCATCAAAGAGGAATGATTCTTGACGTTATGAACGCCAGCTTCTGCGAAGTTGCCGTCGATACCGATACCGGCGCGGTGGAAGTCACCAAATTCGTTGTCGTCTGCGATCCCGGCAAGGTGCTTCGCATGACATCGTTTGAGGGGCAGCTCCACCAGGCGATGTATTTCTCCCAGAGAGGCGGTTTGACGGAGGAGTTGATACTTGACACTCCGAGCGGAGTAAAGCTCACCACAAACATGATTGAGTACAAGGTGCCAACGATCATGGATTTCGGACCGATTGAAACCGACGCGGTGGAAAGCAGGACGGGCAACGCCGCATACGGCGCTTCGGGCATCAGCCACGCAATGGCCGCGCCCTATTTTCCGGTCTGCGCCGTCGCCAACGCCATAGACAAGTGGATTGAGCCTCCGGTGACGCCGGACAAGGTGTTGCGGGCGCTCGGCAAAGCGTAACCGCCTCACGGCGGATGAGTGAACCAATCCCGGATATTTCGTATGATGGGATGTATCTAACGACTATAATTATGGAAAATTATATTTGCATTCACGGGCATTTTTACCAGCCGCCGCGCGAAAATCCCTGGCTTGAAGCGATTGAGCGCCAGGAATCGGCGCAACCCTATCGTGATTGGAACCAGCGGATTTCGGCGGAATGTTACGCGCCGAACAGCCTCGCCCGAATCCTCGACGACGCCGGGCGTATCGACAAAATCATAAACAACTATTCCCGCATCAGCTTTAATTTCGGCCCGACGCTGCTGTCGTGGATGGAGGCGGAGGAACCCGAAACCTACGCCCGCATCCTGGAAGCCGACAGGTTAAGCCGCAACCGTTTTTCCGGACACGGCTCGGCAATGGCGCAATGCTACAACCACGCCATTATGCCTCTGTGTAATGACCGCGACAAACTTACGCAGGTATTGTGGGGGATACGTGATTTCACGCGGCGTTTCGGTCGGCAGCCTGAAGGAATGTGGCTGCCGGAAACAGCCGTCGATCTGCAAACGCTGGACGTCATGGCGCAGTTGGGAATCAAATTCGTCGTCCTTGCGCCGCGTCAGGCTAAAAACGTCCGCAAACGCGGAGAAAGCGAATGGCAAAGCGTCGCGAATTACAGCATCGACCCCGGCATGACGTACGAAGTCGAGTTGCCGGGCGGGCGAAATATGGCGGTTTTTTTCTATGACGGCGCGATATCCAACGCAGTGGGATTTCAGAAGCTGCTCGGCGACGGAGATAACTTCCTGAACCGCCTCATGGGCGCTTTTCCCCCGGCGCACGGCTATTCGCAACTGGTACATATCGCGGTTGATGGAGAAACTTTCGGTCACCATCATCAATTCGGCGAAATGGCTCTGGCATACGCGATCGACAAAATCGAATCTGAAGGAAAAGCCCGGCTGACCAATTATGGGGAATACCTGGAGAAAAATCCTCCCTCCCGGATCGTGGAGATATGGGATAACAGCTCATGGAGCTGTTATCACGGAGTCGAACGCTGGCGGGACGACTGTGGCTGCTCGACCGGCGCGAATCCCGGCTGGCGGCAGAAATGGCGCGCTCCGTTGCGCAGGGCGCTGGACGAACTGCGCAATCGGCTTGAACCGCTTTATAAAAAAGAGGCGATTAAACTGTTCAAAGACCCCTGGGGCGCGCGCAACAATTATATTGATTTGATTTTGGATCGCGGCCCGGAAACAACCGAACGTTTTTTCGCGGCTCATGCCGCGCGGCCGCTTGATAAAAAGGAACGCGTCCGCGCCCTGGAGCTTCTCGAAATGCAGCGGCACGCGCTTTTGATGTACACCAGTTGCGGCTGGTTTTTCGACGATATCGCCGGAATTGAAGCTTTACAGGTTTTGCAATACGCGGGACGGGCGATTCAACTGGCCGAAAAGCTGTCCGGTGAAAGCGACATAGAAACTTCTTTCCTTGAAACGCTGTCCGAGGCTGAAAGCAATCAGCCTGAAATGGGAAACGGCCGCGATCTGTATCTTAAATTTGTCATGCCGGCAATTATTGACGACATGGGCATCGCCGCGCATTACGCCATGCGTTCCCTGTTCCAGAATTTCCCCCCGCGCGCCGACTTTTATTCACGCATTATTGATCGCAAAGAAATGCAAATCTCCGAGCGCGGCGCGACGAAGCTTATTCTTGGAAACTGCACGATAACGTCAAAAATGACCGGCGAATCCGCGGAAGTGGATTTTGCCGCGATTTATCCCTGGAACGCGCAGGCCTGTCTGCGCATTAAAAAGCCTGAACAGGAAGGATCGGTACGGTACGAAGACACGATGCAGAAAAGGAAGGCCGAGATACGCGCCGCCTTCGAAAGAGAGGGAGACATATTCAAGATTTTCCGACTTATGGAGGAATGCTTCACCGACGGCAGTTTCGTGCTTAAAAATCTCATAAAAGACGAGCAGAGGGAAATTTTCGAGCGCCTGCTCAAATCCGCGGCCGCGGACATCGACGCGCATACATGGCGAATGTACGATCGTTTCATGCCCCTGGCGGTATCCATGCTGGACCTTGGCATGACGCCGCCGCGACGTTTTACGGACATCGCCGACGAGTATATTCACATACAACTTCTTAATGAATTTCTGCGCAATCCCGTCCAGGTGGACAGCGTGCAGTCCCTGATGGAAACGGCGGAACGCCGCCATATCCAGTGGCGGCCGAACGCGGTCGAACCTGAAATCAGGGCGATTATTGAGTCGCTGGCCCGCAACGCGCGGCAGACGCCGGAGGACACGGCGGCGCGGCATTATTTAATCGCCGCCGTAAGCGTGGCAAAATCGTTGCCGTTTGCCGTAAATTTTCATGAAACGCAGAACCATTGCTACGCGTTGCTATGGGAACAATATCCCAAAATAAAAGCCGCCGCGGATAAAGGCAATGCGGATGCCGTTAACCGGAGTAAGGAATTTCGAATGCTCGGCACGTTGCTCTCCATAAATATGCCCCGCGCTTAAAATACTCAAGGCAACCTCCGAAGACCCCGGACTCTGCGTTACTCCCTTCGCCGAAATGCTCATTTACCTATGTGTAAACTCCGCTTTCGGCTTGGTCGCCTGTCTGCCGACAGGCAGGCAAGCCTTGATTTTGGGGTTTTCGGAGGTTGCCTCAACCGCAACAGACCAATGGATGAAATCGCCGAAGATACCGGTCCGGCCGAAGACGAAATCAGCCAACTTATGAGCCGGGGCATCTACTCGGCGTTGTCTGCCCGCGCTTTTTAAGCTACACTATCAGGTTATTCGTTGTATTTTCACGGAACTGGAGGAAAGATGGGAACAGACGACACGAGCGGCAGAATCGAAGTAACGGTCAATGACCGGAAAATCCAGGTAAACCAGGGACTGACGATCCTGCAGGCGCTCCTTCAGGAAAATATTTACGTACCTCATCTTTGTTACGATATACGCGTCGAGCGCTCAAACGGCAGTTGCGGGCTTTGCGTAGTCGAAGTGGAGCTGAACGACAAGCGCGAGGTCAAGGCGTGCCAGACCCCGATTCTTCCGGGAATGCTTATCACGACAAACAGTTCAAAACTGGAAATGTACCGGAAGATTCGCCTTGAGCAACTGCTTTCGGATCACAACGCCGACTGCGTCGCGCCCTGCGTGACGACGTGCCCGGCGAAAATCGACATACAAAGCTATCTTCGCCAGGTAGGCAACGGTAATTTCGAGGCGGCAATCAAAATCATAAAGGACCGCAACCCGTTCCCGGTGGTCTGCGGCCGCGTTTGCCCGCACCCCTGCGAGGCCGCATGCCGCCGCAGTCTCGTAGACACGCCCGTCGCCATCAATCATGTCAAACGTTTCGCCGCCGACTGGGATATGTTCCGGGAAACGCCGTGGGTTCCGAAAAAAAGCGAACCGAGCGGCAGGAAAATAGCCGTGGTCGGCGCGGGACCTTCCGGCCTTTCGGCCGCGTATTACTCGGCTCTGAACGGGCATGAAGTCACCGTTTTTGAACGGCAGCCGCAAGCCGGTGGAATGATGCGGTATTGTATTCCCGAATACAGGCTGCCCAAAGCGACGTTGGAAAAAGAAATAGATATCGTCCGGAATTTAGGCGTGCGGATTGTCACCGGCAAGGCTCTCGGTACGCATCTGCGCCTTGAGAATCTTCAGAAGGATTTCGACGCGGTATATCTCGCCGTCGGTTCCTGGATTGCCTCGCCGCTTCATATTGAAGGCGAAAACCTCGACGGCGTGCGGCTCGGAATCAACTACCTCGAACAGGTGGCCAAGGGCTTTGACGCCCATCCGGGCAATGCCGTGGTGGTGCTTGGCGGCGGCAATACGGCAATCGACTGCGCGCGCACGGCGTTGCGCCGCGGCGCGAAAAAAGTCCGGCTGGTTTATCGGCGAACTTACGAACAGATGCCCGCCGAGGAATTCGAGGTAAAAGAAGCGCTTCACGAAGGCGTCGAAATGGTGTTTCTGGCTTCTCCCGTGCGGATAGCGCAGAACGCCGCGGGACGCAAGGAAGTGTATTTCCTGAGAATGGAGCTGGGAGAGAAGGACCGTTCAGGACGCCGTAAGCCCGTTGCGATTGACGGTTCGGAATTTATTCTCGAAGCCGATACGGTGATTGGCGCCATCGGCCAGAGTACGAATGTTCAATTTCTTTATAACGACCTTCCCGTGCGCCTCAACAAATGGGGCGATATAGATGTTAACTCCAAAACGCTTCAGTGTTCCGCGGACAAGATTTTCGCGGGCGGCGACTGCGTGACCGGTCCGGCCACAGTGATTCAGGGCATTGCCGCAGGACGGCGGGCGGCCGAAGCCATGCACTCGTTTATTACGGCGGGGTTACGTTCTTCAGAGAAGAACGAGT
>Ga0099364_10013914_pt1 | contig 10750 bp, 11 predicted proteins | sample TergutTh196P3_FD_73070 | JGI IMG/M metagenome (GOLD analysis project Ga0099364, IMG submission 73070) | Microcerotermes parvus P3 segment gut microbial communities from Pointe-Noire, Republic of the Congo - Th196 P3 | ecosystem: Host-associated > Arthropoda: Insects > Digestive system > Gut ...
AATCCTTGGAGTAATAGACCAGCGGGATTTTCTAATACTGATAATGCGCACGATAGTATATTCTTGTTAAGTGTTGAGGAAACAATAAAGTATTTTGGAGATAGTGGGCAGGTGCGAAATATGCCAAAAAACACTTCATTGATAAACGACCAGTATAACTCGGTACGAAAAGCACAAGATTTTGAAGGCACAGATTCATGTTGGTGGTTAAGGTCGCTTGGTTGTTACAATGGTGGAACTGTTGCTTTTATTAATACCGATGGTGCTATTGATATGTTTGGCAGTAATGTTGTCTTTTCAAAACATGGTATTCGTCCCGCTTTGTGGTTACGTACATAATAAGCATTTTATACGTAAACAATATTCTGTTCAAACATCATATGATTGATATTTTACTAAATGGTGCGGCTTTTTCGGACGCACCGCGCCATTTCAAATATAAAATTATATAAAACGGAGGCATAAAGTGTTAAAAATAAAAAAACACTGTTTTATATTGCTTGCTTGTATATCTATATTTCTCAGCATTACAGTTAATAGCATTAATTTAGAAGTGACCGCAATTTTATATATGCAAGAGCAATCTCTTTTCACAGATGTAGACGTAAATGCGTCATATTACGGCGATTTAAAATTCCTTGTAGATTTAGATATTATACAAGGGTTTCCGGGTGGCTTTTTTTATCCTGACAGAAGCGTATCAAGGGCAGAATTTATAAAAATGCTCGTAATAGCTGCCGGGTATGCTGTTATTGATATTGAGGAATCCGTAAATATTTTTAAAGATGTTGCCGGACACTGGGGAGAAGCATATATTAATACGGCGGTTATAAATAAAATTATTGATGCAGGTCAATATGAGAACTTTTCCCCCGATAAGCCTGTAACAAGACATGAAATGGCTGTGTTTATGATTAATGCACTTGATATATATTTATACGAGGCGGATTCGCTTTACAGCGATACTGACGACAATTATATTAATGTCGCAAGCGGCGAATATCTGCTTTTTGGATACAACGAAAACGGCAGAAAAATTTTCAGACCGCATGAAAATTTAATAAGAGCTGATGTTTGCAGGGTGATAGCCCGTACTGTACAATATCGCGGGGATACGGAATTTTATAAAAATAAAATGATTCTTGAATTTATAAAAAATGATACAATTACTACTGAAAAGCAATTTTATGATTTGTTAAATGCGTGTACGACTTATTTTATTGATGTGATAGATTTAAATATAATGTTGTCTGAGAAAAAAATAGAGAACTCGTTTAATACTTATATCGCAATTAATCCAGAGAACCCAACAATCAGGTCGATTTATTATGAAAGTAATAATTTTTTGTTTTACAATATCAGACTTACTTTTAATTATGACCTTTTAAAAACTGAAGAAGAGCGAAGAATTAAAGAAATTGAAAAAATTGCCGATACATTTATTAGTCAATATATACGGCAGGATATGACTGACGTTGAAAAAATTACTGAAATACACAAATATCTTGTTCTTAATTGTGAATATGACGAGAGATTCAGAAATGTAAACACTGATAATTTCGTTGTGGATATTGAAATTATTGATTCGTTTACAGCATATGGTGCATTGGTAAATAAAGTCGCTGTATGTCAGGGCAATTCTGCGGCATTTAATATTCTTGCGAAAAAATCGGGAATAAAATCTTCGGCAGTTTCAGGGACACCGCCAAATTCTTCAGTAAATCATATGTGGAACATGGTTTCTGTTGACGGCACGATATATTTTATTGATACTACGTGGGATGAGCCTGTCAAAGGCGAGGACGGTGCCTATGAAACCAAGCATTTGCTTAGAACGGAGCAAGAATTTCAGGATTTCGGATATAAATGGAATCCGGAGTTTACAAACAAGAAATATTTAAACAAATAATTTACTTGCGATTTTATTAAAAATATATAGAAACATACTGTTGTATATTTTATTTGGGGAGTTTTTTAATGAATATTTTAAGCTTCAAAGTGAAGAAATTCAAAAGAAAAAAAGAAAATAATCCTGATTTTTTATATGATTTTTCAATATCGAGAGCCGCAAAAGATGCAAAAGAAGCGGCGGACACAACAAATTTGCCTGATTTGCCCAATCTGTCGGCTCTGAGAGGTGCGATAACGAGAAGAACAGATTATGAAACTGAAAATCTCCCTGATTTGATTGAAATAGCAATACAGCGTGAGAAAAACGAAGAGAAAAGTAAAAAACCGAGCGTATATAAAACCCGTTTTATTCAAGAAAAACTTGAGCGTTTGAGAAAATATAATAAAGCGCACATTAAATATGATGACAGCGAACTGAAAATAACAGATTACTATTCAATTTTTGAAAATATAAATAATAAAAACAAAGAATCTACAAATAAACGAAAGAAGTTAAAAAGCAAAGATTTGTTTAAGAAATATTCTTATTTGAAATTTCAGTCGTGGAGCTTTGCTTTGATTGTCGTCGGGGTAATCTGGATAACGGTTGTATTGCTTGGTATGGTGCGGGAGTATACTTATAGTTTTGAATCCGTAGCTGTTCTGGCACAAAATGAAAATATTTTTACTGGATTGGACACAGTTGAATATGACCCGAATCAGGACAGAAATATAGTCGGGAGATATAATATCAGATATATAAATCAACTTAGCGAGGATTTGCCGAATGGGTGCGAAGCGGTTTCGCTCGCAATGGTATTAAGTCAGTTTATACCAAATATAAACCCCCATGAAATAATTGATAAATATTTGCCGAAAAAACCGATAGGATTATATAACGGTGTTTACATAGGCGAAGACCCGACTTATTATTATATCGGAGACCCCGCAGGCAGGGGATTCGGAATTTTCGCCGAGGGGATTACTGTTACGGCTGAAGAAACCCTTAAAGCATATAATCTTGACAGGGAAAGAGAAGCTATAAATATAAGCGGCTGTTCAGATGAAGAATTGTTTGCTTATGTCGAGAGCGGTTATCCTGTTATTGTCTGGGGAACACTGCTCATGAAACCTATTCAGAGAGGAAGTCACAGTTGGCATCTTCCCACAGGTCAGTTATACTGGTATCCCGGAAACCAGCATTGTTATATTCTTGTTGAAGTCAGTGAAGATGAAGTTGTGCTGTATGACCCCAGAGAAGGAACAGTGACATATGATAAATCGTTATTTTTGACAAGGTGGAACGAGATGGGACCGTATGAAAATGTAACAAGACAAGCTGTGGTTGTGAGATAAATTTATATTCGAGGAGAGATAAAATGGCTTCCAATGCAAAAAACGTAATAGGCAGATATGGTGACGGAATGCGTGAAGAAAATCGCAGTTCGGGGAACAGAGCCGATTATATTATGGAATATAAATATACAAAAAAGATATTGGACAGATATATCACCAAAGAATGTGAAATTTTGGAGATTGGCTGCGGCACTGGCTACTATGGAATTTATTTAGCGGACAAGTGTAAAAAATATACTGGAGTTGACATTACTCCGGGAAATATTAGTATTTTTGATAAAAAAATAAAAGACATGAATTTGTCTAATATCAATGCAGTTGTCGGCGATGCGACAGATTTAAAATTTTTTGAGGATAACAGTTACGATATTGTATTAACATTTGGTCCTGTATATCATTTGCCTCCGGAAGAAGGGGATTTAGTTTTTGCCGAAAGCAGGCGCATTTGTAAAGCTGACGGTATAATTATGTTTGCGTATATAAACAAAATAGGGGTATATTTTACTGGTTGTATAAATGAACCGGAAAAATACCCAAATATACAAAAAAACAAGTCACTGTTGACCGATGGTATCGACGATACAAGAGATAATATATACTGGTTTACTATGCCGGAAGATATGGAAAGAACTGCCCAGAAATTCGGTTTGACCGTTATTGAAAATTTAGGCGTTGATTTTACTTTGATGCCGGAAATTTATATTAAATCTGACAGGGAAAACGAATGGGAAGAAATATCTGACTTTTTATGTAAAAGCAAATCATGTACCGGTTTCGCAAATCATGCCGTTATGATATGCAGAAATACTTATTTATAATAATATTAAAATAACTCGGAGAAAAAATAAAAGTGTCAAACAAAAATAAAATTATAGTCGTCTGCGGTCCAACGGCAAGCGGGAAAACATATATATCAATCGAACTTGCAAAAATTCTCGGCGGAGAAATAATTTCCGCGGATTCTATGCAGATTTACAAAGAACTGAATATTGGCACGGCAAAGCCTGACAAAGATGAAATGTCGGGGATAAAACATCACTTGATTGATATTATATCTATATCGGACCCGCACAGCTACAGTGTCGCCGACTATGTAAATCAAGCGGGGGAATGTGCGGATAATATAATTCAGGCAAAAAAAGTGCCGATAATATGCGGCGGAACAGGTTTATATATCGACCATTTTATTAAAAATACAAAGTTTGCGGAATATGCGGGCGATAAAAATTACCGGCAAAAACTTATTGAAATGTCAAAAGAAGAATTATATGAGATGCTGACCAAAGTTGATTCAAAGAGTGCCGAAATGATACACATCAATAATAAAAAGCGTGTAATGCGGGCTCTTGAGATTTATTATACTACAGGCAAAACAAAATCCGAACTTGACGAACTTTCGCAGCTTGAGAGCGGACGGTATGAGTTTATAAAACTTGGAATAAGATATAACGACAGAAACACGCTGTACAGCCTTATAAACAAGAGAGTTGACCGAATGATTAAAACAGGTCTGTGCGACGAAGCATATGACTTGTATAAAAACGGGAAAAAAGATGATATAATAAAGACAGGGGCTATCGGATACGTAGAATTGATTGAATATTTTGACGGCGGTTATAAATTAGGTGACGCAGTTGAAAAAATAAAACAGAACACGAGAAATTATGCAAAAAGGCAAATAACATGGTTCAAACGCGATAAAAACACAATTTGGATTGATATAGACAGCGATATTATTAATAATCCCGAAATAATAATAAAATTTGTATTAAAAACATTAAAGTTTATTAATATTTGTGTTATATAATTATCATGGTGAAACTTATGAATAAAATATTGGAGGTCAATCATGAAATATAAATTCACTATAATAATTCAAAAAGAAGAAGATTGGTACGTTGCCAAATGCGTCGAAAATAATGTTGCTTCTCAAGGAAAAACTTTAGAAGAATCGTTTGATAACCTGAAAGAAGCAGTCGAATTGTATTACGAAGATAACGAAATGCCAGTAGAAACAATGCCGGTTTTTCTTTCAACGATGGAGGTTAGTATTTAATGGGGTCGAAATATCCTGTTCTAACGCCGAAAGAAATTGTTCGCGTTCTTAAAAAATTCGACTTTTATTTTGTTTCCCAAAAAGGCAGTCACATGAAGTATTCTAACGGTGAAAGAATAACAATTGTTCCGAATCATCACGAAGTGGCAAAAGGGACATTGCAATCGATTCTTGAACTTGCTGGTATCGAACTTGAAGATTTCAAAGAAAAATTATAATCTTTAATTCACTTTATTGGCTCGCGGGCAGAGTCGATAACCTGAAGTCGTTAAGGATAAGGATTAGGTGGGGTTTAATGAGTATTTTTGATATAAAGAATATAAAAAACATCACAAGGATGATTTTATTAAATCTTGTATTTTTACTTATTGCTTTTTATATATTTTCGCAGAATTTCAAAAATCTGGGAACGCAAATAGAAACCGACAGGGTAACTTTAATTGAAAGAAAAGATAATATCGAAATAGGCGGATATATATTCAGAAACGAAGAGGTAATATTTGGAGGAACAAAAGTTAATTATCTGGTCGGCAACGGGGAAAAAGTGGCAAAAAACCAACCGTTGGCACAATTAAATATAAATTCGTATGATTTATCACTACAAGCAAGAATAGATGAACTGGATAATCAAATCAGCATTTTGGAGAGAAGTAATATAAATCTTTTCTATGTGAAAACTACGCTGGAAAAGTTAGAGAAAGATTCGAATGATTTTTATCTCAGCATGATTCAAAATTTGCAGTCGGGAAAAATAAAAAATGCCGCAAACGGTCGCAACGAAATGTTGATAACGCTGAACAAAAAACAGCTTATGACTCAAGAAATCACAACAGAAGAATTTGACAGGCTTATAGCTTCGCTGAAAGATTCGAGAAATCAGTTGCAAGCACAGATACCCGCTTCGAGCAGTTTTGGGGAGCGTATATATTCAGAAAGGTCTGGGATTTTTTATTCGAGGGTTGACGGCTATGAAAATTTATTTACGGCAGAGGCTATAAAAAATTTGGATTTTGAAAAATTGAGGGAATTTATAAACAGAGAACCCGATAGTTATATTATAAATAATGCAATGGGAAAAATCGCATATAATTATGATTGGTATTTAGTATGTATCGCACCGAAGAAAAAAGATATAGATTATATCGAAGGAGAATATTATAATATTATATATCCGTTTTCGGCGAACAAAACTATAAAATCGGAATTAGTCAGAAAAATGGAGAGTGTTAATTCAGATGAAGTAATGTTAATTTTTAATACGATGATTATGCCTGTGGATTTTGACTTTTCGAGAAAGCAGACTATAAAATTGGTATTTAATGAAATGACCGGGATAAGAATCCCCGAAGTAGCTGTGCGTATTATCACAGACGATAACGGAATACAAAAACAGGGCGTATATATACTCAGAGGCAATGTCGTTATATTTAAAGAACTACCGGAAGATGAATATATATATCAATATGACGGATATTATGTTTATCTTGACCCGAATAATAGGATGCCTGAACACAGGGGTACTTTACAGTTTCATGAAGAGATTATAATATCAGGAAAAGATTTGTATGACGGAAAGACACTGGATTAACTATCACAGGGCATTGAAATAATTTGGCAGGCATAAGCGGGAGAAAATAATATGTATAGTTATATAGAAAATAATTTAGCGGAAATTAACGACAGAATAAATAGGGCTAAACTAAAGAGGGATAAGAGAAATAAAGAAATAAATTATTTATATAATTCGGACCCGGAAGTGAGATTGCTCGCTGTGACAAAGACGGTTGAGCCTGAAAAAATAAATTTTGCCATATCAAAAGGAATAAATCTTATCGGCGAAAACAGGGTTAACGAACTGCTTGAAAAATATGACAAGCTTGACAGAGAAAATTTGAGCATACATTTTATAGGCAATTTGCAGACAAATAAAGTAAAATATATTATAGATAAAGTAGATATGATTCAATCTGTAAATTCGCTCAGACTTGCAGAGGAAATAAACAAGAGGGCAGCGCAGCATAATATTATAATGGACGTTTTGATTGAATTAAATATCGGCAATGAAGATACAAAAATTGGAATAAATCCCAAGGATGCCGAGAATTTTATATTTGGACTCAAAGATTTTAAAAATATTAAAATAAAAGGACTCATGGCGATACCTCCTGTTTGTGCAAATTGCACAAATAACACCGGCGATAATACGCAAAATAGAGAAAAAACAGAAATAATCAAATATTTTGAAGAAGTTAATAAAATTTTTATTGACATTTTGTCGAAAACAATAGATAATATATATAATATAAGTAATACAGATATGAAAATAATGTCTATCGGAATGTCGGACGATTTTGAAGAAGCGATTATATGCAATTCAAATATTGTCAGAATCGGCACAGCAATTTTTGGACAGAGAACGTGAGTTAAAAACACAGTTACAATTTTTTATAATAATAATTTGGAAAAATAAAATTACTGGGGGAATAAAAAATGCCAGGGTGGTTTGATAAAATAAGACGGGCAGTAGAACCTGACGAAGATTCGTATGACTTTGACGAAGAAGAAATATATCCGGCAAATGATTCTGATGATGGTATGATTAGAACGAATAGCAATCAAAATATGTATGGCGGCAATGCCGGACAGCAGCAGATGCCTCAGAATAACTTCGGAGGATATGGCTCGCAGCCGCCGCCTAATAATCCCGGCGGACAGCAGGGCGGCTATCCGATAAACAATCAAAATAATAATAATAATCAGCAGGGCAATATGATACCGGTCAACAATATGAATAATATAGCTGCGGTATCCGGAATCCGGTCATCGGCTGAAGTAATAATGATAACGCCCAGTGAAAAAGATTGGATTAATACAGTGGGTCAAATTGCCAGACATTTGATGAATAATAAAATTGTGGTTCTTAATTTGGAAAATACAAACAAAGAGTCGTCAAGACGCTGCCTTGATTTTCTGAAAGGTGTGGCGTTTGCAATTGAAGGCACGGTAAAAAGTATTAACAATGATACATATATATTGTCGCCGAACAGTGTGAGCGTTGCTTCAGAACAGGGAAGAGATGACAGGAACGATAAAATTGACAGGGCATTTTAAATACTGGCGAACAACGCTCGATATTTGAATTGGGGGTGGTTTTTTGTTCAATGTTTTATATGTATTTGCACAGTTTGTAATACTGCTGTTATATGTTTTGCAGTTTTGTATGTTCGGTCGCGCTATAATGTCTTGGATTGCGCCTGAGGAGGAAAACAAAATAGCGAGATTTTTATATGCTGTCACAGAGCCGTTTGTATATCCGATAAGACAGTTGCTGAGTAAAGTTGAATTATTCAGCAGTATGCCGATTGATATGTCTTTTATGGTCGCATTTATTGTAATAGTGCTATGTATTGCCCTATTAAATAATACAGTTGGGATGATTATTAATTAAAATTGATAAATTGATATAATTGAGGTGAATAATAGAGATGATTCCTCCGCAGGAATTGAAAAAAAAGGATTTTGCCAAGGGAATGAGAGGTTACGACCCGACGGACGTAGACGAATATATAGATTTTCTGATAGATAAATATACAGAACTTTTCGCCCAGTGCGATGAGTATCAGGGAAAACTAAGACAAGTGAGGGACAGACTCAGCGAGATACAGAGCGAGGAAGAAGCTATCCGCGCTTTGGCTATTTCTACTCAAAAACAATGTGATAATATGACTGAAGAAGCAAAATCAACTGCTGATAAAATTATTCAGGAAGCGTATGAAAAAGCGCAGGCTATGATTACTGCGGGAGAAGAAAAAGAAAAATCTATTCTCATGAACGCTAAACAAATCGCGGAGAGTACGCTTGTTGCCATTTCAGAAAAAGCCGAAGAACAAATACGCAGCACTAACGAAAAATCCGCCGCTTTACTGTTGTCCGCAAGAACAAGATGCGCAAAAATTTTAAATTATTTTAAAAAAGAAATAAATTTGCAAAGAACAGGGCTGCTACAGATGAAAGCAGCAGCCGAAAATTTTAACGATATGCTTTTTAATATGTACAAAGAGCATATAAATTCGCTTTCAAATACGCCGGAAATTAATATTGATTTAGACGAGCTTACAGAGTCAAAGCTGCTTGATTCGATAATGCAGGATATTAAAAACGACGCAATGCACATCGCGGATAAAAACAGCGACAAGGAATATGATTTTCAGGTGGAATTAAATATATTGCAAAAAGAAATAGAGAATATTAGCAATATAGATTATAATTATACTGTTGCTGAAAATGACGCCGGGGCTCAGGATACCAACGAGGACGATACGGACGAGGAAATCGGGAAAACAACAGTGTTTACAAAAGTAACTGAAGCAAAATTGATGGAAAATGCGAAAATATATGCAGAGCAAAATAATGATGAATCCGAGAGTGACGATGGCAATACTGTGGTTTTTGACAAAAGTATGTTAAATAATATTAATCCGGACAACACAGAGCAGGGGCAATATCAGGAAGAACTAATTGAAGAATACGACGGAGATAATTTAAATGAGAATAATTATGACGCGGCTTATTCCTATGAAAATCACGAAAATTTACAGGAGAGCAGTTTAAGTGACAGTTATGACGATGAATCGCCTGATAATTCAGGCGATGACGACGACGATTACGAAGAATATGACGACTCGGTAAAAAAAGGATTTCTTGGAGGATTGTTTGGCAAAAAGAAAAATAACAAGAAAAACAAAAAAGCCAACGATGATGACGACGATAATGTTGATATGAGCAAGTATGATATTGATGACGATGCTGAATATGATATAGATGATGACGATTTATAGACATATTTAAACAACTCGGATTAATAATTAATGTTGTATGGGCGATTATCAGTCAATCGCCCGCTTGTTTTTCTTTTTATAAATTCTGTAATAAAATAAAAATTTAAAAATTTAGGGGTGTAAAACATGGCAAAAGATTTTTCTAAAACGCTTAATCTTCCTGTAACAAAATTTGAGATGAGGGCAAATTTGCCCAAACGGGAAGAAGAATCATTTAAAAAGCGTTTGACTGATAACGAATATCTAAAATTAATTGAAAAAAATAAAGACAAACCTCTGTTTGTATTCCACGATGGACCGCCGTATGCAAATGGGGATATACATTTGGGTCATGCGTTGAATAAAATTTTAAAAGATTTTATTGTGAGATATAAAAACATGAGCGGTTTTTTGACTCATTATATACATGGATGGGATACTCATGGACTGCCGATTGAAATGGTAGTTATGAAGTCAAAAAAAATAGACAGGCGTAAAACAGGCGATTTGGAATACCGCAGACAATGCGCGGAAACAGCGAAAGATTTTGTCGAACAGCATAAAACGCAGTTTCAACGGCTTGGGGTATATGGCGACTGGGAAAATTCTTATTTGACGCTGCATAAAAGAT
>Ga0099364_10013915_pt1 | contig 10749 bp, 9 predicted proteins | sample TergutTh196P3_FD_73070 | JGI IMG/M metagenome (GOLD analysis project Ga0099364, IMG submission 73070) | Microcerotermes parvus P3 segment gut microbial communities from Pointe-Noire, Republic of the Congo - Th196 P3 | ecosystem: Host-associated > Arthropoda: Insects > Digestive system > Gut ...
CTCAGCGGAGGTAATCCGACCTTATCCGTGTCATCCGTGTCATTTATTCATTGACAACTCCTTATTTCGCGCAATACCTGTAAATATATTCTGCGGCTTCCCTATTGCCCATTTGCAGCGCCCGTCTCCAGTAATAACAGGCATCGTCGGGTTTGTCGTCTTTTTGTAAAACGACGCCCATTTTGCACCATGCGTCGGATATGGAAGGGTTGAGGTCTAAAGCCTGCGACAGGTCGAAGCGGGCTAAAGCGTGGTTGTTGGATTTGAGGTAGGCGTCGGCGCGGGCTATAAAGTATTCGGGCGATTCTTTGTCATTGTTTATCAGCATGGTGAAGTATTCGATACCGGACAGGTGATTTCCTGCGGCGGTTTCTGCCATTCCCATTTGATAGAGCGCTTTCGCGTCTGAGGGGAGGTAGGCGAAATAGAAATTGATGTCGTTGCGCGCATCGTCATACCGTTGGTTCAGGCGCAGGATGGCAGCCCGTTGCAGGTACAGGTCTAATTGGTATGGGTCAAGGCGTATGGCGCGGTTGATGTTGTCGAGCGCAACATCATAATTTTTGATACGTACCGCCAGAAGGGCTGCATCGGCGAAATATTCGGGGTTGTTGTTGCGCATCCGTATGGCTGTTTGCGCGCTTTCATGCGCCGGCTCGTACTGTTCCATGGCTTCATAGGCTTTAGCGCGCAAGGCGTAAAAGCGAGCCGTAGTGGTGCGGTTGGCAACTTCTACATCAATGATAGCCAGCGCTTCCGTGTATCTGTTGCGTTTAAGCAAAACGGCTGCTTCGGCGGCTTTCCGTTCGGCGGCGTTGTACCATTCTCTGTTCCAGAGGGCTTTCCACTCGCGGCTATGTTCTATTTTTTCAAAAGCGGGGTCGAGCGTTAATTCGGCTTCGGAAAGTTTGTCGCGCTGCGACAGGTATTTTTGCAGCCATTCGGCGGATTTGTCGGCTTGCTGCAACATGGCATAAGCGCGCGCGGCATAGAGTTGCGCTTCGGGATTGGTTCTGATGCTGTCGGCAACGGCAAAAAATCGGGCAGCTTCGCCATACTTGCCTGTGTGGTAATAACATTCGCCCAAACTAAGGTACATGGGCGCGCTACGTTCACTGACAGTAACGGATAAAATTTTCTGCACTGCTTCCCCGTAACGCTCTTGAAGCATGTCGGCTTTTGCCTGCAAATAGGTCTCGTTCAGCCTCTGAGCCTTAGCCGAAAAGACGAAAGGCAATAGAACGCAGATGACACAGATGACACGGATTTTCACAGATTTCATTTTATATATTAAATTCTCCATTCTCCATTCTCAATTCTCCGGCGCAACATACGGTTGGGCGCCTTCTCCGTAATATACATGTATGATTCCGGCACGGGAAATGATTTCTGACTTTGTCAACCGTTCCTCGTACACATCGCACAGGTAATAGTATACTCCGGTAGCGACAAAGCGTTTGCTGTCGATGTCGCGCCCATCCCAATTGATGTCGGGGTTTTCGGTTCTGAAAACCAATTTTCCATGACGGTTGTATATCTTCATGTCTACCCGTTTCACCCCGCCGGGATTGTAGGACTTGAACACGTCGTTGATATTGTCGCCGTTGGGCGTAAACACATTAGGCAAATCATATTCGCCACATTCGTCGAGGCATATGATGTTGCTTTCGGGCGATTGATTTCCGGCGGCGTCCACAGCCGTTATGTAATAACATCCCACCAGAAACCCATGGTGCGAATATTCAAATATATCGCGGCTCATCACTGAATCTACCAAAGTATAGGGGGGGCGGGCGTCGGGCGAATAATAGATGCGGTACTTTTCCACATCATCCCAGCAGGAAGGATCAAGCAAGGCTGGATAAGACCATTGGAGCAGGTTCCGGTTTTCATCGCAAATACTTTCTGCGCTTAAATCGGGAACGCAGGGCGGCACATTATCGAAAGGCGTAACACATGCTACGTGCGACCAATTGGTATTTTTGTATTCAATACCGTCAATGATACGATAGCCTTTGCTTTCAATGCGATAACAATACTCTTGCCCGTTGATGAGCCCCATATCGGTATAGGTTTCGCGGTTGGTACGCCCAATAAATTCGGTAGCGATACAAATATCCGATCCTGTTTTGAGACATCGATAAATGTCGTATTCGACATTGACCCAAGGGGTTGCGCGACCAAAGTTAATGATGACCGCCTTGTCGGAGGGTTCGAGTATGGGATACAGCGTTGAGGCAATCTCAAAATCTTCATCCACAATTGCATTGGCGTCCTGATCCCAGAGTTCCACTTTATAAAAATATGGGTATTGGGTTTTGGTATCTATTGATGCGTGTATGAATGTGGTGTCGCCCAATGCTTTGGTTGCTAAAGGCGCGCCCCAGTTTTCCGTATTGCTGTCCATGGTGTGGAACAGTTTGTACGCAAGCGTTCCCTGCGGCGGATTCGGATGATGCACCAACATATCTTTGACGGGTTTTTCGAGCCATGCAACATGTATTTCGCCGGAAGCGTCCACTTTTTCCACGTGTGCGCGTATCATGGGCGGGATGCCGGGCAATAGCGAGGCGCATGTCTGGTCGGAGGGCAAACTTTTAGCCCCGTCAGAAAAGATGGTCACCACGCGGTAACAATATTCAATACCCGGGCTAAGCCCTCTGTCGTTGTTGTTGTCGCGGTAAAAACTAGTTTCAATTCCGTTCAGGGTGGCTACTCTTTCGTAAGCCGTACCGGCAGGAATCCCCGTATCGCACGCTTTGAGGTCAAGTTCCTGTTTGCCGATGCTGCGGTAAATTTCGTAACCCGCAGCATGATCGCATACAGAAGGCGTCCATTGCAGCGCTATTTCATTCTTTTCGGCAACAGCCGGAAAAATTTCCACTTCGGGAGCAATAACGGTGATGTTGTAGCTGGCAAAGGCAACCAATTTTACGTCCGTATTCTGGTCTTCGGCTTTGAAAACAACGGTATATGGCTGTCTGCGGACATGGCTGTTGTCGGTTTTCCATCTGAGGGTAGCGTTGGTATAGCCGGGTCCTTTATCTCCGATTTCCAGATTGGCTTTACTATAGGTCACTTCAAAAGGACCTCCTGTGGCGGTCAATTCAATAAGGTCGTTATCGGGGTCGGTAACGGTGAACGGGAAAATGATTTCCTCGCCCGCTATCACGCATGTGTCCCTGAATACAGGAAAATCAGGCGGCATATTGTCCGTGTCCACCACCTCTACTTGCATATCGCGCGTGATGCTGGTGATGATCCTGCCATAACGCCATTCGTGGATCTTCATCGCAAAATTGTAAAAACCTTTATTTACGGGGGCGTCCCACACGAAATCTCCCGTAAGTTCATCCACATATATTGGAATATTCGTCGATTCGGGAAAGGTGTAGGTTTCGATTTCAATACCTCTTTCGCGCAAACAGATGGTTAATTCATACGACAGACTGTCTCCGTCTAAATCGTAAGCCGAAGGGTTGTGGACAAACCGTCGCCCTACGGCAGCCTTGTCAATAGGATAATTGAGTAATTCGGGCGCTGTGTTGTTTCCGAAGTTGGGATCTATCCTGAGCGTGGTCATGAGACCAAAAACTACGCCGACTGAATTGGGAATATTAATAACGCCGTCGTTGCGGTTGGGGTCGGACATGGTGATCTTGTACGCGCCCGGACTGCCATATTCATGTTGCATTCGGAAAATACACTTGGTATAATTGTCGGGTAATGTTTCTGTTAGGCTGTCGATACGAGGGATTTGCGATTCGAAATTATCACCCCAGGCAATAGTCAAATGCGATCGTTGTCTCCATGCAACACTGGGCGTATAATAAAAGATGGTGATGGTAAACTCGTAGGTATATCCCGAAATATGCCTGTACGTAATTTGCCCGGCGCGGTTATGCGTTGCGTTGACGGCTGCGCAAATCAACAAAAAAACAAGTAGGTTTAATATCCGCTTCATATGTTACAAAGATAGTTCAATTTTATGTTTATATCTGTTCAAATTATCCCATTTTTCTTTTTTTCCTGTGCTGATGATGATCAAATTGGTTTGATTTGCAAAGAAGTCGGTCAACAGACGGTTGTCCACTTCCAGTTGACTGATGGTCTTTGAAAAGTCGCCTTTCATATGGAACCACAACATTTCGTCGACGATGGTGATACTGTCGGTTACGAGTTTGATTTTTTCGCCGTCGTTCACCGTAATCAAGAACCGCTCGTTCACATACTCATTGAGCAGGCGTCTGCTGTCTTGATGTTCGTCAGGCGTTCCTATCCATCCGTGTACATGGTACTTGTTGTGCAAAACCAGCTCCAGATCATCGGTGTGCAATCTAATCTGCATGACGATACTTCCACTTTCAGCGTCAATATCCATATTGGTTATCGAAACGCAGACAGGATGCAAGCAAATTATGCTACAAAAATTAAACCAAACTGTGAAAAAAAGAGCCATATTTTTCGATTTTTTTACGATGCAAAACTAATAATTACCCTCCTCCAAAGAAGAAATACAGCGGTATCACGGCAAATCCGGCGGGAATAAATATCGAATAGATGTATCCCGCCCATTTGACGATGGGCGTATACGTTGGGTGGTTCCATCCGAGACTCTGGAATGCGCTTTGAAATCCGTGTATCAGATGGAACGCCAACAGTATCATAAATCCTACATATACAAGACAATAGGCTTTGTTGGCAAATATATGTCGCGCCATATCGTAAAAATTATGATTTGCAGCGGTATCTGTTTCAACTACATCGTTTACGATTTTTGTTGCGTCAAAACCGAACCATCCGAACTTGTAGAAGAAAAAATCCATGAAGTGGATACAGAAGAAAATCAGGACTATACCCCCCGTCCATATCATGTATTTCGAAAAGAATGAGGTTTCGGAATTGAACTTTTTGGCATAGGGTACCGGACGCGCTATCCAGTTCTGTATCTGCAACAAAAGCCCCAGAAAGATGTGCAAAGCGATGCTTCCAAACAGGAAAATTTCCATGACCTTCACCGGCGCAGTACTCATAATGTACACGCCCATATCGAAATAACTACGGTCAGGCAACAGCAGCAACAAGTTGATAGACATGTGCAACACCAGAAAAACACACAAGAACAACCCCACTAGCGCCATCCAGAACTTTTTCCCGATGGACGAAGTAAAAATATTACTCATCAACGACAAATCTTATTCTCAATTCTCAATTCTCAATTGATTAGACTACTCCCTGGTCGAGCATTGCGTTGGCTACTTTCAGGAAGCCCGCAATATTTGCGCCTTTCACGTAATCGGTGTAATCTCCTGATTTGCCGTATCTGACGCAGGAAGCATGTATGTTCTTCATGATGAGGTGCAGGCGCGCATCTACTTCTTCGCGTTGCCAGTTGAGTTTCGATGCGTTCTGGCTCATTTCCAATCCTGAAGTAGAAACTCCGCCTGCGTTGGCAGCCTTTCCGGGCGCAAACATCATTTTGTTTTTCAGGAACAGTTCTACCGCTTCGGCTGTACTGGGCATATTGGCGCCTTCGCATACCAATGAGCAACCGTTGTTGATAAGCGCCTGTGCATCATCGGCGTTCAGTTCGTTTTGCGTTGCGCAGGGCATGGCTATATCGCATTTAAGTTCCCATGGGCGTTTGCCGGCAAAGAACTCTGCTTCGGGGAACTCCTGCGCATACGGAGCCACAACATCGTTGTTGCTGGCGCGCAGACTGACCATATAATCAATCTTTTCGCCGCTTACGCCATCTTTGTCATAGATATATCCGTCGGGACCGGAAATAGAAATCACTTTTCCGCCCAATTCGTTGACTTTCAGGGCGGCGCCCCAAGCCACGTTACCGAAACCTGATATGGCAACGGTTTTGCCTTTAACGCTTTCGCCGATGGTAGCCAGCATTTCGTTTGTGAAATACACTACGCCGAAACCTGTTGCTTCAGGGCGTATGAGACTGCCGCCCCAGTTAATTCCTTTACCGGTGAAGACGCCGTTGTGCTGCATGGTCAGTTTTTTGTACATGCCGTACATGTAGCCAATTTCGCGGGCAGCAACGCCGATGTCGCCAGCCGGAACATCTATTTCGGGACCTAATATTTTCCATAGTTCCAACATGAAACTCTGGCAAAAACGCATCACTTCCATTGCCGATTTTCCTTTGGGGTTGAAGTCTGCGCCACCCTTTGCGCCGCCCATAGCCAACGAGGTGAGGCTGTTCTTAAAAATCTGTTCAAAGCCCAGAAACTTCAATATACTGAGGTTTACGCTTGGATGGAAACGTATCCCTCCCTTGTAGGGTCCAATGGCATTGTTGTATTGAACGCGCATTCCACGATTGACATGAACTTTACCCTGGTCGTCGACCCAAGGCACCTTAAAACTCAACACGCGGTCGGGTTCCACCAACCGTTCGATAATGCCTGCCGAATCAAATTGCGGATTGGCATTATACACGTCTTCAATAGATTCCAACACTTCGCGCATTGCCTGAATAAATTCAGGTTCGCCCGGGTTGCGTTTCTGTAGATCATCTAAAATATTTTCGACTTTCATAGGTATTTATGTTTAAAAATTAAGATATATTTTAAAATGCAAAATAAATGATTATTTTGGATATTTGATTGATTTTTGTCGCTATTTTTTTATTTTTTTCAAATCCCCGTTTTCAATGCTTCTTTGATGAGTTCCTCCACAGTTGCCGATGGTTTGGCTGCAACAATTTTGTCCAACACCTTCTCGACCGACGCTTTCGTGAAACCTAAATTTACCAAAGCCGACAAGGCTTCTGCTTTTAAACTGCTGCTTGCCGTTAAAAAATGATCGTCTGCTGTCGCTGCCAGCCCAATTTTGTCTTTCAGGTCAACGATGATGCGTTGGGCAGTTTTTAAACCTATGCCCTTTACGTTTTTAAGCGCGCCGGCATTGCCTTCGGCGATGGCTTTCTGGAGTTCTGCGCCTGATAACGACGACAGAATCATACGCGCGGTGCCTGCCCCAACGCCCGAAACAGAGATCAATAAACGAAACAACGCGCGCTCCTGCTTGTCCGAAAAACCGTAAAACTGTTGCGCGTCCTCGCGTACAACATGGTGCAGATACAACTTGCACTTTTGATTTTTTTCCTGCATCGCCTGCAATGAAGTATAACTGTTGAGCGAAATATGCATCAAATAACCGAATCCACCGGTTTGTATGGTTGCGGAAACAGGGGTCAGTTCCGCCAAATGTCCTTCTATAAAATCGTACATGAGATCGTTTTGAAAATGATGCTGCAAAAGTAAAAAAAAATGCAGGATTTTTTGATATTTTTTGTGTCAAACGGAATATTTTGCCTACTTTTGTAGTTGGAAAACAACCGGAAAATGGAAGTTTTTCTGTTTTTATTTAATAAACCATGGATTATCAGGAAGTTTTTTCAAAAGTGCGCGAAGCGTCGCAATCTTTTGTCGATCAACAACAAGTTGATCAAATGCTGAAATATTTGGCGCACTATCTTTCCAAAAATATGCGCGCATTGCTGGCTGCCAATCAGAAAGATTTGGACAGGATGAGTATGCAGGATCCCAGGTACGATCGTCTGAAACTGACTCCGGAACGTATTACCGACATTGCCAACGATATACGTCAGGTAGCCTTGCTTCCTTCGCCGCTGGGGCGGATTTTGGCGCAACATACTCGTCCTAACGGATTGAATATAAGTAAAATATCTGTTCCTGTTGGCGTGATTGGCGTCATTTACGAAGCGCGTCCCAACGTTACTTTCGATGTGTTTTCGTTGTGTATCAAATCAGGCAATGCTTGCGTATTAAAGGGCGGAAGCGATGCCCAATATTCCAACGAAATGGCGGTTCACCTGATACAAAACGCTATGGCGCTTTATCATATCAATCCGGGCTTGATTTCTTTGCTTCCCACAGAAAGAGCAGCCACAACAGCGCTGTTGCATGCGCGGGGTTATGTAGATATTGTTATTCCGCGGGGCAGCCAACAATTGATCGACTTTGTATGCGACCATGCCAAAATACCGGTCATCGAAACAGGAGCTGGAATTGTACATACGTATTACGACCGAACGGGAAAACGGGAACACGCTTTAGCCATCATCAACAACGCCAAAACGCGGCGCGTAAGCGTTTGCAATGCGCTCGACTGCCTGATTGTCAACAGTAGCCAGTTGACCGATTTGTACTATGTGTTTCAACCTTTGGCAGATGCGCACGTGATTGTATACGCCGACGAACGCGCCATGCAAGCCTTGCATGGTCGTTATCCGGCAAATCTACTGAAACCGGTTGATGAAGATTCTTACGGCACAGAATTTTTAGATTACAAAATGTCGGTGAAAACAGTAGATCATATCGAGGAGGCGCTGGCGCATATTTCGCGCTACGGTTCGCGCCACAGCGAGGCTATCATCAGCAACGACCCTGAAAATATCGAATTATTCCTTCAGCGCGTAGACGCGGCAGCCGTATACGTCAATACATCCACTGCCTTTACCGATGGCGCGCAATTCGGAATGGGCGCCGAAATTGGTATCAGCACCCAAAAACTTCACGCACGCGGACCAATGGGCTTGAACGAACTCACCACCTATAAATGGGTGATCAGGGGCGACGGGCAAATACGGAAGTAGTTTTCAGTTTTCAGTTTTCAGTTTTCAGTTGGGGGTAGGGGTGTACTTGCAGTCGCCCGTTTCAGTTTTCAGTTGGGGTAGGGGCGTATTTGCAGTCGCCCGTTTCAGTTTTCAGCACGCTGATGTACGCAGATAAAGGGGGCGTCATTCCTCTCGTCATGCCGGCGTATGCCGGTGTATCCCCTTTGTCAGGAGATTGCGGAGCAAACCCCATAGCCATCAAGTAAAAACTGCTATTGACAAAACACTACCCGTAAACGATTTCCGCCTGAACGAATAATATCGGCTACGGGCAAATGCTTGATACCCGCCAAATAATCGTTAAAAATAGGCGCTGTTTTGTCCATATTCTCTGAATTGAGATACAAACAAAACTTCTCGTTACCAATTATTACGTGCTTTAAGGTATCGGAAGTCACCGGCAACGATGGCTCTTCAAGTTCTGTTCTGTCTACAATTTTTCCCGCATCGCTCAAATATTTGATAAGAACCTCCATTTCCAGTTTCCTTTTCAGTCTGTTTGCTTCAAATTCTATCTCCAAAATCTCTCTATCAATTACCAAGAGACTGTCAAGGTGTTGATAGATGTCTGTCAAATAGATTTTGTCATAGTCCGAAATTCGAAATTGCAAATCAATATCGTCAAGCGAACCCCACCCAAAATATATCTTAATGGGCGGCGAAAAAACGGGCTTGCCGTCAATGAAAAAGTGCAACACGGAATGAAGCCTTGCACGAGAAATGATTTCGACCGTTTTTTCTTTGGTAAAAACCATTTCGCCTCCTGATGTTGGGTCAAAAGAGACAATGTCATCGTCCGTAAAAACCAAATCAGTTATACTCGTCGGAAGAGCTCCCGACTTTGTACCAATCACATATAAGCCGTCCGAGGTGATTAACTTCGGTTCTTCTTTTTCGGCGTTACAACTTGTGAACGCCAGTCCGCAAATCAATGCGGGAATAAACATTAAAACAAATTTTTTCATTTGATTACTTTTTTAAAATTACTACTAAATTATTAACTATCACTAAATTATTAAATTACACCTTTGTTTAGCATAACTGCTATATTTTTATACAATATAAAAAAATTGAACCCGGAACTTGTAACAACCCGTAACTTGTAACCCGAAAAATTTGCGTATAAAAAAGCGCGGTATATTTGTTTTTTATAGAATATACCCCGTCTCTAGTCTCTCTCTCTCTCTCTCTCTCTCTACAAATGCCGTGCCAAAGGGTGTTTCACCGGGCAAAAAAATGGAATTATTTTTCTTAAAAACTGACATCATGTCGGCAACGTATTTGGATCAAAAATCGACGACAAAAGTACAATAAATTTCTGAAATATTTTAAAAAAAAATATTTTTTTTTTGACGCCGTTAGCCTGCATGATTCATACAAAATACAAATAGAACACAGATGACGCGAATGGCGCGGATAAGCGCGGATTACCTTAATTTTCACGTATTATATTGGGGTTACTTATCCCCTTTGATTGAATCCGTTCAGTCATTTTTTAGTTTTGACAAATTTGAGGCGCTTGCCCGTACCACCAAATTTGTTCAACGTTTGTCGGTTCTTACGCCGGACAAATTTCTTGATTTACTCTTCAAAGACGCCTCCACCGAAAGTGGCATAAGTCTGCGCGAGATGGTATTCAGCATTCAACTTTCGTGCGGTTTTGACGATTCATTTCTGGAGGAGATGAATGAGCCAACCTGTCAGAAACGTCTTGCAAAATTAAAAAAGGAAAGTAAAGAAAAAGGATTAAATGTCAGAGAGACGACCAAGGCGCGTCTGCGTTTGAACATCATGCTCATCAATACCGACCCTGAAAAAATACCTGCCCCAAAAGTTTATTTATTTTACAAATTACGGTGGCAGATAGAGTTGTTTTTCAAAAGTTGGAAGTCTTCCGGATGGTACATAGACAAGATAGCGGAGATGATTCATCAAATCCTGTGCAAAATCAGTCGGCTGTTTTCTTGTAGGCATGTTTTATGTCGACGAAAATACAGAACAAATTATCTTGAATTATTTGAATTATTTAGTTGTAAAACTGAACCATTATGATTACCTTTGCGCAGTAAAAAAAGGCATAATAAAAT
>Ga0099364_10013916_pt1 | contig 10747 bp, 12 predicted proteins | sample TergutTh196P3_FD_73070 | JGI IMG/M metagenome (GOLD analysis project Ga0099364, IMG submission 73070) | Microcerotermes parvus P3 segment gut microbial communities from Pointe-Noire, Republic of the Congo - Th196 P3 | ecosystem: Host-associated > Arthropoda: Insects > Digestive system > Gut ...
AAATTGTAAACAAACAAAGAATATTATTTTTTTATTTTATTCTTGATTTTTTCAGTTGAATAAGTTATAATATATATGGTACTAAATAATAAAGGAGTTACACATGAAAAAGAATAAACTGGGCAAAACAGGTATAGAGGCAAGCGCGATTATTTTCGGCGGCATTATAGTGTCAGGAGAAAAAGCCGAAGACTGCGCGAGGTATGTTTCTTATGCGGCGGATGTCGGCGTTAATTATTTTGACGTGGCCCCGAGTTACGGAAACGCTGAGGAGATGCTCGCGCCCGCGCTCGCTCCGTACAAAAAAAATATGTATCTTGCGTGTAAGAGCGCAATCAGAGACAAAAGCATAAAAAATGAGCTGCACAATTCATTGAAAACGCTGAAAACCGATTATTTCGATGTGTACCAGCTTCATGGGCTGTCAAATCAGGAAGATATAGATACCGCATTTTCGGCAAACGGCGCGATGGAAGTGCTGCTCCGCGCGAAAGAAGAAGGAATCATACAGCATATAGGCATAACCGCGCATAATGAAGACATAGCTATACAAGCGCTAGCGTATTATGATTTTGCGACGGTTATGTTCCCGGTAAATTGGGCGCTTAATATGGACAAAGAAGTCGGGAACAGGCTGATAAATATATGCAAATATCAAAACAAAGGCATAATGGCGATAAAGAGCTTAGCTCACCGCAAATGGACAGACAAAGCAGAAAACAGCAGATTCCCGAAATCATGGTGCAAAACGATATATGACAATGACAAACTTGCGAAAGCGGCTATGAAATACACATTGTCAAAAGGCGCGGACGCATTGGTTCCGCCGGGAAATTTCGAGCAGTTTTCATATATGGCCAAGCATATAGATGAATGTATAAACGATCCGCTGAATGAAAGCGACATGGCAGTATTGAATGACGAGCTTGAGATTGTAAGAGCAAATCATAACCATATATTTTAATTTTAATACAACAGAGAGTTTGGAGCGGGAATTACCCCGCTCCTGTTTATTGGTTTCAATTTTTTCGTTTTTTCATGGCAACAAAACCTTATTCCGCCCAAACTCCCGCTTCGGTTTTTGTTTTTTTCGCTGTTTCCAACTCATCGCAAAACGCGGTATACCTTTCATCTTCCGCAAATTCAGCGAAATCATCTTTCATACGGTGCAAAATTCCGGCGCAGGCAAGATTTGGCGAACTGCTTGAGATTCTGGTGTTGTCCATTCCGTCCATAAATTTCAGCGAAACCGCCAAATATGACGGGTTATTGTCGAATCTTACCGCATGATACACCGATTTTTCAAGATTTTCCCACATCTCGCCGTGTTTTCCAAGTTTTTTACAGTATTTTGCCGCGTCAAAATAACTGGAACAGCAAATATCGTCGGCATAATTCGGCGTATCGCTGATGAAAGCCGAAAGAAACCGCGCGTGCAGATTCTGCGATTCAAGAGCCATTTCGAGGTTCCCCTCTTCCTCGTAACACTCCGCGAGTTTACCGGCAACCATAAAAAAGCAAAACGCCATATTCCATAATTTAGCCTGCAACAATTGTTTCGCTTCTTTCTTTTCGCCTTTTTTATGTTTTAGGTTAGCGATCTCCGCTTGAAACGCAAAACTTTCATTTATTTCACACAACTTTTCCAGCGCCGTATCAAAATCTCCCATATTTTCATACATAGTCGCTATCTCTTTTTTCAGCCAAAATCTTTGATGGTTATCTTTTGAAACGTTTAACGCTCTTTCAAGATAATTTACCGCATCTTTAAAATCCTGTTCCTTTGTTTCGCTCGTCCACGCCCTGTTTCTCAGCATATGCGCCGTCGTTTCCAATAAATAAAAATCGTTCGGATATTTTCTAAGCGCTTCAAGCGTAACGGGCAGTACCGCGTTAAAATCACCGTTGAGTATAGGCTCCCGGAGCGAATCGGTTATCTGTCGGTATTTTTTATCTTTGTCCGTTATCGTATAACCGAGCAGACCGTCTATAGTTGCTTCAAAAAAATCCGCTATACTCGGCAGCAATGTTATATCGGGATAAGACTGACCCGTCTCCCATTTGCTCACAGCGGCGACCGATACGCCCGTATAATCCGCGAGCTGTTCCTGCGTCGCGCCTTTTTCTTTGCGGTATTCCGCGATTTTACTGCCTATTTTCAAATTATTACTCATTTTCCTTTTCCTCCTGCCTTCAATGAAAGGTTTATTAAAAATTTATTATCACGTGATGTATTTATTTTACCACCGATATAAATTATTGTCAATGGAGGCGTATTCAAGTTCAGTTGAATTAAAATTCAACCTGGAGTTAATAAAAATAAAGCCAAAACCTTATGAAATTCACTTAAATTCTTTTGAAGCCGCGTTCATTGAAGATGAGCGGTAGATAATTTTTTTGATTGGCATTTTGTCTTTAAGCAGTTCATAAAAAAGCTCGCACAGATTCTCGCAGGTAGAAACTTTTTTTGTGACCACTATCCTGTATTCCGGGTACGACCAGGCGAGCGGGTGGTCTATCTTTTTAAGGGGAACGCAGTATTTTGGGTCGTTTATTATTTTTTCTTTTTCATATACCGCGAGTACAGCCTCAAGAAGCGGATCGCCTTCCTGAAACAGCGTTGCGTGGTGGAAATGGTCGCAGACTTCCCAGGCTTTTTTGAAGCCGTCTTTGCAGGCGTGGGCAAATCCGGTAACAGGATCTACGATATCTTCAAGTTCAAGCGTCAGAAGTCCCGAATGTCCGTGAAGGTGCTTGGCTTCTCTCGGCCAGTTCATAAATCTGTGCGCATACTGAAAATCAAGGTTTACAATCGAGGTGTATTTTTCGTTTGACATTATAAAATCCTCCTGTTTTTTTATTTATATTTACAATTTTCCGATTTTTTGCTATTTATAGTCATTCGTAAATTAGTTACGAAAGGATAAATTCTTCTGTTTTGTTGCTATTTTCTGAACGGTATTTTGTAGTATCTGCTTCAATCAACGCGACAAAATCATTTTCGTTGATTTCTAAACTATTTGGGTGCGTCGACAGTGCGGGTTGAATATTTTCATCTTCAAGCACACATAAACAGCCGTTTAATGCGTCTTTTATCATCTTCATGGAAGATTCTAATGTTTCACCCCCTGTTACACAGCCTTTTATATCCGGTACAGTTACAATATAACCACCGTTTGGATTCGGCTTAAACAAAGCCGGATATACATAATACATAAACATTCCCCATTATTTATACCTCACTGTAGCTATTATACATTAAATTGTGTATAGCGTCAAGAGTTTTTCATATATTATTTTGTTAATTTTATTTTACGCTTATATTTTGATTTCAAATTACAGCGCAAAAATACAAAAAGATGGTCGATTTTTGTAAAAACCAGCCATCTTTTTATTTTTTACTATTGATATAAATTTAAAAATTATCAAGTAAAATGCGTTGATTTATTTATATTTTTGTGATATAATTTTTACAGAAAATTATAAATGGGTATAGAAAAGAGGCAAAAATGGATAATATTTTTGAAATGGGAACAACGGCAAGACATGGAAGACTATTGAATTTTTTAACAAAATCTACCATTGAGCTATTTATGCAAAATGAATTAATAGATTTTTCTGATTCATCATCACTGGTTTATTACGGAAACAAAAAAAGAGCGCCGCAAAATTGTGAACTGGTGGATATATCAAATATAGATAATATAAATAAATTCAAAAAAGAAATAATTAATGATTTAGGGTATGTTGATCCGGATTATATGTATTTTAAAAAAGGGAATGAGTTTATTTTAAATAAAAAAGAAACAAGAGCCGCGGGTTATCCTAATTTAATAGTGGAAGTATGGTCGGAAGACAACACTTTACAAGATAGAGCGTTCAAAAAACATTTATATTCCACAAGTCCCATTACAGAACATTGGTATATAGAGCAGGATTCAAATATTGTGGAGTGTTATTACGGGCAGGAAAAAATTGATGATAAGAATTTAGCGGATATATTGATTTCAAAAGACGGCATAAAATTTGATTTACGCTATTTAGCTATTTAAAAATTTATAAAGAGGAAAACATTATGCAAGTCAGGAAAATGCTGTTAAGCGATTACGTTAATGTTTACCGTTTGTGGCTGAATACGCCCGGTATGGGACTGAACGCCAAAGACGATTCGGAAGCGGGTATAAAAAAATATCTGCTTCGAAATCCAAGCACCTGCTTTGTGGCTGAAAAAGACGGTGAAATTATCGGAGCGATTCTGAGCGGTCACGACGGCCGCAGAGGTCTGATATATCATTTAGCGGTTAAAGTTTCCGAAAGAGAACAGGGAGCGGGAAATATGCTGCTTGAACACGCTTTGGAAGCGCTGCGCAATGAGGGAATACAAAAGGTTTACATTATGGTTTTCAAAAACAACGAAGCCGGAAACGCTTTTTGGGAAAAACGGGGTTTCTCTATTCCTGATGAAAGTATCTATCGTGCCAAAGAAATTATTCCGCAGATAAAAAATTGATTTTAAATTATATCACCGCTGCGTTTTAAATCTGCTTTTTCTTATTAAAAGCGGAGGGAACTAACCTGTATGCTTCTTTTTTATCGGTTTTCGTTATATACCGCGTCGCTATGCGCTCGCCGCATGAGGGGCAGAATATTGCTCCGTGATACTGCGAAAAATCAACAGAACCTTCGATTATTCGGTCGTTATACATCTTTACAAAGTTACTCTCGCCTACTTTTTGATATTTTGCGATAAAACATTTACAGTAAGCGCAGCTGACTTTTAAAATATGGCTGCCTCTGATTTTTTTGCAGTTGGGATTTTTATATATCTCCATAATTCACCGCGCCCTATTCCATTTACTCCATTTATTCCATTGATCTGAAAATTTCCACGACTTTGTTGATATCACTTTCCATAACGCCGATTCTTCTCTCGTAATACGAGGTTATATCCCTGTTGTACTGCGAGGCCACAGTGTTGAAATCGATGAATATATTGCCGAAACCGTACATTCCTCCCACGTCATATACGCGCGAACCGAATATAATATCAAGCATATCGCTGGATTCATCGTCCCTTACATATTTTCTCTGCAACACAACGTCATAATACGCGGGCTGAAGGGTATTTCCGCTTTCTGCGGACAGAGCTTCAAGGATTATGCTTGCCCTTTCCAAATCCGTCACGCTTTTAGGAACCCCCATCATAACGCCTGTGTAAGGGTTGACAAGGCTGTGATAATTCTCCTGATTTTCATCGTATTTGGGGAGAGGAACAATCCCGAAATTCGATTCCATACCTTTAAAATACGAAACAAGATGGACGCGCCCCCACAGAAATACTATCCTGTTCTCCTCAAAAGCCGTTCGGCTTTCAACCCCGCCTGCCTGATGGTTCGAAGTGTATTCCCTATTGTACATCAAATCCATAGCTTTATTTAAAACAGCCAGGTTTTTCGGGCTGGCAAAATCCATATACGGTATATCGTCGTCGTCTTTAACGGCAAACGAACCGCCGCCGCCTACCAGCAAAGCGTGGAGAGTATCGTTGAACACGCTGAAACCCCACCTGTCCGCCTGCCCCATCGCGCCGTCCCCGTCAAGGTCCGCCGCGGTTCCCCTGACCGTTTCATGCAGTTTGTCCATTGTCCATTTGCCTTCATAAACTAAACTATAAGGCAAATCGACAGCCAAATCAGCCAGCAGCTCTTTATTGAAAAGCAGCGCGTTCGTGGCTTCGTTGTCCAGTATCAGCAAATCCCCCGACAAGAGATAATTTTTGTTGTCGATCGACATCGCGTTAGCGGCGGAATCCCACCAGGGTTTGCTTGTGTCTATAAACGGCAGACTCGAAATATTCACCAGCAGATCGGATGTGATAACCCCCGAAACATTGTTGTTGAATATAACAACCGCGTCATAAAGATCGTCCCCCGCGCTTACAGCTCTGGTGAGAGTATTTCTTTCGTCGCCGGTAGGCGACATTTCAATTTCTATGTTATACTGTTCTTTTATTTTCATGTTTCTTCTGTAAACCGCGTCGTTTATCGGTTCCCCGTCTTCTTCCTCAGCCACAAGTTCACGCGGCGCTTCGTCCCCTACCCAGTCGCCCGCGTAGCCGATTCGGTGAGCGAGGAAAGTGAAGGTATACCCCCCGAAATCCCTTTCCGGCAAGTCTGGTTCAATTATTGCCGGCACGGTTTCTTCCGTTTCGTTTGCATTGTTTTCAGCATCAGAGCTGCCGGCGTCCAAACCCGTCCCGTCCGCCGCGCCGCTGTCACCGCATGAAACCGGTATAAACGCAACCGCCGCAATAAAAAGCGCTGTAAACATTATCTTTTTCATCACACAAACCCTCCAAAATATATTATTTATTTACAATCCATAATTCCCCGTGTCCCCTTAATTATTTATATTGTATATTAAAAAACCGGTTTTGTCAAGAAGAAAATATTATGAGGAGAATGATTCATTCAATCACGATAACCGCGTGTATATCAAGTTTGTCGATTTTGACAGTTAATTTTTGCGTCTGCGAATCATATTTATAGTCAGGAATAATATTTTCCGGCTGTACCATGACGCTCAAAGGTTCTTTTCCGCATTTCACAATTATCTGCATATCTGTCATCGGTTGTATCTCATCATATACCCGCAGCCTGTTCTCACTGTAAATACCGCTTGTATTAGTCAAATTTATCAGCAGTTTATCATCTTTTTTCGCCGTGACTATATCGACAAATTTTTGACCTTTATACTCTATAAAGCTATCCTCATTCAATTCGTTAATAATATCGGCGAGCATATTCCTTACATAAAAATCGGGAGAATTGCAGTATATCTCAAATATATTGTAATGAATCCTGATAATATTTCCTTTGCCGTGTTTTGTTTTTACTATAAGGTTATCAGTATCCGAAGCTCTTGCATACTGATTGATATAACGTGATTTATACGGAACAGATATATTCCTGTGTTTTTCGCTTTCGCTTCCCGATATAATCAAATTCCCACCGTCCTCAGAAAATTTAAACAGCGCATTCTTTATATCATCGCTCATATATTTTATTTCAGGCGCGATAATTATATTTTTATTTTTTAAATATTCGGGCGTGAGCATATAGTCCATTAAAATACTGCAAGTATACGCAGAATCAAGCACCAATCTGACCGCGCCTTTTACTTCGTCGTTTCCGCCCGAATAAAACAGGCTGTCAGACTTGTTTCTCATATCATAGTCGGAATACAGCACGCCGATATTTGAAAACGGTTTGCTGCCTTTCAAAAACGGCTCTCTATCGCGCACGAACTTTGATATATCTTTTAACTCATGCACCTCCCAAAGCCGCACCGAGCCGTCCCGGTTCTGTGTATTATATATTTGGAAACCTCCGCCGAGCGGTATTACACCCGCGGCTTCTCTGCACAGCGCGCAACCACTTTTTATAGGTTTTACGCTTGAAGAAAAATCATAATAAAATCCCCACGCCATCAAATCCCACGGCTTATTCTGCTCACATAAAACACGCGCTTCAAATCTCGCGCTGTTATAGCTGTCAACCGGTGAAAAGTCGCCGGACAGATAGTCAACATCAACGCATACAGGCTGCGGAATATGCGAACTGAACGCCCAATTCGATGCTATTTCGAAATTTTTGGTTTTGCTGTGCACTTCATTAACATAATGTGCGAGATATTTAAAAAACTGCGCTCGGCAATAATCTAAAAACGCCCTGTATTCTTTGGACTGCTTGTCATATTTACCCTCGTCATTTTTAAGTAATTTCATATCATATTCTTTTTCAAACACAGATATAACTTTACTGTCAAAATCCGGCACAGTCGCCCAGCATTCGCCGTCTACCCAAACTGCGTCAACCCCGTAATCGTTCGCAAGCTCGACAAGCTGCGGAATCAATAATTTATCGGCATACTCTTTGAATGTTGAAGTTTTTTCTTTATCCAAAGAGCCGTCTTCCCTGACCGCCGCCCATTCGGGGTGAAGCTCCAAAGCGCGGTTGTCCCATACACCCGAATAGTGCATGACTAACGGTATGCCGTATTCTTTTGTAACTTTACGCCATGTTTTGAGCTGGTCGTTTATAAAGCCGGGCGAGGGATTGCCAACTTTAGTCTGATAGCTTGAATACCCTGCGTGCCCTTTGCAGTCGCACTGGATATAATCGGGCTTGAGTGTTTCGATTATTTCTCGTATCATTTCATCATTCACAGTTTTACCAACTTCAATGCAGTCTGAACCTGCGTGAAAATCAAAATGCAGTCCAAAAAATCCTTCACTTCTTTTTTTCATATAAATTGACCTCCAAAATTTTTAAAATTTACCCTAATTTATTATATATCCAAATATTGAAAAATCCTACGCCGACTGATATTTTAGGCGGGATTTCCGACGTAACATTCGCGACAATTGCTTTTAACGCTTTTTCTGCAATAATCATATTATACACGATAATAAAAATAAAATCAAGGTTTATTTTGAAAATTTATTTCGTCGTTATCATTAAAATATACGGGGCTGAATGTGAGTGCGGAAAACTCCGAGTCGGTTATATTTTCTAATGTTTTCAAAACATTTGTGAATACTGTTAAATCCATGTGGTTTCCCCCTTTTGAACATAAAAAACGCCCCTGCGCATTCCCATGAATGAGAACGCGCAGAGGCGTATGTGGTTATATTTGATTTTATATAGTGCTGTAGATAATCTCGATTAGCGCGGATTTATGCGGGGTTTGGAGTTGTATAGGTATTTGCTTATTATCGGTTCAAGACTAATTTCACCATTTGGATACGAAAATTGTCACGCCATTCAAGCAAATCAGGCATTTGTTCATCGGTGATTATTTCATAACCATTATGCAACGCTTTATTAATAATATCAAATGCTTCGCTGTTCACGATAGGCGGGTTATATTTTAAATATAAATCAATCACTTTAAATTTGTTAAACTCTATAACATCGCATTTTATCATTAAATATCGCTTTAAATGCCAGAGAACAGAATTAATAAACACCTGTCTGTCAAGTTCTGAAAATATTGTTTGCAGAGGTTCTTCTTCGTTCTGTGTAGAATTTTTTTCTCTTTCTCCGTCAATCCAATCTTCAAACGCATTTTCATTATCAATGATTGCTTGTTTATCCGGCATAGGTATCTTTTTTATATCATAATAACCGTATATTAATTTTGACTGAGTTATAAGCCGCAAAATTTCAAGTATAAGTTCTTCTTTGGCTATATACGGCGGATATAACTGTTCTTCAGCAAAAACAATCGCCCCAAATCCTTTTGGAATATCATAGTTTTTCCAGTACCTATCGGCGATAACTCCTATTTCCTCATCTATTGCCGATACTTCGTTTCTATCATAAGCAGTAATTACTACCGTATCTATATCGCTTTGACCGGGACGGTAATAGTCGCTCCCCAATGAACCGATTACGAAAACTGCTAATATTTTATCTTTGTATCTTTCAGTTAATTCTTCTGCAAATTTCTGCGCTATTTTTATAGTTTCATCATAAGATATTCCCATTATGTTCACTCCCGTTCAAAATATAAATACTCCATTACCCACGCCGCCATTACAGCCGACGCAGATAATATTTTTTAACTCACGCGTTTTAATTATACACTAAATCTTGTAAGAAGTCAAGATTTTATTGTAAATTTTATTCCTTGCAATCCTGCTTGTCGCTTTTATTCGCGCCGTTTTGTCCCTGTAACTCCGCTTTTTGCCTGTTCGCTTCGAGCCGCTCCATCAGCGTCGGCTTGCCGCTCTGTTGTCCCTCTAACCTTGTCCCAACTTGGGACAAGGTTTCGGACGCGCCGATTTCTACGGGTTTTTCGGGCAACTGCGTCCTTTCGGGAATATAGGGGTTAAATCCGAAAGGATAACCCTTATACAGTAATTCTGCTTCGCGTTTGCTTTCGGCGTTTGCGGCAATAGCTAACTGCGCCGCCCGAACAGGCGAACGCTCCCAATCTTCGCGTTCGATACCGCATAATCCGTCGTGAGCGCGTATTTCGTCACGGTCTAACGCCATAGCTTCGGTATTATCGGCATAAAGCAGATAAACGCAATGGTCAGCGCCGAATAATTCAGCTGCTCTGCCGTTGGTCAAGGGAAGCATATCATCGCTTGCGTAGCCGTAAAGGTTCATTTCAGAAAAGCTGATTGACGGGTCGGGGAGCGATAAGTCAAGCTCGGTTATTACAGCCGATGTCTTTTCGGTCGCGGCTTCAAATACTTTCGCCGATTTTATAATGTTTTCCTTGATGCTGTCGGGCATATTTTTATCATAAAAAGTTATCTCGTCTGAGGATTGAATATGCGCGACAGTTACATAATCGCCGTTTTTCGTTTCTGCGCGATTCCAGACAGTTGTGCCGTTACCCATAGAGCCATAGCCTAAATCGTACTCTTTAACAGGTTTTTCCGTTTCCGGTATTATCGGATTGCCGGTTTGTGCGTTTTTTGTTGTATCAGCCATTTATTTCACTCCCTCTCATCACGTTTTTTGTTGGATTTACCTTTGTTTTCGGTTTTTTCAGCGTTATTTTCGCGCACTTTATTTTTAGCGTTGTCGAGTTTCTCTTGAAATGTCGTCGGCTTTTTATGGGGAATATTCTGCTGACTATCTTTTTTGTGATATTCAAGCAGTTTATCAATCGCCCAGTTCGGGATTTTTTTCGTATCGGCAAGCCCTGCGATTTGATGACGGTCATAGCG
>Ga0099364_10013917_pt1 | contig 10747 bp, 14 predicted proteins | sample TergutTh196P3_FD_73070 | JGI IMG/M metagenome (GOLD analysis project Ga0099364, IMG submission 73070) | Microcerotermes parvus P3 segment gut microbial communities from Pointe-Noire, Republic of the Congo - Th196 P3 | ecosystem: Host-associated > Arthropoda: Insects > Digestive system > Gut ...
CTCATTTCCTTCCTATTGAACACGCCAAAATTCTACTTGGGTGATGTCGAGCCGGCGATGTCTCAAGGGCTCCCATGTCTGTTTGAAATCATTTTCGGATTCAATACCATCCCAAAATGCGAATTGGTTGAGATCGAAAAATCGATGTTTCAAGGGCTCATATGGTCCTTTCAACTTATTTTCGGGTTCTGGACCAGCCTAAATTAGACTAGGGTGAAGTCGAGAAAGCGATGTTGCAAATGGTTGCACATCACTTTGAACTCATTTTAGGACACTTGACCATTCGAAAATGCGTCTTTGTTGAGGTCGACAAAGCGATATTTCAATGGCCCAGATGGCACATACAACCAATTTTCGGCCTCTGGACTAGACCAAAATGCTACTTGCATGAAGCCATTTTTCTCGTGGATGCAAGGCACTGCGAGCTCATTTTCTGCCTCTTTACCAGCCCAAAATGTGATTTGGATGAAGTCGAAAATGCTATGATACAAGTTGTCGAATGGCACTCTGAAGTCATTTTCTGCATCTGCATCTGCACCAATCGAAAATACGACTTTTTTCAAGTCTATAAAGCGACGATTCAAGACGTTTAATTGCATTTAAAAGTCATTTTTTGCCTCTTAATAAGAATAAAATACGACTTTGAGAAGTTCGAGAAAGCAATGTTTCAAATGGTCGCCAGGCACTGTGAAGTCATTCTTCCCATTCCAAAAGGCGACTTGGGTGAAGTCGAGAACGCGATGTTGCAAGTGCTCGCATGTAACTTTGAACTCATTTTAGGACTCTTATCCATTCCAATATTCTACTTTGTTGAGGTCGAGAAATCGATATTTCAATGTCCCGCATGGCACATACAAACAATTTTCGGCCTCTGGACCAGACCAAAATGCTACTTGCGTGAAGCCTCTTTTCTAGTGGTTGCAAGGCACTGCGAGCTCATTTTCTGCCTCCTTACCAGCCCAAATTGTGATTTGGATGAAGTCGATAAAGCTACGAAATAAGTTGTCGAATTTCATTTTGAAGTCATTTACTGCTTATTGACCAACCGAAAGTGCTACTTTTTTCAAATCGATAAAGCGACGTTTCATGTGGTCTAATTGCACAAGTCATTGACCAGCCTAAAATTCGACCTGGATAAAGACGAGAAAGCGATGTTGCAAGTGCTCGCATGTGACTTTGAACTCATTTTAGGACTCGTGACAGTGAGCGATATTTCAATGGCCCGCATTGCACACAACCAATTTTCGTCCTCTTCTGGTCAAGAGGAAGAAAATTAGCTCACAGTGCTTTTCAAGCACAAGAAAAGTTGCTTTTATGATTTCGCCCAAGTCTAATTTGGCTGGTCCAGAGCCCGAAAATAAGTTGAAAGGACCAAGTGAGCCCTTAAAACATCGATTTTACGATCTCAACCAATTCGCATTTTGGGATGGTCAAGAGGAAGAAAATGATTTCAAAGAGACATGGGAGCCCTAGAAACATCGCAGTCTCGACATCAACCAAGTAGCATTTCGGCGTGTTCAATAGGAAGAAAATGAATTCCTGTGCATGGCGTCCCTTGAAACATCGCTTTCTCGACCTCAACAAATTCGAATTTTGGGGTTGACAAGAAGCAGAAAATGACTTCAAAGTGCCAATCGAAGACGTGAATCATCGCTTTTTCGACTTCATCGAAGTCGCATTTTGGCCTGTTCATAACGCAGCAAATGAGCTCTTATTGCCTTGCAACTACTAGAAAATCCGCTTTTTTAATTTCTGCCAAGTAGCATTTTAGGCTGGTCCAGAGGCCGAAAAAATGTAAAGAGCGTTATGAGCCTTTTAGCATCGAGTTTTTTACCTCAACCAATTCGTATTTTGCGATGGTCAAGAAGCCGAAAATGAGTTCAAGTGAGATGGGAGCCCTTGAAACATCGCTTTCTGAACTTCATCCAAGGCGAATTTTGTGCTGGTAAAAAGGCAGAAAATGACAAGTGCAATTAGACCACTTGAATCGTCGCTTTATCTCCTTGAAAAAAGTAGCACTTTCGGTTGTTCAATAAGCAGTAAATGACTTCAAAGTGCCATTCGACAACTTGAATCATAGCTTTTTCGACTTCATCCAAATCGTATTTTGGGCTGGTAAAGAGGCAGAAAATTAGCTCTCATTGCCTTGCAACTACTAGAAAAGTAGCTTTTTAATTCTACCAAATCGCATTATAGGCTGGTCAAGAGGCCGAAAAAAAAAAATTTAAAGAACCCTATTAGCCCTTGAACATCGAGTTTTCGACCTCAACCAATTCGCATTTTGCAATGGTCAGGAGGCCGAAAATGAGTTCAAGTGACATGGGAGCTCTTAAAACATCGCTTTCTCGACTTCACCTAAGTCGAATTTTGGGCTGATTAATATGAAGAAAATGAGTTCCCACTGCCTGGGGTCCAATTGAAACATTGCTTTCTTGACATAATCGAAGACGAATTTTGGGCACATCTAGAAGCAGAATATGACTTTTTAGTGCCATTCGATCAATTGAACCGTCGCTTTTTCGACTTGAAAAAATTTGCATTTTAGGTTAGTCCACAAGCATTAAATAATTTTAAATTGCCATTCCACATCTTCATTCATCGCTTTTTCGAATTCAACAAAATCGCAATTTGGGTAGGTCAAGGGCCAGAAAATGTGTTCGCAGTGCCTTACAACCACTAGAAAAGACGCTTTATTCAATTCAGCAAATTCGCTTTTGGGCAGGTCCAAAGGTCGATAGTAGGTTGGAAGTTCCATTCGGGCCCTTGAAACATCGCTTCTCGACCTCAACAAAGTCGCATTTTGGTATGGTCAAGAGGCCGAAAACGAGTTCAAAGTGACATTGTCAAGAAGTAGAAAATGACTTAGCCCAAGCAGCATTTTGGTCTGGTCTAGAGGCCGAAAATTGGTTGTATGTGCCATGCTGGCCATTGAAATATCGCTTTCTCGACCTCAACGAAGTCGCATTTTGGAATGGATAAGAGTCCTAAAATGAGTTCAAAGTGACATGCGAGCACTTGCAACATCGCTTTCACGACTTCACTGAAGTTTCTTTTTGGGGTGATCAAGGGAAAGAATATGACTTCACAGTGCCAGGCGACCATTTGAAACATTTCTTTGTCGACCTTATCAAAGTCGAATTTTGATCTTATCAAGAGGCAGAAAATGACTTTTAAATGCCTTTCAACCTTTTGAATCGTCGATTTATCGACTTGAAAATAGTCGTATTGTCGGTTGGTGTAGAGCAGAAAATGTCTTCAAAGTGCCATTCGACAACTTGAATCTTCGCTTTTTCCACTTCATCCAAATTCATTTTGGGCTGGTCAAGAGATAGAAAATTAGCTCACAGTACAATGCAAGCACTAGAAAAGTTGCTTTTATGATTTCACCCAAGTCTAATTTAGGCTGATCCACAGCCCGAAACTAAGTTGAAAGGACCATGTGAGCCCTTGAAATATCGATTTTACGATTTCAACCATTTCTCATTTTGGGATGGTCAAGAGGCCGAATGGAATTTCAAAGAGACATGGGAGCCATTGAATCATCGCCATCTCGACATCAACCACGTAGCATTATGGCGTGTTTAATAGGAAGAAAATGAGTTCCCAGTGCATGGATTCACTTGAAACATCGCTTTCTCGACCTCAACAAAGTCGAATTTTGGGGTTGCCAAGAAGCAGAAATGACTTCAAAGACTTGAATCATCGCTTTTTCGACTTCATGGAAATCGCATTGAGCGGCTGTTCATAAAGCAGAAAATGAGCTCTCATTGCCTTGCAAATAGTAGAAAAATCACTTTTTTAATCCTACCAAGTCGCATTTTTGGCTAAAACAGAGGCCGAAAAAAAATGTAAAGAGCGTTATGAGCCATTGAACATCGGGGTTTCGACCTCAACCAAATCGCATTTAGCGATGGTCAAGAGACCGAAAGTGATTTCAAAGTGACATGGGAGTTCTTGAAAAATCGCTTTCCCGATTTCACCCAAGTCGAATTTTGGGCTGGTTAAGATGAAGAAATTAAGTTCCCAGTGCCTGCCGTCAATTTGAAACATTGCTTTCTCGACATCATCGAGACGAATTTTGGCAACATCAAGAGGCATAAAATAACTTTTTAGTGCCATTCCATCAATTGAATCGTCGCTTTGTCGACTTGAAAATATTTGCATTTTCGGTTAGTCAAGAAGCATAAAATGATTTTAATTTGCCATTCCCCATCTTCATTCATCGCTTTAACGACTTCAACCAAATCGCAATTTGGGTAGGTAAAGGGCAAGAAAATGTGTTCGCAGTGCCTTACAACCACTAGAAAAGACGCTTTATTGAATTCACCCAATTCGTTTTTTGGGCAGGCCCAGAGGTCCATAGTTGGTTGAAAGTTCCATTCGGTCCCTTGAAACATCGCTTCTCGACCTCAACCAATTCGCACTTTGGGATGATCAGGAGGCCGGAAACGAGTTGAAAGTGACACGGTCAAGAAGTAAAAAATGACCTCAAAGTGCCATTCGACAACTTGAAACATCGCTTTTTCGACTTCAATGAATCTCATTTTAGGCTGGTCAAGAAGCAGGAAATGAGTTCGAAGTGCCTTGCAACTACTAGAAAAGTCACCTTTTTGAATTCATCAAACTTGCATTTTGGGCTGTTCCAGAGGCAGAAAATAAGTTGCAGGTGCCATGCGATTTCTTGAAACATTTGTTTCTCGACCTAAGCCAAGTCTCATTTTGGGATGGTTTAGACCCCGAAAATTACTTCAAGGAAACATGCGAGCCTTTGAAACATCGCTTTCTCGACTTCACCCAAGTCGAATTTTTAGGGGTGGTCAATAGGAAGAAAATTAGTAACTAGTGCCTTGCTACCACTTAAAAAATCGCTTTCTCGAAATCACCAAAGTTAATGTAGGGCTTGTCAAAGGCAGAAAATGACTGAAGTTCAATTAGACCACTTGAATCATCGCTTTATCGACTTGAAAAAAGTATCACTTTCGGTTGTTCAATAAGCAGTAAATGACTTCAAAATGCCATTCGACAACTTATATAATAGTCTTTTCGACTTCATCCAAATCACATTTTGGGCTGATAAAGAGGCAGAAAATAAGCTCGCAGTGCCTTGCAACAACTAGAAAAGTGGCTTTATTGACTTCACCCAAGTAGCATTTTTGTCTGGTCCAGAGGCCGAAACTTAGTGGTATGTGCCATGCACGCCAATGTAATATAGCGTTCGCGGCCTAAAAAAGACGCATTTTGGAATGGTCAAGATTACTAAAAAGAGTTCAACGTAAAATGCGAGCACTTGCAAACATCGCTTTCTCGAGTTCACCCAAGTCTATTTTAGGCTGTTCCATAGCCCGAAAATAAGTTGAAAGGACCATGTGAGCCCTTGAAACATCGATTTTTCGATCTCAACCAATTCGCATTTTGGGATGGTCTTGAGGCCGAAAATGATTTCAAAAAGACATGGGAGCCTTTGAAACATCGTCGTCTCGACATCACCCAAGTAGCATTTTGGCGTGTTCAATAGGAAGGAAATGAGTTCACAGTGCATGGAGTCAATTGAAACATCGCTTTCTCGACCTCAACAAAGTCGAATTTTGGGGTTGCCAAGAAGCAGAAAATGACTTTCTAAGACTTGAATCACCGCTTTTTAGACTTCATGGAAATCGCATTTTGGGCTGTTTATAACGCTGAAAATGAGCTCTCATTACCTTGCAACTACTAGAAAAGTCGCTTTTTTAATTCTCCCAAGTCGCATTTTTGGCTGGTCCATAGGCCGAAAAAAATGTACAGTGCCTTATGAGCACTTGAACATCGAGTTTTCGACCTCAACCAATTCGCATTTTGCGATGGGCAAGAGGCCGAAAATGAGTTCGAAGTGACATGGGAGCCCTTGTAACATCGCTTGCACGAATTCTCCCAAGTCGAATTTTGGGCTGGTTACAATGGAGAAAATGATTTCCCAGTGATTGGCGTCAATTTGAAACATTGCTTTCTCGACATCATCGAAGACGAAGTTTGGGCACATCAAGAGGCAGAAAATGACTTTTTAGTGCCATTCGATTAATTGAATCGCCGCTGTATCGACTTGAAAAAATTTGCATTTTCTGTTAGGTAAGAAGCATAAAATGATTTTAAATTGCCATTCCACACCTTCATTCATGGCTTTTTCGTCTTTAACCAAATTGCAATTCGGGTAGGTCAAGGGCCAGAAAATGTGTTCGCAATGCCATACAACCACTTGAAAAGACGCTTTATTGAATTCACCCAATTAGCTTTTGGGCAGGTCCAGAGGTCGATAGTTGGTTGTAAGTTCCATGCGGGCCCTTGAAACATCGCTTCTGGACCTCAACAAAGTCGCATTTTGGGATGGTCAAGAGGCCGAAAAGGAGTTCAACGTGACATGGTCAAGAAGTAGAAAAAGACTTCAAAGTGACATTCGACAACTTGAAACATCGCTTTTTCGACTTCAACGAAATCGCATTTTGGGCTGGTAGAGAGGCAGAAAATGAGCTCGCAGTTCCTTGCAACCACTTAGAAAAGCGGCTTTAATGACTTCTCGCAAGTAGCATTTTCGTCTTGTCCAGGGGCCGAAAATTGGTTGTATGTGCCATGCGGGCCATTGAAATATCGCTTAATCGATCTCAACAAAGACGCATTTTGGAATGGCAAGAGTCCGTAAATGAGTTCAAAGTGACATGCGAGCACTTGCAACATCGCTTTCTCGACTTCACCCAAGTCTAATTTAGGCTGGTCCAGAGCCCGAAATAAGTTGAAAGGATCATGTGAGCCCTTGAAACATCGATTTTTCGATCTCAACCAATTCGCATTTTGGGATGGTATTGAGGCCGAAAATGATTTCAAAGAGACATGGGAGCCCTTGAGACATCGCCGTCTCGACATCACCCAAGTAGAATTTTGGCGTGTTCAATAGGAAGGAAATGAGTTCCCAGTGCATGGCGTCACTTGAAACATCGCTTTCTCGACCTCAACAAAGTCGAATTTTGGGGTTGCCAAGAAGCAGAAAATGACTTCAAAGACTTGAATCATCGCTTTTTCGACTTCATGGAAATCGCATTTTGGGCTGTTCATAACGCAGAAAATGAGTTCTCATTGCCTTGCAACTACTAGAAAAGTCGCTTTTTTAATTCTACCAAGTCGCATTTTTGGCTGGTCCAGAGGCCGAAAAAATGTAGAGAGCCTTATGAGCACTTGAACATCGAGTTTTCGACCTCAATCAATTCGCATTTTGCGATGGGCAAGAGGCTGAAAATGAGTTCGAAGTGACATGGGAGCCCTTGAAACATCGCTTTCACGACTTCACCCAAGTCGAATTTTGGGGTGGTTACAATGAAGAAAATGAGTTCCCAGTGCCTGGCCTTTATTTGAAACATTGCTTTCTCGACATCATCGAAGACGAAGTTTGGGCACATCAAGAGGCAGAAAATGACTTTTTAGTGCCATTCGATTAATTGAATCGTCGCTGTATCGACTTGAAAAAATTTGCATTTTCTGTTAGGTAAGAAGCATAAAATAATTTTAAATTGCCATTCCACACCTTCATTCATTGCTTTTTCGTCTTTAACCAAATGGCAATTCAGGTAGGTCAAGGGCCAGAAAATGTGTTCGCAGTGCCTTACAACCACTTGAAAAGACGCTTTATTGAATTCACCCAATTAGCTTTTGGGCAGGTCCAGAGGCCGATAGTTGGTTGAAATTTCCATGCGGGCCCTTGAAACATCGCTTCTCGACCTCAACAAAGTCGCATTTTGGATGGTCAAGAGGCCGAAAACTAGTTCAGTGACATGGTCAAGAAGTAGAAAGTGACTTCAAAGTGCCATTCGACAACTTGAATCATAGCTTTTTCGAACTCATCCAAATCACATTTTGGGCTGGTAAAGAGGCAGAAGATGAGCTCGCAGTGCATTGCAACCACTAGAAAAGTGGCTTTATTGACATCAACCAAGTAGGATTTTTATCTGGTCCAGAGGCCGAAAATTGGTTGTATGTGCCATTCGGGCCATTGAAAAATCGCTTTCTCGACCTCAACAAAGACGCATTTTGGAGTGGATAAGAGTCCTTAAATGAGTTCAAAGTGACATGCGAGTACTTGCAACATCGCCTTCTCGACTTCACCGAAGTCGCCTTTTGGGGTGGTCAAGGGGAAGAATATAACTTCACAGTGCCTGGCGACCATTTGAAACATTGCTTTCTCGACCTTATCAAAGCCGAATTTTGGTCTTATCAGGAGGCAGAAAATGACTTTTAAATGCCATACAACCTCTTGAATTGTCGCTTTATCGACCTGAAAAAAGTCGTATTTTCGGTTGGTGGAGAAGCAGATAATGACTTCAAAGTGCCATTCGACAACTTGAATCATCGCTTTTTCCACTTCATCCAAATCTCATTTTGGGCTGGACAAGAAGTAGAAAATTAGCTCACAGTGCCTTGCAAGCTCTAGAAAAGTTGCTTGTATGATTTCACCCAAGTCTAATTTAGGTTGGTCCAGAGCCCGAAAATAAGTTGAAAGGACTATGTGAGCCCTTGAAACATCGATTTTTCGATCTCAACCAATTCGCATTTTGGGATGGTGTTGAGACAGAAAATGATTTCAAAGAGACATGGGAGCCCTTGAAACAACGCCGTCTCGACATCACCCAAGTAGCATTATGGCGTGTTCAATAGGAAGAAAATGAGTTCCCAGTGCATGGCGTCACTTGAAACATCGCTTTCTCGACCTCAACAAAGTCGAAGTTTGGGGTTGCCTAGAAGCAGAAAAAGACTTCAAAGACATGAATCAACGCATTTTCGACTTCACGGAAATCGCATTTTCGGCTGTTCAAAACGCAGGAAATGAGCTATCACTGCCTTGCAACTACTAGAAAAGTCGCTTTTTTAATTCTACCTAGTCGCATTTTTAGCTGGACCAGAGGCCGAAAAAAATGTAAAAAGCCTTATGACCTCCTGAACATCGACTTTTCGACCTTAACCAATTCGCATTTTGCGATGGGCAAGAGGCCCATAATGAGTTCAATGTGTCATGGGAGCCTTTGAAACATCGCATTCTCGAATTCACCCAAGTCGAATTTTGGGCTGGTTAAGATGAAGAAAATGAGTTCTCAGTGCCTGGCGTCAATTTGAAACATTGACAACCTCAAAATTCGACTTTGTTGAGGCCGAGAAAGGGAAGTTTCAAGTGACGCCATGCACTGGGAATTCATTTTCTTCCTATTCAACACGCCAAAATGCTACTTGGGTGATTTCGAAACTGCGATGTTTCAAGGGCTCCCATGTCTCTTTGAAATCATTTTCTGCCTCTTGACCATCCCTAAATGCTAATTGGTTGAGATCGTAAAGTCGAAGGTTCAAGGGCTCACATGGTCCTTTCAACTTATTTTCGGACTCTGAACCAGTCTAAATTACACCTTTGTGATATCATAAAAGCAACTTTTCTAGTGCTTGCAAGGCACTGTGAGCTAATTTTCTACCTCTTGACCAACCCAAAATGAGATTTGGATGAAGTGGAAAAGGCGATGATTCCAATTTTCGAATGGCACTTTGAAGTCATTTTCTGCTCTCGATCGACCTAAAGTACGACTTTTATCAATTCGATAAAGCGACGACTCAAAACTTTGAATGACATTTAAGTCATTTTCTGCCTCTTGATAACACCAAAATTCGACTTTGATAAGGACGAGAAAGCAATGTTTGAAATGGTCGCCAGGCACTTTGAAATCATATTCTTCCCCTTGACCATCCCAAAAGGCGACTTGGGTGTAGTCGAGAAAGCCATGTTGCCAGTGCTCGCATGTCATTTTGAAATCATTTTAGGACTCTTATACATTCCAAAATGCGACTTTGTTGAGGTCGAGAAAGCGATATTTCAATGGCCCGCATGACACATACAACTAATTTTTGGCCTCTGGACCATTCCAAAATGCTACTTGGGTGAAGTCATTTTCTACTTCTTAACCATGTCTCTATGAACTCGTTTTCGGCATCTTGACCATGCGAAAATGCGAATTTGTAGAAGTCGAGAAGTGATGTTTCAAGGGCTCGCATGGAGGTTTCAACGAACTATCGACCTCTGCACCTGCCAAAAGCGAATTGGGTGAATTCAATAAAGCGTCTTTTCTAGTGGTTTTTAGGTACTGCGAACACATTTTCTCGCCAAATTGCGATTTGGTTGAAGTCCAAAAAGCGATGAATGAACATGTGGAATGGCAATTTAAAATCATTTTATGCTTCTTACCTAACAGAAAATGCAAATTTTTTCAAGTCGATAAAGCGTCGATTCAATTGATCGAATGGCACTAAAAAGTCATTTTCTGCCCCTTGATGTGCCCAATATTCGTCTTCGATGATGTCGAGAAAGCAATGTTTCAAATGGACGCCAGGCAGTGTGAACTCATTTTCTTCATATTAAACAGGACAAAATTCGACTTGCGCAATGTCGAGAAAGCGATGTTTCAAGGGCTCCCATGTCATTTTGAACTCATTTTTGACCTCTTGACCATCCCTAATGCGAATTGGTTGAGGTCGAAAACCCGATGTTCAAGGGCTCAAAAGGCTCTTTTCATATTTTCGGCCTCTGGACCAGTCAAAAATGCGACTTGGTAGAATTAAAAAAGCCACTTTTCTAGTAGTTGCAAAGCAATGAGAGCTCATTTTCTGCGTTATGAACAGCCCAAAATGCGATTTCCATGAAGTCGAAAAAGCGATGATTCAAGTATTTGAAGTCATTTTCTGCTTCTTGGCA
>Ga0099364_10013918_pt1 | contig 10746 bp, 7 predicted proteins | sample TergutTh196P3_FD_73070 | JGI IMG/M metagenome (GOLD analysis project Ga0099364, IMG submission 73070) | Microcerotermes parvus P3 segment gut microbial communities from Pointe-Noire, Republic of the Congo - Th196 P3 | ecosystem: Host-associated > Arthropoda: Insects > Digestive system > Gut ...
TGAGAAGGAAGGGATGAGAAGGAAGGGAGGAGGGGAAAGGAGGGGAGGAGGGCCCAGGGACGAGGGACGAGCCTCCAATTGATCCTCCCCCCTAGTCCCCCGCCCCTAGTCCCTCACCCCTAGTCCCTCACCCCTAGTCCCTCACCCCTAGTCCCTCACCCCCTAGTCCCTCACCCCCTAGTCCCTCACCCCTCATGGTTACCCTTGCCGACAGTCTCGTTTCCAGTTCAGCCCGCAAATTGCCGATTCGGGTGCGCCCGGATGTCGTCGGCAAAAAGCAGCAATACCTCGGTCGCAGTTATTGGATCGTCAAAGACCCGATCGGCTCAAAGTATTACCGCTTTCAGGAGGAGGAATACGCCATTCTCCGCCTGCTCGACGGCACACGGAGTCTCGACGAGGTCAAGGAGAAATTTGAGGACGATTTCCCGCCGCAGAAAATCACGCTGGAGGAGTTGCAGAGTTTCATCGGCCAGTTGCACCAAAGCGGCTTGATTGTCGTGGGCGTACCGAACCAGGGACATCAGCTCAAAAAACGCGGCGACAAGAAAAAACGCCAGATGCTGTTCGCCTCCATGTCGAACGTGTTGGCCATCCGTTTCAAGGGCGTTGACCCCGACCGGCTCCTGAACTGGCTGGAACCGAGATTCCGGTTCATGTTCCACCCGGTCATGGTCTTTATCGTTCTGGCCGTCTGCCTCACGGCACTTTCGCTGATCGTCGTCGAGTTCGACTACTTCCGCTCAAAACTGCCGGCGTTCCGCGAGTTTTTCGGCGTCAAAAACATCTTCCTGCTCAGCCTCACGCTGGCTTTCACAAAAATCATCCACGAGTTCGGCCACGGCATCACCTGCAAATACTTCGGCGGCGAATGCCACGAGTTGGGATTCATGTTGCTCGTTCTGACGCCCTGCCTTTATGTCAACGTTTCCGATTCCTGGATGATTCCCAGCAAGTGGAAACGCGCGATGATCGGCGCGGCGGGCGTGTATATCGAGTGTTTCCTTGCGTCGATTTGCACGTTCCTGTGGTGGTTTTCGCAACCGGGCCTGTTCAACTACCTCTGTTTGAACATCATGTTTCTGTCGTCGGTCAGCACGATCCTTTTCAACATCAACCCGCTGCTGCGCTACGACGGCTATTACATTTTGTCCGACCTGCTCGAAATCCCGAACCTCCGCCAGAAGGCGACGAAAATCCTGTCAAACAAGTCAATGGAGTGGCTCCTCGGCATGGAAGTGCCGGAAGACCCCTTCCTGCCGAAACGCAATCAGGCATTGTTCGCCGTTTACACGGTGGCCGCCGTTTGCTACCGCTGGGTCATCATGGCGTCGATTCTGTTCTTCATTTACAAGGTGTTCGAACCTTACGGCCTGAAAATCATCGGCCAGGCCATCGCGGCCATGTCGCTGTACGGTCTGGTGGTGATGCCGCTGGTCAAAATTGTCAAATTTTTCTGGGTGCCCGGGAGGATTTATAAAGTGAAACGCGCTCGGTTCTTCGGCTCACTTGCCGTTTTGTTCGGTATCATCGCCTTCATTGTGGCCTTGCCCTTGCCCTACTGCATTTACAGTCCGATGACCGTCATGTTGCAACGGGACGCGGCCCAGATTTACATCCCGGCCAAGGGCGGCACGCTGGTCGGCGTTTACGTCAAGCCGGGCGATCCCGTGCCGAAAGGCAAAACGCTTGCCGTGCTGGAAAACAAGGAACTGAAGCAGGAACTCAACGCGATTTCGTGGCGGGAAATCATCGCACGCAAAGAATTGGATCTTTTGGAACGCCAGGCCATTGACGACCCGAACGTTGCATCCGGTATCCCTTCCAAAGAGCGGGAAATTGAGACTTACGAAACCCAAAAGCGGGAACTGACCGAGGAAGTCAACAAACTGCGGCTTGTTTCGCCGGTTGCCGGGACGGTTATTCCGCCGGAATGGCGTCCGAAACGCGAGCAATCGGAACAACTCATGTTGCACTCGTGGTGGGGTACGCCGCTGGAAACGCCGAAGAATCGGGGTGCCACACTGGAGCCAGGCACGCTCCTCTGCGAAGTCGGCGACCCGGAACGCGTCGAAATCATCATCATCGTCAACCAGTCCAAGATCGATTTTATCCAGCAGGGACAGAAGGTCGAACTGAAATTTGAGGAATTGCCGGGCGAAACCTTCCACGGCGAGGTGACCGACATCGAATCCCAAAAAATGAAATCCATTCCGACACAGCTTTCAACCAAAGGCAAGGGTGAAGTGCCGACCACCAGCGTGGAAGGTCTCGAAGTGCCGAGTTCGACGTCGTATCGCGTCAATGTGATGCTCGAAAATGAAGAACGCCTGCTCAAGGTCGGCATGACCGGCCGCGCGAAAATCCACGTCGCCCCGCAAACGCTCGGCTTCCGTGCCTGGCGAACCGTCACCGAAATTTTCAATTTCCGACTGTAATCAAGTAGTCGCCAGAGCTGCAATCATAAGATTGCGTACACGATTGTTCGCTCATTCATCTCAAATCAAGCGGGACACCGGAACCTGGTGTTCCATCAGCGGGGTGTATGGAAAATTGCATCCCATTTCCTGCAAACCGGATGTTAATTTTCGTGTGACTACTCAGCATATTGTATAAACGGCGAACTTCCCGCTGATGCTCCGATATGGGGGTGTTGACATCATTGACGAATTGACTCTGGGTAAGCATATCTTTGTTGTCGATTTCTCCTGTCACGGATGGATTGGCTCCTTCCGTGAGGTTAAGAGCAACGGTAAAAGGCCGTACGAGTTTGTTTTTCGGTCTATTCCATCTCTCATATTCAATTGTGATCGTTCCCCTGACCTTGTTCGGGTCTTGATCAACGTTGGTATCGAAAACAACGTGAACGTCGAATGTGCCTGGGCCGTATTGGAAAGTTCCGTCGTACTGACTGCCCGGTTTGCAAAATTTGTCGAAATCGTCTCTTGGTTCTTGCTGGCGTTTTGGTGGTTGTTCTTCATGCTCATCTTTCTTGTTTCTTGCGTGGTGCAATCTATTCCGGTCTGGGGGCAATGACCTGTCCATCCGAAGCTCTCACAATGCTGGGAAGTTTGATATCGCTGATGATTTCACGGACTTTGAACGGAGTGTTTCTAAAAGCCGGGATGCCACGACATAGTTTCCCATCCGGCGTGTACCATTCGCCGTTTGAATAAGCATTTCCTCTTGTAGGTGAATAGGCATAAAGAACATTCTCAAGTGCAATTTGGGGACAAAATTTTGGTTCACAATAAATATCGCTATAATAATACCAGTCATTTGATTTTGTGATAAAGTATTCCGATAAAAGACGTTTGACATTTTCCGCTATTTTTACAGGTCTATCCCTGCTCGCTTTTGTTCCATCCCCCAGTTCACCATCGTTGAAACCCCATCCCCAAAGAGTGCCATCCTTGGTTATGGCATAAAACCTGGATTTTTTGGGGTCTTTCGTTTTATTTCCACCAAAATCCCAATCAAAATGTTCAATTTCTATGGAAGTAGTGATTTTGTCCTTACCACCTAAAATTGCTTCAATCTCATTTGATAGTGGAATCATCGTATAAATATCCGGGTTGCCATTTGTCATGGAAATGTGATCAGCTAATAATTGTTGGTTATGGTTGAAATTGCCGTGGGTTCGAATTGGTGCATAAGCAATTTGGCCGTTTTTTACCCCGCGACCCCATCCCCATCTGCTCTTGTCGGTCTTAAGGGCATATATGGTATCAATGCTGTTGCCGCTCAACCCACTGCGTTCAAAATACAAATTAGCGACATCTTTCATAACAAGTACGGGGGTCGACTGATCCAAGCCGGTGTCATCACCCACCTGTCCATATTGATTATAACCCTTTGCCCATAATTCGTTATTCATTTTGATAAAAAAATATGTATTATTGTACTCATAAGCAATCGTATATACCGATCGAACATTGTCCACGATTTGTGGATAAGAAGGTGCATATGCGGTATTGTTGTTGTCTATATAAACATCATACCCCCCCCTTAAAGTCGCAGGTGAAGCTACATATGTCGAATTGAAATAATAAACACGGTCGTCATTCGGGGCTATCAGCATTTTTTCGGGCAACGGATCGTTTGGAGAGTCCGCAGGAGGAGCCTCCGGAGGTTGTACAATAGAAGGCGGTACGGGGATTGACGGAACTGGTTGAGGGTTCACAGGCAGGGGTGGCGGAGGTGGCGGAGCAGGCTTCTCTTTGACCGGAAAAATCGCCCACCATCCAATAGCACACACGATCAATACGAGCAAAACACCGACAATGGGTACCCAAAGTGAAATCCTGTCCCCATCCTCTTCTTCGCCATCGGTAGGTGGCACGGAGACTCTTTTCGGTTTGGGTGTTTTGATGACCGATGGAACGGTTTTTCCCGGCGGTTGGGCAACGACAAACGGATTGTCCGGCGCCGGCATGGGGGCGGTGAACGGATTCTGCCCGACAGGCTGTGGCGGCGGGACAGGCTTTGGCATTTCAGGAAACGGAAGGCCGGGCACTTTTTTCGCAGGACCGGATTGTCCCTTATCGTTCTCGATTCGCGTTTCCCGCGTCACCAACCCCTGTTTGACGAGTTCTTTGAGTTGATCGCCGGAAAAGGGACCCTTTTTCTGACCTTCGTTATCGTAATAATACCAGGACATGAAGATGATTTCCTTTTTCGTTGGAGTGTTGAAATCAGTGCCGCAAATTCAGAGCAGCAACCGTGAGATTGCATGTTTGGTGTTTCTACAGTGCAATCCATCAGGCAGGGCGGCCACGCCGTGACCGCCGCATCACACAGTGGCCGGATCAAGGTGGGTGACCGATCTCCGAGCGGTCACGTCGGCGATAGCCGACTTTTTTCGCGATTCAAGTTGCCCTGACGGGCAACGCAGCCGCTCGGAGATCGGCTGCCCACCTCAGAGATTCGGCTGCCCACCTTGCCGCCGCCATGCCCTGGCCGCCGTTGGAATTGCTAATCACATGGGCCCAATACCAAGGGATGACCAAACACCACGTCGCGGTGGTCACGGCGTAAGTGCCGAATCAGAGCCGCGACGGTCACGGAGCGGTCGAACCGGAGCAATCGCTCGATAGCTCTCGCGGCTCTGATTGACACTACCTCATTTCCACATTTTTTTCGCGTGGGTAAATGAGGTTTTGGTTCTCAAGTGTGATTCAATGGTTTTCGTATCAACACTATTCCAACAACCAGTATGATGCAGGCAAGAACGAACAAATAAACTCCCGCTCCGGCATTTGTTGCATACATTATTTCTACTCTTGCTCGTTCTATCATTGATGCTTGCTCTGCCATGCCAATGTCGCTACTAGGACGATAAGGGCCGTGAAGGAGTCCGGCATGTAGAAACTGCTTAACAGCAAATGTTACCCAAATCCTTCTATGCATTATTGCAAGACAAAAACCTAATCCCGCGCATACATACCCGCCGATTTGATGGATGTTCTCTCTTTTTTTGGTAAAAGCCATCCACACAGGAAAGATGAATATGATCCCGAACCAAAAAGCATGGACAGTGAATCCGTTTCTCAATCCAAGTAACGATTGGACAGGTCTTCCTCCTATTACCCCTATCCACGGCAGAAAAAATGAAAAAACGGCAAGAGCGGCGGCGGCAAAAATCATGATGTCACCAACTGTCATGCCTCTGCTTGTTGCGCTGATTGATAGACGTCTTATACCTTTGCCAAGACTATTCATACCTTGACTTATGAATTGATCTGCATTAATGATTCTAATTTCCGAACCACATTTAATACAAACGATTTGTTCGGGATTAAGACCAGCTCCGCAATGGCGACAGAATTTTTTATGTCCGACGGGTTTCGTGCCGCAGGACATACAGGCAATCGCCTGCTCGGAAACCGCATTTCCGCAATTCGTGCAAAACACTTGTTTCATGGGAGGTACGGCGATTTGGAACACCAACCCCCGTACCTGTCCCGCGAGTCCTGTGTGTCCTCCGTCGGTTGCCAGTGGTGTGTTCGGCGTGATGACTCCCCGATCGGCCAGTTCCTGGAGTTGCTGTTCGTCAAAAGGTCCTTGTGTCTGACCGTTTGCGTCGTTGTAAAAATAGGGCATGGTGTTTCCTCGCGCAATGGAAGGGTGAAAGAATCAAAAGGCAAGAACGGCAAGAGACGATACCGTCAAAAAGACGGGAACGCCATGTCGCCCAAGACGGATTTCCCCTCCGCACTACCAGAGTGCCACAACACAGCGGCGACGCAAGCGCAGAAAGAGCGCATACCCCGAAACCCGCAAGTCATACCCACGACGTTCCCCTTTCGGGGAACGCATGTTCGGTATGATTTTTTCACATCGTCCAACCGGCAGGCCGGATAGTGCATGGACGTATGTCGGCGAAACTTGCGATCAATACCAAAATGTACGAAGACAACGCGCACCTGCGCATCGTCAAACTGATACTACTATGACTTATTGTAGTCACCGAAAAGAGCGGTGCAAGACCGGCGGGAAGAAAATATTTGTAAAGTTTCCGGGGAGCGGGAGGAACCACAATCCTGACGGATGACATGGTGTTCCCGCACGTCCCCCGGAATACCCCGTAGTACGTGATTTCGAGCAGAAATCAGAATACTATGCCTCGAAATTCCGGTATTTCATAGCTAACAGAATCCCCTTCAAAAACCGACTGCGAAAGGTCTTCCTGCCAGGCATTGATGTTGTCGAGACCTTCCGGCAGTTCATCGTCAACAGACTCTTCCTCAACAACCGTTTGCGGACGACTTTCCTGCTTGGCGTTGAGTGCGTCGAGCCGTTCCTGCTGTTCTTTTTGATCCTTGTTCTTCTGCTCTTCGTGTTCGCGCCTGGCTTTTTCAAAATCCTCGCGTTCCTTCTTCAATTGCTCGATACCGGCGCGGTATTCCGCGATCTGTTTTTCGGTATCCGCCTGCATTTCCTCGACCGCTTTCCGCAGTTCGGCGGCCTTTTCCGCAGCTTCCAGAGCTTCGGCAGCGGCTTGGTCCGCTTCCGCTTTGGCGGCACGGGCTTCGGCCATCGCCTTTTCCGCTTCCGCTTTCATGGCGAGTGCCTGCTCGCGCAGAGCGTTGGCTTCCTCCAGTGTCCTGGCCGACTCCACCGCTTCCTTCTTGATTTCGTCAATCGACCCCTTCAGCTCGTCGCGAACCGTATCCAGCATCCCCTCAACGGCGTCTTTGGCCGCTTCCGCTTCCGATTTGGCCTGCTCGGCCTTGGTGCGGTTCTGCATGGCAATCGCAGTCTGCTGCCGGGCCGAACGCATGGCCGGCGTTTCGATCCCCAAATTCCCGAGCAGTCCCTGCTGTCGAACCATTTGCGCCTCTGCAAGCGATACCCCCGAAATGATGATGAACGTGGCTGTCATCAAATAAAATGTGCGTTTCATGGATTGTTCCCTCAAATGAATTGTCTCACTCAATGATTTGTCCTGGTAATTTGGGAAAAATTCTATACTGCCCATACTACCACTCATTATCATTATCGTCCGATATTGTCATTCCGTCAACCTTACAGTTTATGAAACCGGGAAAATTTATCTGACCGTGAAACTAATATGAATAACTTGCACAATACGACTAAAGATCATTCTATGTCTATTTGCTAATTTGTACACAAAGAACACTAAGAGTTGTGCCCAATTGCCATTGAATATGCGAACTGAAATCCGTTTCCCGGCTATTTTCTTCGGAGATTTTTGAACAAGAACGGAGATTTTCACGGATTAATCCGTTTAATCCGTGCTGATTGGTTCGATCTGTGTCATCTGTGTGCCTTCAAACACGTTTTCATTTGACCGAGATTGCACCAACGTCTATCCAGCCGTCTGTCCGGTGAGAATCGGCAACAGCACAATAGAGACCGATTTGATTGCTTTTCGTTGTATCGACAATACCGACAGCAAGACGGTAGGTTCCAGACGGTACGTTCCAGGCAATGGAAGAAGTGTAACCGGCGGTCGTTCCCTGAATCCAGCGGGACGGTTCGGCAACCGGATCAACGGCAACCGCGTGTTGGACATCAGACTCTTTCCCGTCAAACAGGGCAAAAGCAACCTGATACTTTTTATTCCAACGCGGATTGGCATTGGGACAAACTCCGCAACCGATATTCATCCAGTCGTGCTGATAGTTGTTCTTCACACCGGCGGCCACTTCCTTCGGGTACTCGATTTTTCCCGGCAGTAACCGGTACCCCCCCTCGGCAATGAATTTGTCAACCAGATCGGGGGCTTCCCGGAGCCAGACCTTCAAGTCCGCCGGATTACGCAGATCGAAGGTATTGGAATGTCCCTCCAGTGCATCTGTCACGCTGCCGGCTAAAACTTCCCGAATGCTGTTGAATTTTCGGATGCGGTCGATGGGAAAAGTTCGATAGGAGTCCAAACTCCAATAACAGGCTTCACCGATGAGTGGAATATCGGGAAAATGTTCGTTGATGAAATCTTTTTGCGGCCGGGTGAACCATTCGCTGCCCAAACCGTCCCGCCGGGGAACGTAGCCGTATTTGTTGACCGCGATCCGCAACTCCGATTCCAAACCGAATTCGGAACCGAAACAATACACCAACAGAACCCGTTGAAACGCCGACGCGTAAGCCGAACAAAGCCACTCCAGGACGGCGTCTTGATTGGCGGCATTTTTCAAATTCAGATGATGTTGTTCCCCCCACCAGCCCAAACCGTTGCCGTCCACAAAATCAACGACTTCCGGATCGTCAAACTCTTTCCCGAAGGCACGAATGAACGCGGAGAACTTTTGCTGAAAAACAGGGTCGTCCGGATAAGGTTCCCAGAAATCTGGGTTACTCATGCAGGGAAATCCTTCAGCACCGGCCTGGCGCACATAGTCCGGCGTTGCCTGCTCCGCGTTGTCCTGACTGCGGACGATCACCCGAAATGCCAGCTTCAAGTTGTGTTTCCTCGCGTTGGCAATCATTGTTTTGAAACGGTCATCGTGTTCCCAGGCATACTTTCCTTCTTCCGGTTCGAGAGTGGACCACCGGCAACGATAATAGAAAAAGTTTGCCTTGGAAATACCGGGTTCCAGACCGTTCCACCAAATCTCCGGGTCGGGATGTTTTCCAACAATGTCGGCATAAAGCCCCCAGCCCATGGCTGGGTTGCGCAAGACCGTGACCGTATCCGGCTGGAAATGAACCGTTAGCGTTTCCTCCGCGAACGTGTTGGAAACGGCAAGCAAAAACACAGCGAGAAAGAGAATCGGATTTTTCATAGTCGATTGGTAACTCATCTAAAATTCATTTGCCGGCGACAACCTCTAATACTTCCGCAATCGTTTCGGGTCAATTTTGACGTCCCATTTCGGGTCGTCGAGTTCAATGGTCAATTCATTGCTATTTTGAGCCGCAACTTCAAATTCTATCGGTGACAACAGCGGGTCGCCGAGGGACATCGGGACATATTTTTCATTTTCAGTCGTTTGTTTCGACCGCTCTGCGGCATACTTTGCCGATTGTTCCCGATCCATTCCCTGGGTTGCTTTCCTGGGGTCTTCCAACCCGTAATTTCCGTCGCGGCGTATCCCGATTTTCACAGGGCCGACCGGCGCACCGGAGAACTTCCGTTTGGCAGTATGATCATACGTGACAAGGGAAAGGAATCCTCCCGAATTCAAAGTGCCGTAGCAACTGTATTGATTCGGCAGGGAATCCGAATGTACGGTCACGAAGCAACCTTCCGCAGGCGAACCGTTCTTTGTGACATAAATTTTCAATTCCGCCAGCGGGGGGAGATCCGGCGGTGTGCCGCAACCGCAAATTGCAGCAAGTAACAAAAAGAAAAAAAGATACTCTCGCATGAAAACCAAAACGGGGGTTATTTGTTAGTGTTCTCTTGTTACGAAGGCGAACGACAAGCGATGATCTTGCGTCCGCCTTTTGCACAATACCTTAGACCGGTTGTATTACGGTCTCAGCGATTCACCGGCACTTTTGGATCCGAAGGCACCCCAGACGCCGAAGGGGGATGCAATATTGGCGTCACGGACTTCTTCCTGACCGCAGCCATGACTCAGATTGCCCGTATCGATCGTGTCGGAAATAAAACTCACCGAACCGTCCAGTACGCCGACATTCACGCCGCCGGTATGGAAACTGTTGACCGACATAAGCCCCCAAATTTCGCCGTCGGCGCACGACGGGCTATTCGGCGGCAAAACGGTATGAAAACTGGAATTACACGGACGCCCATCCAAAAACCATTGTCCATTGAACGTCCAAGTTCCAGTCCCGCCCAAAACAACCGACCGGTTATCGGGCTGCACGGCGTCTTTGCACAAACGCGGATTCCAACGATAGGAACCGTCGCTGGGAAGTGGAGCGTTTCCGCCGCGGACTCGGTTGTCGTATTGTCCAACAGACCTTGCTTTTTCAGAAAAAACAACGGTATTGGAAGTTCCGTCCGTTGCGGCACCCAATCCATAATAAATCAGATGTCCGAACATGCCGCGGGTCGGGCAACTTGTACGAACTTCAAACCATACCATGCAATCTCCTTGACATTTGACGTAATTGAACCCGGATTGCATTTGACTGTTCCATTCGCAGGGGGCTGTCATGTTGGGATCAGAAGGGCAATTATAAGAGGAAATACGGGAGTAATTCACCGAATGCCCGGAGTCCGGAGCGACTGATTTATAGACATAGCTTCCACCTAAGGCACTGGGTTGCGGTGTTTGCGAATCGACAAAAGAATTCCAATCTTCGTAT
>Ga0099364_10013919_pt1 | contig 10746 bp, 9 predicted proteins | sample TergutTh196P3_FD_73070 | JGI IMG/M metagenome (GOLD analysis project Ga0099364, IMG submission 73070) | Microcerotermes parvus P3 segment gut microbial communities from Pointe-Noire, Republic of the Congo - Th196 P3 | ecosystem: Host-associated > Arthropoda: Insects > Digestive system > Gut ...
AATCCTTACGGGAGGTCCTGTAACAACTACTGTGTGGACTATTCCTGCTCGTGCAGGTGTGGCATCGCAGACCTGGTCGGATTTGGTTGTTTCGCCAGAATGCAACAAAACAGCCTATAACGGTGGATTAAGTAACAGCTATGTTTCGGACTGTAGATACAACAATCAAATTCCATTTCCCGGACATTACTTTTCGTGGTGTGCGGTGATGCAGTATGCGGATATTCTTTGTCCGGGTGACTGGCGTGTGCCAACAGTTGAAGACTTTCTAAATTTGCATACGCTCATGGGCACCCCTGGCACTCCATCCACAGTAGTCGACGGTCAATCTTACACGGAAGGCACCAATACGAATAACACAGCAGCAACCCACGTTCCTCGTGGTGGCACTTGGGGAGGCTCTCGCTTTACTGCGAGCGCGAGCTTCTCTCTCACGGAGGCGGGTTCGTACTACTGGTCCTCATCAGAGAACAATATATCGGCTGCGAACTGCTTCTACTACGCTTCGCTTTTTATCAACCTTCAGGTCAACCTCGATAAGTTCTACGGCACCGCCCTGCGTTGTGTGAGGGATAATTAATTTGAATGGTAATTGTAGGGGCACAAAATTTTGTGCCCCTACGATTGCATTTGCGATAATCGCCCCTACACCCACCCATCGTAAATAACAAAAAAAAACGAAATGCAATGCATTTTGTTTTTTTTTCGTATCTTTGCAACAAAAATATCAGAACTTATGAAAACAACAACAAAAACAAACTGGAAAAAAATTTATGTAAATTGTTTTATTTTGGGGGCTTTAATTGGTGCTGTGGCGGGTATTGCAGCATTTGTTAACTCGAATAAAAATAAAAAAGAAATCGAAACTGTCATCGGAAAACCTGAGGTTACCGTTGTAAACGGACAGATGACTCCCGAAATTTTATGGTCGTTCGGACGTCTGGGTGAATTCGCTGTATCGCCCGATGCCGGCACGATTGCGTACACCGTAACCTATTTCGACATCGCCGAAAATAGAGGTAATGCCGAAATTTATTTGATGAATGCAGACGGTAGCAATGTACGTCAACTCACACACACAGCAAGAAGCGAAAGCAATTTGGTGTGGAGCAATGATGGCAAAAGCCTGTATTGCCTGTATCAAGGGCAGATACAGAGGATCGACATTAAGAACGGAAAGGCTACGCAAGTGTCTGATTTTGCAAAAAGTATCAGAGGTTTTTCTCTTTCACCGGATCAGTCGAATGTGCTCTACGTACAGACTGTTCCGAATCCGAAAGTGAGCAAACATTTGTTTGAAAATTTGCCGGAAACATCGGCACGTGTCATTGAAGATTTAATGTATCGCCATTGGGATCATTGGGTGGATGATGTACCACATCTGTTTGTTGCAAACTTCGCAGGAGGCACTGTTGGTGCGGGTTTCGACCTGCTGGAAGGCGAACCGTATGAGGCACCCATGCGTCCTTTCGGAGGTTTGGAACAAACATCTTGGTCGCCCGATGGCTCGAAAGTTGCTTACACATCAAAGAAAAAAGTTGGAAAAGCATGGGCACTTTCAACCAATTCCGACATTTATATTTATCACATTCTTTCCGGCGAAACCGTGAACATTACCGAAGGCATGATGGGCTACGACAAGAACCCGCGTTTTTCTCCCGATGGCTCGATGATTGCTTGGGAATCGATGGAACACGACGGTTACGAATCCGACCAATATCGTTTGTTTACCTACGATTTCAACACGAAAGAAATTCTGTATCGGACGCAAAAATACGATTTCGATGCACAAGATTTATTGTGGGGCAAAGATGGTCAAACGATTTATTTTACTACGCCTTGGCATGGTCGTCAAAACATTCAAAAAATTGATTTAACGACAAACCTTGTAACGCAAATTTCCAACGAAGATATGGGGTTAGGATCGTTGAAATGGTTGGGCGATAAATTTGTTGTTTCGGGTGTAACCATGTCGATGCCAACAGAAATTTTTTCGGTTGATTTGAACGGGCAAGCAACTCAGCTTTCTCAAGTCAATACAGACCTTTTGAGTCAACTCAATCTTGGAAAAATTGAAGCCCGTTGGATAAAAACCAACGATGGAAAAGATATGCTCACTTATGTGGTTTATCCGATCAATTTTGACCCCGACAAAAAATATCCTGCTCTACTTTTTTGTGGCGGTGGTCCACAAAATATGATTGGACAATCGTGGAGTTATCGTTGGAATTTTCAGTTGATGGCAGCCAACGATTATATCATTGTTTTGCCGAATCGTCGCGGTGTTCCGGGATTCGGAAAAGCTTGGAACGAACAGATTAGCGGAGATTATGGCGGACAAAACAAAAAAGATTTGCTCACAGCAATCGATGTTATTGCGAAAGAATCGTTTGTTGATGAAACTCGCTTAGGTGCGACCGGTGCGAGTTACGGAGGTTTTTCAATTTATTGGTTAGCCGGACATCATAACAAACGTTTCAACGCATTTTTGGCTCATAATGGAATTTTCCACTTTGAGCAAATGTACGTGGAAACTGAGGAAATGTTCTTTATTAATTGGGATTACGGCGGAGCATTTTGGGAAAAAAATAATCAAATCGCACAACGAACTTATGCTAATTCGCCACATTTATTCGTAACTAAATGGGATACGCCGATTTGTGTTGTGCATAGCGAATTGGATTATCGTGTGCCGATTTCACAAGGTATGGGTGCATTCAACACCGCACAAATGCTGGGTGTTCCGAGTCGCTTCCTTTATTTTCCGGACGAAAATCATTGGGTTTTGAGACCACAAAATTCTGTTCTTTGGCATCGAAATTTCTTTGACTGGTTTGATCAATGGTTGAAATAAAAAAACTATGAAATTTGATAAAAAAACTCCCGAACAGCGTCGAAAATTTCTGCACACCTGCGGACGAATTTTCGCAGTAGTTGCGATATTCACGCTAATCGCTTTTTCTGTTTCGAAAACCAAAATTGTCGAACAAGATTTTTTTTGGCAAATTGATCCCGATTTGTGTATTGCTTGCGGACTTTGTGAAACCGATTGTGTGCTGACCCCATCGGCAGTCAAAGCCGTTCATGCGAAAAAAGTTTGCGGATTTTGTGATTTGTGCGGAGGTTACTATCGTGCGAATGTGCGGGATTTGAACACTGCCGCAGAAAATCTCATGTGTCCGACCGGTGCGATTGTCCGGAAATTTGTCGAAGAACCTTATTTTGAATATACTTTTATTGAAGAACTTTGTATCGGTTGCGGAAAGTGTGTTAAAGGTTGTAATGCGTTTGGAAACGGTGCAATGTATTTGCAAATCAAACAAGAATTGTGTAAAAATTGCAACGAATGTCAAATTGCAAAAGTTTGTCCTGCCAATGCTATCAAGCGTGTGCCGATTTCGAAAGTGTATTTTTTGAAAGAATAATTTGGTAAATCCAAAAAAAAATTGTAATTTTGCAAAAAATTAGGGGTGCTGAAAGGCTGAGATTATACCCTCTGAACCTGTACGGATAATGCCGGCGTAGGGAAAGATTTAGTCCACATCTCTAATTTGAAATTGAAAAATTACGAATTAAAAATTAGAGATATGAAACTAAACAAACCATTCACCCATTCACTTATTCACCTACTCACTTATGTGCTCCTTGTCTTTCACGCGAGTTGGGCGTATGCCATACACCCCTACGGTGCGAACGAACAATGGGATTCTATCACTCGCCTCATCGACTTGGAAAGCGTGTCGATTCAAGCGGTTCGTGCAAACGAAAAAACGCCGGTCAGTTTTTCGAGTATGAACAAAACCGACATTCAACAATTGAATGTTGCAACCAATATCCCGGTGCTTTTGCAGTTGATGCCGTCGGTGGTTACGACTACGGAAAACGGCACTGCTCTTGGCAATACCTCGTTTCGCATTCGTGGTGTAGATGCCTCAAGAATCAATGTTACCATCAATGGACTTCCGTTGAATAATCCGGCATCGCAAGAAGTTTTTTGGGTCAATTTGCCGAATCTTGCGGGATTTTTGAATTCTGTGCAAGTGCAGCGTGGTGTGGGCACTTCCACAAACGGTTCGAGTGCTTTCGGTGCATCGGTGAATTTGGAAACGAACAAAATTTCGCCAACTCCGGGTGTTGATGTTTCCGCTACCGGCGGGAATTTCAAAACATTTGGTACAAATATTTCCGTCAATTCCGGATTGCTCAGCAATGGATTTTTTGCCGAAGGAAATGTTTCTAAAATCAATAGCGATGGCTACATTCGCAATGGGAAAATCAATCATCAATCTGCCTATTTCTCTGCCGGATTAGTAAAGCCCAAACATTTTTTGAAATTTAATTATTTGTACGGAAATCAAAAAACGGGCATTACATGGGAAGGTGCAACTTTGGAGCAAATAGCGGAGGACAGACGCTTCAATCCCTCCGGCTATATGTACTCTGATGAAAACGGTAATCCGGTTTATTACGGTAACGAAACCGACAATTATTTCTCACACATCTTTCAAGCGTTTTATGTATTCAATTTTTCCGAAAATTGGACATTCAACGCAGGATTCAACTATACCAACGGTTTTGGCTATTACGAAAGATTCAGAACAAACCGACGATTTTCAGAATTTGGCTTGCCAAACTATAGTGAAACCATTGATCGATGCGATATGGTTCAGCAAAACCTTATGCGTAACGATTTTTATGCTTCAAATGTTAATTTCTTATATTCCAAAAACGACCTAAATGTTAATATTGGTGGGCATTACAACCGCTACGACGGCAACCATTTCGGAGAGTTAAAATGGGTCAAATTCAGTCAGGATATTCCTAAAGATTTTGAATGGTTTCGTAATACATTTGAAAGATCCGAAGTTAGTTTTTTTACTAAATTCGACTACACTTTTTTAAACCGATTTCATGCCTTTATAGATTTGCAGTATCGCCACATAACTGCCGATATTAATGGTAATGACAATAATTTGCGACGACCATACGCATTGAATTTTTCTGAAAATTATACGTTTTTCAATCCCAAAATCGGTCTCTCTTTTCATCCTGATATTCATCAAAAATGGTATGTTTCCGTATCCAATGCCTCACGTGAACCTACGCGTGCCGACATCAAAGAAGTTTTGCGTTCCGACTGGAATGAAGATGTCGCAAAAACACGCATGGTTAAACCGGAACATTTAACCAATTATGAATTCGGTTATCAAATCAACAAAACGCAATGGGCATTTGGTAGTAACGTCTTTTTTATGAATTACAAAGACCAATTAGTCCCAAATGGTTTAGTGAACGAAAGCGGGTATACATTGATGGATAATATCGCAAAAAGTTATCGACTCGGAATAGAGTTGATCGGTGGTTATCAAATCTGCAAACCCTTGAGAATAGACGCTAATCTGACATTAAGTCAAAATAAAATTCAAGACTATTTGGAAATTCATCCGGTGTACGACAATCCGGATTGGTGGACTTTGCTTCGGTACGACACTACGCCTATAACATCAGGCAACTTAGTGTATTCTCCAAATGTGGTTGGGTCAGGAATGTTGACCTATTCGCCGATTCCAAACCTTAGCATCATGCTTACCGGAAAATATGTCGGCAAACAATATTTTCAAAATTTATCCCTTCCGGAAAATAGGTTAGAGGCTTATTTTGTCAGCGATCTGAGCATACATTACGAACAGCCGTTGCAGAAAGGAAATGGAAAATTTTACGTACAAGGTGTTGTCCATAATTTGTTCAACAAAGATTACATCAACAATGCTTTCTTTGGCGGCTATTTTGAAGACGGCACAGACAGTAGATTTTTCGCACAGGCACCCATTCATTTTTCTATCAAACTCGGATTTAAGTTATGATGAATTTTCTGATAGAACACTGGCTTGAAATCTTTGCCGTGATCACGGGATTGCTCTACGTATATCTCGAAATCAAGCAAAACAAAATCATGTGGATTGTGGGATTCGTCAGCTCGCTGGTGTTTGTATACGTGCTTTTTGAGGCGAAAATTTATGCCAATATGGGAATTTATGTGTATTATGTTTTGATTAGTGTTTATGGGTATTGGAAGTGGATGGGCGACAAGATAGATACTTCATCATCAGCCCACCGGTTACCGGTTACCGGTTACCGGTTACCCATACTCACATTGGTCGTCATCAGCTTACTATTATCCGCCATCATTGGCTACGTGTTAGCCAATTTCACAGATTCACCGGTTCCTTACTACGATGGATTGGTAGCGGGTTTCAGTGCAGTGGCAACCTGGATGCTTACTCAAAAAATCATTCAACATTGGTATTTTTGGATAGGAATTAATATCTTTTGCGTACCTTTGTATGCCTCGCAAGGGCTTTATTTCACTGCATTTATGTTTTTAGTTTATTTTATCATGTCAATTATAGGATTAAAAGAATGGAAAAAAGATTTACAAAAAATGCTTTAATTAATTTGGTAAATTCAAAAATTTTTCGTACCTTTGCAAAAAATCACTGGTGTTTTCTACGAAAAATCGGAAGAAAAAACACAAGAACGGTTTGGGCGATTTTCGATAAAAACGGAGGATGCAATAAGGCAAAATCCGGCATTGTTAATAACTTTTTTTCGCTCGACGTATCAATTAGTTACGGACTGTTTTTAGGGATTTTTGGCTCTTAATTTTTTTTTGACAAGGGAGTTATTCGTATTATATAGGGGAGGAAATCTTTTTATCAACCCTAAAAAACGAAAAACTATGAGTACAAAAATTCAAAAAAAACCGATGGTTACGGAACCAAAAAAACCGATGATTCCAAAATTTGAAATTCCTAAATGGTGTTCAGATAGAATTTCAAACGAAGACGATTATTTGCGACATTCGACTTACGCAGGTACATGGATTCCACTTGACGATGCCAAAACATTTGAACTTTTTAGAAACGGCGATACCGAAGGCGTTTTTCAATTTGAATCGGAAGAAATGCAGACTTTGTTACGCCAACTAAAACCCAATAATTTTGAAGATTTAATCGCTTTGCACACCTTGTTTCGCAGGGGAAATATGGATGTTTACACGTTTATCATCAGCAAATGTAGTGATGTAGCCATTTATTACGATTTTCCTGAAATGGAATCACGTTTGAAAGATACAGAAGGACTTTATGTGTATCAAGAGCAAATCATGTTGCTAAGTCAAGATTTAGCAGGTTTCACGCCATCGCAATCGGACGAATTACGCAAAGCATTAGGCGAGAAAGATATTGAAAAATTGTCCGAACTAAAAAAGCAATTTATCGATGGTGCTACGAAAAACGGATTTTCGCCAATCGAAAAATTAGAGAAAATTTGGCAAGATTGGGAAACCGAATCACACCACACATTCAACAAATCACACGCTGCTTCTTACACGCTCATCGGTTATCAAATGGCCTATTTGAAAGCTCGTTTTCCAAAAGAATTTACGACTGCAATTAAACAAATTAACAAACAATAAAATCAATTAAAATTATGTATTGGACACTTGAATTAGCCTCAAAATTAGAAGATGCGCCTTGGCCTGCAACCAAAGACGAATTGCTGGATTACGCCATGCGAACAGGACTGTTGCCGGAAGTAATCGAAAACCTCATCGAGATCGAAGACGAGGGGGAAATCTACGAAAGCATTGTAGATTTATGGCCTGATTATCCTACTACTGACGAGGACTTTGGAATTAACATAGATGAATATTAACAATCAAAAACATAAAACTATGAACTCAAACAATCAAAAAAAATCAATTATTTTGCAAAACGCTGAAAACACTAACGTTTCCAGCACATTTACACATCTACACGTTCACACGCAGTATTCCATTCTTGATAGTACTGCCGATGTTGGAAAAATTCTCGCTCGTGCCAAAGAATTGGATATGGATGCTCTCGCTATCACCGATCATGGCTCAATGTTCGGCGTTTTCGATTTTCATACACAAGCAAAAAAAATTGGGATAAAACCAATTATCGGATGCGAATTTTATGTTGCAGACGGAAGTCGTTTTGAAAAAAAACGTGCCGAAAAAAGTGGCTCAAACCACTTGATTTTATTGGCAAAAAACCTGCAAGGTTATCAAAACTTATGTCGCTTGTGTTCATCGGGACACATAGAGGGATTTCATTATCGTCCGCGAATCGACAAAGAACTTTTGCGAAAGTATAGCGATGGTTTGATTTGTTTATCTGCTTGTTTGGATGGAGAAATACCAAGGTTATTAAAAGCAAAAAAATATGCTAAAGCGGAAAAAGCAATTCAAGAGTTTTTAGACATTTTCGGCAATGACTTTTATTTGGAAATACAGAATCACGGATTAGATGAACAAAAACGTGTAAATCCGTTGTTGGCAAACCTTGCAAAGAAATACAACATCAAATTAGTGGCATCGAACGATGTGCATTTTGTGAATAAAAATGACTTCGCTGCACATCAAATTTTGGTTTGTTTGAATACCGAAAAAAAACTCGGAGAGCAAACAGCTCTAAATTATACTGGCGAGGAATTCTTGAAGTCGCACGATGAAATGTCCATACTGTTTGCGGATTATCCGGAGGCGGTTGTTAATACACGAGAAATCGTTGAAAAAATCGAGAATTTTGAAATCAAACGTGATGTTGTCTTGCCAAAATTTCCATTGCCCGAAGGTTTTGGTTCTGAAATGGAGTATTTACGAAGTCTCACGATGGCAGGAGCAAAGGAACGTTGGGGAGACCCTATTTCGAAAGAAGTTTTGGAGCGTTTAAATTTTGAGTTGAATACTATTGAAAAAATGGGATTCCAAGCGTATTTTTTGATGGTTTGGGATATTATTCGTTCCGCACATGAAATGGAAGTTTTAACGAGTCCGGGGCGTGGTTCGACAGCCGGTTCTGCGGTTTGTTATGCGTTAAAAATTACCAATATTGATCCCATAAAATACAATTTGCTTTTCGAGCGTTTTCTAAATCCGGACAGAATTTCGTTGCCTGATATAGATATTGATTTTGATGATGAAGTTCTTGAAAAAGTGATTCAATATGTGGTTGAAAAGTATGGAGAGGAAAGGGTTGCACAGATTGTTACATTTGGAAGGATGTCGCCACGAAATGCCATCAAAGATGTAGCACGTGTTCTCGATTTACCACTCGAAGAATCTAATCGCTTGGTAAGTTTACTTCCCGAAAGATGGAATGCTACGTTCGAAACCGCATTCAAAGAAAGTGCCGATTTGTTGAAGGAAAAAGACAGTTCAAACGATTTAATTCGCAAAACTTTGCAATATGCAGTTGAATTGGATGGTAGCATCCGCAACTTCGGAGTTCATGCTTGCGGAATAATTATTTCGTCGGAAGACCTGAAAGATATTGTTCCGATAAGTGTCGCAAAATGGAGCGATATGCCGATGGTGCAATTTGAAGGGAAAATCGTTGAGGACGCAGGTTTGCTAAAACTGGATTTTCTCGGATTGAGCTCACTCAACATCATCAAAAACACACTCAAAAATATCAAACTTCGACATCAAATCGACATCGATATTGAAGACATTCCACTCGATGACAAAAAGATTTACGAATTATTTGCGAACGCTGAAACCGCATCAATTTTTCAGTTTGAATCGGACGGTATGCGAAAATGGTTGACCCTGCTCAAACCTACACGTTTCGAGGATTTGATTGCGATGACTGCTCTGTATCGTCCGGAGGGTATGGGTATTATCCCAAAATTCATCAAACACAAGCATAACCAAGAGAAAATAAATTCTGATTTAGAAGCGAATGAAGAAATTTTGAAAGAAACTTACGGCATTATGATTTATCAAGAGCAAAAGATGGTGTTATCACCGGAATCTGATTGGCGTATGGCATCATCATTTTTATACAACAAATCACATGCCGCTTGCTATACGCTTATCGGTTATCAAATGGCGTATTTGAAAGCCAATTATCCGGATGAATTTTATGACGCAATAATATAAAAAAAAAATTATGGCAGAACTACTCGTATTAACGCTCGTAATCGTTGTAATCATTCTCGCTTGCAAAGCCAGAGTAACGATCAACATCGAGCCTCGCAAACCCAAATGCCCACTTGGTGGCAGATGTACAAAAAATTTACAAACCTGCAAAGCTGAATTAGTCAAAAATTAATCGTATCTTTGCAAAATTATTAACTTAAAAATAAACATTATGGCAACATTTGAAAGGAAATTAGATCAATCTATCATTGATAGATTAAATGCACATGATTTGTGGAAAAATCATTTGAAAGAAGATTGTGAAAAACAAGATGTGTTTTTAGCAATTAGAAATGATCAAATTGGTTTTTATCACAAAGGTGGTAAACTTTTTGGATTTGATGAAAATAATAATTTCAAAACCCATTTTAAGTTTGCAGGACTTATCAATAATACCGATACGTCTTATTTTACTGATTGCGAATTACAAGGAATGCCAATTTCTGCTTTTGGTAAAGACAACGATCGTATTAAAGAAAATTGTGCCCATTATTCCGGTGTTGAGGCAGAAGGCGTTTCCAAAATTTACCATAAATACTCATATCTTTCAAAAGAAGATATTGTTGTTTTAGACATTGAAGTTTCGTTTAAGTCGTTAGATGAAACGGAACGATTTTGCACTAAAACAGGAATTATGAAAAAGAATAAAAAACAAGACAGAATAGATATTTTGTTGTATGATATAAAAAAACGAAAACTTAAATTTGTTGAAGCAAAACATTTTTCTAATTCGGAAA
>Ga0099364_10013920_pt1 | contig 10746 bp, 10 predicted proteins | sample TergutTh196P3_FD_73070 | JGI IMG/M metagenome (GOLD analysis project Ga0099364, IMG submission 73070) | Microcerotermes parvus P3 segment gut microbial communities from Pointe-Noire, Republic of the Congo - Th196 P3 | ecosystem: Host-associated > Arthropoda: Insects > Digestive system > Gut ...
AAGAACAAGCGGACGAAAATTATCCTCTTGTCCTTAGCACCGGGCGCCTGTTGTATCACTTCCATACAAGGACCATGTCAGGCAAGGTTGACGGGCTGAACAAAAAAGCCGGACAGTCGATTATAGAGATCAACCCGGCAGATGCAAAAAAGCTGGGAATTGATGACGGAGAAAAGGTAAAAGTATCATCCCGCCGCGGAGAAGTAACAAGCACTGCTGTTGTTACAGACAGGGTAGCGCAAGACGTAGTGTTTATGCCCTTCCACTTTGCCGACGGCCCTGCCAATGCACTTACTAATCCCGTATATGACGATATTTCTGAAATACCGGAATTTAAAGTGTGCGCGTGCAAAGTTGAAAAGATACGGTAAAAACCATAACTTCATTCACGTTTCTTCTTTATTTCGTTTAGCGCCTGAAGGCCGAAAATATCCTTGGTTTTTAGCTCATCGGTAATGGAATTTGGCACCAGCATCATGGAATTTCCGGTCTTAAGGCCCTCGTTAAGGATAGAGAGTATTCTTAGTTTTAAAGCGCTTTGATCTTTGGCATAGATCGATATTGCTTCTTCGAGTTTTTTTGCGATCTCAATTTCCGCTTCCGCCAACAGGGTTCGGCCTTTCTTTTCCCGCTCTGCCTGTGCAATTCTAGATAAAGAATCCTGAAGCTCTTTGGGAACCTGTATATCGGTAATTTCTACATAATGAACAGTAATACCCCATTCAGTGGTCTGCCGCTCCACTTCTTCCTGAATCTGCTTTTCAATCAAATCTCCCCGTGCTAAAAACGAGGTAAGGTCATTCTTGGAAATAATATTTCGTAAGGCGGCTTTTGAAGCAAGAGCAACTGCTTCTTCATAATCCTCAACTTCCAAAGCAGCTCTTTGCGGATCCCAGACTAGCCAAAAACAAAAGGCATCTACATTTACCGTTACTGAATCTCCGGTAAGGGTTTCCTGGGAATAAAAGTCCAATACCCGGATTCTAATATCAATGAGTTTATATACATGGTCGATTAGGGGAACAAGAAAGAACAAGCCCGGCCCCCGAACCTTATGGAATTTTCCAAGACGCAGAACCACAACCCGTTCCCATTCATAAGCCTTGCGAAGGCAAAACGCTAAAAATAATGCAATTACCATGCCGGCAGAAAAAATACCCGGCGAAGATGCTCCGGAGCTTCCATAAAAAATTCCCGCTATATCAAAGGGAGCAAAACTAAACAGCAAGCCGCCAACAATCAATAAAAAGACCAGCCGCATTAATGCAAGCGTATAATCCGGTTTACGGCGGCGGCTTGCTTTTTTTGCCACAGGCTTTAGCCTTACCGGTGATTTTGATTCCTGATTATCGTTCTTGTTAAATGTCATTTATTTTACTCCTTATTATACAATTATTCTTATTCTTTATATGCGGTAATTAGCCTGGACAGTTCTTTTTTTTCTACACCCAGATCATGCATATCTTTTATAAAACGGCTTACAAGTTCACGAATCATACGATCAGGGCCTTCTTCTTCCTGTATAGGTTTTTTGTCAGAAATAAAAGTACCGCTTCCAACCTGAGTAACAAGTATACCCCGTATTTCCAGTTCTCCGTATGCCTTGGCTATGGTATTTGGATTAGCCTTAAGATCAACAGCCAGCGAACGTATAGTGGGCAATTTATCTCCGCTTTTTAGCCTGCCCGATAAAATGGCATACTCAATCTGACGAATTATCTGCCGGTAAATGGGTGTCCCCCCAGCCATGTCCAGGGAAAAGCTAATTGTACTATTCATCTAGTACAAGCATACAATAGACAGCAAAATATGTCAAGATATTTTACCTCGACAATATCCATCTCTGCTGCTATACTAAATAAAGGGGGCGTCCATAATGGGTTATTTTATTCATGCAGACAACAGTGAATTTTTCCGCAAGCAAATGAAAACCTATCTTTCCGAATTGGGTCACGAAACCGGCAGTTTTGGACGGGGCGAAGATGCCATACAGGCCGTTAAAGCCCGTGAGGTGTCATGTATAGTTACAGGCCTGGAACTGGCCGATATGGACGGAGAAGAATTTATTAAACAGCTTTTGGCCTACAATAATGACCTGCCAATTATCACGGTAACTGCCAACGAAGATGAACGGCGCAACAAACGTTTAGACGATTTAGGAGTCAGGGCCATTGTTAAAAAGTCCGGTGATTGGAAAAATGCACTAAACGAAATACTGAATTAGTATTGGAAGTAAGATATGCCGGAAACACACTTATATTTAATACTCTACCCAAATCATTCCTTAATAGCCAGCCAGCTTGATCCAGCCAATTTTGCACGGCATTATGCTCAAGAATCAACGAGTTTTTTGGGAAGTAACATTTTATTTGTAGAGGTAGATCCGGATTTTAGGAATGATTATTTCCATATTGACGCTGCCTATGAAGAGTTAAAGCCCCATGAAGACGGGCAAGCCAAAGCTACAAAATACATTTCCAATTACAGAACATTGGAACATATGGATTTTGATGCATTGCGTAATATGTACTACTGTAATGCTCTTGGCAATTATATCGAACTTAAACCCGGCGAATTGGATCCAAGTTTTCGCGGGGATGAAATGCGAATTTTTCTGGATATAAACCCCACAAAAATGGTAGCACTTACTCAACATAATTTTATAGAATATGGAAAATTCATGACCGGCTCCAATTCTTTTATCGGCGCTCCGGTTATGCTTTACACGCAGGTAGATTTTTATATTGATGATTTTCTTAATGAGTTTGCATCCAATACTTTCATAGCCCTTAGCATACCAGGGATACATCCATCCCGCTTAAAGGATGCTATCATTGAAGTAAGAAATTCACCCAAAAAGATTAATAAAGGCTTGTCATTGGACTGCCCTTTTGATAAAATTTCCTATAAGAATTTGCGGCGTGGTTTTATGTTTGCTTCCAGGGATAAAAACAAATTTTATCCGCTTGTTCCATTGGATGAAGTAGATAAAGATTTCTTTAAGTTTTGGAAACCAATGTAATATGGCTGCTTTTTACGCAAGAGTCAAAGGTCTGGTTCAGGGAGTTGGGTTTAGGTATTCTACTGTCCGGGAAGCCCAGCGGCTTAGGATAAAGGGATGGGTAAAAAATGCTTCCAACGGCGATGTGGAAGTATGGGCAGAAGGGCCGGCAGAAAAACTAGCCGTTTTCCTGGCATGGCTTGGAAGAGGTCCTCAGTTTTCCAGGGTAGATAACGTATATAAGGAAGAAAAAACTCCAAAAAACTTAAAAGATTTTACTGTAGAGTATTAAAACAATGAAAAAAATCCTAATAGTCTGCATAATGATAATTACTGCTGCTTCTTTTTCTTTTGCCCAAATCTATATTGGTGAAGGCGAAGGAAGAAACGGAACAGTTAGAATCTCTCTGCACTATGTAGATTATGCCAATTATAATTATCTATTCCGTATTGACGAAGTAAGTGTTTTTATGGACGAAGACAATATTGCTTCCCTAAAAGATGCCTTGGAAAAATTCTGTGAATGGGAAGCTCTTGCAATATCGGAACAGGCAGTAATAACCAGAACCATCTCGTCAATAAGTTTTTCCAGTTATCATTTTGATCATGTCTTTTTTAATCAGCCTTTGGTATTTTACCTGGTTTTTACCGGAGGACCGGTAAGACAAAGAGGCGTAAGCGGAGCGTTTTTACGGCAGGCTTCCAGCGAAGATGACATCGAAGAAGAAGGCGAAACGCCGCCAATGATCTATTCGCTTTTTATAGATACAAGTGCGGACAGAATAACTCCTTTCCGTATTTCTTCCAACGATGTAGAAGAATTGCTTTTTGCCTTATCGCCGGAAAACCTTGCAGAAGCGTGGCTTGCCTATGAACGGCAAAGAGCCCTGGAAGATTTATTTTTTTAATCTGTATAGTGACTGGAGTATAATTTATGGAAACATCAAAACCTACACCATTTATTAAGATACTGCCAAACATAATATCATGTTTTCGCATTGTTGGAGCATTCACGCTTCCTTTCTTAATCTGGGAAAACTGGGAAAAAGAAATTACCCTGCCTTTTATAGACAAAACTTTTTCCAATGTACCCATAGTCTGGATTATTGCCTATTTAATCCTGCTTAGTACCGACAAGCTTGATGGTACCCTGGCACGAAAATTTAAAGTGGAAAGCGAACTTGGCGCAGGTCTGGATACAATTGGAGATGCTCTTACGCTTGTATTGGGAGCAACACTCTGCTTTATCCATTTTGTCCGCGAAAATCTTGAAACCTGGCAATTCTGGTTTTATGTTGGAATAATGATCACATGTGTCATCTGCAAACTTTTTGCGTTTATACTTGCGTTAATTTACCATGGAAAGGGCAATATGATTCATACAAATTTTCATAAAGCCTTTGCTATTGGCGCGTATATTGCAATATTCTTTTGGGCTTTTCTGCGCACAATTCCAGCATGGTCAATTTACTCCTTGTTATTTATCATTTTATATGCAGCAGTCGACGAAAGCATCTATTGTATTCGCACTGCCGAATATAATGTAAATTTTAAAGGACATGGATTTGAAACATACAAGGTAAGACAAAAAAGCAAAAATGGTAAAAATGTGTTAAAATGACACAATTATGCAATATGACAAAACAGGCTATTTTGTCTCTTGACATAGCTATAAAAATAATATAAAAACAATGAACATGGAGACATCGACAGCAACAGGTTTTAAAAGCCATCTGCCAAATATCATTTCTATTATTCGTATTGTTGGGACATTTACACTTCCATTCTTAATGTGGAAAAGCTGGGAGAAAGAGATTATCCTGCCGTTTATCAATAAAACGTTTTCCAATGTACCTCTAATCTGGATTATAGTTTATGTAATCCTGGTTAGTACCGACAAGCTTGATGGAACATTGGCACGCTGGCTTAAAGCAGAAACTAAACTGGGCGCTGACCTGGACGCTATTGGAGATACCATAATCCTTGTTATGGGAGCAACGATCTGCTTTGTCTGGTTTGTTGGCGACAGCCTGGAAACCTGGCAATTTTGGACTTATGTCGCAATTATGCTTATTTGTGTCGTCAATAAGCTTGTTGGGTTTTATCTGGTTAAGGTTTTTCATGGCAAAGGCAATATGGGTCATATGTTTTATCAAAAAACATTTGCTGTCTGGTGTTATATATGTGTCTTCTTTTGGGCTTTCTTGCGCACAATTCCCCCATGGACAATTTATCTGGTATTGATACTCAATACAATATCCACAATTGATGAATTTACATACATTATCCGCTCTACAGAATATAGGTCTGATTTTAAAGGGCATGGCTTTGAAAAATATGAGAAACGCCGCAGATAAAAAAAACCGGCTCTAAAGCCGGTTTTTTTATTAGACAGACAGCATCAAAGGGCTGTTCTTAACAGGCCAGTACGCTGAATTCTATGGGGATGCGGAAAATTCCCTCTAATTGGTCCTGTCGTCCTATATTCAAGCAACAGTGCATAAATTTCCATATGATCATCAGTATCAGTTGTAAAGCCCTGTTGAATAAGTATTTCCACAAGCCTTATCGGTGTTAATCTATTAACAGACATGAATCTGGTTTCCTTGTCCGGATCTGCACCAGCCTCCAGCAGAAGTTCAACCAGGTCTATTGGAGCATTAATAACAGCATTTATAAGGGGTGTCGGAGTACCGCCGTTAACATCTGCGCCAAGATCAAGCAATTTTCTAACCACCCTTGCATTTGGTTCTTTTCTATCCCTTTCAAGAAGGCGATTAATATTAACAGGAGTGATTACTAATCCCGGTTCAAGAACCGGCTGAATAAGACCATACCCGAACGCTGCTCCCAAGGGGCTAATACCCCTGTCAGGGTTTAAAGGAATTCCTGCATCCAGACAGGCATCGACTAAGCTTTCGTTCCTGCCAAAAGCTGCATAAGCAAGCATGGAATTATTATCTCTGTCTAGTACGTTTATTTGCGCTCCTCTTCCAAGCAGAAGCTCAAAGCTTTCTGCATCGCCTCTCTGGGCAGCAAACATTAATGGTGTCATGTTCTGCCTATTTCTTGCCCCGGCATCTGCGCCGGCATTAAGCAGCATCCCGGTAATGGTTTGATTGGCGGCAGCCATTAGCGCTGAAATACCGTCTTTATTCCTTGCCCGAACATCGGCTCGTGCCGCTAAAAGGATGCTGACAACATCTGCATTGCCTCCTGCAGCGGCGTACATTAACACTGTTGTGTTGTCCTTGTTTTTATCGTTAACATTGGCGCCGGCAGCAATAAGGATGTTCACTATTTCGGTATTACCATTAAATGCAGCAAAAGCAAGCGCTGTGTCTCCGTTTCTTGATCGTGCTCTGACATTTGCTCTGGCTTCTATAAGCCGGTTAACCATTGCCGTATTGTCTGTTGCTGCTGCCAGCATTAGCAATGTAAATCCATTACTATCCGATGCATTTACATTTGTTCTGTCTGTAAAAAGCATATTAAGCAAGGCAGAATTTACAGGTGTATCCGTGTTTAAAAGCCCAAGTACATTCAACGGAGTGTTTATCGCTCTAAAAAAGCTATTCCGTACTCTATAGTTTCCTGCTGCCATAGCAGCGGATAATGGGGTAACTCCGCCCCTGGTTCTTTGGTTTATATCTGCTCCGGCATCTATAAACGCAGAAACCAAAGCAATATCACCTTTGTCGGCTGCAAGGGTAAGAGCTGTTTCGTCTCTGGTAGTTCTTATCCTTACATCGGCTCCTGCTTCCAATAACATTTCGGCACAATCTGAATTCTCCGATGCTACGGCAAACATTAGGGCAGTGCTTCTGTCCCTGGATGTTCTGTTTATGTTTTCTCTTCCGCCGGCATTCAATACAGCCCTAAGTATGGCAGCATTTTGCTGAGCAGCATGCATGACAGGCGTCATGCCAATAGCATTGGTATCATTTACATTTGCTCCTGCAGCAAGCAGTGCAGTAACTGTTTCAAGATTGCCTGATCGTATTCCTACATGCAGTACAGTATTGCCGCTCAATTTATGCTTGGCTCTTATATTGGCTCCGGCAGCAAGAAGTATTCTAACAGTTGAAGCATGGCCTTCATCTGCTGCATGCCAAAGCGCATTAGTATCCAGGTTAGCAGTCAGGTTTAGTCTGGCTCCGCTTGCAAGCAAATGTTCCACAAGAGCATCGTTTCCATCCGATGCGGCAAACATCAATGCTGAATATCCAACATCGGCAGTACGTCTTTCAGATGCTCCCCGTAAAAGCATTGAAACGCCGCTGGATCCTCCGTGAAAATGATCAAGTGCACCTTCAAGAAATCTTCCGACACCGCCTGGCTGCTTGACAGCTTTGGTTTGTATATCAACTCTGGCATTGGCGTCCAATAATAGTCTTGCTGCATCGGTTTTGCTTTCCAGCGCTGCGTTCATAAGGGCAGTCATGTTATCTGCATCTGTTGCGTTAACATTTGCTCTGGCATTAAGTAAAGATCTTATTATATCTGTTCTGCCAAGCGATGCGGCTAACATAAGAGCAGTAACCTTAGTGCTGTCTGCTGCATTGACGTTTGCCCTGGCAGCTATCAAACTGTTAACTATTTCCGGCTCTTCTGCCAAAACAGCAAACATGAGGGGAGTAAGCTTTAAACTGTTAGCTGCATTTACATTTGCCCTTGCAGCTATCAAAGTGTCAACTATTTCCTTATTTCCGGTCATAACAGCGAACATAAGAGGAGTAAATCTGTCTCTGCCTGCTGTATTTACATTTGCCCTGGCAGCAATCAGAATGTCAACCAGTTCCTTATTTTCTGCAGCAATGGCATTTAAAAGAGGAGTAATAAAATTGCCATTTACTGTATTAACATTTGCTCTGGCTTCAATTAAAAGGTTTACAATTTCAATATTGCGCTTTTCAACAGCCAAAGAAAGGGCTGTTTCTCCGAATGAATCCCTGTTGTTTACATTAGCCCTTGCAGCAATTAAGCGGCGGACTATTTCTGTTTCTCCTTTATCGGCAGCAATAAGAAGCGCACTATCGCCGAATTTATCCCTGGCATTTACATTGGCCCTGGCAGCAATCAACAGGTCAACTATTTCCGTATTTCCTCCTGCTACTGCTGCCATTAGGGCGTTACTGCCGTCATTATCTACGGCATTAATATCTGCCCTTCTTTCAATTAAAAAGTTTACAAGTTCTGTATGACCGCTTAATGATGCAGCCATAAGGGCTGTATGACCTGTATCAGGATCTTTGGCATTAATCGAAATTCTTTGATCAAGTAAGGCCTCGATTTGCTGTACATTTCCTTCCTTTGCAGCATCCAATAGTTCCTGCTGCGGGGTCTGCGCAATAATCTGCCCGCAAATAAACGCAAGGCAAATTCCGGCCAAAAAGACTCTTTTTAGCATTTCTTCCTCCTAAAATAGCTGAAATATTTGGTTAATAAAAATATCTTGGAACAACTAGACGACCCTCTAGGTTTAGCGCTTTTCCTGTATTTCAGGTCTCCCTTCGGTCGACGAGCCGAGAGGAAATATTAAACGCTGCCAGTCGGCAGCTTACGGCTTCGCGCGGAGATGCAGAGGCGCAGAGAAACTCTTTATATTTTTTCTCTCACGGCGGCACAGCGAACACGGTGAAAGAAAAGAGGTGAATCCCTTCCACTGTGCCTCTGTGAGCTCTGTGAAGCTGTCCATCGCCGTAAGGCGATGCAAAATCCTTCCTATCGGCTCGCCGACCGAAGGGAGGCATAGACCATTTCCTATGAAAACTTGGCGTCTTTGCGTCTTGGCGTGCAAAAATACCGGTAATTTCGTGTGGTTCGTGGTAGAATTTTTGTTAATTTACTGTTAAATTTACTTGACAATAGGCAGACTTATTGTTATGCTATTCTAGCTTGAGGGGTTCTAGTTAAGAGAATTTCTGTTAATTCTAGAGGGTCGTCTAGTTTTTACATGAAAGGTATTAAGAAAACCTGGAGTTTTACATAGGACTAAGCTCTTCACATAACTAAGCCTAATAAGGAAGCGCCATGAGCGAAGAATTATTGCGAACCCAAAATATAAATAAAGCTTTTTCCGGGGTTAAGGCCCTGCAGGATGTACAATTTGATTTATTTTCCGGCGAAGTTCATGCCTTATTGGGAGAAAACGGAGCGGGAAAATCCACCCTGGTAAAAATCATTTCCGGTGTATATACCAGAGATTCCGGAGAACTGGTTATCCAGGGGAAGAATATTACCCACGATCTTACCCCTCTTTCCGCCCAGTTGATGGGTGTAGGCATAATCCACCAGGAGTTAAACCTATGTCCCCACCTTACCGTAGCAGAAAACATTTTTTTAAACAGGGAATTTACCTATACCGGGGGAATTGTAAACAAAAAAAAGCAAAACGAAGAGGCTAAACGGTATCTTAGCCAGTTAAATCTGGATATCGATCCGGATACCCCTACCAATAAACTACCTGTCTCCAAGCAGCAAATGGTAGAAATCTGCAAAACCCTTTCTATGAATGCAAATATTGTTATCATGGACGAGCCGACTTCTGCCTTAACAGAAAAGGAAATAGACGATTTATTTTCTGTAATCAAATTGCTTAAAGAAACGGGTAAGGGGATTATCTATATTTCACATAGGCTGGAAGAACTTTCCCGTATTGCAGACAGGGTTACCATACTCCGCGACAGCAGATATGTAAGAACCATGAATTTTAACGACACCAATCTCCAGGAAATAATTAGCCTTATGGTAGGCCGTAAATTAACAGAAAAATTTCCCCGTATCGAAGCGCCAACAGGGGCAAAGGTACTGGAAGTAAAAAACCTGTCTTCATCGTATCACGGAGTAGAGGTTAAAGATGTCTCTTTTGATTTGTATACAGGGGAAATTCTGGCTTTTGCAGGTCTTATGGGAGCAGGCCGTACAGAAACAGTACGGGCTATTTCCGGTGCAAACAAGATGATAAGCGGCGAAGTATTTCTGGATGGAAAACAAGTCAAGATCAAAAATCCCAAAGATTCCATAGCTAAAGGACTTTTCTGCGCTCCGGAAGACAGAAAACGAGACGGGCTTTGCGTCAGAATGACATTGTCTCAAAATATTACACTTCCCAGCCTGGATATTATTTCCAAATTCGGAGTGATCATCGATCAACTGGAAATGGAAAAATCCAGTCAAATGGTAAACACTTTACGAATTAAAACCCCAAGCATAAGACAATATGTCCGTAACCTTTCCGGCGGGAATCAACAGAAGGTGGTAGTAGGCAAATGGCTTATGCGCCAGGCAACGGTTGTTATTTTTGACGAACCAACCCGCGGTATAGATGTAGCGTCGAAAATCGAAATATATAACATCATTAATGATTTAAAAAAGAACGGCATTGGCGTAATTATGGTTTCATCGGAGTTGCCGGAAGTACTTGGAATGTCGGATCGCATTATTGTTATGTGCAATGGAAAAATCACAAAAGAACTTATTACAAAAGATACAAACCAGGAAGAAATAATGCAATATGCAACGCAATATTAATCAATATTAATAATGGGGGATTTTAATGGCTGTTTTTTTGCCTAAACTGCGTCTTACAAGGTCTCACCAACAGGTTCTTTCCTGTTTAATTGGGCTGGCGCTTTTATGTACATTTTTTTCCATTTTTTCCAGATTTTTTCTAAGTTTGGATAACTTTGCAATGGTTGCCCAGCAGACTGCGGTTATTGCCGTAATTGCAGTAGGACAAACCT
>Ga0099364_10013921_pt1 | contig 10745 bp, 8 predicted proteins | sample TergutTh196P3_FD_73070 | JGI IMG/M metagenome (GOLD analysis project Ga0099364, IMG submission 73070) | Microcerotermes parvus P3 segment gut microbial communities from Pointe-Noire, Republic of the Congo - Th196 P3 | ecosystem: Host-associated > Arthropoda: Insects > Digestive system > Gut ...
GTGTCTAGAAACACTTTCGCAAACACCCGTTGAGTTGCCCTAAGCTGCAATTCGCCGCCTCAAAAAGAGGCGTCCGGAATCCTTCCGTGAGCCCCCAAAATTGCGTTGAATTTTTTTCAACATTGCAACGTTAGGGTTGGGGGAAGTTTTTCGAGCCTCAAAACGGAGCGGAGGGAATGACAAGAGAGAGCAAGCTCTCTCTCATGCTGTGCTCCACTCCGTTTGGCCTTCGGCAAGTCACTTTTTAGAGGCGAGCTAAAGCTTACCTCAATTGAAACCGGTTTGGAAAATCAATTCAAAGCAGAAACGGTCTGTTGTCGACCCCACCTCTTGCTGAAAACTGTGCATTTTCGAAAAATTGTTCTTTTTTATAATGGAATACCCGGTGTTGTGCTAGCCCATAGCTATTGAAATAACTTGTGAGGGTATAAAAATGACACCAACGAAAACCACAGCCCCCCTTCAAGCATTTTCCCTCAAAGCCTTTTGCCCTGGCGCACGCTCTACATTGTTGAGTGCATGGCTGAGTACATGGCTGGGTGTATGCCTGGGCGCAACCTTGAGTGCCTGCTCTCCTTCCACACCGGAAGAAACCCTCAGCCCCTTGGAAAGGGTTTATACCGTTATTTTTGACAAAAATGGTGGAGACACCGAGGCAAACCCGCCAAGCAAAACGGTTATACCGCCGGCCACAACCCTGGACACTTTGCCTGAAGCACCCACACGAGAGGGCCATTATTTTGTGGGGTGGAATACGCAGGCCGATGGAAGCGGGGTGCCTTTTGCTGAAAATACCCCTGTGGAGGACAACCTCAGGGTTTATGCCCAATGGGAGGCTGAAGCCACCCGCCTCAACATGGGCATGAGCCCCAGCACAGGCATACTCACCCCTATAATACATGAGGCCTATAGTGAGCGATCCACCACTTTTAGGGTGGTGGTTTCAGGCTTTGAAAATGCGGCTGACGCCAACAAGGCAAGCCTTGGCATAGCGCCTATAAGCGGACTGCATTTTGAGGTTGAAAGCAACCCTGAGGGGAATACCCAAAATTTTGAGGTGAGTGTGGAATATGATGGGCAGGCCGCCTTTGCTGAAGGTTTTGCAACCCTCCACTTGAGCCTGGCCAACATAGCGGGCTATGCCGCTGCAAGCAGCAGCACCCGCATAAACATTGTGGATGGCCAGGCAGAAAGCCGCGCCATTCCGCTGAGCCAGGCCAACATGGAGGCTTTTAACGGCTATGCCAACACGGCAGATGGCCTGACGCGGCACTATAGGCTGACAGAGGACATTCACCTTGACAGCTCCGCAACCAACAACTGGACGCCCATAGGCGCAGCCTTCAGCACCCCTTTCAGCGGCAGTTTTAATGGTGAGGGCCACAGCCTTTTTGGCCTTCGCATTGATGCCTTTAACGGCGGCCACCTGGGCTTATTCGGCTATGTAGGCCAAGGCGCTGAAATACAAAACCTTGGGCTGGTGGACATGAGCGTTGGCGGTCGCGGCCATGTGGGGGGCCTGGTGGGAGAAAACAGAGGCAGGGTGCGAAACTGCCATGCCGCGGGCAGCGCCAACGGCAATTTTTATTGGGTAGGTTGCCTGGTGGGCTCCAACTCCAGCCCCGGCACCATAGAAGACAGCCATGCCACCTGCAACGTAACAGGCTACCACTATGCCGGCGGCCTGGTGGGCCAAAGCTCCGGCACCGTGCAAAACAGCTATGCCACAGGCAATATAAGCGGCAACCAACATATAGGTGGGCTGATGGGGCACAACTCCAGCGGTACCATAGAAAACAGCCATGCCACAGGTGATATAACAGGCGATATGTGGGTGGGTGGCCTGGTAGGAAACAATTATGGAACGCTGAGAAGCAGCTATGCCACGGGCAATATAATAGGCAGCAGCCGTGTGGGTGGCCTGGCGGGGATAAGCAACGGCACCGTGCGCAGCAGCTATGCCACAGGCAGTGTTGTGGGCAGCGACTATATAGGTGGCCTGGTGGGGTGGAACAACAACATTGTGCAACACTGCTATGCCACAGGCAGCATAACAGGCAGCGTTTCCGTGGGTGGCCTGGCGGGGCATAACGGTTTTAGTGGCTCTGTACAAGACAGTTTGGCGCTGAGCCCAAGCCTGAGCGGCACCACCAGCGTTGGACGTGTGGTAGGCAGCAGGGAAAACAATGCCTTATTCAGCAACCATGCGTTTGGCGGCATGCTCAACAGCCTTAACCCCGCGCCTTGGCCCAACATAGGCATGCATGACAACGATGGCGCCGACATCAATGCTGCCACCTTGCAAGCAGAAGAAACTTTCCCTCAAGCCTTCACCCTCAGCCCATGGACATATGCACCAGGCCGCCTCCCGGGCCTTTGGGGGCAAACGGTAGAAATGCCTTCGCACCTTCGTCCATAAAACAGGGCATGGGAGTTAACCCCCCTGAGCCTCTGGAAGCGAATGCCCTCTTGTCCGCCGTGCTCGGCAAACTGCCTGTCATGGATGGCATATAAAACAGTTGAGCCCACACCCTTGTCACTTTGAAGCATTGTCACTTTGAAGCATTGTCACTTTGAAGCATTGTCACTTTGAAGCTGAGCGCAAAACCTCTTATATATAATGTTTATTATATAAAAAGCTTTTGGATCACCAGGGGTATAGAGGGGGCAGACACGAGAAATGCACTTTACACCTGGTTCCGTATGAAACAAATGTGGCTATAGTGCGTCTGATAAAATGTTAGTGTTGGTTACTTGTTATTGTTTATTAATATTTTTCAGAAAAGGTTCACCATGAGAAAATTTATTGTTAACTCCTTGTGTTTGCTAGCATTAGCTGCGGCCTATGGTTGTGAGGATGATCCACCCAAAACGGGTGGTCCCGACCCTATTGAAGACCCTACGTTGACGGCTTTGAGCCTCAGCATTGTGGGCAGCACGGCAGCCCTGGTTCCTATAGCCCTGGATGGCAGCGAGAGCTTGGATATTCCTGTCAGCTTCACCGCCACCGTCAGTGGGTTTAAAAATGCGGCTGATGCAGCCAACCTCAGCCTTTCGCTTGGCCCTGCGAGCGGGCTGACGGCGAGCTCCACGGGGAGCGTCGAGGGGAGCCGCAAAACCTTTGTGGTCACCGTTCAGCATGACGGCCAGACAAAGCTGAGCTGCACAGAAGCAAGCCTCACCGTCAACCTCAGCAACATTCCAACGGGATATAAATATACAGAAGGGCCAAAATCCACCTCCATTGCCATGAGGACTGGCGAGAGCGAAAACTGCCGCATTCCGGTGAACCAGGCCAATGTTTTGGCTTTTAACCGTTATGCCAACACCAGAGATGGCTTGAGGCTGCACTATGAGCTTGTGGAAAACATTGTCCTTCCCAAACCCGCACCCGGCCAAAGCAACTGGACAGCCATCGGCAGAAACAGAGAAAACCCCTTTGCAGGCAGCTTTGACGGCAGAAACCACACCCTTTCCGGCCTGGAGATAAACAGGCCGACCGCCAGCTTTCAAGGCTTTTTCGGCTCTATAGGCCAAGACACTTCTCTTGGGCAAAACGGTGAGGTAGCAAACCTTGGGCTTATAGACGCCAGCGTTGTTGGCAATGACTATGTCGGCGCCGTGGCGGGGAATATTTCATATAGCAATTCTAATTCTATAGATATATTCGCAGTGCGAAACGCTTATGTCAAAGGCAACAGCCGCGTGAGCGGTCTGGAGGATGTAGGCGGCGTGGTGGGCTTTACCAACATTGCCGTGCAGAACATTTATTCCGAAGCCGAGGTTGAAGGCGCCCAACATGTAGGCGGTGTGGCGGGACGTATCTTTAGGGCAGTGCAAAACTGCTATTCCACAGGCAATGTGAGCGGCAATAACTATGTGGGTGGCGTGGTGGGAATAGCCGTTAATAGCACCAGCTCCGTGGTAAACTGCTATGCCACAGGCGAAGTGCTCAGCAGGGGTGCCAGCGGGGGCGCCTATTATACGGGGGGTGTGATGGGACATGCACATGCCAACATTCGAGACTGCTTGGCGCTGAACCCCAAAGTGTTCAACGCCAACACCCCCATCAACGCCAACTATATCGGCCGGGTGGGATATGTGAACCCAGGCCCTGCAACACGCGTCTATGCCTTTGAAGGCCTCCTCGATGGCAACGACGGCATGAGTTCCTGGCCCAACAAAAACCCGGATCACAACAACTCGGGGATGTCCAACGGTGCCGACCTCAGTGCCGAAGCTCTGAATGACGGCTCCGGAATCCCCAATGTTTTCAAAAGCTTCCCCTGGACATATGCGCAAGGCCGCCTCCCGGGCCTCTTTGGGGAAACAGTAGAAATGCCTTCGCACCTTTCTCCATAAAGCAGGGGAGGGGAGGCTTGGCGAGCCTCACAAACTGGAGGCAAGAGAGCAAAAGCGCTCTTGCCTTCCTTCCATGAGGCTCGCTAAAGCACGCCTGATCCACTCTGCTGGGCAAGAGGGCAAAGGCTCTCTTGCCTTCGTTCCATTTCCTCCCCATTTCCGGGAGGTTTTTTTGTTTTTTTCACCCTTCCGGGTTGGGGTTAAAAAATATTTTTGAAACAACAATCAGTGAGAAACGTCTTGTTGTTGATGGCCCTGAAACAACTTTGGAAGGTGCAGGAATGAAATATATTAAAAATATAAAAAACAATGCTTTAGAAGAATTTCCCCTCAAACGCTTTTCCCCTGGCACACTTTATATATGGCCATGTATATTGCTGAGCGCGGCCTTGAGTGCCTGCTCTTCTTCCACACCGGAAAACATCATCGACCACCTGGAAGGGGTTTATACGGTTGTTTTTGACAAAAACGGTGGAGACACCGAGGCAAACCCGCAAAGCAAAACAGTTGTACCACCTGCAACAACCCTGGACGCTCTGCCCGAAGCACCCACACGGGAAGACCATATATTTGTGGGGTGGAGAACAGCAGCCGATGGGAGCGGAACACTCTTCACCGAAAACACCTTGGTGAGAGAAAGCCTCAGGGTTTATGCCCAGTGGGAGCTTGACAGCACCCGCCTCAGCATGGCCATCAGCCCCAGTGCAGAAATACTCACGCCTATAATATATGGGGATTATAACGAATACTCCACCACTTTCAGGGTGGTGGTTTCAGGCTTTGAAAATGCTGCTGATGCCCGCAAGGCAACCCTTGGCATAAACCACATCAACGGGTTGAGCTTTGAGATTGAAAGCACCACAGAGGGAAACACTCAAATTTTTGAGGTGAGTGTGACATATAATGGCCAAGCTGCCTTTGCTGAAGGTTTTGCAACCGTCCAGTTGAGCCTGGCCAACATAGCGGATTATAAAGCTGAAAGCCGAAACACCCGCATTTATATTCGGGATGGGCAAGCAGCAAACCCAAGCCGCGTTATTCCCGTTAAACAGGCCAACATTGTGGCTTTTAACCGCTATGCCGGCACGCTGGATGGCCTGAAAAAACACTATAGCTTAACAGAAAACATTAGACTTGCCGAGCCTGCTCCGACTACGGCAAGCAATTGGACGGCGATAGGCGGCACATTCACCGGCAGTTTTAATGGCAATGGCCACACGATTTTTGGCCTTCGCATTCGTGCCTCTAACAGGCCCGATCAAGGTTTGTTTGGCGGTATAGGCGAAGGCACCACCCTGGAAAACCTTGGGTTGATAGATGTCAGTGTTCATGGGGACTCCTCTGTAGGCGGCCTGGTGGGGGTTAACCTAGGCACCGTGCAAAACTGCTATGCCACGGGCAGTGTCACTAGCAACAACCTAGTTGTCGGCGGCCTGGTGGGAAGAAATCATGGCACCGTGCAAAACTGTTATGCCACGGTCAGTGTCAGTGGCGAGAACGAGCTAGGTGGCCTGGTGGGCTATAACAGAGGCACCGTGCAAAACAGCTATGCCACAGGCAGTGTCACCGGAGACAGGTATTTCGGTGGCCAGCTTGGTGGTTTGGTGGGGTGGAACTCCGGCGGCACCGTGCAAAACAACCTGGCACTGAACCAAAGGGTTGCTGGTGCCGTTGATGGCCTCAGCGTTAGACGTGTGGCGGGAATAAACGAAGGCGGCGGCTCTTTAATCAACAACCGCGCCTTCATCGGCATGCGAAACACCAATAACACCACCACTTGGAACAACAAAGCCTTAAATGACCGCGACGGCGCCGACCTCACTGCCGCCGCCCTGCAAGCAGCCGAGGGCTTCCCTGCAGCTTTTGGAACCACCCCATGGACATATGCCCGAGGCCGCCTCCCGGGCCTCTTTGGGGAAACAGTAGAAATGCCTGGGCACATTTCTCCATAAAGCAGGGGAGGGGAAGCTTAGCGAGCCTCACAAACTGGAGGCAAGAGGGCAAAAGCGCTCTTGCCTTGTTTCCATTTCCTCCCTATTTCCGGGAGGTTTTTTTATTTTTTTCGCCCTCTAGAGCTAGGGTTAAAAAATATTTTTTGTGTCGCCCATGGGGGGCATAGGACCTACGCACTCATTTTGAGCCACACAGCGGGGCGTGGTGAGTTGGGGGGCGCTATGCCACCTCTAGGTTGCGTAGGTGAAAAAAACAAAAAAACCTCAGCAACAGCTGGAAAAACCTGATTGAAAGTCAAAAAAAAATATTTTTGAAACAACAATCAGTTAGAAACGTCTTGTTGTTTATAGCCATAAAACAACCTTGGAAGGTGCAGGAATGAAATATATTAAAAATATAAAAGACAACGCCTCAAAAGAATTTCCCCTCAAACGCTTTTCCCTTGGCAGGCTTTATATATGGCCATGTATATTGCTGAGCGCGGCCTTGAGTGCCTGTCCCCCTTCTCCGAATGGAGGTGGGGGCGACCCCTTGGAAGAGGTTTATACCGTTATTTTTGACAAAAACGGTGGAGACACCGAGGCAAACCCGCAAAGCAAAACGGTGGAGCCGCCGGCAACAACCATAGACGCTCTTCCCGAAGCACCCACACGGGAGGACCATATATTTGTGGGGTGGAGAACAGCAGCCGATGGGAGCGGAACACCCTTCACCGCAAACACCTTGGTGAGAGAAAGCCTCACCGTTTATGCCCAGTGGGAGCCTCGCTCGCCTCAAGGCAGCGGCCTGAATGTATCCATCAGCTCTAGCGAAAAAATACTCACACCTATAATAAATGGGACTTATAATGAGCACTCCACCACTTTCAGGGTGGTGGTTTCAGGTTTTGACAATGCGGCTGATGCCAGCAAGGCAACCTTGAGCATAAACCACATCAACGGACTCAGTTTTGAGGTTGAAAGCAACCCCGAGGGGAACACCCAAATTTTTGAGGTGAGTGTGACATATAATGGGCAGGCTGCCTTTGTTGAAGGTTTTGCAACCGTCCAGTTAAGCCTTGCAAATATATCAGGTTATTCTGCTGAAAGCCGAAACACCCGCATTTATATTCGGGATGGGCAAGCAGCAAGCCCAAGCCGCGCCATTCCGGTGAACCAGGACAATATTTTGGCTTTTAACCGCTATGTCAACACAGAGGTGGGCCTGACGCGGCACTATGGCTTGACAGGAAACATCAACCTTGACGAGCCGGCTCAACCTACGGCAAGCAATTGGACGGCGATAGGTGGCTCTAACTCCTCCTTCACCGGCAGTTTTAATGGCAATGGCCACACCATTTTTGGCCTTCGCATACGTGCCTCTGGCAGCGACAACCAGGGTTTATTTAGCCGTGTAGAAAGAGGCGCTATAGTAGAAAACCTCGGGTTGATAGATGTCAGTGTTAGTGGGAGAAACAATGTAGGTGGCCTGGTGGGCTCTACCCGCGAGGGCACCGTGCAAAACTGTTATGTCACGGGCAGTGTCAGCGGCGACAGCGATGTAGGCGGCCTGGTGGGCACTAACCGCGATGGCACCGTGCAAAACAGCTATGCCACTGTCAGTGTCACTGGAACCGGAAACGCAGTCGGCGGCCTGGTGGGCGAGAACCGCGAAGACAGCATCGTGCAAAACAGCTATGCCACTGGCAGTGTCAGTGGCAGCGGCATATTTGTCGGCGGCCTGGTGGGCTATAACTACGCTTATAGCACAGTGCAAAACAGTTATGCCACGGGCAGTGTCATTGGCAACCGGGGGGTCGGCGGCCTGGTGGGCTTTAACATGGATAGCACCGTGCAAAACAGCCTTGCGCTGAACCCAAGCGTTGTCGGTGCCGCTAATGTTCTTGCCAATTACATTGGACGTGTGGTGGGAGAGCAGGACGGAAGCAACGCCTCTTTGAGAAACAACTATGCCTTCAGCGGCATGACCAACAGAGATAATAACACCACCTGGGACAGCATAGGCCTAGATGACCGCGGCGGCGCCAACAGGACTGCTGAAGCTTTGCAAAGAGAAGAGGGCTTCCCTGCAGCTTTTGGAGCCACCCCGTGGACATATGCGCCAGGCCGCCTCCCGGGGCTTTTGGGGCAAACGGTAGAAATGCCTGCGCACCTTTCTCCATAAAGCAGGGGAGGGGAGTTAGCCCCACAAAGCCCAAAGGTTTTGTGGGGCTTTGTCATGCTCAGCCGGGTTGCTCTGCAGGCTCTGCAACCTCCACAGCCGAGGGGCAGAAAAGGTGCCCGCTCCAGATTTTGCCCCCCGGGTTGCTTTTTGTTCATTTTGTGTCATATACTGCAACAGCATATATACGTTGCGGTATACACAAATAGAGGGCACAGCAAGCTACATTGCCCCACATAGCCTCAAGACGGAAAAGATGAGCTCCTTCTCTCGTATTACTCGGCAACCGGAAGTTATGGGCGGCAAGGCCTGCATACGTGGCATGCGGGTTACGGTGGGGATGGTGGTTGGGCAAATGGGCGCGGGGCGCAGCATTGAGGAGGTTTTGGCTGAGCTCCCCTACCTGGAGCGCGAGGACATTTTGCAAGCTTTGCGCTATGCGGCTTGGTTGGCTGAGGGGCGCGAGGTTGCGCTGGCCCACGCATGAGGGTGCTGGTGGACATGAACCTTTCTCCCCGTTGGGTGCAGCTGTTGGCCGAGGCGGGCATTGCGGCCAGGCATTGGATGGACACGGCTATTTTGATGTTAACCTCGAGTTGGTGTGGGAATACGGTACACCTTTGGGCTTTGTGGGGCTAACTCCCATTCCCTGCTCTATGGAGAAAGGTGCGCAGGCATTTCTACTGTTTGCCCCAAAAGCCCCGGGAGGCGGCCTGGCGCATATGTCCAGGGGGTGGCTCTAAAAGCTTCGGGGAAACCGCTCGCTGTTTGCAGCTCGTCGGCACGCAGGCTCGCGCCGTCTATGTTGTTTAAACCTATGTTATTCCACAAGGTTGTGTTGTCGGTGTTGAGCATGCCGTCAAAGGCGTGGTTGTTGGAGAGCGTGCCGTTGTTGCTTCCGGTTATGCGGCCGGCATAGCTAGTGCCACTAACGCTTGGGTTCAGCGCAAGGTTGTTTTCTATCGGAGTTTGGCTGCGCCCCACCAGGCCACCTACATAGCTGTTGCCGGCAACGCTGCCCGTGGCATAGCTGTTTTCTACCGTGCTATAGGTGGTGTCGTTTATTCCCACCAGGCCGCCTACATAGTTGTTGCCGCTCACATTGCCTGTGGCATAGCTGTTTTGCACCCCGTTAAAGTTATAGCCATAACCTACCAGGCCGCCTACATAGTTCCCAGCACCGGTGACGTTGCCTGTGGCATAACTCCCTCCCACAGAGCCATAGCTCCATCCTATCAGGCCGCCTACATAGTCTCCACCGCCGCTGACGTTGCCTGTGGCATAGTTGTTTTCCACCCCGTTGTTTTGCACCCCGTTATAGCTGTAGCCATAGCCTAGCAGGCCGCCTACATAGTCCCCAGCACCGGTAACGTTGCCTGTGGCATAACTCCCTCGCACAGGGACCTGGTTCCATCCTATCAGGCCGCCTACATAGTCTCCACCACCGCTAACGTTGCCTGTGGCATAGCAGTTTTCCGTTGAGTCAGTAGTGCTCTGTCCCGCCAGGCCACCAACATAGTCTCCGCTGCCGCTAACGTTGCCTGTGGCATAGCTGTCACGTATCGGGCCAAGGCTCGTCGCCACCAAGCCACCGACACGGCTGCCACCGCTGACATTGCCCGTACTATAGCTGTCACGTATCAGGCCCCTCAAGTGCGTCCCCACCAGACCGCCGACGTGGTTCCCGCTGCTTTCAACATTGCCTGTGGCATAGCTGTTTTGCACCCAGCCATCGTTGTTATAGCCCAGCAGACCACCAACAGTGCCGTTGGCGCTAGCATTGCCCGTGGCATAGCTGTTTTGCACGGTGCCGAAGCTCTGGCCCACTAGGCCACCAACAGCACTATTGCCATTTACAGAGCCCGTAGCATAGCAGTTTTGCACTATGCCTACGTTGTTTCCCACCAGGCTGCCTACAGCGTTGTTGCCCATAACGCTGCTGTCTATCAACCCGAGGTTTTCAACCACAGCACGCGGGCCTATATAATAGCCTATATAACCCAACAAACCCTGGTAGTCCTCGGTGGGGGCATAAATGCGAAGGCCAGAAAGGCTAAAGCCCCCACCATCAAAGCTGCCCATAAATGGAGCCTCCTCTGTGCCTATGGGCTTCCAATTGCTTTGGTTTTCTGGTGGTGGGGGAAGCATAACATTCTCGCTAAGCTTATAGTGCAAGCTCAACCCCTCTTCGGTGTTGGCATAGTGGTTAAAGGCCTCTATGTTGCCTTGGCCCACGGGTATGGCGCGGGGTTTTTCTTGTCCGTCCATAA
>Ga0099364_10013922_pt1 | contig 10744 bp, 6 predicted proteins | sample TergutTh196P3_FD_73070 | JGI IMG/M metagenome (GOLD analysis project Ga0099364, IMG submission 73070) | Microcerotermes parvus P3 segment gut microbial communities from Pointe-Noire, Republic of the Congo - Th196 P3 | ecosystem: Host-associated > Arthropoda: Insects > Digestive system > Gut ...
CGATGCGTCCGCTTAATTGGAAATCTCCGAGAGAGGTTTTGAACGCTTTTCTTATATCGGGTGAAGTTTTTTGAAAAAATTTGTAACATATCATTGACAAACGTACATATTTTGCGAATTTATAAATTTTTCACTTTTTTCCCTTTTTTCGCCCCCAAAACCCGCTTCAAATACTGCCCTGTAAAGGATTCCTTACACTTCGCCAACTCCTCGGGCGTACCCGTAGCGATGACGTAGCCGCCGCCACCGCCGCCTTCCGGGCCGAGGTCGATGATATAATCGGCGGTCTTGATAATATCCAAGTTATGCTCGATTACGACGACCGTATTCCCGCCCTCAACCAAGGTTTGAAGCACTTCGATAAGCTTATGCACGTCGGCAGTATGCAGGCCTGTAGTCGGCTCGTCCAAGATATAAATCGTCCTGCCCGTGGCGCGTTTACCTAACTCGGCGGCAAGCTTTACCCGCTGTGCCTCCCCGCCCGAAAGGGTCGTCGCCGATTGCCCGATTTTAATGTACCCCAAGCCCACATCAAACAAAGTCTGCATTTTTTTGGCAATGCGTGGTATGTTCTCGAAGAAAGTGATTCCCTCCTCGACGGTCATTTCCAAAACCTCATAAATATTTTTGCCCTTGTACATGACTTCTAAGGTCTCGCGGTTGTATCTTTGCCCCTTGCAGACGTCGCAAGGCACATAAATATCGGGCAAAAAGTGCATTTCAATCTTGATAATCCCGTCGCCCTCGCAAGCCTCGCACCGCCCACCCCGTACATTGAACGAGAACCGCCCCGTTGCATAACCTTTCATCTTTGCGGCGTTGGTCGAGGCGTAGAGGTCGCGAATGTCGGTGAAAACCCCTGTGTAAGTCGCGGGGTTAGAACGCGGCGTTCTGCCGATTGGCGACTGGTCGATGTCGATGACCTTGTCGAGGTGCTCCGCGCCTGCAATCCGCTCGAACTTGCCGGTCTTTGAACGTGCGCGATTGAGCTTGCCGACAAGGTATTTGTAAATAATCTCGTTGACAAGCGAACTCTTGCCGCTCCCGGAAACTCCGGTTACGCAAGTCAGCATACCGAGCGGGATTTTCACGTCAATACCCTTCAAATTATTCTCGGCCGCCCCGAAGACTTCCAAGAACCTGCCGTCGGGCTTTTTCCGCGTTACAGGCACGGGGATTTTCTTTTTGCCCGACAAATACTGCCCTGTAATAGATTCTTCGCACTCCAAAATGTCGTCCATTGTCCCCGCACAAACCACCTCGCCGCCGTGAATCCCCGCGCCCGGCCCGATGTCCACGATATAATCGGCGTTGTGCATGGTCTCCTCGTCGTGTTCAACGACTATCAGGGTATTGCCCAAGTCGCGCAATCTCTTTAATGTCGCGATTAGCTTATCATTGTCGCGTTGGTGCAAGCCTATGCTCGGTTCGTCCAAGATATACAAAACCCCCATAAGTGAACTGCCGATTTGAGTGGCAAGCCGAATCCGTTGGCTCTCCCCGCCCGACAAAGTCCCCGCCGCCCTTGAAAGGTTCAGATAGCCCAATCCCACGCTTTTCAAGAATCCGAGCCGTTCCTTGACTTCCTTGAGTATTTGCTCGGCAATCAGCATGTCACGCGCCGAAATCTCGCTGTTTGCGATAAATTCGAGGGCGTCTTCTATGCTTAATTTGCAGAAATCGCTAAGATTTATATTCGCGACTGTCACCGAAAGGGCCTCCTTGTTCAGCCTGTCGCCCTTACAAGACGGACACAGCACATCGCTCATCAGCAGGCCGATTTCCTCCCGCGAATAATTACTGCCGGTCTCACGATACCGCCGTTCTAAGTTATTCACCAAGCCCTCAAAGTCGGTCGTGTAGACACCGTGGCCGTTTTCGTAGGAACGCTTGACCTCGATTTGCTCGCCGTTTGTGCCGTAGAGCAGTATGTTCAGGGCGGTTTGCGAGAGTTTTTTCACGGGGGCGGTGAGCGAAAACTTGTACCGTTTTGCAAGTGCATCGAAGTACATTTGTGCAATCGTCCCCTCGTTGTAGGTCCACCCCGAGGCCTTTATCGCGCCTTCTTTTATGGACAAGTCTTTGTTGGGGATAATCAGGTCGGGGTCTACCCGCATAAATGTCCCCAGCCCCGAGCATTTTTGGCAAGCCCCATAAGGGTTGTTGAACGAGAACATACGCGGCTCCAACGCCTCAATGCTGACGCCATGTTCGGGGCAGGCGTAATTCTGCGAGAAGCGTAATTCTTCCTCGCCATTCTTGTCAACGTGAATCAAGCCGTCTGTGAGACTGCCCGCCGTTTCAAGGCTCTCGGACAACCGCGATTTTATGTCGGCCTTAATCACAAGCCTATCCACCACGACCTCGATGTCGTGCTTGAGGTTTTTGTCCAACCGAATTCGCTCGGAAAGGTCGTAAATACTGCCATCTATCCGCACCCGAACGTACCCCTGCTTGCGGATTTGGTCCAACTCTTTTTGATACTCGCCCTTGCGCCCACGGACTATCGGGGCGAGGATTTGTATCTTGGTACCTTTGGGCATTGTTAAAATTTGGTCAACTATTTGGTCAATGGTCTGCTGTTTAATCTCGCGGTTGCACACAGGACAATGCGGTATGCCTATTCGCGCGTATAAAAGCCGCAGATAGTCATAGATTTCCGTGACCGTCCCGACTGTTGAGCGGGGGTTGCGGGAGGTGGTCTTCTGGTCGATAGAAATAGCGGGACTAAGCCCCTCAATGCTGTCCACATTGGGCTTTTCCATCTGCCCCAAAAACTGCCGCGCATATGACGAAAGGCTCTCGATATACCGCCGCTGCCCGTCCGCATAAATGGTATCAAAGGCAAGCGAAGACTTCCCCGAACCCGACAAGCCGGTCATGACTATAAGCTTGTCCCGCGGCAATTCGAGGTCGATGTTCCGCAGATTATTCTCCCGCGCACCGCGGATTGTAATTTTACTGATTGGCATTATTGGTTTTAATCTCCTTTGGTATTTTCGCAAAACCCACGGGCGAACACAGTTCGCCCCTACATATGGGTATCTGCGGGCGGGCGTGGAAGCCCATTTGCGGACGCGCACTGCGCGCCCCTACATATCTGACGTAATTTCTATGTTAATTTTATCAATATAAAAGGTCGTACGCTCGCTGTCATTGCGCCACGTATTGAGGTAAATGCAAGGCGGTGAGCCGCTTAGAACGCCCGTCCACTCGCCGCTTGTCCTGTGCCATATATTCTGTTTCGCGCCGTAAATCGCTTGGCCTATCGAGGGGTAATTCTTGTTGTTAATCTGCCAGCGCAAAGTCCCCGCCGCGCCGACCCGCATTACCTCCGCCGAGAACTTTATTGTCACAGTCCGCCCCGCATAATCCGCCAAGTCAAAGTGAACCACAGACCACCCAATCGGGTTGCCCACTTTCATGACGTGGGTGCGGTTCTGCTCGGGTAGGTCGGTGATACAGTACAGGCTTGCGATTTTGAAGATTTCGGCTTGTGTGAATTGTTTGGATTTTGCAGGTTTTAATTTAGTTTTGGGCATAATCATCCCTCATAGTTACTTTCAATAGAAAAATAATGCTCTTTGCAGGTGTTGAAATTTATGAACGAGTAGAATTTCCGCGCTAATTCGCCCGGGTTCGCGGAGTTTTCCTCAAAGTTTTTGGCGTCTTCCATTGTCTCAAAAGTGCATAAATCAACCCACAAATCGCCGTCCACAAGCTGTTTCCACGAGATGTACCCCTTTTGTTTTGAGATGTACTCGTCGTTGAGCCGTTTCGAGGCTTGCAGAAAATCCGGGACCGACGCGCCTTTTTTGAGATTGTATGAAACATAGAAAATTGCGTTTTTCATGGGTTTGCTCCTTTTTAAGTTTTTGGCTGTAATTTAACTGCCCATGTATTATATCATACCAAATATGACAGCTGTGTGTCAAGTATAAAATATTTTTCTCGCCTGCCCCCCAATAAATACCCCTTGACAACACCCCTCAACTATGCTATACTATATTATGTCATACCATATTAAAATAACCGGAGGACTAACCATGCCTAATTCAAAGCCCCGCAGAACCCTTTCACTGCTCACTTTAACACTGCTCGTCGCGGCACTTTTTGCAGGCGGCGGGTTGCAGCTCACCGCCTCTGCTCTCAGCGGAAACGCCGCGACTGCCGACTATGAAATTCTCGAAACAGGCGAAACAGGCGAGACCGAGCCGTTCGCCGACTACGAAATAGTCGAGATTGACGACAGCCGCATTATTCACCGCCCGCAAGAACCGCTCGACGTTGAGTTAAAGCCCATGACCTTCCTGCAAAAGGCGTTCTACATAGAGAAAAACGCGAACGTCAACGTCGGGACTACTCAGCTTTTCGATATGGACGAGATTTATAACACGTACGAGGACAAGATTAATGAACGGGACACGATGAGACGGCTCAACTTCCGCGTAATGGCGATAAGCGAGCACGCAATTGTATGGCTTCCGGTTCATACAGGCGCCAATTCTTACCACAGCACCACCGGGGTTCGCGCTTGCAGTACTTCCACTTGCACTATTTCAAGTATCACCACGCAAATGGCTCAAAACATAGCTTATGACTTTGACGAAATATACAAGATGATGACCCACCCCACAACCGGATTCGCCCCGCATAACGGCGTATTGGCGAATCTCGGGTTCTCGAATTTGCCCGCAATCGGCGACATCGGCAGTGACGGCAGGGTGAATATTATGCTGTACGACATCGGCGACGACGGCAGAACCAACTTCAACGGCGGTTGGACCGGGGGCTTTTTCTGGAGTGCGGATTATTATAATATACCCGGTTATAACACAAACGCTCTCGATATGTTTCACATGGATATTGGGTTCGGGCAAGGCTTTGACAGCTTAAAATCGGGCGCGACCGAATCCGATAAGCTCCGCTTTCTAAACACCATGGCGCATGAATTTCAACACATGCTCTATTACATGCACTACAGGGCTTACGTTTGGTCTACCGAGGGCGACATAATGATTATTGAACCCGACACATGGATAAACGAATACCTCTCGGGTTTGGCGGGTACATACTACGCAAAATCGGGTACAATCGCCGCAAGCAACGCGAGATTGGTGTCGGCGGCTGATAATAATTGGGTCGGGCTTGACGATTTTCTGTACTTCGATATGTCCGGCAGTCCGTCAAAAAGCTACGGCATGGCGTACACTTTCGGCAGTTGGTTGCAAAGGGAATACCCCAATTTTGTACGGAGATTTTATAATAATCTGCAATCGGAATTTCCACGCGCTAATTCTTATGCCGAAAACCAAGTCAATCGTGAAAAAATCAAAGCCGCAGGTACAAGGCAGACAATCGGCAACGCCCTGCGTGCGGGTACAAACAATCAGGTAGGCACAGGCGGCGAGAACAGCTTACGGGCGATTTACTTCGAGTTCATGCAAGCCTTCGCCGCGGACGGCGGCAGTCTGATACTGCCAAGCAGTGCACCCCGCCAACTCACCAAAATCTACGACGGCCCCCCTCTGCTTACCACCCCGCCTTATAACCTTTGGGCAATCAGGCCGGTTATCGGGGGCAGTAACAGGATTTACGATACAGTCGCGGAAACAATCAACGGCTTCGGTAGCGGCATCATTATTTCCGGTACTGCGATTACAGGCTTGAACAGCGGCAATTCTATAGCACTCAACGGCGGGACTTCGGGTGGCACGACTTTCACCGGATTCAGAGAGCGGGTTTGGCGGCTTAACCCCCACGCCGACAGCACCCGAACCACCTTGACTATCACACCGCCGGCCACAACGGGAACGCTCGGCAATTTGGGCGAGATACGCTACTATGCGGTAGTCATGAACGACGAAATCCTCGGCTCCGGAAGTACCACCCGCGCAACCGGCGTCAACGGCGCAGACGTCTACCCGCTTACGAAAGATGTAAGCAACGAGATTGAGACCGAGGGTTACCCCGCATATCTCATGGCGGTAATCTACGACGCGATTCTGCCGAACAGCGCGGTCAATTTCTCATGGTCAGTGCCTGTAATCGAGTATGAATTAGAGGGCGGCGTGCTCAAAATCGAGAGCGATAAAGGCATGGCGCAGTATCACAACAAGACGACACCCATCGAGAGGAGTTCAGTCCACACTATAGTAATAGGCGCGGCCGTGACAAGACTCACGAGCGGCGACTTCGCCGATTGCACCGACCTTGAGGGGATTATTTTCCGCGACTCGGCCACAGCAAAGGCGATTGCCGCATCGGCATTCCCCGACAATCCTTTGAACGTATTCGTAGGCATAAACAGACAAAATCTGTTCAATACGAGCATGTTCCCCGCCGGCTCTACCATTAGGCAAGCGCGGATTTGGGAAAGTGATACAGTCCCCGCAGTTTCCAACAATCAAAACATCGTGATACTGCCGGGCGCAGAGGGCAGATTGACGGTAAATAACAATGTAACCGCCAATATTGTCAGCGCAGGGCCTGTTGTCAACCGCGACGGTTTTTACCTTGAATTAGTCATAAACGGAACGCTAAACTGGAGCGCGGATTACAGTGGTTCTGAAATAGAATGGTCTCTCATAGACCTATTCGGCGCAGGGACACTGAACGTAACAGGCAGGATTCAAAACACCGCAACAAGCGGCTCGGCTTTGGCTTTACCCTATGACGACGGGGATTTCACAGGCACTATTAATATAAGCGGTGACGCACATATTCAATCGGCGAACGCCTATGCGCTTTACTTTGCCAACGCGAAAATTAATATCAGCGGCGGCAAAATAACCAATTACCATCAACACGGCACGATACATTCATACGGCACTATCATCATCACAGGCGGGGAAATTAATAACAACGCCGCCTATCCCGTCTTTAATCTCTACCAAAACGCACAAGTACTTATCTGCGGCGGCGAAATAGTCGGCAAGTATGGCGAACCCGGCGGCAATTCAATAATCGTCATTTGGGACAAAAGCGAGAATACAATCTACGAACTCGGCACGTCCACCGATTTGGAAGTCCTCCCCGATACAGCAACCGCAATATGGAGCAACGACGGAAAGTCGCACGGCATAAGCTTTGAGCGGGGCCAAAACAGCGGGTTCTTCGCGATTGAGGAAGTCAACTGCGGCGAGGGCGTGGAGACCTGCGGCTGTGTGGTCTGCAACCCCAAAACCGACGGCGATTGCAGAACCTGCGGTTGCGCCGACTGCTACCCGCCCGACGGCAAGTGCAAGGTCTGCGATAACTGCACCGTCCCGACCGGCCTCGCCGACGTGAGCGGCTTCGCAGTGACTGCGATTGTGTTCGCAGTGGGGTCTGCGGGGTTGTGGAGTTACGCACGCCGCAAGCGGGCGTAAATAATGCAGAAATAATAATGCAGAATGCAGAAATAATTTAGATTAAAGGCGGTTCGCCGACGGAAAACAAGCTGTAATTTATTTTTACGCAGTTCTCCGACGGAAACAAACCCTGTAATCTTAGTTATTTCTGCATTCTGCATTCTGCATTTTGCATTATTATCATTTCTGCATTAAAGTAAACTTCCCAAGATTATAAATCCCAAGCCCCTTCTCCGCCTCCCGAAGCTTCGCCGTAATCACCGCGAAGCCGTCCGCGCCGAACCGCTCCTCTGCCGACTCCGCGAACATTGCGCCCAACTCGCCCCGCTTTTCGGCTGAGATTAACTTATGCACTTCCGGGAAAATGCAAGTATCCTCACGAGCCGCGTGATGCCGCTGCATAGTCACGTAGCCCTGCATAAGGCCCAGCAGGCGAGGCCGCGCCTTGCAATTCGGCACGCCGCACTCCAAAATCCGCAGTATGTCCGCGGTGATTTTCGTGGCAGCATAATGCTGTTCGAGCAGTATGTTTATCACGGGGATAAACCGCGTTTCTTCGCGGAAAAGCGGGAATACATGCTCGTTTTCGAGCTCCTGATGAAAATCCTCGACGTAGACTTTGGCTATCTCGGCGGCTTGCAACGCCGCATGGTGAACGGCTGTGTAGTTAATTGCGCGTTCGCATTTCAGCTTTTTGCCCACCTCGGCGTATATCAAAAGCACCCGCCGCAACACGCCATGCTCGCGCATGAGCAGCTCAATCGGCGAGATTTCCACCGCTGCGATTTGAATATTTTCGGACATAATTTTGCAATCCTTTCATTATACAAGGTTCAGAAAACTGCAAACAACGGACGCGCAATGCGCGCCCCTACATGACCGGAAATTTTTGCAATCATCTATTATACATGTCTATGAAAGGAATCCATGAATTATTACCCGAAAAAATGCCCGTAAACCGCTTCAATAACCGCTTGATTTATGCCGTACATGTTGTTGGAATTATACGTCACGAGGCAGCCGTTGGTGAGAATCGCGACCCCTGTGCCGTCGGAAATATCGAAGTAAAGCCCGCCGACCATGCCGAGCGCTTGGCCGGGGTGTCCCGAAATCGTTCGGCCTTCGAGTATGTCGGTTTTAACCCGCAAACCGATTGCGCTGTACTCGTTTTCCGCAATTTCTATGTAAGGGCGGTTCATTTCGGCGACACTCTCGGGGGACAAGATTCGCACATCGCCATAAGTGCCGTCCCCTGCAAGGATTATGCCGAGTTTCGCCAAGTCCGTCGCCGAAATAATCATCTCGCACTCCGCAACGCCGTAGGCCTGCCCCAGCGGAATCTGGTTGTACAGGCTCTCGGTGCGCCCCCAAGTCTTGACCGAGTGCGCCAGTGCGCCGCCCCTGTAAATGTTCGCGATATTTTCGGTGTCGGCAATCAAAGTCCGCAGATAACCCGCATCGAGTCCAAGTTTGTCGAACAAATTTTCTTGTGCAAAGGCGTAAAACCGCTCACCCGTCACGCTCTCGATTACCGCCGAGACCAAGCTTGCGCCGAGGTTCGAGTACTGATAGCGGGTACCCGGCAAGTCGCCCGACCATATCCCAATATTCAGCATACGTTCAACCGATAACGGGGGTGTGTAGGAGAAGGCGTTGGTGTACGCAGAGGTGTCAACTATGCTTGACGAGTGGGTTAGCAGGTGGCGGGTTGTGTTGGGGGTATCTGTGGCATAACTGTCCATGTCAAGGTTCATAATCCCGCTAATCGGCGCGTCTAAGTCGAGGCGCGAAATTTCACCGATTTGCGGGATTTCCGCCAAAATCATGGCGCAAATCGCCGTAGCCGTCTTGGAGACCGATGCCGAGCGGTATTTGGTGTCGTCGCCGGCCTTAACGCCCGCTTCCCTGTCGGCGTAACCGTGGTTGTATGTATGGATTACGGCGTCGTTCGCGAAGACCGCGACCGACATTCCCACGACATGAAAATCCGCGCAAATCCGCTCCATCTCCCGCGTAAAGGCCTCCGTGTCCGCCAATGCCGCCTCAAGTTTTTGCGGGTCAAAGCGCGGCACGGGGGATTCGGGAGTGGGAATTTCCACGGCGGGTTCTGGCGGGGCGGGAGTTTCGGGGGATTCGGAGTCTTGCGGGGCTTCGGATTGCGCCGTCTCGCCCTCGAACATTTCGGTCGGTAGCACCGCGACAACCGGCTCTACAGGCGGCTTTGTGTCCCCGCAACTGCACAGCAGAAGTATCGCTAAAAGCGACAATAAAATTTTTCTCATAGCTCTCATAAACAAATTATAACATATATTTGCAAAATTTGCAATTATATGTTATAATTATTTCAAATAATCCATTTTTGGAGGTCAAATGCACAATCTTGACGGAAATTTTCCCGCCGTAAATCGGCGGCGTGATGATACCGAAAGGGTATTAATGTACGCGGAAGGGCCGTTCCTGCGCGGCTTTGCCTGCGTGGCGTTCGATATGCTTAATGAGTTTGGGCTGTGGCGCGGCGGCGTGACCCTCGTTCAGGCGGGCCACGAGGTGAACGAGGCGCACGACCGCGAGATTGAACTGCTGAAAAAGCAGGACGGGCTGTATACGGTGATTGCCGCCGGTGCGGAAAACGGTGTGAAAAAAACCGATAAGCGGCTGATTACCTGTGTCACCGATTGCATCAATCTTTACAAGGACTACAACAATTATCTCGGCCGTGCGCGCAATCCCGAGTTGCGGGTGATTGTTTCCTGCACCAACGCCGAGGAGTTTGTTTACTGCGAAAATGAGAAGGCGTACACCCGCCCGCAAGCGTCGTTCCCGGCGAAGTTTACGGCTTTTTTGTACGAGCGATTTAAGTTTTTCGGCGGCGATTTGACCAAAGGCTTGATTATTTTGCCGTGCGAGGCGGTCGAAAATAACGGTGAAAATTTGCGGAAAATTATGCAGAAGTACGCAAATTTATGGGAATTGAGCTTAGAATTTATGCAGTGGGTGAACCGTAGCTGTGTCTTCACAAACACAGTCACAGACAGGATTGTCGCGGGGTATCCCCATGACGAGGCGGACAGGATTTGCGGCGATTTGGGCTACCGCGACGAACTGCTTTGCAGTACCGAATTGTTTTATTTTTGGGCAATCGAGAGCGCGAATTATGCGGGGCAGTTGCGGGAGGAATTGCCATTTGAGCAACTCAAAAAAGCGGGCCTCGACATAGTCATCAGCGACGACATCAAGGCCCATCAACTCAAGAAAATGCGGCTGTTCAGCGGCGGGACTATCGCGATGGCGCACGCGGCGTTGCTCGGCGGGGGCACGACTGCGAGCCCTGCCGCGAGGGATGAAACTTTCGGCAGATTTACGGGAAATTTGTTGTTTAGGGGAATTTTTCC
>Ga0099364_10013923_pt1 | contig 10744 bp, 8 predicted proteins | sample TergutTh196P3_FD_73070 | JGI IMG/M metagenome (GOLD analysis project Ga0099364, IMG submission 73070) | Microcerotermes parvus P3 segment gut microbial communities from Pointe-Noire, Republic of the Congo - Th196 P3 | ecosystem: Host-associated > Arthropoda: Insects > Digestive system > Gut ...
GAGATTTTGACATCCCCCACGTTTGCGTTAATGCCGCCAAGACCACCGCTAATTGCGCCAGTCGTGCCGGAGATTTCGACGTCCCGGCCTGCGGTAATACCGATGCCGCTGCCGCCGCTAATTGAGAGGGTTCTTCCGGAAATTGTGATGCTGCCGCCGCCACCTGTGAGAATACCGTTAACGCCGCCGTGAATACTGCCGAGTGTAGTATAGCGGGGTATTGTGACATCGCCGTTTGCAAGAAGACCATTCGTGCCGCCGGAAATGCTGCCCACCGTGCCGATAATCGTGAGGTCGCCGTATGCGTGAATGCCGCTGTTGGCGCTACTCGAAATCACAATACCCGAGCCTTCTCCATAGATTGTCGCGGCGCCTAATGTAGTAAGAGCCCCTAGCGCGGGCGATGTGCTAAATATAGTGGTGTTGTTCTCGATTGTTATGTTCGTTGCGTTTACAATCACAATCGACCAGCCGTTGACGCCGTTTGTGCCGTCGCCTTTTATTGTTACGGGATCGCTGGCGTTGACGTTGATAACATGGTTAATTGCGTCTACCGTATAGCCGGTACCGCCTACAGGGTTTGCCGTGATTTCGTAAAGGTCGATGATAATAACGCCGCCGCCTGACCTCGGCATTATGCCCGCGGTCGCCATAATGCCCTGCGACGCCGTAACGCCCGCGGTCGCCGTGGTCCCCGCGGTCGCGGCGGGCTGCGTCTCGATGTTGTCCGGCTCGCCGTTATCGGCATAGGCAATTTGTACAAAGCCCCCCCCCGCAATTGTGCAAAGCGCCAATAGCAGGGCAAGCGCGGTGGTAAATAGTTTTCGTGTTTTCATGCCTGTTTTCCCCTTATATCAACAGTAAATTAACATATTAGAAAATTATAACATAAAAGCGAAACACGCAGTGTTTCGTAAGCGGCGAAGCCGCGTGCGGGCGCGAAGCGCTCACCTTTTGATGTTTCAATGTTCTCGGGACCCGCTCGAAATCTTTGATTTCGCAAGCGGGTGAGGTTATTATAACATAGTTATATGTTTATCACAATATTTTTTTACTGGATATTTGGGTAACACAAATGGGGCGCAGGGATTTTTCCCCCCGCCCCTGTCTGTGCCGGGCAGCGTGGAGCGGGAGCGGTTTTTGCGTACCGGATTAGAGCGTGACTGCACATCTTAATATATATTTGGGGCAACCATTCTCAAACAATCGATGGCGGCGGGCAGACTGTTTCCAATTCTACCAGTTCGAGCTCATAGTTTTTGGTAAACGGTGTTGAAACCTTATCCGCAAGAATGTCCGTTAAAATATGAATGCTGTCGCGCCCGATATTATAAAGCGGCTGGCGGATACTTGTGATACGGGGACCATTGTATCCATCGCTGTAAATACGCTGATTATCAAACCCCATAACAGATATATCATGTGGCACCGAGAACCCCCGGCTCTGAATACCCGATATTGCTTTGGCCGCAATCTGGTCGTTTGTGGCGAAAATAGCGGTAGGGCGGGATTGTACAGGCCTTTGCATCATTTCAGCCGCCGCGCTAAACGCAGCATCATAAGTGGTATATATATTCCGGATGTCGTCGGGCGCAATGGGAAAGCCATATTTTTGCATGGTCTGCGTATAACCGTTAAATCGATCTAAATGCACTTTTTTGTTGGGGTCTCCCATGAAATGGGCAATTCGGTGGTGCCCTTTATTAATCAGATATTCCATCGCGGTGCATGCGCCATCCAGATTATTAATCAAAATCTGGTTTACAGGCATCTCGAAGTTATTCTCAATCAATAAAAACGGAAATCGAACTGAACTTAAGTGTTCAATAATCGGCTGGTCTGAAAAAGATGTACCATATAATATGATTGCATCTGAAACGCCATTTGTCAAATATTGTATATATCTGTCGCGGTATTCTTGATCATTACCCAGACTGCAAAACACGACATTTAACTTGGATGCAAAAGCCGCTTCTTCAAATCCTTGTATTAAGTCGATATAATAAGGCGAATGCAGCTTCCGCATAAGAACGGCGATTGAACCTGCCCGGCGCTTCACAAGGGAACGGGCCGCGTGGTTCGGAAAGTAGCCTAAAATTTGTATGCTTTCCTGAACACGTTTTCGAATTGCCGGAGACACGTTTTCAGCATTATTAATCACGCGCGATACCGTCGCGGGAGATACGTCGGACCGTTTCGCCACTTCTTTTACTGTTACCACGTTTTTCATTATTGACACACTTCACCCTCTTTTGCCTTACATCAATTCAGATGGCAGGCATGAAATCGTTTTTATAAGCTTTTTTGATTATATTTTATCATATTATTTTTTATTTACAATATTTTTTGCCAACTTTCAATTGAAAACGTTTTATTCGTATACATACACAAATATTGATTAAATTATATGGCAATTACGCAGAAATAATAAATTTATTATTGATTTTTTATTTTTATTGCGGTATTATGATTAAAAATGTTGTGAAAACGTTTTAACAAATTTAGAAAGGGAAATCATTATGAACAAAAAATACCTGCTGAAAATTATACCACTTGTTATTGCATTGATTATAACGTTAGGATGCGGAAATTCTTCGAATCCCGGCACAGACGCCGGCACTGGAAATAACGCTGGTTCCGCAGACGCGGGCAACACTGCTCCTGCAAACGATTCCAGTCCGCAATTGTCGGGTAAAGTTACTTTCTGGGACGGCGTGTGGAATGAGGAAACATTCCCGCATCTAAAAGCGCTTTGGGATGCTCAATACCCTGATATCGAGCTTGTCGGGGAGTATCAGAGCGACCAGGGCATGTCCGACAGGTACATGCTGGCTTTACAGAGCGGAACCGCGCCGGACGTAGTGCTTTGCGCTTTGGACTGGGTGACAACGTTTGGCAGCGCAGGTTTGTTAGCCCCGCTGGATGAATACATAGCGGCTGATAATATTGATACGAATGCATTCGTTCAAGGAGCTGTCAATGCTTCTACGATTAACGGTCAGTTATACGGGCTTCCTTTTCGCAGTGAAACATTTACCCTTTACTATAATGTAGATATACTAAGCGAAGCGGGATACAATGAACCGCCTGAAACCTGGGAGGAAGTATTGGAGGTTGCCGCCGCTACCAACCGTGACAATGTATCTGGTTTTGGACTTGTCGGCGCGAATTTCGGAAATGTTTCTTTCCAGTATATTACTATGCTGAGAAGCTCCGGCGGCGACATCCTGACGGCGGATAACTCTGCCTCTGCTTTGGATTCCGCGGCGGCGTCAAGTTCAATAAATTTGTATAAGGAACTTGCGAAATATGCGCCTGCAAGCTTGCTGGAGAATGACAATGTTGCCAATCGCAACCTGTTTGCCAGCGGAAGGGTAGCTATGTATGTATCCGGCATTTTTGACGCCCCCGAAATCATCAATTCAAATCCTGACTTAAACTTTGCCTGTGCTTTATATCCCACCGCAGGCGGTGCGGAACGCAAAACGATTCTTGGCGGCTGGTCCGTTGCTATTCCAGGCAGTACCGCAAATAAGGATGTTGCATGGACATTCGTTAAATTCCTTACGAGTTCTGATATAGCCAGGACTTATACAAACACTTACACCGGCACCGGTGTACCGGCAGAAAGATTTAACGATTATCCTGCCGAAATCCTGGCACCGAACTCCCGGGCGCTGGATTATGCCGTAGCCCTTCCCGCGGTAGCCCCGATTGTGGGAATTCGCCAGACAATCTTTGATAATATCGCATTGGTTCTTAGCGATTCATTAACTCCGGAGGCCGGTCTTGCGCAAATGCACAATTCGGTAAACGATTTGCTCGCGGAGGGTTAATCGTATCGTTGCTGTTAAAAACGGAATCATTACGAAAATCGGGGCGGCCGGGCATTACAAAAAGGCCGCCCCGGCTTTTTCAGAAGCGACCCCTAGCGTGTATGAATTGATTTAGGGCCTTAAAGGGGGAAAAGCGGTTGTTTGCAAAAATATGGCGTTCCGGCTCTTTATATGTGGCGCCGGCCATGCTGATGATAGCCTTAGTGATGTTATACCCTTTAGTTTACACGTTAATAATTGGATTTTTCAAACATACTTTGTTAATGTCATCCCCTGAATTTTCTGGATTAGAGCAGTATATCAAGCTGTTTACCAACCCTGTTTTTGTTAAATCCATTGGGAATACCATTGTATGGACATTAGGCAGCGTATTTTTTCAGTTCGCCTTAGGCTTTACTGTCGCTTTGGTATTGCATCAGCACTTTATACGCGGGAAAACACTGCTTCGTATATTGCTGATGGTGCCATGGGTACTGCCCAGCATTATTGGTTCCTCCGTGTGGAAATGGATGTATAACGCCGATTATGGCATTATCAATTACGTGCTTGTATCGCTGGGATTTATAGAACAAAACCGAACGTGGCTTTCCAACCCCAACACAGCGATGTGGGCGGTTATTGTAGTAAACGTCTGGAAGATGTTTCCGTTTGTATTGCTAATGGTTGAGGCGTCGTTGCAGGGCGTTTCAAAAGACTTGAAAGAAGCGGCTGTTATAGATGGCGCGGGACGTTTTGAATCTTTTAGAAATGTGACCTGGCCCTCAATTGCGCCTACCTGTTATTCAGTGTTGCTTTTGCTGACGATTTGGACATTAAATGCATTTACTTTTATTTATAACCTCACTCTGGGCGGACCGGCTCATGCTACTGAAGTTATATCGATGTTCATTTATAATAAAGCATTTACCGAATATGATTTTGGCCTGGCTTCCGCTGCAAGCGCAATCCTTTTTATTTCTTGCATGGCAGTTAGCTTTGTTTATATTAAAATTTCAAGCAAGGCGGAGGTGTAAAAGGCATGGAAAATAAAAAAGTAAATATCGTTACAGGCACACTTTCATATGCATTTTTATTGTTTATGATTATTATCAGTATTTTTCCTGCAATTTGGATGCTTTCCACCTCCATTAAACAGACAAAGGATTTATACAATATTCCACCCGAAATTATCCCTGCCGACCCGACTTTTGATAGTTATATAACTATTTTGCGGACCTCGAAAATGTATGACGCCTTTTTCAACAGCGTTATTATTACTTTTTTCGTTTTGGCAATTACCTTGTTTTTGGCGATACTTGCAGGATATGGATTAGCAAGGTATCGGTTTAAAGGTTCCGGCATGATAAAAATTTTTATGTTATTTGGGCAAATGATTCCAGGCGTCGTAATTATTATTCCCCTATATTTCCTTTTTGCCAGATTGAGGCTTCTGGATAGCCACTTTTCAATTATCATCGCAGATTTGGCGTTGACAATTCCAATGGCTGTGATTATGCTTAGCGCGTATTTCGCAGGGATTCCGCGTGAGCTGGAGGAGGCCGCCCGGATAGACGGGGCGACGTCGGTTGGAGCATTGTTTCGGGTTGTGCTGCCAATATCTAAGCCCGGGCTTATCTCGGTTGCCATTTACACGTTTATCCATGCGTGGGAGGAGTTTTTATTCGCCTTAAACTTGAGCATGACAGCGAAAACCCGAACTTTGCCGGTGGCAATCAGTACTTTTGCGGGGGAGTTTGCGGTAGATTGGGGGTCGACAATGGCAGCGGCAGCAGTGGTTGCGCTTCCAGTACTGGCAATATTCCTTTTATGCAATAAATATTTTGTTAAAGGCTTGTCCGAAGGTGCGGTAAAAGGATAATCCCGGAACAAAAGGCCTTACAGGCAAAGGAGGATAAATCGCATGAATATCCATAAAGACGCCTATTCACATACGTTGGATAAAGTATCCACAGGCTCTGCTCCCTCCCAACTACGGATTACCGACATCAAGATATGTAAGGTTGACCTGCCGCCCTGGGGATGCAATATTATCAGAATAGAAACAAACCAGGGGATATGCGGCTACGGAGAAATGAGAGACGGCGCAAGCGGCACATATGTAAAAATATTGAAAAGCCGGCTTGTGGGCGAAAACCCTTGCGATGTTGACCGGTTGTTCCGCAAAATTAAACAGTTCGGCGGCCATTCCCGGCAATCTGCCGGAATCTGTGCGGTGGAGCTTGCCTTGTGGGATTTGGCAGGCAAAGCCTACGGAGTGCCGGTTTATCAATTAATCGGGGGGCGCTTTAGAGACCGTGTGCGCCTTTACGGCGACATTCACATTGAAGCCGGCAGATTTACAGGCAAACTGATGGATCCAAAGGATGTGGGCATGGCGCTGAAAAACTATATGGACGACGGCTTTACCGTGCTAAAAATCCTTAGCGTAGAACTGCTTATGTACCAGGAAGGAAATTATTGCGGGCCTCTTGATTTGATGGATGCCATGCGGGAGGCGGAGCTGGAAGGCCGTCGCGCCGCACAAAAAGGAGACCTTGCCGCCGTCGCCAGGGTAAATGCCCGCTTGCATGACTTAAACCGTATTCCACACCCTTTCAAAAATATGCGGGTCACCGAGCAAGGGCTAACGCATTTGGAAAATTATATAGAACAAATCCGCTCGGTAACCGGATACAAAATACCTCTGGCAATTGACCATTTTGGGCATTTCCCAATGCCTGACATGATTAAAATAGCCAGGCGGCTGGAGCGCTTTAATTTAGCCTGGCTGGAAGATTTGATCCCATGGTATCTTACCGACCAGTTGGCCTTGTTGAAAAAATCCACGACTGCTCCTATTGCCACCGGCGAAGATATTTATCTTGCCGAAAACTTTGAGCCGCTTTTGGCTGCGGGGGCGTTGGATTTGGTCCACCCCGATATGTTGACCGCGGGAGGAATTCTGGAAACCAAGAAATTGGGGGATTTAGCGGAAAAATACGGCGTATCTATGGCGGTGCATATGTGCGAAAGCCCTGTTGCCTGTATCGCGTGTTCACATATGGCTGTTGCCACAGAGAACTTTTTCTGCCTGGAGTACGACGCATTCGACTCCCCCTGGTGGGCCGACTTAATTATTGGACCCGGTAAGCCCATATTAAAACAAGGGTTTTTAGAGATTTGCAATGCTCCCGGTTTGGGCATTGAATCATTGAACGACGATTTGATTCGTGAGCATGGCCCTATAAAAGATAAAAACGTTTGGGTATCTACTGACGAATGGAATGATGAGCGATCATTGGACCGGATATGGAGTTAAAAAATATTTGGAGGGATAAGCGTTATGAAAAGCCCGTTGGATGATACCGCTTTGGCGCAGATAGGGTTTGTTGTAAAGGATTTAGAAAAAACCAAGCAAGAAGTTGCCCGTTTTCTCGGAGTGCCGGTTCCACCCACCGTATCTAGCGGGGAATACCCCGTTACAAAAACAGAATACCACGGGCAGCCTGCGCCCGAAACGCAATGCGAGATGGCTTTTTTTTACTTTGGTAATTTGCAGGTGGAATTTATTCAGCCTAATGAAGCGCCTTCTGTATGGCGGGAATTCTTAGAAACAAAAGGCGAAGGTGTTCACCACTTTGCCTTTAAGGCAAATGGAATGGCCCGCTGCGCTGAAAACCTTGAAAAATGGGGTATGGGCCTTACGCAAAAAGGTGAGTATAGAAACGGAAATGGGCGTTATGCCTATTTTGACGCCAACGATTCCTTGAAAATATTTATTGAACTGTTGGAAAGCGACAAATGAAAGGTGACAGCGATGATAAGTAAGAAACAATATGCTTTTCCAGAAGGCTTCTTTTGGGGTGCGGCGTCGGCTTCTTATCAAGTGGAAGGCGCAGTACAGAAAGACGGACGCGGCGAATCAATTTGGGATCGCTTTTGCAGCATTCCCGGAAATGTCGATAACGGTGACAGCGGCGCAACCGCTTGCGACCATTATCACAGATATAAAGAAGACGTAGCTTTGATGAAAGAGATGGGATTGAATTCCTACCGATTTTCCATCGCCTGGCCGAGAGTCATGCCGACAGGCAGAGGGCCCGTGAATGAGAAAGGGCTTGATTTCTATTCCAATTTAGTGGATGAGCTTTTGGCGGCGGGTATTGAGCCCTGCGTTACTCTTTACCACTGGGACTTGCCGCAGGCGATGCAGGACATTGGCGGGTGGGCAAATACAGATATGCCGTTATATTTCTTAGAATATGCAAAAGCGGTGTTTGATCGTTTAAATGGTCGTGTAAATTACTGGATGACGCTAAATGAGCCTTATTGCGCTGCTTTTTTAGGTAATTATGAGGGACGGCAAGCCCCCGGCATCCGGGATTTTTCTACGGCGCTGCGCGTGGCCCATAACCTCTATGTCGCACACGGATACACCGTCAGGTATTTTCGCGAGAATAAAATATCCGGTGAAATCGGTATTGCCCTTAATCTTATGGGGCGGCTTCCTTATTCACAACAAGCAGAGGATATCGAAGCGGCTAAACGTGCGGATGGGTATTTGAACCGTTGGTTTGCAGACCCGATTTTCCGCGGAAGTTATCCGGAGGATATGCTTAAACTGTATCGAAACAAGGGCGTAAGACTGCCTGATTTCAAGCAGGCTGACATGGAGCTGATTGCCGCGCCTTTAGATTTTGTAGGGCTTAACTACTACAACGACTTTTATGTCCGTGCGGACAAGAGCCGGTGGCCGCTTGGGTTCTCAATTCAAAATCCGCCACTTATCCCAACAAATCAGCGTGATTGGCCGATTACGGAAGACGGGTTTCGAGAGATGCTGCTGCGAATGAAAAATGACTACGGCGCCAAGCGTATCCTTATTACGGAAAACGGCACGTCGGAAAATGATGCTATAGGGCTGGACGGTACAGTAGACGATGCAAAGCGTGTGGATTACTTAAAGCGCCATATTCTTAAAATGCATCAGGCAATTGAAGAAGGCGTGGATGTAATAGGTTATTTGCAATGGTCTTTCTGTGATAACTTTGAGTGGGCCTTTGGATATGGCAGCCGCTTTGGCCTCGTTTATATTGATTTCATCACCCAACGCAGAATTATCAAACGAAGTGGGCGCTGGTACGGCGAGCTTGCAAAAGGCAATGCCCTTACGATATAGCGAAAGGTATCTATGACTATGAAAAAAATAAAAACAGCCGTTGTTGGATGCGGCGCCATCAGTGATATTTATTTGCAAAACATGACCCGGATGTTTTCTATATTGGAGGTAGCGTCCTGCCATGACATAAGGCCAGAGGCCTCGCAAAAGGCTTCGGAAAAATATGGTATTGCGGTTATGACGATGGAAGAGATTATCGCGGATACCTCCATTGAGCTGGTGGTAAACCTGACGGCGCCTAATGCCCATTACCCTGTTATCAGCCGATTGCTGAAAGCTAAAAAGCATGTTTACACTGAAAAGCCTTTAGCGACCTCTATGGAAAACGCATGTGATTTGGTTCGTCTTGCTGAGGAAAACGACTTATATCTCGGCTCAGCGCCGGATACTTTTTTAGGCGCCGCTTTTCAGACGGCGCGCTGGGCTTTGGATTCAGGCCTTTTAGGGGAAGTGACGTCCTGCGTCGCAACCTTGAACAGGGACGGGGGATTGATGGCAGAGCGTTTCCCCTATACGGCAAAAGAAGGCGGCGGAATTGCCACCGATGTAGGAATTTATTATGTGACGGTATTAATCAGCTTGCTAGGGCCCGTGTCGGAAGCGTGTGGTTTTTCTGATACTTTACAAAAAGAACGCCGTCATAAATGGTTCCCGTCTAAAAAAGAATTTGGCAGCACATATTTAATTGAAAGTGAAAACATAATGGCAGGCAGCCTCCGCTTTAAAAGCGGTGTGATGGGAAGTCTGCATTTCAATGCCAACACCATCCAAAATGAAGTGCCTTATATTGCTTTATATGGTACCCAGGGCATACTGTATCTGCCCGATCCTAACCATTTTGGCGGGCAAATTCGTTTTCAGGCAAAAGGCACGAAAGAGACCATAGCTTTAAATGCTACTCATGGTTATGCTGAAAACAGCCGGGGACTCGGTTGCGCTGAAATGGCATGGTCCATTTTAAAAAAGCGTACACCCCGCGCGGATAAGGCAATGGCGCTTCACGGGTTGGAAATTATTTTGGGTATTATGAAAAGCAGCGCCACCAATAAGTTTTATACTATGACATCATCTTTTGAACGGCCTGAACCGTTGCCCAGAGGCTATTTAGGATATAACTATTCTTGCTCCGAAGAGGAAAGCGCGTTGGCATGACTTATCATTTCGCTTATAATTGAATCCCACTTGCGGGTTTCATTCCCAGCCGCGTGGCGGCGTTCGTGTAACTAAGCGGGCCATACCCCGTAGCTTGCTGCGGGGCGCTTGATTTTTAGCAAAGGGAGGTTTTCTTGTATCTAAAGACTTTTTATCCTCACCGGCAAAGCCCTATAGTACTAGCGGCGCCTCAAGGCGCTTTTTACGGTCTGCAACTTGCGAGGGGATTATTACTTGCCACCCGTAAACGGGTCGCTATACTCTTTTAACGTCATTTGCCCGCTTACCCGGTCTTCCTTGAGCTGATTCTGTATGTATTCCGCTATGCGTTTTGTGCTTTTCCCTGTCGTATCAACGTAATATCCCCTGCACCAGAAACTTCTGTTTCCATACTTATACTTCAAATTCCCGTGCCGTTCGTGTAGAAGCAGGCGTTGTTAGGGGGTGTCGACAATAGGTTGAATCGTGGATTTTTGAGATGATTTTAACTCATTTTTGGCGCGGAGGACGCAGGCGGGCTTTTGCCCGGCAAAGACGACAAGAAAAAAAAGCGTAAAAACAGCCAAAAAAACACCGGATTGTTTTAATGTCGACACCC
>Ga0099364_10013924_pt1 | contig 10743 bp, 7 predicted proteins | sample TergutTh196P3_FD_73070 | JGI IMG/M metagenome (GOLD analysis project Ga0099364, IMG submission 73070) | Microcerotermes parvus P3 segment gut microbial communities from Pointe-Noire, Republic of the Congo - Th196 P3 | ecosystem: Host-associated > Arthropoda: Insects > Digestive system > Gut ...
TCCGCCCATTATCGTCATCCATGCGATAAAAGGCGCGCTCCGCATCCATGCTCCGCTTTCCGGAATCACATACCACGGCTCCTAACTAAATAAAATGTCATTCTGAACGCAGTGAAGAATCTATTACTGACAAAAGCTCAGAATGACAACTCCTAACTCCTAACTCCTAATTCCTAATTGATGAACCCCTAATCCCTAACTAGCGGACATCATATCACATACGAACCGCTTAATCTACATTTTGCGTGAATTTTCCGCATGGCTTGATATGCTGTGGGTATTTTGATAGACTGTTTCTATGAAAATGACTGTGAAAAAACTTGCGTTTGCCGCTGTGCTTGTTGCTGTTGCGCTTATTGTGTATATTCTTGAAAACCTGATCCCCCTGCCTATCGCTATCCCGGGCGCGAAACTTGGGCTTGCGAATGTGGTCACGCTTTTTGCGTTGTTTTATGGCAAGACAGAGTCCATCGCCGCACCGCACAAGGTGTCAGAGGTTGAGCCCGCAAGGGTAAACGCGGAGCCAATATCGTTTAGCGTAGGTGAAGTTTTTTTGATGCTAATAGCCCGAATACTTCTCGGAGCTATGTTTACGGGTAGAGTGACCGCATTGATATACAGTTTTGCGGGTGGATTATTGGGTTTTGCGGCACAGGCTGTTATGAGCAGGTTTGTGACAAGCAAGCAGATTTGGGTCTGCGGGGCGGTCGGCGCGGTATTTCATAATATCGGACAAATCGGAGCGGCAATTATCGTGACCGGCACCCCCGCCATCGCCGCGTATTTACCCGTGCTAGTTATAGTTGGTGTAGTAACAGGTGTTGTGACGGGGTTAATCGCGCAATATACGCTGCGGGGATTTAGGATTTAGGGGTTAGGGGTTGTCCCTGCGGGGGAATCTCTGCTCGGCTTCGCCTCGCAGAACCACCCCGTCCGCTTCGCGGCCACCCCTCCCCAGAGGGGAATTATCCTTCGGCGATGTCATTCTGAGCGAAGCGAAGAATCTTAATTATTGGCTCAGGATATTTCTGACGAAACATTTAGTTCCTTGATTTTTACGACCGCCTCGACGCTGCTGGTGACATCTAGTTTTTTGTATATGCTTTTTAAGTGGGACTTTACCCCGTCCAAACTGATTCCCATCCTTTCGGCAGTCTCATTGCGGCTATACCCTTCGCATAATAAGCGCATGACGGTTTTCTGCTGTTCCGTGAACTTTAGATTATCCGGTATTCTTCCGCCGCTCATCCCCTTATGATGTTTTGATGCAACGACCGCCGAAAGATACAGGGATTTCAGAAACGCGCTCGGGACGTTACCTGTGTAGTCTTGCCGCACCGCTTGTTTTTGCAACCGATTCAGCATATTTTCGAGGTCGGCGCCCTCGTTGGCAAACGCTTGTGTGTATTGATATTCATACGCTGTCTCGATGGCTTGGCGGAGGAACCCGAGCGCGGCTGCCTGATTCCCCCTGCCTTTTTTCCAATAAGCGATGGCGAGCAATATGCGGGTTTCTATGAAGTCAAGGGGTCTGTAACTGCACCGGTCGATCAAGGAGATCACCTTTTTAAGAAGCAGGATAGCCCTATTATTATCCTCAATGACAATGAATGACCTAACCGTGGTAAAGTATCTGTACAACATATAAAACGGTACGGGAGCGTATGGGATTTGACCATTTTCATCCAACCATCCCCGTGCCGCCGCAATATCCCCGTCCGATAATTCCAAACGGCAGCAAAACGCGCGGAAATTGGCGTTTAGAAAGTATGCCCCGCGCCGCTTGATAAATGCCTCGGTTTCGGTGAGAACTTTTCGCATTTCATTGCGCCGCCCCTGCCCTTCAAGCACGGCAGCCAAAAGCATAAAAACGCTGAAGGAAAGTTCAATGGAAGATTCGTCATTTATTGTTGCGACAGTTGTCAGGACGGTTTCATGCGCCTCGCTGAGATAGCCTCGTTCATAGTTTATTCCGGCGCGTATCATACTTTCAATGATTTCGTACTTATCCTTGAAAACGCCGCTCCATGCCTTCCTTAAGTAATACAGCCTATTTGCGGAATCAATGGCGTATTCGGAAAAATCACAGCAGCAACGGTGAATAAACGGCATATTAAATGTAAAAGACGGCGTCGTTGGATTCCAGTTCGTATCCCATGGCACAGGCGACTCGGCAATATCCATCGGAACGTCGTAGTTGCTGAGCCTATGATCCATCATTCGCAGGCTTCCCATCATCAGAATAACGCGAGGTTCTTGCAGCGCGGCATCGGGGGGCAGTGCATAACATCTATCCAACAACAGCTCCGCTTTCTCCAAATCCCCTTCGACACAAACCGCCCATGTCAAAACCTGCAGGAGGAAAGGATATTTCTCAAGAATGGCATCGGTTACCGCCAAATGAATGACTGCTAATGTATCTTCAATGGATGTGTGTCGCGAATCAAGGTCATACGCAAAACCCAAACTCTCGGCAACGCCCGCATCGTCCCCGCATGACTTATAGTAATGAATCGACCTATAGAAATCCTTTTGCCCGAAAAACCAATCCCCGGCTTTCTTCATCTGTGCGTTCAGGACAGACGCGCCGTCCCGCTCCAACAGGTTCAAAAGAAAGTCGCGGAAAAGGTCGTGGAAACGGTAAGTCCCGTTATCGGTCAATCTTAAAAAGCCATTTTCACGCTTGATGCCGGCAAGTATATCCGCACCTTTTTTCGCGCCTGTAAGCGCATTAAACAGTTCGGGCATCAATTCGGAAACGACGGACGCGCGTTTTAAATATTCCCTCGTTTGCTCATCCCACCTCTCCCAGACATGATCTTTCAAAAACGTTTCAAGATACCGGGAGGTCAGTTTCGTATCATAAGTTTCCCTGCCGGAAATCAGCATTGCACAAAGCCCGATTGCCCAACCGCCGGTCGCTTTGAAAATCTCACCCGCTTGAATTTTTGTGAGCGGTATGCCATTTCCTTCAAAAAGCCGAATAATTTCCTCGTCCGTAAATAGCAAACTCTCCGCGCCTATGATCGCCATTTCGTTTTTTACGATCAGACCGGCAAAGATATCGTGCGGCTCGGTTCGGCTCAGGCAGACAATAGTGAAGGACTCAGGCAGGCGTTTGAAAAAAAGAGGAAACAGTTTTAGCGTTTCGTAGTTTTTTACCGTGTGCAGATCGTCGATGACGAGGATGTACTGACACCCATCATCACGGAAAGCGGAAATAATCTCAGCCGTAAACTCCTCCGATGCGGTGCCAAAAGACGGATGCCCCGCCAATTCGCACAACTGTGCGTTTTTCGGCTGTAACCCAAGCAGCGCTGAGGCAAACCGCCCGCAAAACCCCGCAGCCCTGTTGTCGTAGTCGTCAAGGCCTATCCAAGCGTGTTTTACGTCCGACTCCTTTTTTTTATGTTCAAGCCATAATTGCGCCGTAACCGTCTTGCCATAACCCGCCGGGGCGTGTATGTATATCAGCCGCATTGAGGCAAAACCATCCATCAGCCTCATAAGGCCTTCTCTGGGCGTTTGTGTAGTTGATTCGATACATTCCACAATCAGAACCTCCAATCGTTTGAGGAAAAATACGGTTGCATTTCTTCAAAAGAACCAAAAGAATCGGGTCATATGCATTGTATAAAACAAAACAAACTGTGTCAACAAAAAGACGCAGAAACACTACCCGCAGGGGGCTTTTTGCAAAACGGTTTTTAATGTAGCATAAATTATGTATGCTATACTCGTAATTTGGAGGAGCTTTTACATGAAAAAACGAAACAAAGACCTTCCGTATTTCTATAATATCAGGTCGCTGCTGATTCCCAAAAAGGTCAATTACGAGAATATGCACAAAAGCATCAACCAATATATTGACTCTGTTCAGACAGTTAGGGAAAACATCCGGCACGCGTTGGAGGCAAACAAAAAAAGCCTTCTCATTCGACAAATCGAAGACGCTATGTTTCTTTTCAGCAAAGTATATGCCCGCTATCTGGAAAATGAAGCCGGTGCCATCCTGCGCCGTTTCAGGCTCGGCCATCCGGACGAAGCGGTTGCAAGGATAACGCCGTTTCTGACCGATATGATATCGTTGTCAATTGAAATGCAAAGGGCGCAAAAATCGTTGGAAACAACGCAACAAAGTGATGTTCGGCCTGTCAGTGAGATCGAGGAACACGCTGATATGGTGAATAACCTAACTGTGGTCGCAGATATGATTGGAGACGGGGATTTCGAAAAGGCTGAAGGCATGATAGTTGAATTGGATGAACACAGCCCCGAATCCATGCTCGAACAGCTTTTGGATCTTGTTTCTTCAAAGCAGTATGAGGAAGCAGGGAAATTAGCGAGCGTTTTGAAAGAGCAGCACATGGATGCAATAAAGGAATTCGCCGAAGTTTCAGATGGGTTGCGAAAAGTTGTCCTCGCGGTGGACGACCGCCCGGAACTTCTCTCAAGCGTCAGCGCAGCGTTGAAAAGGCACTACAAGGTGTTCGGGCTCACAAGCGGTGAAGCCGCTTTGAGGTTCCTGCAAACAAAAGTGCCCGATATTTTTGTCTTGGATATCGAGATGCCGGGCATGGACGGCTTTGCGTTGGCACAAGCTATCCGGGGCATGGAGGCGTTTGCTGACACGCCAATAATATTTCTGACCGGCAACTCTTCCAGGGAGTCAGTCCAACAAGCAATAAGCGTCGGCGGCAACGATTTTATAGTAAAACCCGCGAATCATAATATGCTGCTTGCCAAGATAGGCAAGTATCTAAATCCTAAATCCTAAATCCTAACATATTTCCCTAGTCACGTTCCTTATCCATTTACCCGATTTGAAGCGGATGCAGCCAAATAGCAGCTTTATCGGCTCCTCGCATACGACAATAAGAAACACCCAATAGATATTCAAATGGAACACAAACGCCGCAAGAGCCGCGAAGGGTAATGACGCGAAGAAAATGCCCGCGACATCAATAATCACGGAATAATTCACATCTCCGCCGCCACGTAAAACACCAACGATCAACGCGCCGTTGACTGTACGAATAGGGAAGAACACACTCCTTACCAGCAGCATATAAACACATATTCTCCGCGCACCGTCTGTCAGCTCCAGAACCGAAAAGATGAGCGGCTGAAGGAGCCCAAACAAGAGCAGGATTATGACAAGACCACCGGCGATACCCGCAATAAATGAAAGAATAACAAATGTCTTACCAAGCGAGTATACCTCTTGACGGCTGTCACCCGCGCCTATCGACTTCCCGACAAACACAGCCGCGCCATGGGCGAGCGATAACGCCGCCAGAATCACGATGCGGTCTATATTTCCCGCAAGTGAAAACGCCGCCATAATATTACCCGAGTCCGCCATATACCCATATACAACAACATACAGCGACACGCCGATCGCCCACAACACTTCATTTGCCACCACAGGGGCAGAGTATTTGAAAAAGTCACCTGCGATTATTTTTCCCGGCCTAAACAGGTATTTCACATAGAGCGGCAAAACTCTGTTTTTCCTATCGCCAAACTTGATATAAAGCAGTGTTATCACTACCTCAACAACACGCGCCAACACAGTGCCAAGCGCCGCGCCCTCAATGCCCATTGCGGGAAGTCCAAGTTTTCCGAAAATAAAGATGTAGTTTAGCAGCGCATTCACAATAACGCTTATAAACACAACCGCAGTACCGAAACGGGGGCTTTCGCAAGACCTCCGCGCACCTATGTAAACGCTGACAAAACAGCTCAATACCTGCGAAAACGCAACTATCCTGCCATATCTGGCGGCAATTTCAATCAGTTCTTTATTGTTGGTTATAAGCCCCATCACCTGATGCGGGAAGAAAAACACCACCGCCCCAAACGCCAAACTCACCGAGAGCGCAACGAACCAACTAATGCCAACGACACGACTGATAGTCTGCTTATCACCCTTACCCCAGTATTGGCTGATAAGCACAGAACCGCCGCTTTGAACGCCAAAAACAAACAGAAGCGCGATAAAAAACGGCGTGTTGGCAACTGATAAAGCGGCCATTTCATTTTGGCCGATGACCCCGACCATAAATGTGTCTAAAAAACCCGCAGCGGATATTAACAGATTCTGAAGAATTATCGGTCCGACAAATTTTAACAGGGCTGAGTAAAACTCATTGCCCCGCTTTAGTGATTGCAGCATTTTCATTTTGTGAATCTCAAATCAATTTTGTGACTATATATTTACTGCCTTACAGGGGGATTCGGTATGCGGAGTGCGGCAGAGTTCGAATCCAAAGCCCCAACATAATACCACGAAAACAGGACTACTTCAAGGACGGATATTTTTTATTTCTTAACAATACCTGACACTTTTGTTTTGAGGACATTTTTATGAATACATATGATTTTTTGCCTGTGTCGCGCGAAGAAATGCAGGAGCGCGGTTGGTATTATTATGATTTTTTGATTGTGACGGGCGACGCATACGTTGACCATCCGAGTTTTGGTGCTGCTGTTATCAGCAGAATATTGGAGGCGGAAGGTTACAGAGTTGCCGTGCTCGCCCAGCCATATTTCCGCGATGCGTCAGCGTTTGAGGTTATGGGTCAGCCTAGATACGCCGCCCTCATCACAGCGGGGAATCTTGATTCCATGGTCGCCCGATTTACGGCTGCTAAAAAACCCAGATCCGAAGACTTCTATTCTCCGGGCAAAAAATCAGGTCTTCGCCCCGAACGAGCATCAATAGTGTATTCCAACCGTATCCGCGAGGTCTTTCCCGGGCTTCCAATCGTGCTCGGAGGGCTAGAGGCATCACTCCGCCGTTTCGCGCATTATGATTATTGGGACGACAAAATTCGACGACCGATATTGTTTGACAGCGGAGCGAATTTTGTTGTTTACGGCATGGGCGAAACGGCAATTATCAGTCTTGCGAAACGGCTTGCGGTAAAGGGGGGCACAACCGCAAATGCAAATGCGATTTCGAACATTCGCGGCATCGGATACATAACCGCCGATGTGTCGGTCTGCCCGTTTCCCCATGTGGTCTGTGAGTCTTTTGAGGAAGTATCGGCAGACAAGAAAGCATATGCAAATGCGGCAATGACACAATATAACGAACATGACCCTATCTGCGGAAAAGCCGTAATACAAAAGTGCGGCAGCAAGACCATGATAGTCAACCCACCGTCAGAAACGCTTTCTACGTCTGAACTTGACAGAATTGCCGCGCTCCCCTATACCCGAAAGGCGCATCCTATGTACGAAAAGGCAGGCGGTGTGCCTGCGATAGACGAAGTGCGGTTTTCGGTGATACATAACAGGGGCTGTTTCGGTGCGTGTAATTTCTGCTCACTGGCGTTCCATCAGGGCAGAATAGTGGCTTCGCGCAGCCATGATTCGGTCATTCGTGAGATCGAGAGTTTTGTCGGAGACCCGGAATTCAAAGGTTATGTGCATGATATTGGCGGTCCGACCGCAAACTTTAGGCACCCTTCGTGCAAGAAACAACTCAAAGAGGGGATGTGCAGGAGAAACTGTCTCGTTCCGGAACCTTGCGGAGCGCTTGACGCAAGCCACACGGACTATCTTCTGCTGCTTCGCAAGGCGGCGACAGTACCCGGAGTTAAAAAAATTTTTGTACGTTCCGGAATAAGATACGATTACATGATGCTGGATAAAAACGGCGAATTTTTTGCGGAGCTTGTGAAAAACCATATTTCCGGACAACTAAAAGTAGCCCCCGAGCATTGCGGAGATACAGTGCTGTATTATATGGGGAAACCGCGTTTCAGCGTATTTGAGAGATTTTCGGAGAAATTCAAAAGGCTGAACACAAGATACGGCAAAGAGCAATACTTGGTGCCGTACTTGATTTCCTCACATCCCGGCAGCACAATCCATGATGCAATCGCGCTCGCGGAGCTTATGAATAGGAGCGGCATAATGCCGCAGCAGGTACAGGACTTCTATCCTACGCCCGGCACATTATCCACTTGTATGTATTATACGGGTCTTGACCCAAGAACGATGAAACCGCTGTATGTACCGCGCTCGCGGGATGAAAAAGCCGAACAACGCGCCCTCTTGCAGTGGAAAAGGCGGGAAAATCGGAAGCTCGTCAGGGACGCGCTGATAAAAGCGGGCAGGGTAGACCTCATAGGATACGGCAAGCGGCATTTAGCACCGCCTGAACGCGGCAGATAGTCGCGGCGATGTAGGCGCGGTGAAAATTCGTAAAAAGTTCCGTAAGAATTTCTGCGTAAATTCCGACAAAAATTATTTGACAAATGCGTTTCGCTTGTGTATAATTCAAAAATCTTAGTGACGCACAAGCAGAAATCAGGAGACAATATGAACGACCGTACGCTTAAAGCCGTTAGCTTTTATAGCTTTATGAGCGAAGTATTCTTTACTTCGTTTATTGGCTTTTTCCTTTTTACAAAGCCGGTTGTTCATAGGAATGCGCTAAGATAGTAATTATTTTAGACAAAAGCGCGCCTGTGGCAATCGGACGATAGCCACGGGCGCGTTTGTTTTATTATGAAAGGATAGGTCAAGACAATGAAAACTCAAAACAGGTATGGTATTTTAGCAGCGGGTATGGTAATTCAGTTTTGCGCGGGTATTATCTATATGTGGAGCGTATTCAAAAGCCCTGTTGCCGCCCATTTGGGCTGGGATTCGGCTTCGGCATCGCTTACATCTTCCATAATGCTCTCTATGTTTGTGCTCGGCATCATTCTGGGCGGTTACGCGCAAGACAAACTCGGTCCGAAGAAAGTAACTCTTTTCGGCAGTGTTCTAATCGGCGTCGGCATGGCGTGTACAGCCCTAATAACAAAAAACGCCCCTTGGCTCGTATATATTACATACGGCATCATCGGCGGCTTGGGCGTAGGTACTGTGTATATGTCTACGATAGCGGCGGTGCAAAAATGGTTTCCTGACAGGCGCGGGTTTGCATCCGGCATGATCGTGTCCGCTTTCGGGCTTTCATTGGTTGTGTTTGCCCCGCTTGCGAAAATCATGCTTGCCGACTTAGGTGTTCCAAACACATTCCTAATCTTCGGGCTCAGTTTCCTGGCAGTGTGCGGGGTCAGTTCGCTGTTCATAAAAAACCCGCCCGAGGGATATGCCCCCATAGGATATGTCCCAATGCAGGCTGCCGCGCGTCGGCAGTTCTCACCAAAAGAAATCATCAAGACCAAGCAGTTCTATCTGCTGCTCGGCGGCCTGTTATTTACATTGCCCGCTTATTTCATACTCAACCCCGTGTTTATCTCCCTCGGGACAGACAGGGGCTTATCTGAAAACTTGGCTGTGCTCGGCGTCTCATTGACGGGCATCAGCAGCGCGGCGGGCAGGCTGATCGTCTCTTGGGCTTCTGACAAAACAGGGCGGAAGGCGGCTATGATATCCATAGCGGTCATCACCCTCTGCGCCTCTTTGATAATGACAATCGGACAAGGTGTGCTGTTCCTTATCTGCATCATACTTATTTCGTTCAGCTTCGGCGGGGCGGCAAGCGTATATTCCGCCATGACGGCGGAGAGTTTCGGGACAAAATACGGCGGGATGAATTTCGGCCTCGTCATGCTCGGATTCGGCATTTCCGCGCTCGTTTTCCCGATTATTTCAAACAAGCTGACCATAGGCGGCAGCTATACAAGCTCTTTTGTGCTGGCTGCGGCAACTTGTGTGGTTGCGGTGGTCTTGGTGCTGCTGATGAAAAATCCCGCGAAGAAATGAGAAGATTCTTCGCGGAGTTTATCCTGAGCCGATGTAAGATTCTTCACGGAGTTTATCCTGAGCCAATAATTAAGATTCTTCGCTTCGCTCAGAATGACATGGGGGCGAAGGATCTTGAATGACATCGGCGAAAGACCTTGAATAACCGTTTTGCGGCGTTGGTTATGGAAATATTTTTGCCGCTCTGATGCGGATGATTCCCGCGACCGCCTCATCAACCAGCTCGTCAATATCCAATGCGCTTTCCGCTGCCAATACGTCTGAAAGGCGCGGCTTCACTTTTGGTTTGCGCGGCGTGAACACTGTGCAGCAATCCTCATACGGTAGTATTGATGTCTCAAAAGTACCGATTTTGCGTGCGAAGTCCACTATTTCCCTCTTATCAAAACCAATCAAAGGTCGGAGAATGGGCATAGACACACATTCTTCAGTGACTGCGAGTGCCTCAAGGGTCTGGCTGGCGACTTGACCAAGATTGTCGCCGGTGACAAGTGCCGCCGCGCCATTTGACAGTGCGACTTTCTCTGCTATACGCATCATGAAACGGCGCATAATGACAGTCAGAAACGCTTCCGGGCAGTTTTCCCGAATCGTTTCCGAAATACGCGTAAACGGAACGATTTCCACCATAAGCCGCCCACAGTACCTCGTCAATATCCCTGCCAGTGTCATCACTTTTTCCTTCGCCATCTCTGAAGTGTATGGATGTGTGAAAAAGTGTATCGGTATGATATTTACACCCCGTTTAGCCATCATGTATATAGCGGCCGGGCTGTCTATCCCGCCTGAGAGCAGAGCAACCATTCTCCCGCCGACCCCGACGGGCAGCCCGCCCGCGCCGAGAACCGCCGCGCCATATACATATGCCGCAAGATCGCGAACCTCAACATTGATCACAAACTCCGGCGTATGCATATCAGGAGTCAAATGCGGAAATCTGTCATGCAGCAGCCCGCCGACATATTGAGATAGCTGTATTGAGCTCATCGGAAAACGTTTATCCGCCCGTTT
>Ga0099364_10013925_pt1 | contig 10743 bp, 8 predicted proteins | sample TergutTh196P3_FD_73070 | JGI IMG/M metagenome (GOLD analysis project Ga0099364, IMG submission 73070) | Microcerotermes parvus P3 segment gut microbial communities from Pointe-Noire, Republic of the Congo - Th196 P3 | ecosystem: Host-associated > Arthropoda: Insects > Digestive system > Gut ...
CGAAACAGGCACGCGCAACGAGTGCACCCACCTTGACTGTAAAGAACAACAGTGCAATACTACTAATACAGCTAATACTATAGTGGCCAATACAGCCAATACTAGCCAATACAGCTGATACTTCCAATACAGCCAATACTAGCTAATACAGCTGATACTGCCAGTACAGCTGATACTGCCAATACTAGCATGTCTATTCAAATACCCCCTCTTCGTCATTGCGAGGAGTGTAGCGACGAAGCAATCTAGTCTGTGAAATCTCTGTTTTGCAGTATTTTCCCGTTAATTCGGTGCCTGGATTGCTTCGCTTTGCTCGCAATGACGAGGGGTATTTGAATAGGTACCAAACGGTTGGTCTTTTGGCTCTCATGTATGACACAGAAAAGCATATTCATCATCTTTTCTCGCTGTAAAAGCCTATCCAAGCCTTATTTGAGTTGTTGTACTTTGTCGCTTTTTTTAAAATACTGATTGTTTTTTTCGTCAATGTAGAACTTTACGCCGTCTTTTACGACTTCCGCAAAACCGTCCTTAAATGGCGAAATGCTATCGTATATCATCGGTGCCACCATAACCCCTTGCCTGTTAATAAGGCCGTATTTCCCGCCTTTTCGTACCTGGGCGAGGTCTTCGCTAAATTCTCCAAGATAATCCCACTGGTAATCTATATTTATCGTAACTGTATTTGTTTCCTTAATCCATTCAACTTTTGCGTCTAAACCTTCTGAAATCGCACGCACCGGCACCATAGTACGCCCCCTGACAATCATGGGCGGGACGTCGATTTCAATGTCCTTGTCCTCCCGGTTGTCAAAAACTGAGGTCTTGACAATCACATAACTGTTGATTCTGAATATAATAGTATCCACAGGGCTTCTAATTGTTGCGGTTTGTGATTGTACATTCCACTCAATTGTGCAACCCAGTGCATCAGCAATTGCACGTAATGGAACTAGCGTCCGCCCTTCAATTACTAGAGGGTCAACATCGGTTTTCAAAAGCCTGTTGTTGACGACTATGCTGATGGGTATTTCCGCAGAAAATGCGGCACCAGCGTTAAACAGCATAACTAACACAATGATTAAAGGGAACAGTCTTTTCCTAAAAGCCTTCATAAGCAATCAATCCTCCTATGCATTTATTCAAATTCTTATGGCTTCTTAAGTCATCTACGGCAAAAAACAAAACAAGACGCAAGTTACTCTTCTACAGGCCTCCTCGCTCTGTAAAATCTTAGATTAACACAACTGATGCAGGGACAGTGAACATCTATGCTTCAAGTCCTAGGGTTCTTGGGTTCTAGGTTCTGGCCTTAATTCCGGGTCCCTGGGCGGCAACGTCGGATTACCACGGGACGGGCGCGGCTCACGGGTCGTGGGTGGAGCAGTTGCTGTCTGTTCGTTAGTCTGTTGCACTGTCGGTGCCGTAGTCTGCCGTGTTGCAGGCTCTGTAGTCTGTTGCGCTGTCGGTGTTTGCCGCGGTGTCGGCCGCGGTGTTGACCGCGGTGTTGACCGTGTTGTCGTCCGTGTTGTCGTCTGAGCTGTCGTCATTGGCTGCGGTGTTGTCATTTGCGTCGTCATTGGCTGAGGTGTTGTCATTTGCGTCGTCATTGGCTGCGGTGTTGTCATCGGCTGCATTACTGTCGTTGGTGTTGTCATAGGCTGTGTTACTGTCGTTGGTGTCGTCATTGGCTGTGGTGTTGGCGTCGGAGTAGTTATCTGCCATATTACCGTCTGCGTTTGCGCTTGTGTCTGCGTTATCGTTGGCTCACTTGTCAATTCCTGTGCTGGCGCCGGCTGTATTATCGAAGGTACAGACACTGTTTGTGGGAGACCAGACGTTGTTTGTGAGGTTTCAGAAGTTGTTTGTGGAGGCTCAGAAGTTGTTGTGGCCCCCGGAGCTTCGGTTGATACCGGTTCACCTGACTGCATAACGCTGGTGTTCCCATCTTGAGTCAAAGCTCTCTCTGTCTGGCTAAGTTCCGGGAATAAAAGGGGTAGTACAAAAGTATAATACACCCACGTAATAGCGGCTACAATAACTACAGCTGCTATTGGAAACAAAATAAATTCAATTTTTATGCGTTTCTTCTTTGGCTTTTGGCTGGCATCCTTGTCATATGCTGTCGTCCTAACACGGCCCATGCCGACATCTCTTGCGGGTGCCGCCTGTTCCCCATAAGTATTGACGTGGGTTTTATCGCTTGTAGCCGCCGCCAAATCTGTGTACCCGGCGGTACCCAGCCTGTCTGTGTGTCCGATGGAGCTCGGCCTGTCTGTAAATCCGGGGGTACCCGGCTTGTCTGTGTATCCGATGGAGCCCGGCCTGTCTTCGTACCCGGTGGTACCTTGCCTGTCTGTGTACCCGATGGAATCCGACCTGTCTGCATACCCGGTGGTACCCGATCTGTCTGTGTATCCGATGGAGCCCGGTCTGCCCTCATACCCGGCGGTGCCCGGCCTATCTGTGTGTCCGATGGAGCCCACCTTATCCGTGTATCCAGGGGAACCCGTTGCAATCCCCATTGCTTCTGCTTCATTTGCGGCTGCCACTGTGCTTAAAACAGCGGCTTCATTTGCAGCTGCCACTGCGCTTATTACTGCGGCCTCATTTGTAGCCTTGACAGCCTTTGCTTCTCTAGCTCCATTTGTGCCCACTGAAACGCCAGTGGATTTTGCTTCATATGTATCTGCTTCAGCACCAGTGACTTTTGCTTCATATGTATCTGCTTCAGCATCAGTGGCTTTTGCTTCATACGTATCCTCTACGGCTCCCGTTGTTTCTGCTTCATATGTATCTGCTACGGCTCCCGTAGCTTTTGCTTCATACGTATCCGCTACGACTCCCGTTGTTTCTGCTTCATACGTATCCGCTGCAGTGCCCGTGGCTTCTTCTGGCTTTGGAGTCTCTGCAATGCCTATTTCCCCCTCAGAACTTGAGCCCTTTGCAAAGCCTGTAGCATCTTCCTGCTTTGAAGCTCTTTCAAAGCCTGTATCTTCCTCAGGCTTAGGAGCCTGAGCAAAGCCTGTGTCTCCCTCTAAGCTTGGGACACTTGTAGCATCCATTGCTTCAACCTGGCTTGGGGTCTCATCTCCCGTTATATCAGCTTCATCTTCAAGAGTAGAAATACCCTTATCATCAACCTCACTTGTAAACGCCATACTGCCTGTTGCTTCTGTTTCGTATCTATCTGCGGCAGTGCCCTCTACTTCCGCTACGTATCTATCTCCTGTAATGCCCCCTGCTTCCGCTACGTATCTATCTTCTGTAGTACCCTCTGCTTCCGCTACGTATCTATCTTCTGTAGTGCCCTCTGCTTCTGCTTCGTGCCTATCTACAACAGAGCCCACTGCTATAGCTTCGTATCTATCTGCCACAATGCCCACTGCTTCCGCTTCGTGTCTATCTTCAGCAGTGCTCGCTATTTCCGCTTCGCGTCTTTCTGCGGTAGTGCCCTCTGCTTCCGCTTCGTGTCTTGCTGTGGTAACAGCATCTGCACCCTTGCCCTCAGTTACGCTTGGTGTCGCCGTAATGCCCGTTGCAATAGCTTCATTTGAAGCAGCGGCAATGCCCATCGATTCAACGGCATCTCCCCCCGTTGCAACGTTAATTGCCTCAGCCGAATCTCCTCCCGTTGCAACGTTTATTGCGTCAGCCGCATTCCTCCCCGCCGCGACGTTAACTTTGTAAGCCGCATTCCTCCCCGCCGCAACGTTAACTGTATCAGCCGCACTCGGAGCAACTGCAGCCCCAAAAGCCGGACTTGTTTTGGCCCCTGTTTCATAGCTCTTGATTATTTCAAGCAGCTCATCATGCATTTGCATCGGGGAAGTGTACCTTTCACCAGCTTTAAATGCGCACGCCTTTAACACTACCTTTGCAAGCCATGCATCCGCATTAGCCGGCGCCGGTATCGCCTCCCCGGCTACACGCCGCGAATACGCGTCCTCTATATCCTTGTGAGTGACAGGCAAGGGATACGCTGGGAGGAATGGTGTTCTGTTGTTATTGAGAAGTTGGTGCATAACAATCCCGAGAGAATACTGATCCACGCTTCTGCCATAGAGATCCCCTCTACAGATTTCCGGGGCCATATACGTAACCGTCCCTTTTCCCGCAAAATCGCTCATCGACTTTCCAGCGGTCTGGGCTACATTGAAACCTCCTAGTTTATGGTTTCCGCTTTCTGTAACATAAATGTTCTCGGGTTTGATATCCCTATGGACAATTCTTTGCAGTTTGCACGATTCCAAGGCTTCGCACATATCAACGCCTATCCTTGCAATATCCGTTTTCGTCAACCCTCTTTTCTTGTAGTACTCAAATAGGGGGGTTAAAAGCTCCATCCGGATCAAAACATCCCAGCCCATCACGCCCTCACGTTCAAGCACCACGTATTCTTCGTAGTTGACAACAGACCTCTCGCCTTTCAATTTTGCCATAAGGTTGCACTCGCTAACGATCCCATCAACCTTCTGGCGGAAATACTGCATCAGCCCCGCCATATCCATTCCACCGGAAATCCCGCTGTTAACCTCGCCTAAGCTTCGAGGAATGGTAATAGCCTTTAGCGCTGCTTTGGTGATTGTGCCTGACTCTTGCCGCTCTATTTCGTAAACGCTACCCATGCTGCCTTCCGAAAGCAACCCAATAATGTACCAGGAGTTAAAAAGCGGCTCATATTTTTTGTAATAATTGTACTCCATTTCCCCACCCAATCCTCATATTAACCTAATCTGGAAACCAAGTGTATTTGTGTTGTCTATTTATACTACTAATATACAAGAGAGTCGCTCTTCTTTCAAGCATAATTTTCCTTATCTTCAATGCTTTCATTAGAATTTGCTAATACTTTGAAACTGAGCGCTCCATAGTAGGCTGAAATTGACACTTTGAGAAAAGCCTCAATTGACACTTTGAGAAAAGTGTTGACAAAACCGCTTATAGTGACTATACTGTTTATATGTGTATATACTAAGTTGCTGAAGGTGATGTTTTTGAGGGTTTTCATATCGAATCGTTCAAGTAAACCGATATACGAACAAATAAAAGATCAGGTAAAGGAAGCTATTTTCTCTGATGATTTGCGGGAAAACGATTTGTTGCCATCTATCAGACAGCTTGCGAAGGATTTGAAAATCAGCGTCATTACAACGGCTCGGGCATACAACGACCTTGAGGAAGAGGGTTTTATTGTAAATGTTCAGGGCAAGGGTTGTTATGTCCTTCCAAAAAATATGGACATCGCCCGCGAAAACGTTCTTCTGAAGGTTGAATCCGCTCTTGCGGACGCAGCCGCCGCTGCAAAAGCAGGCGGCATTTCAAAGAGCGAAGTCGCAAAAATGCTGAATACAATATACAAGGAGGAGCATCATGAATAAGGTAGTAGAGGTGAAAAACCTCTGTAAAAACTATGACGACTTTGCTCTGGAGGATGTGTCGTTTGACATACCCAAAGGGTACATCACGGGGTTCATCGGCCCTAATGGCTCGGGCAAAACGACAACAATTAAATCCATCCTGAATATAATCCGGTATGATTCTGGCAACGTCAAAATATTCGGGGAAGACAACAGCAATAGAGCCTCGCCGATTAACGAACAGATAGGCGTAGTTATGGACTCGCCGCCATTCGCTGACGATTGGACGATTTCGGACGTTGAAGCCGCAGTTTCGCCGTTTTACCAGTATTGGGACAGCAGGATGTTTGGCGGGTTGCTAAAAAAATATAATATCAGCAAGAAGAAAAAGGTCAAAGAGCTTTCCCGTGGCATGAAAGTAAAACTAGCAATAGCTGTCGCCCTCTCTCACGGGGCACATCTTCTCATACTTGATGAGCCGACAAGCGGGCTTGACCCTGTTGCTCGCGACGAGCTTTGCGATATGCTTAGGGACTTTGTAAGCGACGAGAATAAAAGCGTTCTGTTTTCTACCCACATAACAGCCGACCTTGAGAAAACCGCCGACTATATCACCTTTATTCTTGGCGGGCGCATTGTTTTCAGCGGCACGAAGGATGAACTCTTTGATAAGTATGTGCTAGTCAAGGGCGGCTTGCAGGACGTCAGCCCCGAACAGAAAAAGCTGATTATCGGCATAAGGGAGTATGGAACTGGTTTTGAGGGGATGGCCGACTCAGGAAACATCGACAGGCTCCCCAGGGATTTGCTCTTTGAGCCTATCACCATTGACGAAATTATCGTATTTTTTTTTAAGGGGGCGAATGTAAATGAGTAGTACTACAAATGGGGAAGGATTAATGAACTATTCAATTGAAAAGCGCGGGGCAATAAGCAAAGCTCTACGTTTTGTCCGGCTGGATTTTATCACAATCAAAGCGCACTTGACCATTAGAAACCTGATAATGTTTGCGGTTGTTGCTATTTTTATGGCCACCACTTCAGAAGGCAGTTATGCTTCCATCGGGTTCATAATGATGTTTGCGTCCATATATGGCAGCTACCCTTTTGCCATAGGCGAAAAAAACAATATGGACACCCTTTACATAACCCTCTCTATAGGCCCTGGCATTGTTGTTTTGGGCAGGTACCTCTACGTTCTAGCAACCAGCGTATGCGCCGGGGCTTTTGCCTTCGCTTTCGCTTTTTTGACTTCCGTCGTACTGCAAAAAAGCTTCTTCGCTATAGAAACACTAATAGCCACTGCCATTGTAATCTTTGCTTTTAGTGTAATACAAGCATTTCAGCTTCCTATCTTCTTTAGGCTCGGTTACGCAAAAGCAAGGTTTTTTGCATATTTGCCTCTCATTGGGCTTCCTTTTGCTTTAGTACTGGTCAATGGTATTTTGGGCAATTCGATATCTTTCGAGTGGGCAGCCGGGATGTTTGCCTGGTTTTCGGAAAACCCGCTTGTTTTTGCCCTATTATGCCTTGGAGCCTGGCTGGGGGTAGCAGTGGTTTCTTATCGTTTGTCACTCAGATTCTACAATAATCGAGATTTTTAACCATGGTTTACCCAAGGCTTTTAATATGAAAATCGTTTGCCCCTCAACTTTTCGGCTTTCTATTTACTTAAGTATATTTATGCCCCCAACAACAGGCAACGGCGCCTTTTTGCCATTTACCGCATTTAAAATACCAATAATGATCAATGCTAGAATCAGCAATGACGTCAACCCGATAATAGATGTCAACATCCATCCGATTACCGGAACGAACGCAAGGGCATATGATATTATACTGAACACTATACCCCAAACAACCGAAACGATTGCAATAACAATGCCCTGATTTGTATGGTGCTTAACAAAATCCGACGTCTTATGTGCGCCGGTTGCCAGAGGTACTATAAATAAGGGCGGGATATTTGCTAGGATTGCCATTGTCTTGTTATCTTGGGCGTCCCTTATTTCCTCTTGAGTCGGCGCTCCAGGGGCGATAGGCGGGGTGTACCCGAACTGCCCGAAGCCCTGCTGTGCTTTTTGATGTAGCGGAGTCTGCTGTTGGACATGCTGTTGTTGTGCTTGTGACTGTTGGAATTGCCCTTGTTGCCCTTGCCCTTGTGGCTGCCAGGGCTGTTGCGCCTGGCCCTGGGCCTGCTGTCCGTAGGCATATTGCGCTTGGCCCTGGGGCTGTTGTGCCTGGCTCTGGGGCTGCTGTCCGTGGGGTTGTTGTACCTGGTCGTGGGGCTGCTGGCCGTGAGCCTGCTGCTGTTGTTGCCAAGTCTGTCCCTGGATTGGCTGCTGTTGCTGTTGTGGTTGCTGCCAAGCTTGTCCCTGCGTTGGCTGCTGCTGGGGTTGCTGTTGTGGTTGCTGCCAAGCCTGCCCCTGCGTTGGTGTCTGCCCCTGCGTTGGCGCTTGCCCCTGCGTTGGCTGTTGTTGTTGCCAAGGCTGCTCCTGAGCCGATGGTTGTTGCCAAACCTGTTCTTGTGCCAGCGGCGGTTGTTGCCAAGCTTGCCCCTGCGTTGGTGCCTGTTCCTGCGCCGGTGTCGGTAGTTGCCAAGCCTGCCCATGCGTTGGTGTCTGCCCCTGCGTTGGCTGTTGTTGTTGCCAAGGCTGCTCCTGAGCAGATGATTGCTGCCAAGCCTGTTCCTGCGCTGGCGGCGGTAGTTGCCAAGCCTGCCCCAGGGTTGGCGGCTGCTCTTGTGTTGGCTGTTGTTGTTGCCAAGACTGCTCCTGAGTTAGCGATTGCTTCCACGCTTGCTCCTGCTTTGGCGGCGGTTGTTGCCAAGACTGTTCCTGCACTATCGGCCGCTCCTGAATAGGCGACGGCTGCTGCCAAAGCTGCTCCTGAGTATGCGGCGGCTGTTGCCAAGACTGGTTTTGATTTGGCGGCGGCTGTTGCCAGGATTGCTGAGACGGAGCCTGCTCCTGAGTCTGCCCCTGAGACGGAGCCTGCCCCTGAGACTGAGGCTGAGGCAGAGGCGGAAGCTGAAACGGTGCTTGTGCCCCATTCTCAAAGCCTGCATGTGTTTGAGGTTGAGCCCCTGGAGCCGTGCCATGTCCACATCTCTGGCAAAAGCTCACGCCATCGCTCATCTTTGTACCACATTTTCCACAATATGGCATGTCATATCCTCCTTCAACTAAAGCGATTTTATACCCGAGAACGAAAAGATTTTCCGAAATAGTTTTACCGAATTAATCTTACCGAATTAATCTTACCGAATTAATCTTACCGAAACAGTTTGCCAAAATAGCTTTGCCGAAATAGTTTCGCCAAGAAAGAGCTGCTCGAAATCATTAGAAATCTGCCACGAGACAATGTCTATAATATCATAAATGCAGTATATTTGTGTAGCCCATAGTCAATTTTTTTCGCCCTGTTTTGCAATGTTTTGCAATGTGTTTTGCAATGTTATGCAAAGGATACACACGGTGATCGCATATAGGATTTGACAATACCTCTATAAGTGTGGTTTTTGCGTTGTTTACGAAAAGCACTTCCATCTCTCCCTGTTATCCCATGTCTCCGCCATTTTGCTTTACACGAGGAGAGTTCGGTGATATAATATTTTCATCAAACACAAGAGAGAGATTTTTTATGCTCGAAACCCAAACAATAGAATATAAGCGCGAATGGAGCGAAAAAGCTAAAAACACTATGTTAGCGTTCCTCAATACAGACGGCGGGACGCTCTATATCGGAGTTGAAAACGATGGTTCGGTTTACGGCGTAGACGGCGACATCGACTTGGAAATGCGGCGTATCGCCGCAAGTTTCCGGGATTCAATCACGCCCGACCCGACTGGTTCTTTTAAGGTCGAACCCGAAAAACGCGAAGATAAATATATCATAGTCGTGACGGTAGAGCGCGGCACTGCCATTCCTTATTGCTATCTCGCATACGGTCTTGTACCGCAGGGCGTATTTGTTCGAGTTGGGAGCAGTACGGTTATGGCGACCCGTGAGCATATCCGCAAGTTAATTAAAGACCACAGCGCGGAGCAATTCTTGAACAGTCTTTCTTTCGAACAGAGTCTGACCTTTGAGTACGCTGATATGGTTTTTGCAGACAAAGAAGTCAAATTCGGCAAGGAACAAAAGCTGTCGCTCGGTTTGATCCGCACGGATGGGCTGTACACCAATCTCGCCCTCGTACTCTCCGACCAGTGCCCTTATTCCACAAAAGCGGCAATCTTCGAGGGACTGAGTAAGGCTAAGTTCAAAGACCGCAAGGAGTTTACAGGTTCGCTTTTCAAGCAAATTGACGAGGTTCACGAGTACCTTACCGTATATAACCGAACCCGCAGCACCTTTGAGGGCCTGTACCGTATCGATCACCCGGATTATCCCAATATAGCGTTGCGCGAGGCGTTCATAAATTCTATACTACACCGCGATTATTATATTGAGGGAAGCCTGCTTGTCAGCATGTTCGATAACCGCATAGAATTTATGTCTCTCGGCGGCATAATGCCCGGTGTTACCTATGAGCTGATGTTGGCGGGTGTGTCGGTCACCCGCAATGATAGACTGGCTAATACTTTTTACCGTCTTAACATCATTGAAGCCTACGGCACGGGTATTCCCAGAATTTTTGATGCTTATGAGGACAGTGGCATTAAACCGGAAATGCCTGTAATCAACGGCGGTTTCCTTATCCGTGTTCCCAACTTAAATTACTACTTTACTGATGCTACAACCAATGCGGCGGTTCAAACAAACGATAACCGTTTGCTTGTTCTTTTCAAGGATACCGTTTTCACAAAAAATGATGCCGCAGACGCTCTCGGACTATCTGTAAGCGGTGCATACAAGCTGTTGCAAAAAATGGTCGCAAACGGACAACTCTATGCTCAAAAAGCGGGGCGGCAGTGGAAATATAGTTTTTCGTCCGAGAAAGATAAAAACGCTTTGATGCAGTATAAACGATAAGCAAAGGTTGGGACTTCGGACAAAAGAAAACAATATCGCCCTATGCCGTGTTATAATGTGTATAATATGGGAGACACTCGTATAATCGCATTAGGGAGAATGCCCGCCTATGAAACTTGACCGATTGATTGGCATACTGACCGTTCTGTTGCAGAACGACAGAGTGACCGATGGCACAAGCAAAAATCAACTTTGAACAGTTTTCTAAACATTTTGCCAAGCATGATGGTGGAATCCATAGATAATGCGAGTGTGTGCAAAAGGTTAGTGCTAAACGAATGCAGCCTAAAGTGCGGAGGCTATGATTTCATGATTGGGAACGAGTGTTTTCAAAAATGCCGATACAGTTGTTTTGAGTTTATAATGATAAGCGATAGTAACCCTTACATTAAATCGTTTGTCGAAC
>Ga0099364_10013927_pt1 | contig 10742 bp, 6 predicted proteins | sample TergutTh196P3_FD_73070 | JGI IMG/M metagenome (GOLD analysis project Ga0099364, IMG submission 73070) | Microcerotermes parvus P3 segment gut microbial communities from Pointe-Noire, Republic of the Congo - Th196 P3 | ecosystem: Host-associated > Arthropoda: Insects > Digestive system > Gut ...
CGACCGCCTCGGTCGCCCGAAAGGATAGGCGAAAGAATAAATAGCGGAGGTATTCGGGCGACCGGGGCGGTCGCCCCTACGGCATTAATCTGTAGGGGGCGGGCTTGCCCGTCCCGCGCACAACGCCCGTTCCGCAGGTGAATCACATACTGCGTTCTTGCGGGACAGGCAAGCCTGTCCCCTACGACCCACAGGTGGAAAAATTTTGTTGTGGTTTTTTGAAAAAAAGTATTGACAATGGGGGTTGGGTGTGGTATAATAATTATAATAAATCGAATGGAGAGGTGCGACCCTCTCCATTCTGGGGCTTAACGATGCTTATCCTTGTTCGGGGGGCATCGTTTTTCTTTTCTTTTGGCGAGGGCATCTCTGATTGCAAGCACTATAAGCCCACCTGCAATGTTTGTCGTTACGCCTAAAAGAAAATTAATGAAAAACCATTCCATGTATGTACACCTCCTCTCATAGGATTAAGGCAGCGGAGGGACTCCCCTCCCGTAATCCCACGAAAATCATCGGTGACATGCAAGCCGAAACAAATTTAAGACACGTTAACTCCTTGTGGCTTATTATAGCGAATTTTGGCGGGGGTGTCAAGGGGTGTACTGAATTGTAATATTTTTTTGTTTTTTTTATAAAAAAGCTGAATTGAAACAATCCCTTAACTTACTTGCATATTTTTAAAAATTATGTTATAATGATGATATTACTTGATTCGGGATTATGAAAGGAATGGTTAAATTGAAAAAGAAAATAACATCTGCTTTTTTAGCAAGCGTTATGGCTTTGACGGTACTTATTTTCCCTGCCTCAGCGGAGGCTTCAATAACACATGAAAGGCTTGCGGGCGAATTTGCCGCCGCTAAAAGCTACGGCGAGATTTATGAACGTATGACTTCAATTGCTCCCTGCGCTAAATGCCGAACCCCGATTTTGCAGGGCGAGAAGCATTATGTCAGAGGTCATATTTACACCTGCGAAAAGTGCGGTCCTTGCGAGGTTCTCACAAAATGCCAATTTTGCTTGAAGAATATTTACGAGCTTGAAAAATTCAGCGCGTCTCAAATATATATAACGGGCAGTTGGAAGATAAGGCAGATAAGGGGCTTCGTTTCTTGCGAAGATTGCAAAGGCAAGACCATTCATTCATCAATTGACACTAAATATTATATACCGAACATAGATAGAGTTGAGTTAATAGCACCAGTGGGAGATGAAGATGCTGGTGAATCTTCTGAAACGAATGTTCAAGTTGAGGGGATTGAAGAGGGCGATATAGTAAAAACAGACGGGAAAAATATCTATGTCGCGTCTGAGAAAAATTCTGCCGTCTACGTTATCAAAGCGGATAACGGCAAGACGGAGGTTATCCATACATATAAAAGAGAAAACGCAAAGCCCGCCGAGCTTCTTCTTTACGATGGGAAGTTAATCGTGATTTGGGAAGAGAGGGGGGATGAAAGACGAACTGTATATACTGAAATGTTTTCAAAAGAATATTCAATGGGTTATACCGGGCAGAGGGAAAACCCGAAATATTACGACAACGTATATGGTTGGGATTATCAGCGTGAAACCATTGCAGATATATATGAAACAAAAAATCTTAAAGAAATCAAGGCTTCTTATTCGCAAAAAGGTGAATTCATTTCTTCCCGCATGGTAGGGAGCAATATCTATTTAACTACAAACTATGCTCCCGATTTGCCGAATTTTTTTACAGCAGAGGATACGGACAAATATATTCCGTCTTACACCGTAAACGGAAAAACGCAATTGGTAAAGGCGGCAGACATTATTATCCCGAAAAACATTGATGTTATTCGTTATACTATAGTAGGCGGGCTTGATGTAAACAGCCCTAGCCTGTTTGTTTCAAATCAGTTAGTTTTGGGCAAAGCGGACATTACCTATGTTTCTAAGGAAAATATCTACGTAGCAGGAATTTCAACGGTTCGCAATTCTTACACCAGATTTACCGATATTGCGAAATTTAATTACGGGCGGGGGCTGATTAAATTTCACTCGGCGGGGCGCGTTCACGGTTGGGTTTTAAATCAAATGAATATGGACGAGCATAAGGGATACTTGCGTGTTGCAAGCCAAATAGACGATAGAAACAGAAAACCCAGCCTTGAAGCCAACCTCACTATTTTAGACCTGAACATGAACACCGTTTCAACAATAACGGGAATCGGCGAAACGGAGAAGATGCGAAGCTCGCGTTTTATGGGAGATATAGCCTATATTGTCACTTTCATGATGACCGACCCGCTCTACTCTTTCGATTTAAGTGACCCGCGCAACCCTAAAATCCTTGACGAATTGAAGATTCCGGGTTATTCCTCTTATATGCACAGCTGGGATAACGAATCACTCTTAGGCGTAGGCTTTAGTGCAAACGATTGGGGGCGGAAAACAGGCGTAAAGCTTTCCATGTTTGACACTAAGGATAACGAGAATCTTTCAGAGCGGCATGTTTACACGATTGATTTAGAGGAGTTAGGGGCACGCGGGAACATTCGCAGTCCGATTGAAGATGAACACCGCTCTGTCATTGTATCACAAAGCAGGAATTTGATTGCTTTTCCGTTCTCTTATTCTTATTATGAAGAAGGCAGCGATGATTCTAAATATGTTACCAAATATGCCCTATTCGCCTATGATTCAAAGACGGGTTTCAGACCGTTGGGAGAAATTGAAAGCGAAAGGCAATCCGGCTCTATAGGCTTTGAGCGGGGCGTTTACATCGGGGATTATATCTACGCCATAGGGCAGGAAAAAATAGTTTCCGCCAGAATAAGCAGGTTTGAGGTTGTTGGCGAGTTGGTTTATGAGGAGCTAAATGAAAGGAATGATTAAATTGAAAAAGAAAATAACATCTGCTTTTTTAGCAAGCATTATGGCTTTGACTATGCTTTCTTTCCCTGCCTCAGCGGAGGCTTCAATAACGCATGAAAGGCTTGCGGGCGAATTTGCCGCCGCTAAAAGCTACGGTGAGATTTATGAACGCATGACATCCTCCGCAATTGCTCCTTGCGCTAAATGCCACACTCCGATTTGGTCGGACGAGAAGCATTATGTCAGAAATAATGTTTACACCTGCGAAAAGTGCGGTCCTTGTGAGGTTCTCACAAAATGTCAATTTTGTTTGAAGAATATTTACGAGCTTCAAAAATTCAGTGCAACTAAAATATATCTCACCTACAGCGGTAGCCAGAAAATTAGTCAGATAACGGGCTTCATTTCTTGCGAAGATTGCAAAGGCAAGACCATTCATTCATCAATTAATACTAAATACTATGTACTGTGGTATGGAGAAACCGTTGAGGCAAGCGCACCAGATAATGACGATTACGCTGATAACATTTCTGAAACAAATGTTCAAGTTGAGGGGATTGAAGAGGGCGATATAGTAAAAACAGACGGAAATAATATCTATGTCGCATCTGAGGAAAATTCTGCAGTTTACGTTATCGGAACTGATAACGGCAAAATGGAAATTATTCATACATATAAAAGAGAAAACGCAAAGCCCGCCGAGCTTCTTCTTTACGATGGGAAGTTAATCGTGATTTGGAAGGAGAGAGGGGAAGAAAGACACGTTGTGCACACAGGGATATTTTCAAAAGAATATTCAATGGGTTATACAGGTGAGCGGGAAAATCGGGCATATGTCGGCAACTATGGGCGGGATTATCAACATGAAACGATTGCAGAGGTATATGAAACAAAAAACCTTAAAGAAATCAAGGCTTCTTATTCGCAAAAGGGAAACTACATTTCTTCCCGCATGGTAGGGAGCAATATTTACTTAACTACAACTCATGCTCCCGATTTGCCGAATTTTTTTACAGCAGAGGATACTGACAAATATATTCCGTCTTACACCGTAAACGGAAAAACGCAATTGGTAAAGGCGGCAGACATTATTATCCCGAAAAACATTGATGTTATTCGTTATACTATAGTAGGCGGGCTTGATGTAAACAGCCCTAGCCTGTTTGTTTCAAATCAGTTAGTTTTGGGCAAAGCGGACATTACCTATGTTTCTAAGGAAAATATCTACGTAGCAGGAATTTCAACGGTTCGCAATTCTTACACCAGATTTACCGATATTGCGAAATTTAATTACGGGCGGGGGCTGATTAAATTTCACTCGGCGGGGCGCGTTCACGGTTGGGTTTTAAATCAAATGAATATGGACGAGCATAAGGGATACTTGCGTGTTGCAAGCCAAATAGACGATAGAAACAGAAAACCCAGCCTTGAAGCCAACCTCACTATTTTAGACCTGAACATGAACACCGTTTCAACAATAACGGGAATCGGCGAAACGGAGAAGATGCGAAGCTCGCGTTTTATGGGAGATATAGCCTATATTGTCACTTTCATGATGACCGACCCGCTCTACTCTTTCGATTTAAGTGACCCGCGCAACCCTAAAATCCTTGACGAATTGAAGATTCCGGGTTATTCCTCTTATATGCACAGCTGGGATAACGAATCACTCTTAGGCGTAGGCTTTAGTGCAAACGATTGGGGGCGGAAAACAGGCGTAAAGCTTTCCATGTTTGACACTAAGGATAACGAGAATCTTTCAGAGCGGCATGTTTACACGATTGATTTAGAGGAGTTAGGGGCACGCGGGAACATTCGCAGTCCGATTGAAGATGAACACCGCTCTGTCATTGTATCACAAAGCAGGAATTTGATTGCTTTTCCGTTCTCTTATTCTTATTATGAAGAAGGCAGCGATGATTCTAAATATGTTACCAAATATGCCCTATTCGCCTATGATTCAAAGACGGGTTTCAGACCGTTGGGAGAAATTGAAAGCGAAAGGCAATCCGGCTCTATAGGCTTTGAGCGGGGCGTTTACATCGGGGATTATATCTACGCCATAGGGCAGGAAAAAATAGTTTCCGCCAGAATAAGTAGGTTTGAGGTTGTCGGGGAGTTGGTTTATGAGGGTTAGCGTTTGTGTGTTGCCCAAGCCTCTTTAGGAAATTTAAAACCCCTGCCGCGAATGGAGCGGCAGGGGTTTTTGAAAGATGTTATTGCGGACTTCACCGTGCATTCACAGGAACAGACGAAACACTCTCGGAAGCCGATGTTTCAGCAATCAAGGCTGTTGTTATATCGGAGTGTTCTTGACTTTCGGGGTTTGAAGAATCGGAGGTTCTTTCTGAAGCTCTTTCTGAGGTTCTTTCCGCGGCGGTCGCGGAGGTTCTTGCGGTCGTTGTTCCGGGGCGTTCCTCTCTTTCGGGTCTTTCGGGTCTTACAGGTCTCTCGGGTCTTTTTTCTATGATGACGGCTTGGCTTCGCATCTGGCTGTATCTAAGCTCAAACAACTCCTTATCATGCGAAACAACGCCGAACTGCGGGTCATTTATAATCACGGTGCTGTCGCTGTTGTCGAAGCCCGTCAGCACAAAGCAATGCTCCTTGGAGTACCAAACAAGCGGCTCGCCTGTCAATATATCGTAATATGTAAAATTGTAAACCGGCTCTGCCATCTCTAAAGTACCCCAGCAGATAACGGGCACTCCGGCTTTAAGGTATTCATAAAGCTCCTCGGGGCTTGAACCCGATATGTTGCGAACGCGGAAGTCACCGCGGTCAAGACCGACAAGCTCGCTGTTTTGGGCTATGTAGCTTTGCGCCGTATAAACAATGGCGTTTGAAAAGCACCCCCACCCCCTGCCGAACGGGTCGCCGAAAAAAATATTGTTAAAATTATTAATATAAACCTTATCGTCCTTTAACTGCATAAACGCGCTTTGAGGCAGGTAATTTTTCGCTATGTCGGTCTTATCGGCGTTGAAGCCGTAAAAATTCAACGCCATAGTGAGCGCGGTAGCCTCACAGCCCGTGGGAAGCTCGGGAAGCTGAAAAATAGTCCTTATGTCTATGTATACGGCATCGTCTTTATACGGTCTGGCGGCTTGGCTTACAATAGCCGTTCTCTGCTCCGAATCTGAGGCGGTTGTTTCGCCGGACACCTCGGCTGTTCCATCACGAATCATAAGCCCCGCCGGAACAGAAATCATAATCGCCGCCAATAACGCCGAAATGATATGCTTAATTTTAAATTCCAACTCAAACACGTCCTATATACTATTAATTACACTATACAGCGGGGAGATTAAAAATTTACCGAATTCCCCAAAATACGACCGAATTCCACAAAGTGCTTGACAAGCTTTATTATCCATTGTATAATGAACAATAAAGCTTGCCGAAATATGCTCTTTTCGACAGATGCGCCTTAGGGGATGCCGCCCCGAACGCGCATAAACGCGCATAATTAATATTTTTCCGCTCGCGTTTTTATGTTCAAATTAGAAAGCAGGTTGAGTTGCTCCAGCGCACACGCCCGAAATGACGGGTTCAATGACTTAAACAGACTTTTAGCCTTGATGACATCAAGCTCCTCTGCCTCGTTGAACATATCGCCCTCTCCCGTGCGAATCCAATGCTCGCTGACACTGTACTCCAAGCTGACAAGCCGGATTACGCGGTCGCTGACAGGCTTTCCGCTGAACTCCATGTCAGAGAGATAGGTCGGCGAGATAGCGATTCGCTCCGCAAATTTTACCTGCGTAAGCTTGAGTGTTTGCCGGACTTTCTTGATTCGTTCATTGACTTTCATTTCATTGACTTCCATAATGAATCCTCCCTTTTTTAATTAAATTAACCTGCCGCATTAGCCAACATAAGCTTAATGCGGTTTTCTTGGTTTACCTTGGTAGCACCCGGGTCGTAATCTACAGCGACTATGTTCGCGCCGGGGTACGCTTTCTTGATAACCCTTGACATGCCTTTCGCAACGATATGATTCGGCAGGCATCCGAAAGGCTGCGCGCATATAATATTCATAACACCCCCGTGCGCCAAAGCCGCCATCTCGGCAGGAATCAGCCAGCCCTCACCCATCTTGACGCCTTGATGAATGAATCGGTCGGCATAAGAGCGAAGCTCCTCAAAATCATGCGGCGGCTCAAATTGCCCGTGGCTTTTTATAATATTAATCATTTCTCTCTGTTTTCGGTAGATTATATGATAACCTATTTTAAATAAGCGGGTCGTCTTGTTTTTAAAGCCATAAAAAATGCCATCGTTGACGTTATTTACGGCGCAGTAAAGCACAAAATCCAAAAATGCGGGTATAACCGGCTCGCAACCCTCACTAATTAAAAATTCTTCCAGATTGTTATTGGCAAGGGGAGAATATTTTACATAGATTTCGCCCACGATTCCGACCCGTATTTTTTTCTCGGAGCTTTTTTCAATTTTAGAGAAATCGTCTAAAATACGGCGGTAGAAATGCTTTGTTTTCGAATAAGTCCCGTCTGAAAAGGATTCCGAAATAAGCCGCTCCCATTTTTTCAAGACAGCGCAGGAATCGCCTTTTTTAACCTCGTAAGGGCGGCATTGGTTGTATAACGACATCAGCAGGTCGCCGTAAAGAACGGCGAAAAGCATCTTAATCCAGTCACTGCCCTTAAGTTTAAAGCCGCCGCCTTTTTCAAGCCCGCTTGCATTGATTGACAAGACGGGGACTTGCGGAAACTCCGCCTCTAAGGCTTTGCGGAGCAGGTGAATATAATTCGAGGCGCGGCAGCCTCCGCCGGTCTGCGAGAGCAACAGGGCGGTTTTGTCGGGGTCGTATTCCCCGCTCTTTAAAGCTTCAATAAACTGACCGATAACAATCAAGGCGGGGTAGCATGTATCGTTATGAACGCTCCTTAATCCCTCCGATATTACATTTTTACCGTTAGGCGTAAGCAGTTTTACATTATATCCGGCTTGGCGGAAAATTCCCATGATAAGCTCAAAATGAATCGGAAGCATGTCGGGGGCTAATATTGTATGTGTTTTTTTCATTTCGGCTGAAAATTTTGCGTATGACAATTTTTATATCGCTCCTTACAGCTCCTTATAGTCCGAACAAGCTCTTATACAGCATAACTCTATTATATATCATTTTTAACGATTTGTCTACTATATTTTTAAAATTAAATTGACATGCTTTAAATCATATGTTATAATTTTAAGGTACAAAGAAAATTTACCGAAAACGAGCTTCCGAAAGGCTCTGAGAACTGCCCCGAAGGAGTAAGGTTAACATGAACGTAAAGCTTCGCATTTTGATTTCCATGCTTGCGCTGGCTGTAATCTGCCTGCTGGCGGGGATTATAAACGTGCCCTTGATTATAAAGCTCTTCATTGCCGCCTCCGCTTCCTTTCTCATCATTGCGGACGCGGAGCATCATGCAAAAAGAATGATTAATGAAATCATTGAAGCGGATAAAATGAAAGACGCGCTTAATCAATCAGAAAATATCTTAAACGAGCTGAATGAAACGTGTGACATAACCGAAATGAAAAATGTTACGGAGGCGTTTGACAAGCAGGTTGAGCGGCAGACCCTTATGACCTACATATCGCAAAGCTTTTTATCGGGGGAGGATTTGGATTCGCTTATCACCAACGTGCTTCGTATGACAGGGAAATTTATGCGGGTAGCGCAGATTCTCCTTTATAAAAAAACAAACGATAATTATGAATTTACCTGCGTAAACGAATGGAAGGACCAAAGACACGACCTGCCGACCCGCGTGGGAGGCGTTTTTAATATTCCTCTTACCTTGTTCAATGCTTTCAAAGAGCTCAATGGCAGGGAGAATTTTTTTATATCCTCAAACGAGCCCGATATGCAGGCTTTGCTGAAATCCTACAGGGTGAATTTTCAAAATTTTCTTACCACCACCATATACTGCGAGGGGTTGCCCTACGCCGTTTTGGATTATTCGCGGGAAGATGACGGCAGCCGCTGGAGCCGCGATGAAATTAATATGGCGGCATTTGTCTCCGATGTTTTAACGGGGGTTTTTCAAAGAAAAATAATGGAGGAGCAGTTAATCAAGGCAAAGGAGCTTGCCGAGCAGGGAAACCGCTCTAAGAGTATCTTCCTTGCCAATATGAGCCATGAAATACGAACGCCGATGAATGCCATTCTGGGAATCGCCGAGATTAAGCTCTCGGAAACGCTTTCGGAGGATACAGAAAAGGCTTTCACAAAGATATACGACGCGGGCAGTCTGCTTATTAATATTATTAACAACATTCTTGATTTTTCCAAAATTGAGGCGGGAAAGCTTGAATGTATCCCCGTGAGATACGATGTCCCCGATTTAATTAACGGCGCGGTTCAGCTTAACCGTCTGCGCTACGATGGCAAGCCGATTGATTTTGCTATTGAAATAGATGAAAACACGCCGCAAGAGCTTATCGGCGATGAGCTTCTGATAAAGCAAGTTTTAAACAATCTCCTTTCCAACGCCTTTAAATATACCGAAAAGGGCGAAGTAAAGCTCTCTGTCGGCATTGCCCCCGAGAGCGGCTTAAATGACGCGGCAACTCTTGTTTTCCATGTCAGCGATACGGGGCAGGGTATGAGCCGAAGCCAAATTGATGTCCTTTTTGACGAATATACGCGCTTTAACCTTGATGTAAACCGAACCATTGAAGGTGTCGGGCTGGGGATGAGCATTACCAAGCACCTTGTGAATAAGATGGGCGGCGAGATTTTGGTTAAAAGCGAGCAGGGTAAGGGCTCTTTGTTTACCGTGCGCCTGCCGCAAAAACGGAGCGGCAAGGAGGTTTGCGGCGCGGGGCTTGCAAAAAAAATAAAGGATTTTGATTTCCATACCGCGACCAGACAGCAAAAGCTTCAAATGCAGCATCAAAAAATGCCGCAAGGCAGGGCTCTGGTCGTAGACGATGTGGAATCAAACCTCTACGTTGCGGTTGGGATGCTGAAGCCCTATGGTTTGCAGGTCGAAACGGTGATGAGCGGGCTTGAAGCCATTGAAAAGATTGGAAGCGGCGAGGAGTATGACGTACTGTTCATGGACCACATGATGCCCGTGATGGACGGCATGGAAGCGACCCAAAAGCTCCGCGAAATGGGCTATTCGCGCCCGATAGTCGCGCTGACGGCTAATGCGGTAAAAGGGCAGGCGGAGATGTTTTTACAAAACGGTTTTGACGGCTTTATCTCAAAGCCGATTGATTCCCGCGAATTGAATGCTTTAATTAAAGGCTTGCTTAGGGAGCAAAAGCCGGGCGAAGAGGGCGGCGCGCCGGGTTCTCAAACTGATGATGATAACGAGCTATCCGAGCTTGACTTATCCTATGACGAGGAGATAATAGGGTTTTTCATAAGCGATTCCGAGAACACGGTGAAAACGCTGGAGGAGCTTCTGGCGAAACCCTCCCCGCTGGACGAGGCTGACATACAGCTTTATGTCGTCACCGTACACGGAATGAAAAGTGTGCTTTCCTATGTGGGTGAAAAGGAGCTTTCCGCGTTCGCGCTTAAGCTGGAGCTAATCGGAAAGGAGCGCGACCACGCCGCGATAGCCTCCCAAACCCCGAAGTTTTTAATCGCGCTTAAATCGGTGGTTGCGGGGTTGAGGGATAGGTAGGGGTGTAACGCCTTGCAAATGCTTTGTGATTGTATGTTTATAAAGCCCCCGCTTGTTTTAATAAAAAAATGCTGTAACTAAAGGCTCTTTTAAACGCATATTCTGTTTCCCTGTTATACACGCAGGTCATAAGGTCAAAGCACTCGTTGACGAATGAGAGTTGACTAGGTGTAAACTCGCCTTCACAATCGACATACATTCGGTCTATTTTTTCCTGCCAAAGCTTATATTCCCCCGTTTTGTGGT
>Ga0099364_10013928_pt1 | contig 10742 bp, 11 predicted proteins | sample TergutTh196P3_FD_73070 | JGI IMG/M metagenome (GOLD analysis project Ga0099364, IMG submission 73070) | Microcerotermes parvus P3 segment gut microbial communities from Pointe-Noire, Republic of the Congo - Th196 P3 | ecosystem: Host-associated > Arthropoda: Insects > Digestive system > Gut ...
CAACGGAACTCATTCTTTGACTCCTTGATGTAGGTAATAATTAATTATAACCTACATCGCCGAGAAAAGCAATGCTTATTTCTACAAAAATTAAAAAATTGAGTGTCCAGAAAAAGACCTTTGTTATCTGTCAAAACAGGCTGGTGGACCGCTGACCTTTGTGAAAGAAATGGTTTGAAAGCATAGCTTTACAGCTTTGCGCCGAAAAATTGAAGAGGGGGAGAGTATGAGTTGAGTGGCCGACTGGGGATGCGGCATATCAGGCGTTATGACCTACATACGAGATGTAGGTATAGCAATTATGCGGGAGTCGGGGTTTTATAGGTTTATCGAAACAGTTCGAAGCCTCATTATTGATTCTGACGGTCACTTGAGCCGAGGGTTGCATCCTTGCATCTCCACGCTCTCTTTTCTCGCGATATGAGAGCACTCTCTTTTTTCCAGACTCATTATCGTGCATGAGTGTCAGTTCATTTTTGAACTGCATATCAACAAGGCGGATACGGTTCCCGTCTGCCAGAGCGCGTATCCCCCGGCGGGTTTTACCCTTTGAACAGCGTAGCATCATTGGGCGTAAAGTGTCAGCGAGAGATATCCAAAGGCCGAATGACCACAGGTTCAAACAGCAAAAAACAGATGGAAATATGTTTTCTTTTTTTGAGGTACTATTTCGCTGTAAGTCCGGGTTGGATTCATTTCCCGGATGGGTTGTAACAGATGAGTTGTAAAGGAGTAGCTTTGAAAAATATTTGGACATTCTTTAAAAACCAGTATGCAGGCCCACCACAAAAATTAGAGGAGGCATTTGGGCGTTTTTGACATGGGCTGGCAATGGCCTGCGTTATCGCAATGCCCGGCGTCGGTTTTTCCGGCACAGCAGATGGAAACAAACTGATTTACCTGTTTTGCCTGGTTGCTTTTGCTGTATTATTATTCACCTATGGAAATTATTGGTTTCGCGCTGCAGGAGGTAAAAATGGGAGAACTTGGTAATCTCGTCATGTTTGTTGCAACTGGCACGTTTATAGTGGTTGTCATAGGGCTTTTCACTTACTACGATGCAAAGCGCCGCGGCATGTTTGACTCTGAAAAAGACGACCAGGGACCGGTTGACAGATAACTCAGTCACCTTTTCTGGTCATCACCAACATCCTCAAAGTACCTCGGGAAAGTGTTCAGAAAATTACCATTACTGGGTTTTGGTAAACTGAATTCAGGCAGGAGCCATCGTGAGGACACCCAATAAAAAAGCGCTCCGCATTCCTGTTGAGCGCTTTGAAGTTTAAAAGGTATGTTTTTTTAGTATCTGGCACTACCCCGCTGCCTGTGCCGGTTCGGCAACATAAATCTCCACGCGCCGGTTTTTTGCCCGTCCTTCCGGGGTACTGTTGTCAGCAACAGGGTTTGTGGCACCATGACCCTCAATGTAGAAGCGCTCATGGGCAACACCCTTGCTCACCAGATAATACCTCACACTGGCCGCTCTTTCACGCGAAAGCGGGAGATTGATGGCATCCGTTCCAGTGCTGTCCGTGAACCCGTAGATGGCAATCTTCGTGGTGTGATTGGACTTCAGACCTTCGGCAAATGAATCCAGTACGGTGGCAAACTGGGGTGAAATGTCTGCTTTTCCAACAGCAAAGGAAATGTCACTGGGGACCTTGATTTTCAGCTGGTTGTCTTCTGTCTTGGTCACTTCAATACCCGTGCCCTGAGTCGCCTGCTGCATCTCCTCTTTCTGCTTTTGCATGTGCGAGCCCCAGATATAGCCACCTCCAGCACCAATGGCAGCACCAATGCCGGCACCAATCGCAACCCGTCCAGCACCACCTCCGCCGGTCATGCCACCAATGATCCCGCCAGCAACTGCTCCAATACCGGCACCAATTCCAGTAGACTGTCCCTTGGTTGTTTCAGAGCAGCCTGCAAGTGCGAGCGTGGCAGCCAAAGCAAGAACGGTCAGTTTAGTTCGCATATCTTCTCCCTCATGTTGTGTTTGTGTCTGTTTTTTTCCAGTTGTATCGAAAAAATCAAAAAGTCCTGCAAAAAGTCATAATACGCTGGCAATGGCACTGGCTACGCGTCCGATATTGGCAGAATTCAGTGCCGCCACACAAATCCGTCCCGTACTGACAGCGTAGATGGAATGCTCCGTGCGCAGTCTTCCAACCTGGTCTTCAGTAAGACCGGAATAGGAAAAAAGGCCGTTCTGAAGCGTAATGTAACTGAAATCCATGCCTTCCTTCAGGGAAGACAGATCTCTTGCAAGCTGTGTGCGCATTTGCCTGATGCGCTCACGCATGGAACTGAGTTCATTTTCCCATGTCAAATGGAGTTCCGGAGTGGTCAGAACGGTTGTTACTATCTCCGCACCATGCCGGGCCGGATTGGAATAGTTGGTTCTGATGATTCTTTTTATCTGCGAGAGCGCACGGTCTGTCTCTTCTTTTGATGTTGTCACCAGACTGAATGAACCTATGCGCTCACCATAAAGAGAAAAGGACTTTGAATAGGAGTTGGCAATCAGAACATACGGGCAGTTTCTGGCAAAGTGGCGGATGACCTGCCCGTCAGCTTCCAGGTTTTGCGAAAATCCCTGATAGGCCATGTCAAGAAATGGAATGAGCTGATTCTCTCTTATGACGGAAATCACTTCAAGCCACTGCTCAGCAGACAAATCAAGGCCTGTTGGATTGTGACAGCAGGCATGAAGCAGAATGACGCCGCCAGGCGGGATGCTTTTCAGTTTTTCTATCATGCCATCAAAGTTGATCGCAAGAGTCGTTGCGTCATAGTATGGATAAGTGTCAACCTGAAAGCCGGAGGCTTCAAAAATCGCCCGATGATTCTCCCAGCTCGGATCACTCAGCCAGATACGGGCCTCGGGTAAAAACCGTTTCAGAAAGTCTGCACCGATTTTCAGGGCACCTGTCCCGCCGAGGGACTGAACCGTGACCGTGCGCCCGGCAAGCAGGGCGCTGCAGTCTTTTCCGAAAATCATGTTCTGGACAGCGTCATTGAAAGCCGGCATGCCATCAATCGGTAAATAGGTGTGTGGTACAGTCTTGTCAAAGAGAGCCGTTTTTGCCAGGCGCACGCAGTTCAAAAGTGGTATCCTGCCTTCGTCATCATAGTAAACGCCTACGCCAAGATTGACTTTTGCCGGGTTTGAATCAGCATTGAAGGCATCGGTAAGACCTAAAATGGGGTCTGGACGCGCCATCGGAAAATCGGTAAAAATGGGAGCTGGTCTGGAATTGCTCATCGTATAAAATCTTAGGTTGAAGCGGTAAAAAAGATCGCTGGCCTTCGTTTGGGAAGCGATTCGTTTTCTGCGCAGTTTTTTACTCAGAGTTGTCTTCTGTCACAGTGCAACCGATATATTAGCAAAGGTAGTGGTCTAATGTCGCATTTATCGTCATTTTCTGCCAAAAAAGATACAGGTCAGCTGGTTACTTTTCCTGATTCGCCTTTTCAGCTCTACCAGCCCTTCGAACCATCCGGCGATCAGCCAGAGGCCGTTGACAGTCTTGTCAAGGGACTGAAAGAGGGACTCGCCTATCAGACGCTCCTTGGCGTGACGGGGTCCGGAAAAACCTACACCATGGCAAACGTGATCGCCCGCATGGGGCGCCCGGCACTGGTTTTTGCGCCGAACAAGACACTGGCAGCGCAATTGTATAGCGAGTTTCGCGAGTTTTTCCCACAAAATGCCGTCGAGTATTTTGTCAGCTATTATGATTACTACCAGCCGGAAGCCTACGTCCCCCAGCGTGATCTCTTTATCGAAAAAGATTCTGCCATCAATGAACACATCGAACAGATGCGTCTTTCGTGTACGAAATCCATCATGGAGCGCAAGGATGTCGTGATTGTCGCAACCGTATCCGCCATATACGGCATTGGCAATCCGGACGAATACCATCAGATGATTCTCACACTGCGCGAAAGAGACAAGGTGTCCCGGCGCGACATCATCGCACGTCTTATCCAGATGCAGTACACGCGAAATGATATTGATTTTTCCAGAGGGACCTTCAGGGTACGGGGAGACGCAGTCGATGTTTTTCCGGCAGAAAACGCCGAATATGCACTGCGTATTGACATGTTTGATGACGAAGTGGAAGCACTCCATTTTTTTGATCCGCTAACAGGCAGATCGATTCAGAAAATACCGCGATTTACCATTTACCCGGGTTCGCATTATGTAACGCCGAGAGCAACCGTTTTACGGGCGATTGAGACCATCAAGGACGAATTGCGCGAAAGAAAGGAATTTTTCAGATTGGAAGGAAAACTGGTTGAAGAACAAAGACTGGACCAGCGCACGCGCTTTGATCTGGAAATGCTCCAGGAACTGGGTTTTACCAAGGGAATCGAAAACTATTCCCGTCATTTATCGGGTGCAAAACCAGGTGAGCCGCCCCCTACTCTTGTTGACTATATGCCTGCTGATGCCCTGTTTTTTCTTGATGAATCACACGTGATGATAGGGCAGCTCAATGGCATGTATAACGGAGATCGTTCACGCAAGACCAATCTGGTTGACTACGGGTTTCGCCTGCCTTCGGCACTCGATAACCGCCCCCTGCGTTTTGACGAATTCCTGGACAAGATAGGGCAGACCATTTTTGTATCGGCAACGCCGGCAGACTATGAACTCGGCAGTTCCCAGCAGGTTGTAGAGCAGCTTGTGCGCCCGACAGGTCTGGTCGACCCGGCGGTAATGGTGCGCCCGGCCAGTACGCAGGTTGATGATTTATTGTTCGAAATCAGTAAACGTGTAGAACAGGGCGAACGCGTTTTAGTGACAACACTGACCAAGCGCATGGCTGAGCAGTTAACGAACTTTCTGGGTGAGAGTGGTGTTCGGGTTCGTTATCTTCACAGCGATATTGATACGGTTGAGCGAGTGGAAATAGTGCGCGATCTGCGTCTTGGAGTTTTTGATGTTCTTGTCGGAATCAACCTGTTAAGAGAAGGTCTCGATATACCGGAAGTATCGCTTGTTGCCATTCTGGATGCAGACAAGGAAGGTTTTTTACGTTCCGAGCGCAGTCTGATTCAGACAATAGGGCGTGCAGCACGCAATCTGAATGGAACAGCCATCCTGTATGGAGATGTTGTAACAAATTCAATGAAGCGAGCCATTGAAGAGACCGAGCGCCGCCGGTCGAGGCAGACGCACTATAACGAGATCAATCACATAACACCAGCGGGCATTCTGAAGGAAGTACGTGACCTTATTGACGGCGTATTCTATTCCGGCCAGGCGCGGCAGGATGTACTGGCTGAACAGGATAAGGCCCACTACGATGCAATGACCGAAAAACAGCTGGGCAAAATGATCAAGCGCATGGAAAAAAAGATGCACGATCATGCCAAAAACCTGGAATTTGAAGAAGCGGCACTTGCGCGTGACCAGTTGCGTCTGCTTAAAGAGCGGATGTTTGGTGCAAGTGTTCATGACCGAACGCATTTGTGAGCACTTTGCAGATGAAACTCAACACTTTCCTTACAGATTCGCTTCAGAAGGCTCACCCGGGCTGGCACCCTCATCTTGTTGAGGGCATTTTACAAATGATGGCAGCTGACGCTTCCTATTTTGACAGCCTGGAAAAAGTCTCTTTTTTGCCGACACAAAACAGGCTTTTTGCGGCCTTTTCGTTACCGGCAGAAGAAGTGCGTTTTATTCTGGTTGGAGAGAGCCCCTATCCTCGTGAGGAGAGTGCTACGGGCTATTCCTTCATGGATGGTGCTGTAAGAGATATCTGGTCGGAAAAAGGGTTTTCAAAAGAAGTTAACAGGGCTACATCACTGCGCAATTTTCTCAAGATGCTCTTAGTTGCTGAAAAGACACTTGCAGCCGATGATACGGGAGCACAGGCGATTGCTCATGTTTACAGACAGAATGCAGAACGCGAAATTCCCTATATCACGCAGCTGGATGAATTACAAAAGAACTTTCAGGATCAGGGTTTTCTGCTTTTAAATGCAGCTCCTGTTTTTAGACGTGATGTCTCACCTGTAAAAGAAGCACAAGCCTGGCTGCCGTTTTTAAATGTTGTTCTGGATTCTTTGGCCCGACAGAAAAAAGCTTCAAAAACACCGTTACCAGTTCTTATTTTGTGGGGAAATGCAGCGAAAAAGCTCGAACTCGCTGAGGCGGCTTTTGTTTTTCCGAAAGTCAAATCAGAGCACCCCTATAATCTATCTTTTATCAAAAACGTTGAAATGCAAAATCTGTTTGCTCCTGCAAACCTTCTTAAGTCAGGCAAAACAGGTGGTTACAAACCGCCCTAAAGCTTTTTGAGAGAAGAAGACCTCTTCAATATCAATGAATGGGGCAGACAAAAGTTTCCCGGTTTTTTTATTGATATGCCTGTTTTTTGTGAAAATAACAGTTTTACAGAAGCGGTTTCAGTGGCATTATTAAACTTGGAATTAAATATATTCGGGAAGTTAGCTAATCTGTGGCTGAAGCTGAAGGCCTGTTTCGACAGTGCCGGTGCGCCAGCGGCAGGTTAGGAGCGCAGGCTGGTGTGCCGTGTGTGCGGATAAATACTTTGTTTTTTGTCGCTGGCGGGATTGATGGCACGCGATGCAGGCGCATCTGACTCATGTTGCGAAATGATGTGAAAAGTTATTCTGTTAATGTGAATCCCCCCTGGGTCAAAGCCAGGGGGGTCTCCTTGCGAGGGATAATATGCTTGAATCTGAAAAAAGAGATATGACTTTGCCCGAGTTTCAGCGCTCCTATGGGCGTGGCCTTGACCAGTTGCGCCCGGTTTCATTTGAGCGCGGTTTTACGCGGCATGCTGAAGGCTCGGTTTTAACGACCTTTGGAGATACCATCGTTATCTGCACGGCCAGCATAGAAGAGAGTGTGCCACCCTTTTTGAGAGGGTCAGGCAGAGGCTGGCTAACAGCTGAATTTGGCATGCTCCCGCGCGCAACCCACACCCGGAATGCCCGTGAAGCAGCGCGCGGGCGCCAGACAGGCCGTACCCAGGAGATACAGCGCCTGATCGGACGCTCGCTTCGTGCAGCTTTTGACCTGAATGCCTTTGGCGAGCGTACGCTCAAAATCGATTGTGACGTCATTCAGGCTGATGGCGGAACACGAACGGCATCAATCACAGGAGCAATGGTTGCTGCATATGATGCTTTCAGCGAAATGGTCGAGAAAGAACTCATAGACAGTATCCCGCTCCGGTATTTTGTGGCGGCTGTGTCAGTCGGTCTGGTCCAGGGCACTGCCTTGCTTGACCTGGATTATCAGGAAGACAGTGCATGTGATGCCGATGTCAATGTTGTTATGACCTCAACTGGCGAATATGTCGAAGTGCAGGGTACATCTGAAGGTGCGGTTTTTGCCCGGAATTCACTCGATGAGATGCTCAGGCTCGCAGACAAGGGGATTGCCGGTCTGATCCGGATGCAAAAAACAGCCCTTGAACTGGACACAGATTAAATGAAGCTGCAACGATAACAGAAAACGGCAAACTGATATGGCACTCAGACAGGTCGTACTTGCTTCCGGCAATAAAGGAAAGCTCAAAGAGCTGCGGGAAATGCTCGCACCGGCTGGCCTGGAAATTTTCCCCCAGTCGGAATTTGGTGTACCTGAAACGGATGAACCTTATCAGACATTTGTCGAAAATGCGCTCCACAAGGCGCGTCATGCATCCCGTTTGACAGGCCTGGCCGCTTTGGCAGATGATTCGGGTATATGTGCAGACGCGCTGGGAGGTGCGCCGGGCGTTATGTCAGCCATCTATGCAGGGCTTCCATCATCTGATTTGCGTAACAACCAGAAACTGGTTTTTGATCTGCTGCCATTTGAAAGCAGGTCAGCCTGTTTTTACTGTGTGCTGGTTTATGTACGTCATCCGGATGATCCACAGCCTGTAATAGCAGACGGGATCTGGCGCGGGCAAATCATATCTGAACCGCTGGGCAAAAACGGCTTCGGTTATGATCCGCACTTTTTTATTCCTGAACTGGGCAAGACAGCTGCTGAACTTTTTCCGGATGAAAAAAACCGCCTGTCTCACAGAGGTCAGGCACTTCGCGCCTTGCTTCAAAAGCTGCAGATTTCGTCAAACTCTTTTTAATGGGGCTGTCAGACTGGTTTTGGTAAAGACAAACGGCAGCTCCAGTTGATGTTGCGGAGAAAAATGTGAACAAGAATCCGAATTGGCCCAGAGTGAAGGCTTCAATGCTGTTTGTGGCGTTTTTTATGCCGCTGATGGCAAACTGTAACCCGAAGACACCGGCTCCCGGTATGACTTCGCTTGTTGCATGGGCTCCTGTTATCGGAATAGCAGTGGCGACACTCTTTGCTGTCGTGATCATCAGTGTGCAGTACGTTATCCAGAGGAAGCAGGAAGAAAATCGTGAAAAACGGCAAAAAGCCTATGAACAGGAAGTAGAGTATGGAGAAATGCGCAGCCTGTTATGTTCAGCCCGGCATGAACTGGCTTTTTTTTATATGAATTACAAAGAGGGTGCAGGCGAAGTTTTAGGACAGGTAGAAGAGGGTGCCTATCTGGAGCACGTCGTACCTGTTGAACAGGAGCGCTACTATATTTATCCGATTTGCGCATCCAATATTGGCAAAATCAGGGATGCCATTTTAGGCAGGCAAATCCTTTATGCCTATACAAAGCAGATCAGATTTATAGAGACGATGAAGTGGAATAACAATTTGCTTCGCTGGCTTTTGGAGGCGGATAAAAGACACCTGGAGTTCCAGGACGAAGAGTCCGTCAGTTTAAGGGCCACTCTTGAAGAAAAGCTCAAAGAGCATGTTCCTAAAATGAAGCTTGCTTTCAATGATATGGAATCGGCTACCAGGACGATCATGGAATACATCAACGAAGATGGAACAGTAAGTCCAAAAAGCATGCATAAACTCCATTCGCGGTACCATTTTTTAAACAGCCCGCAGTCCGTGCGTTACAGGTAAAAACAGGAGAGCCCTGTTCTGAAAGGATGCATGTCTTTTTTTGAATGGGGGCTGTTTTCCCGGCATTGGCAAGGAAAGATAAAGCAGAATAAAGATAAAGACAAAGTAAAGGTTGCTTTGAACAGAGAAATCCCGTAGCATTTAGCAATATTCACCGCAGGTGAAAATTTTTGTGGACATGTGCTGCACTGTCGTACGATCAGTCAGTGTTCAAAAGAGCGTCTTTTGGGCCCACGAAAATGTTGTTATATTGATCCGGAAAACTGAATTTGAAAATCGTAAGTTATGGGTATTTTTTCAAGGAGCGGGATCATTAAGTCTGAAGGAGCTGCGCGCTCCGTCCGTCAGACCGGCCTGGAAGAACGTGCTGCTGATGCATCCGTAAAAGCGGCCAGAAACAAAGTCAGTCCCCAGAGTGCTGAAGCCAGTGACATTCTGGAGGACAGGCAGTTTTTTTCAACACAGGTCATGCAGACTGCATATGTGCGGCTAAAGACGCGCCTGCCTGAAGTAGGTGCGAAATTTGATGCGGAAATGTATGTTGCAGGACTTGTTATTGCCATGTCATACGTTCAGACCAAATCGCTTGTTTTTTCGGATTTCGTCAGGTTTATGCTTGCCTCCTTTGGAGATTCAGTCAAGCCGCATTTGCTTTCGTTTTATGCAGGAGTGAGTCATGCGCCTGATTTTGTCCTGACGGGCATGACTTCTTATGAGCAGTGTCTGAGAGAGTATGCCACCCTCATGAGTGGTGGCCTCCTGTAAGACGGACTCTCGCACCTCAAACTAAAACAGCCTCCAACATGGAGGCTGTTTTAGTTTGAGGTCTTTTTGGTCTGAGCGCAGGAAAAAAGTCAGAGGAAAAATTCTGGTTCTTTTCTGGCACTGTTTTTTTCGTAAAATGTGATGCCGTAGTCAGTATATTCCTGAGTGTGAAAGCCCTGCGCCTTTTCCGGACAGAGATAGATACAGGCTGTACAGGTCATGCACAGGTCTTTTTTTTTGGTTTTGGGATTGTCCGGGGGGATGGCAGCAACCGGGCATATTGATGCGCAGATTCCGCAAAGCGTGCAATTGTCAGTGACAGTCGGCTTGATAGGAGCGACTTTATATTCCCTGTAGGGGAAATTGCCCTTGACTTCCACGGGAGCCAGGGGCGTATCCGGGAGATTTTTCAGTTTTGTTGCGCACTGTCTTGCAAAGGTTGTAAGTGCTCTTCTGTCCTGTGCATCGGGCCGTCCTGCGCCGACTTGCGGATAAATGGAGTGCTGGGTGGATACAGCTGCTGCACCGAGAAGGAGAAATCCGTTTCCTTCAAGAATGTTTTTTAGTTCCAGGAGCGCATCTTCGTACTGGCGGTTACCGTAAGTGACAATCGCGATGGCGGGCGTATTCTCGCCTTTGAGATTGGCAAGTTTTGTTGCGCAAAGGTCGGGAATTCTGCCTGAAAAAACGGGCATTGCCACAATTGCGACGGTACTGGATGGAATGCGTGTTTCCTCATCCAGCGGATCCCACATCAGGTTGTATTCGTTTTTCTTTCCGAAAAATGCCTGGCTGACCACCTCAACTACTGCTTTGGTGGTGCCGGCTGGACTGAAATAGATCTGTTCAATCGCATCGTTTTGCATTTTGCCTTCCTTTAAAGTCTGTTGGCTGCGTGATTGTCGAAAAAAATTTCTGTATTGGGTGGATTTAGCCCTGAAGTGCAGCGCAGTCCTCAAGGGTAACTCAGCGAGTGTGTGGAAATCAAGCTTTTTTCTCCGTCAGT
>Ga0099364_10013929_pt1 | contig 10742 bp, 2 predicted proteins | sample TergutTh196P3_FD_73070 | JGI IMG/M metagenome (GOLD analysis project Ga0099364, IMG submission 73070) | Microcerotermes parvus P3 segment gut microbial communities from Pointe-Noire, Republic of the Congo - Th196 P3 | ecosystem: Host-associated > Arthropoda: Insects > Digestive system > Gut ...
ATGGTCTTAAAGAATCGAAACATGTTGGATTATTTATAAAAAGTGTTTTAAGTGATTTAAGTGATTTTAGTGTAACTTAAAAACAAGTGCATACGTTGGTATAAATAAAAATTTAGTAAAACTTATTGATTAAGTATTTTAAGCGACAATGCATTCTGTTCAGGTCTCCAAAATATTAATGACAAAGAAAGAGATCACAAAGATTTTTCAGCATTACAGTCTAGAACGTACTTCGCTCAAAATGTTTTCTGTCCAAAGCGTGAAATCAAGACACGGACTAACAGTGTTCAGTGCAAATGAGTGAAAATTACAGACCATACTGAAGTGGTCATGGATTAAATACACGTATATATCCCTGTATGTAAGGACACAATAAAAAGCATTAACACATCAAAATGTAACAAACTTGGAAATAAGACTATAAATATTAAAAACATTCTGTCAACTATGATAAATTATTACAGCAGAGAAAGAGTGTTTTTATGACACTGTAACTTTAAAATTCAAATGTGACGCTCTTACACTGTAACAGATAACTGGCACGAGAACTATCCATGAGCGCACAGGCAGCAATACGAAATGTACAAAACTTTATGCTAATGTCACTGTATCTTTAGTATAAATTGCATTTGAAATTTTATTTCTTCCAAATTATAGGCAAAAAGCTAATTTTAGTTTTAATGAAGCGGTGGTCAGGTTCCTTCTACAGCTCCTTTGTCGCAAGATCCACTTAGAAATCTGTTTATGTTTTGAGCGATTTAAGGTCCAAGGTGCCCTTGAGTTAGATACTGCGAAAATGGAAATTTGTATAGTACACTACATGAAGCAGGGAGGTGCAAAAATTTATAATTTTGCTATAATTTTATTTGGTATAGTTGTGAAATTTTTTTCTCTCCTACCCGAAAGAAAGTTAGGTTTGAAGGTGTCTGAGAGCAACACATTAACATGCGGGTATTATAAGTAATATATTACATATTCTTACAGAGATTCTCGAAATATCTCACGGAAAAGTCTTATTTGGGAACCTAAAATTAGACAGGAGATAATTTTAACTGAATAGTAAATATATTGAACTGGCTTAGAATAGAGTTCTGTGATTGGTTTATTCGAGACTCATGAAAACATAAATGCAAACTAGCCCCTCAGATATGCACTTTTCAAAGATTCTAAAACAAGGACTAATTTTTTTGGCGACCTATAACTTCACGACTAGCCGATTAGTTACTTTTTTTGGGGGGGGGGGGGTTTTCCTTTTTCAAGAGGGAGGTGGGGGGGGGGGGGGGGGCGGCGTTGGGGCCCTTTAAAACCCGCTCCCTCGCCCGCGACGTGTATAGCCATGCTTAGACGGCCATAGCCAGGTATTTTTCGATGAATCGCTGCAGGATTGCCGCTGTCTCCGCACGGGTCGCCATGCCTTGGGGCGCCAAGGTATCCGCTGTGCGTCCGCTGATTAGCCCGAGGGCGTTGGCCCAGCGCATGGATTGCTTCGCCCAGTCTGACACAGCTTCTGCGTCGGTATACGCTGTGGTGTAGGAGGCGGTCGTATAAGCGTCCCCGGCTATCTCCATACCTTTATATGTCGCATAGTTGAGAAGGATGGCCGCAAGCTGCTCCCGGGTGATATTGTCATCAGGGCCGAACAGGCCGCCGCCGTAGCCGCTCACGATGCCCTTTGCCGCAGCCCAATTGACTGCGTTTGCGTACCACTTGTTGGCATCCACATCGCTGAATACATTGCTGCCTTCCGAGGCGGGTGAACCCTCCAGCCTATGGAGTATGGTGACCAGCATGCCCCGGGTCAGGCTGGCATCCGGTGAGAATTCACTCCCCGCCGTACCTACCATCAGGCCGTTTGCCTGAACGAAAGCTACTGCCGAGTAAAACCAGTTCCCGGGTTTTACGTCGTTGAAGGGGCTTGCCCAGTTTGTCAGGTTCGCCAAAGGCGTCTGGCCGTCGCCGATCGTGACTAGCCCGGGCGTTATAACTGCAGCGCCTGCTGCACCTCCTGCGCCACCGGGGCCACCGGGGCCACCGAGGCCACCGGCGCCGCCTGAACCTCCGGGATTTGTGCCGGGAGTATTCCCGTTGTTATTATAGTTATTACCGTTGCCATTGCCTGCACTATCTCCGCCGCCTACGTCGTTGCCGAGGTCGCGCGTGTAGACCCACTCGACGCGGTCGCCGTCTGCCAGCACATAAAGCGATGATGAGTAGTTGGGGAACACACCATTGACGCTGTACATCCACCCGGACAGGGGTCCATCATCAAACTCACCGAAGCCGTTGATCGCCTCGACATACACACCGGCATACACAGCATGCACGGAAGTTCTGAGTGTAAGACCTGTCTTTTGCAGCAAGCTGAACGCGGTTTCTCCTGCAACGATATTCAGGTTTTGTCCGGCGAAATACACACTTGTTTGTCCGGGTTTTGCGTTGTCGTCCTGAACGCTTATATAAGCGGCACGCTGCGTTGGTACGGTTCCACCGCTGCCTGTACTGAGTCCGTCTATCGCTGTGTTGAGAACGCTTGCTGCATTGTTCACCTGAGTTTGCGTCGCTGCCGGATTGTCTCTTACTGCGATTGCGGCTGTGAGCGCTGTTTGCATGGCGTTCCATGTTGCCGTCGTATAATTGCCCTGGCTGCCAGGCGCTTTCGCGATCGCGGCTAACAACTCCGTTTTGTCTGCCGCGGGAACTCCGGGTTCGTCGGGCGTTGTCGGCTGAACATCGCGCATATCGTAGAGTGATGTTTTGTCATTTAGGAATCTGTCGTACGCTACCAACGCATACGCCGCTTGTTCAGTCGCCATCATGTCCACGTTACCGGAAAGCACATGACGGAAACCGCCGGTCGCCTCGTCTCTGTACATCAGCAGATTTGCCAGACAGCTCTCGATGAAGCTGCCGTTGTCCGTGCCGTCATACCCGAGGGCGAGCAAACCTACCAGCACCTGTGAGACGCTCTCTGCGCTCTCGCCGCTGAATTGGCTCACGAAGCTCCCGTTTACCGTCTGCGCGGCTTGAAGCACAGCAACAGCCCGCTCGACGGTCGTTTTTATTTGCGTGTATGTCGGCGCGCCGACAAGATTCAGAGCGTTATAGTCGCTCTCGCTCATCTTATAATATGGCGCGAATGTCTGTAATGTCATGCCCGTGATGTCCGGATCCGCAATGCCGGTGACGCTTCCTTGCAAGTCCCAGCCGCCATTTGTCTTCTCATGCTCGATGAGGTATTTGAGGCAGAAAGCCCGCAGCGCTGTGTTGTCTTCCATGTAACCTATGGTATCCATGGATATCAGCGCCCAGACGGGGCCGTTAAGGCCTTGCTGTTCAATGTAGCGCTGTCCGGCGTAATATCCGCTCGTGATTACATCGTTGAAAGCTGAGAGTAAGTCATAGCCGCGCCAATCGGACGCGTCGTAGCCCAGCGCGGTCAACGCAAGTATTACCCGCGCATTGTCCGTGGATTTGACATTATGCAGGATGACTTTGTTTGGCGTGACGCTTTTGTCGATATGATGGGTGTTGTAGCTATTGATATAGGCTTCCACATTGTCCGAATAGGCTTCATACCACTCGTCATCCTCGACGCCATCGCGTACCCTTGACAATACTGCCCATTCGCCGCCGATGCTGCCGACTATAGGCGCATCCACCTTTGAGCGGATCCATGCGAGAGCGCCCTCCAGAGCTTCTTTGTATTCCACGACCGGAGGTTCCACAACCGAAGGTTTCGTTACAAGCCCGCTCATCGCTGTTTGAAGTACGGCTTTGGCGTTGTCAACTGCCTCCTGCGTCGTGTTTTCGTCACCGTTTACAGTGTACGCCGCTGACAAAGCGGACGCAAAGACTGCCCAGCTATCTGCTGTGTAGTCGGCCTCGATTTTGCCGTCGGTGGCGGCTATTAAGCTTTGCAGCTCAGTTTTGTCAACAGTCGGAGTCTCCGTGTTAAAAATAATGTAGTAGATGACGGGCGTATCAATGCCTGACTGCGTGATGACGCGGACAACCTTCTTACTGGTGCTGATATCGGAAGATACAGCATTAGCCGCAGTCTTAACATCATTGATGTAGATGTTTTCCGCCACTGTGTCAACCTGAACCTTGACCTTTGCGTCAGCAATATTCACATTGTAGACATACTTGCCATCCTCTAAAGGTATATCCATTGTCTGATTATCGCCGTACAGTACTTTAATGCCGCTGGCTTCTGCCGTACCGCCGACAATGTCGATTGGCGCAGTTCTGCAAATACCGAGAAATTCCGGACTTAAATCACCCGTAGCGCCGGTATTGCCCAATATGGAAGAGTATGCTCTTACAAAACTGATTTCATCCAGCTCGACTGGCAGCCCATTTTCATCCACCGCCCAAGAAATATCCATTCCTTCGCCTATTGCTAAATACGGATTGCGAGGAGTAGCGGAAGCGGATGTGGTGCCTCCGCGTGAGTCAAAGCAACCGAAATCCGGCCCGTATCCCGGAATACCCAGAGACATGGGCAAATATACGCCGGCGGGGTAAGTAATCTTATCCGTAGGCAAATCCTTCACAAGCGGATAATTAGCCGGATTCGGGAAGTAGCTTCCTCCATGATATCCGTTAACTGCAACATATCCCGAACCGCCTTGATTATCAGTCCACGGAATGTTTTTGCTTTCAGTATATTCGCCGGGAGTGGGATTATAATAGGTTATTTCGTAATCCCAGATAACTTCATCCGTATAGTGCCAGGAACTTGCAAGCGCATACCATTGATCCGGCTTTCCGTCGCCATCCTTATCCTGCGCGACCATGACACTACCCGGCTCCGCCCATCCGGTAAAACCGTTGCCGGCTAATTCAAAATCTACGCCAAATGGATTTTTAGGGTTGTTGTTAATAGGATTGGGGAATTGCATAGTTACATATCCGCCGAAGCCGCCTAATGACGCGACAAAGCCGTTGCCCCATTCCGTTTTGCCTCCGCTGCCCCAACCGGAGTCGCCGATAAATTGCCCGGGAGCGGGTAAAAACTCATGCAGTACCGGTTCCCCCGGATTTTTTGGCGCGTATCCGACGCCTATGGTATAGGTTCGTTCGCTCTCATCAACTGCGGTTACGACAATTGTTATTGTCCTTTCGCCGGTTATCTCTACGAGCGTACCGGGCGTCACCACAACATCGTTAATAGTCACAATTGCCCTGGAGTCCGATGGCATGACTGAAATCGTCATCCTGTCGCCTGTATAAGCCGATGCCCTGAAGCTCGTCTTTGCCGGATCAAACGCGTCAACCATTTGGAATCCGCCTGTGACAAGGCTTTTCAGCGCACTGTCAGTATCATCGGCTACCGTAACTTTTACAACATCGCTATAGGTGTCATCAGTTGACCTTACATATACATAAGTCACACCCATACCTACGCATGTAATCACACCATCCTCGCAGGTCGCTACATCGGAGTTCGCGCTGCCCCATTCCAATGTTTTCTCTGCGGGGATTTCGTGTGTAATCGTCTTTGCTCCGCCAATACCCAACGTAATATCAGTCGCATCCAACCTGCTGTCCGTGCTTGTTTTGTAAAGAACAGTGGCTGTGGCCGGCAATCTTAAATTCGTTATGCCTTCGCTTGTAAAGCCATCCACCTTCTTGGCATTTATCAGCCTCACATTTTCATTGACATTAAATATAACACCGGTCGTCCCTGTAAACGTTATGGTCGAGGGAAGCTCAACATATCTGATGGTTGAAACCATCTGGAAAACCGCTGTTGATGTGGTTCCGGTTGTTATGCCCTCGCCCAGCACAACGTTTTCAAGCACGGTACCTTGAAACGTTTGAATAGCGGCAGTAAGGTCGGTGATGTTCTCTAAGTTAATCTCTTTTAATGATGTACAGTTATAGAACACGGTGTGTCCAAACTCGGTAACGGATGGTGGTAAGGTTATTGAAGTCAGACTCATACATGAGTTGAAACAACCTTGACCTATTTTGGTTAGTGTAACGGTTTCCGGGAATACAACCGTCAGCAAATTCGCGCAATTACTGAATGCGTTATTATCCAAAACCTCAAGATACGCCGGAAGCTTAACCGACATTAGATTGGAGCAGCTATCAAAAGCATTCGTACCGATTTTCGTTATCGTATCGGGAAAAGTTACCTCATAGATACCAGTTCTTTGAAACGCGTTGTTGCCAATTTCAGTAACATCTGACGAAAAGACTGCTTCCGTAATGCCGGTGCATCCTGTGAAAAAATTGTTCGGGATTTTTGTGAGACCGCTTGGCATCAACACATCACCCATAGACTTAATACTCGTGCAGCCTTGGACGGTGGCACTAAAGGTTGCAACGTCCAGAGTTGAAAAATCCGCTCCTGTGGCACTTGTACAACCGTTAAATGTATTAGCACTGATGATTTTAATTTGCGGCGGCAATGTAATCCTCGTCAGGCCTTTGCAATTTTGGAACGTATCGGTAAGGCTTGTTATTGATGTGTTAAAAAGAATATTATCCGTATCGGTGATGTTGTTACATCCGTTGAATATCCCTGTTCCCAACGTCGTTACATTTGACAAATCCATAGCAGAAATGCCTGAGTTCATAAAACAAGTGTTTCCAATCGTTGTTATGCTTTCAGGAAGGGTTAGAGACCTAAGCGAGGTGCATCCCTGAAACGTCTGGTTTTTTAATTCCGTCATGCCCTCTTCCAGCGTTACATTTTTAAGCGCCGTGCAACCGCCGAACACATATGTTCCCATGTTATTAACCACCGGAATATAGAGAGTTTCCAAAGAAGTACAGGCTGAAAAAGCGTTGTTCCCGATTGAAGTGACAGTAGAGGGAATTGACAGCTCTGTAAGTCCGGTAGTTTGGAAACTGCTTGTACCAATACTTGTAATCCCTTCCGGAATGTTCGCCGTTTTCATGCCGGTGCAACCCTGAAACATTGAATTTGGAATCTCTTTAAAGTCTTGCCCGAAAGATATATCTGCCAAATCCGCAATTCCGGTACAATTTTGGAATACGCTCGTTCCAAATGTGGTAACATTCGTCAAATCAATGCTCTCTATTCCGGAGCCGTTAAATGCGCTTGTGTCAACCTTTACAACACCTTCGGGCAACTCAAGCTCTTTTAAGGCTTTGCAATTTTGAAACATAAATGTGGGAATCACCGTCATTTTTTTTAATGTTACATCCCGCAGAACGGTGCAGCCGGCGAACATATAACTCGCCGCGTCCGCGGCGGCTGATTCCACCACAACACTTTCTAATGCAGTAGAGTTCTGAAAAACATAAGCTCCAAGCGTGGTTACCGTATCCGGTATGATTAATTCAGTTATCTTTGTATCCGATAACGCCTGACCTCCGATCGTAGTTATCGTATCCGGTATTGTAAATTCAATTATACTTGTACCCATTAACGAATAAGCTCCGAGTTCTGTCACGCCTGCAGGGAGCTCAAGCGATGTTATACCGGCACAATTTTGAAGCAAGTAGACCGGAATCTTAGTAGTATCAGAAGCAAAGTTTACCCTCTTTAGTGCGGAACCGCGAAAGATGCTCTGGTTTGCTGCTGCCGTAAAATTGCCCGCCGGCAATGTGACTTCTTCAAACAATGGACAATTCAAAAACATAACGCCACTTATAGAAGTCACACTTTCAGGAAAGACAAAGCCCGTAATATTTACGTTGTTAAAATTATTCAAATTCGTATTAATGGTAGTAATTCCCGTACATCCGCTGAAATTTAAAGACTTCGGCGCCGCCCAGTCAAACCAAGCGGCTCGGATGCTATTTTCTGTAAGCTCGGTGTTGTTTGACAGATTGATGGAAGCCGTGTTTTTCAGGAGCTTACCAATTGCCTCGATATCGGCATCCGTTGCGTCGGTGTTAGACAGGTCTACCGGCGCCTTAATCTCATTGATTTCACCCTCTGTGATATCGCCTTCATAATTCTCGTCCTTGCCAAGCGCAACAAGAATTGCCGTCCTGATTTTCATGTTAGATATCGTGACATCATTTTGCGAGAGCTTCTCGAGCATATTGATTGCTGTGGTCAGCGCCGTAGTAGCCGCAGTGACAGCCGCCGCCGTTATATCGTTATCGGCGTCTGCCACTTTTGCGGCAGTGAGCGCTGTCTGAAGCGCCGCCCAGCTGTTTGACGTATATGCGGATTTATCAGATTCCAGTGATTCTGCATCGGTGATAGCCGCTTTTAATGCGAGCTTGTCTACTGGAACAATGGTCGCTTGGAAATTTGCTAAAGCAGTATCAACATCGGTTTGGGATGAGTTTAGGTCGGTCACCTTTGCGACCAATGCATCATACGCGCCAGAAACACGAGCAATTTCCAATAAAGACGCCTTCTCAGGACTGACGTTAAAATCAGCCAGAGCTTTTATTGCCCCATCATAATTTGCGTACGAAGCCTTAATAGGCTCGTCGCCCCATGTTGGCACAGATAAATCGCATCCAAGTCCATAAAGGGTGAATGTGATTCTGACGACGTCCCCGTCATTGGGATAATATACGCCCATGCTATAATCCGGCAGCGCGTTATTTACTATGTAGAGCCATCCGGCTTGGCCGTTATAATCCATTTCCTGGAGCCATTCAGCTTCTGCCCGATCACCCAGCTGTATGTGATCCATGATGTACTGTGGCGGGTCTGGTATGCCCATTTCACCCTTGTCCTTAATTGCAGATAAATAAAAACCGGCCTCGCTACCGCTGCTCCTGTAGTTTCCTGAGCCGAGATAGTCAGTGAGTATTTCAGCAACACTTTCCCCGTCATTAAAATCTACCCACACAGGTTCGGTGTGATATCCCTGTCCGAGTGTGAGTTTTTCAACTACCAGCGCAATTTGGGGGCTTTCTGGTGCTGCAAATGCTGTGGTCGGGAAAAGCGATATCACCATTAGCAATGCCATCAACAGTGAAAGCGTCCGCCTTATTTTTTTGTGAGTCATGTGCAATTCCTCCAATAATTTTTATTTGATCTGTATCTTAATGTCGGGCAAAATAAAAACCGAAGCCCGCTACACGGCTATAACCCCGATATATCAGGATCATGGCTGTGTCAGCGCACTCCGGTTCTTCCGCTTTGGCGCATCAATGTCGCAAACTGCCTTCCGCTACGTCCACATTACGGCGAGCATTCGCTTCACTTCGTTGCTCCTCCTCTCCGACGCCGACCCGCTTCGCTGGGCTCGTCGTCGGGCTTGGAAGGAAGATACGGGAGGATACGACTGGTTCATTTACAATTTGATTGTCAAGGTATGCACCCCGCTCAGTAATTGCATATAATTGCGGGGCAACACTTGCGCCCCGCTCCTACGGTTCAGGCTGTCGCATGTCGAAAGCCATCTACAAAATCTGAAATCTTTGATAGAATTATCACAAATAACCAAAAATCACAATCATGATACTTATATAAAATAAGAAAGTCAATGAAGAATACTGCTATCTTTATTGAATAATATTGCTGTGAGTAGAAAAACAAACGTCAATTCCTTTCCATTTCTCTTTCTATTGCTGCCTCCCGGTAGTTCAAAAGCTGTTGAACATTTTGCCGTACCGCCAAAATATCCTGCATGTGTTTCCGAGCCGGATGATCATGCCCGAACGCTTCGGGTCGTCAAACTTCCTTGCGTAGTCAAGCGCAGTCGAATTGAACACGACGTGATTATGGATTTGTCGGCAGTCAATGTGCGTTGCCAAATTGAAAGCGTGACGGTCTTTAGTAAAACACATCGCCAGTTCATACCTGCAATAATCCTCCCGCTTTAAGCCACTCCACAGACGGTTTGCTGTTAATCGTCTCAATCGTAAACGTCACGTTTGAGGCGGCGCCCATTATTTTGCGGATGATTGCGTTTACGCCGATTATCCCGTCCCCAAGGTCATTGTGGGTATCGGCTTGACCGTAATTATTATTTAAATGCACGTGTCCCAGATACGGCAAGGCGCGCTCCACCCAAGTGTCGATTGGAGTAGGTTTGCCCGCATATGAGGCATGTCCGATATCAAGGCAAAGCGTAAACCGCCCGTCGTTTACCGCATCGGCAATCTCGCATAACATCCCGGGCGATGGCTCAAACGTATTTTCAAGATGCAGATGGAAATTATCCGGTTTATCCGACATAAATTCTTTCCAAAACGCCACGGACTTCTCCACAAACCAGTTTTCGTTATAAATCAGCGGCATAAATCCGGAATGAACTACCATCGCATTTATACCATATCCGCGCATCAACAAGTACGCTTGGGCATAACGCTTTTTAGCGATCTCGACAACAAGCGGATCGACAGCCGCCGGGCAAAGCTCGTTATACGGCGCGTGGAATGTAAAGCGGCTTATGCCGCGCATCTTTTCACGTACAAGGGCGTCCCACTTTTCAAAATCTATGTCCATATTAAACGCGGTGCAGAACTCGGCAATCTCTAGGCCAAAGCCGTACTCACGAGCCATCCCGGCCGCGTCACCCGCAGTAGTGGATATATAAAGCCAAGGGGAAATATCACTCATCGGCCTGACCACCCCCCAGCCAGTATTCGCCCAAGTCGCGCCCCAAGTCGCAGGTGTAATGCCACTCGATCACGTCGTCCGGTTGTAGCTGGTAGCGAGAGCAGCCGTAGTTGGGAACCCAGCCGTTGACCTTGTACATCCAGCCGGACAGTTCGCCCACGTCGAATTCGTAGAGGTTGTTGATGCCCATGATGTACGCGGAGTTGTAAATAGGTGTGTTTCGGAA
>Ga0099364_10013930_pt1 | contig 10742 bp, 9 predicted proteins | sample TergutTh196P3_FD_73070 | JGI IMG/M metagenome (GOLD analysis project Ga0099364, IMG submission 73070) | Microcerotermes parvus P3 segment gut microbial communities from Pointe-Noire, Republic of the Congo - Th196 P3 | ecosystem: Host-associated > Arthropoda: Insects > Digestive system > Gut ...
GCAATGCACCGCTTTCGTCGGCGGGATTGTTTCCGTGTCAATTTGGCGTGGCGTTCCCGTTCTTGGGCGTCTCTTGTTGCCGGGCCCGACAAACTTTCCCCCTTTCATTCAAGGAGTAAAACGATGAGAAAGTTGATGGCAGTAGTGTTTGTCTTTCACATTTGCTGTGCGCTGACGTTTTTGAGCGGCTGTGGAGGCAAGGGAGGCGAAGGTCCATCCACCGAATCTGTTCCCACGCTGACTCCCGCCGAATCTGTTCCCACGCTAACTCCCGCCGAAAAAGCGGAAACCGATAAATATATCAAGGGATGGGGGAGAGACGCGATAGCCGCTTATCTGTCCGTTGAACGCTCCTCGGAAACAGATGAGAAACTTATTCTCAAGTATCTCAAATACTTTGTCGACCAAGGAGCGAATGTCAACGCGAAAAACAGCAGATACAACACTCCGCTCTATTCGGCGGTGGAGCGGGGTAACATAGAAATAGTTGAACTCCTCGTTTCCAAAGGGGCGGATGTTAAAGAGATAGGTCTGCTTTACGAAGCTGTGTCGGAGGAGAATATCGAACTCGTCAAGTTCCTCGTTTCCAAAGGAGCAGATGTTAATGCGGAAGGCAAGGGGGGCAAATTTTTGGCCTATGATGAGGTGGCGATGGAGGGAAAAGAGGAAGACGAGGGCAGCAGGGGGCCACTCGATACTCCGTTCCATTTGGCCGTGTGGCAAGGCAACATCGAAATAGCCAAATTTCTCATGTCCAAGGGGGCGGATGTCAATGCGAAAGATGGCAGAGGCGACACCTTGGTCCATCGGATGGTACGAGGAGGGGAAACCGAAAGCGTCGAATTTATTCTTTCCATTGGGGCGGATGTCAATGCGAAAAACCACAAGGGGCAGACGCCTCTCCACATTGCGGTAATCCACAGCCAATCGGACTCCAAAATGATCGAATTTCTTGTTTCCAAAGGAGCGGATGTCAATGCAAAAGACGGCAGCGGCGAAACTCCGCTCGACGTGGCAGCAAGGCGAGGAAATCGCGAGGCCGCGAAGTACCTCGCCGGTGTAGCGGGAGTACCGATACCGACTTCCAAAGCCGAATGGTGAGAACAAGATCGGAATGGAGCGTAATCTTACGATTACGGCTCCGGTAACCGGAGTACCGGCTAAATGAGGATTTGCGTTGCGCAAGAACCGGGGGCATAAGTCCCTCACTCCGGTACTCTTCCTTGGGGAAAGTCGACGTGGAATATCTGCGACGTTTTCATTTCATCGAGACGGTAGCGCGTGAAGAGCCTCGCGAATTCCGAGATCAACGGATTGTGTCCGACGAGCAACACTGTTCCAAACTCATCAGGAATCGAACGGACGACGCGATAAAAATCGTTGACGTGGCTGGCATCGTAAATGGCCGGTTCGACGAAAATATCTTCCGGACGAAGTCCGAAAACCTTTCGCACGATCTCCGCCGTCTGCCTGGCACGCACGGCATCGCTGGTCCATACGGCGTCGAGTGTAGCGCCGCTTTCCCGGAGTTCCCTTGCCCGTTCTTCGGCACGCAGGACGCCCTTGTCCAAAAGCGGACGTTTGAACGATGTGATGTCTATCAAAATACAACCAATGGTATTGAAGTTTTCGAAACAGGAAGCACTCCCACAGTGAAATCGAGTACGATACGGAATAACCAAGAGTATGGTATTGTCATCACCGATGGGGGGGCAGGCAGATATGAGCAGAACAGGATTTCCGGGAACAGCGAAGGTGCTTGGTTTCTTGAAAATACCGGTCGAGTACAGCGAGTCGGAAATTCTCCGAATCAATGAGTGGCCGCCAGCATTGATCGCCCAAGCCTTGCGGGGAGAACTGATCGTTCGGCATTACGACTTGATGGAACGCCGTTTCGACGAAAAACTGACTGTCGTGTTGATACGAAAATTCGTCTGCCGTTATTCCACTGCTCGACCGGGAGCGAGAGTTTTTCGTAACGAAATTTGTTCCGTACAAAGCCCGTCGCGTAAGCAAGGCAATCACGGCTCGGTGTTATCGCTTCTTGGAAATCCGCGTGCTGGTCGATTTTGCCGATATTCTTCGGGAATCGCTTCGCCGGGCTTCCAAGAATCGGTGCCGGGTTGCCACGCTCCGGCTTGTTCGCCGCCGATGCCCATCCGCTCTCTCATTTTTTTGCGGAGCGACAGGACATATTCCGGCGGATTGTCGGTCAACTCCTGGAGACGTGCCCATTGTTCGTCGGTCAACACGTCGAACATTTTTGTCTTGAATTGCGTTACAAAAAGTTTGCCTTTCGTCAGGAGGTCTTCCTGAATGCGTTTGAATTCCGGGTCTTCCGCCGTCAGTTTTTTTGCAATCGCTTGCATTTTTTCCTGCATCCCACGGACATTGGTGAAGTCGCCGCCTTGCTTCTCGAGCTCGCCAAGCATCTTGCTCATTATGATCACCTGACCGTTGGCGAACTCTTCGAGATTTCGCTCGAATTCGGGTTCGAGTTCCTTTTTGATGCCCTCCATTTGTTGCTTTTGGGCATCGGTCAGATCGAGTGCCTCGAACATATTCGGCGAGATGACCGGCATTTCCGACATGTTGGCCAACTGCAACTCCTTCATTTTTCGTTGCTGTTCCGGCGTCAAAAGACTTTCCACGGCGTCGGCCATAGTGTTTATCCCCAAGGTTGCCATTCTTTCCTGAATGTCTTGGAACTTCTTCCTTGTTTCCGCGTCGGCGTTTTGCAGGAAGGGATCGCCCGGCGTTTGGATCGCTCTCATTTCCGCCGTGAGGTCCTGAAATTCAGGATGATTTTGCATTCCAAACATCGTCGTTCTTTGGATGTCCTGAATTTGCTGATGTTGTTCATCGGAGACGGCCCACGCTTCACGGACTTCGGGTTCGTTGAGCAACGGAACGACCATAAAGCTTGCTCCGCGACCGTTCCAGAACGAGCGGATGCCGGTTTTCATTCCCGTCTTCATTCCTTCCAGCATCCTGGGAGTCTGCCGTATTTGCGCAAAACCGCCTGACGGCATCGCAGGGGGGCCTCCTTCCTGTGCGGACAGTTCGAACGAAAAGAGAAACAGGCACGAAACGGTGGCGAGCAAAAATCTTGTTTGCATAGGAAACCTCAAGGGTAAATGCGGGACCATTGGGCTCAGGATAAAGGAGAAGGATGTCACTTCCCCGCTTTGCGTCGATTGCAGTCCTTGCACAACATCTGGCAATTTTCCGTTACCGTTTTTCCGCCGGAACTCCAAGGCGTAATGTGATCCCCTTCCATCTGGGCAAACGTAAAATGTTGACTGCACTTCAGACAAATGCCGCTCTGCCGCTCATACGCACCACGCTTCATTGTGTCCGAAAATGCCCGAACGTTCAAACAACGTTCCTCCCCCGTGAGAACATACTCATAAATGCCCTTCTTGTTTCCTACATCGTCGTCCGCCATTAACTCTTTGATGCGCTCTTCCAACTTTGCCGTATCAAAAGCGGCGTCTTTGAATTGCTTGTAAAGTCCGCCCCATCGGACGCTTTTCATTTCCTTGCGGTACACCGGAAACGTTGCCATCGTCCATTGAATGACGGATTGAAAGAACAACCATAACTCATTGGCATTGGATGCAAATTGATTCCGTGACATATACTCATCGATTTCGCCGCCGTTGATCCAGTCGATTGCCGTTTCCAGAAAATCCTGACGGATCGGCGAACCGGTGACGTAATCCCCGGCTAAACCGTATGCGGCACAGTTAGTCTTGCTGAATTTTAACTTTGCATCCGCCAGCCATGGTCCGGTATAGACGGCGTTACGTAGTTCCTGTTTTGTTAATCTTTCTCCGGCAAGATTAATGATCTCGAACCAATCCTGTTTTTCACTGGCCGTTCCTTCGCAAAAGTAAATCAGCAACTTGTAGTTGAGAATCTTTTCACGGATGTCTTCCGGCTGCCCCTCAAAAAACTTGGGAGGACCGTCATGGAATTTGACGCTGAACTTCCCTTCCACATATTGACAGATGGAAACCGTTCGTTGTTGACCGTCAAGCAATTCAAAATCATTGTTGCTCGTAGCCCAATACATAATGTTGAGCGGGAAGTCCTTGAGGATCGAGTCGATGACGGCGTTACGCTTTTTATCGTCATAGATGAACTCCCGCTGATACGGAGGCCGGATGTTGAGTCGTCCTCCGTAGCCAATGACGCCTGCCTCTTGATTGTCAACGTAACCCTTGACGAGATCACGCACCAAAATTTCGTTCAGTTCAATTTTCATGTTTTGATGCGGCGGATGAAAAGCCGCTTAAATGCTTCTTTTTCGTTTAAAAAAGCCCCTCGCCCATACACTCCATCGGGGTCTTGATCAATGTCTCGGTTTGAACCCAAGATTTCAAACTGTTTAGGATTATATTTATCGAGGAAAGTAATTGGTACGCCCATAACGCCGTCATAATCCATTGGTATCTCCACCACTTTGGACACTTCGATAGCGTCGTAATTGTCGTACTTCGGATACTTCTCCGGCGTGTAACCCCTGAAGAGCGTTAGTTCTTCATGGCGTTTTGTAGTCTCAAGATTTGTAAACCAACGCAACCCGGAAACCCTGCCATATTTGATGCCATTTTCCTCAAAAGCATACTTCGAGTTGCTAATGTCATAGTGTTCAGGCATTATAAATCTGCTGTTGTCAAAATTATTGTAACCGATCCATAGTTTGTTATCTCTTATTAACTGAAATACTCCTTTATAGATTATGGCATTTTGGTGCCCGATAATCACAAATTCTTTTTTGTATTCCATCAATTGCGCAACAAATTCCCGAAAAAGAGAGAAGGGCGGATTGGTTACAACAACATCGGACTGCTTCATCAATTCAACACATTCCGGCGAGCGGAAGTCGCCGTCTCCTTTTAGCCGCGTCAGGACATTTTTCTTGTTTCGGAGCAAGTTTGCCACGTCTGCCAAGCCAAATCCTTGCTCTGCGTCTTCGATCACTTCCGTAATTTCAATTTTGTGCGGATTTCTCGTCGTCTTGTTTTCGGGAGGTTCATCGTCAAAGAGAGAGAGTTCCTTGTTGGCGATGGGCGAACCGGTATAGCAGGTAGCGATCAGTTTTTTCAAGCCCAACGTGTTAAAATTGAGCGCAAAATACTTGAAAAAGTTGCTCTCGTAGGGATCATCGCAGTTGCAAAAAATGATTTTGCCGCAGAAATGTTCCCGATAATGGTATAATTCCTTTTCAATATCCGTCAATTGCGTGTAGAATTCGTCATTCTTCGCACTCTTTGCGGAATTGAGTGTGGAATTGAAACTGTCGCTACGTTTTGTCATTGTCTTGAAAGTGTTCCGAGAGAAAACATCGGATTCAGTTTAGGGGATTTTTGCGGTGGATGCAAGGCACTCACCCGGGGACTGCGACGGAGGCCGGAGGAGTGTTGCGAGAATTTATGGGATGGATCGCTTTTCAGTCCCCTCCCCCCATCGGGGGAGGGTTAGGGTGGGGGGCGATGGATATTTTCACGCCGCCCCTCCCCTCACCCTAACCCTCTCCCAGAGGGAGAGGGGACTCATTTCATCACCTGTTTCGCAAGACGGCAAACGTTTTCCATGGTAAAGCCAAAGTGTTTCATCAACACTTCGGCGGGGGCGGAGGCTCCGTAGTCGTTCATTCCAAGGAACACGCCTTTCGGTCCCAAATATTTGCACCAACCCTGTTCGATACCGAGTTCGACACCGACACGAGCCGTTATGCTTTTCGGTAACACCAATTCCCGATACTCCGGCGTTTGCGCATCGAAAAGTTCCCTGCACGGCATACTGACGACACGAGCCTTGATACCCTCCGCCGTGAGTTGCTCCCACGCCGAAAGGCAAAGACCAACTTCGCTGCCCGTTGCCAGGAGAATCACATCGGGCTTGCCGTCCGTTGCGTCGGCCAAAACGTAAGCACCCTTCGCAACGCCTTCCGCCGAAGCAAATTTTGTACGGTCAACGGTCGGAAGATTCTGCCGCGTGAAAACAAGCACCGACGGCGTTTCCTTGAATCGAACCGCCGCTTTGTAGGATTCCGTTACTTCATTGGCATCCGCCGGTCGGAACACCGCAAGGTTCGGAATCGCCCGGAGCGACGCCAAGTGTTCAATCGGTTGATGCGTCGGACCGTCTTCGCCGACACCAATGGAATCATGCGTAAAAATGTACAGCGTCGGAATCTTCATCAAGGCACTGAGTCGAACCGCCGGACGCAGATAGTCCGCAAAGACGAAAAACGTTGCGCAATAAGCCCGGAGTCCGCAAAGCACCATACCGTTGGCAATCGCCGCCATGCCGTGCTCCCGAATACCGAAATGGAAATTACGCCCCGCCGGATTTTTGCGGCCGAAAGTCCCGGCGCCCAAAAACGTCAAGTCGGACTTGTTCGACGGAGCAAGGTCCGCCGATCCGCCGAGCATCCACGGAAGTTTGGCCGCCAATTGATTCAACACCTTGCCGGACGATGCCCGGCTTGCCATGCCCTTGGGATCGGCGGGGAACGGCTTCATTTCGCTGTCCCAATCGTCGGGCAGGTCGCCGGATGCAATCGCCGCAAGTTCTTTCGCCTGTTCAGGATAGTGCTTGCAGTATTCCTCGAACTGTTTCGTCCAAGCGGCACGCTGTTCGGCTCCCCGCTTGGCGATTCCGTCGGCGAAAGTTTGATAGACTTCGGCATCGACAACGAATTTTTGATCGGGATTCATTCCGTACGATTTCTTTGCCCCTTTGATTTCCTCTTCGCCGAGCGGCGCACCGTGGGCATCGTGAGAGCCTTCCAACTTCGGCGCACCGAAGCCGATCTTGCTCTTGACGATGACCAGCGTCGGTTTGTCGTCCGTTTGCTTGAAGGTCTCAATCGATTTTCGTAACGCCGGAAGATCGTTAACGTCGTCAACGTGCAGGACGCTCCAACCGTATGCTTCGAAGCGTTTAGCAACGTTCTCCGTGAACGCAAGATCGGTATGGCCTTCAATCGTAATGCCGTTGTCGTCGTAGAACCAGCAAAGATTGGCGAGTTTCAAATGTCCCGCCAGCGATGCGGCTTCGGCGGTGATTCCTTCCATCATATCGCCGTCGCCACAAATTGCGTACACATTGGAATCGAAGAGTTTGTACTGAGCACTGTTGTACCGACCAGCAAGCCATTGAGCGCCGATTGCCATACCGACGCTCGTTGCAACGCCTTGACCGAGGGGACCGGTCGTCATTTCGACGCCGGTAACGTGTCCGTACTCCGGATGTCCGGCACAGCGACTGCCGAGTTGCCGGAAGTTCTTGATGTCGTCCAGTGAAACGGCGGGTTCCGTCGTGCCGGGTTGTTTCACGCCGCTCAGATGGAGTAGCGAATAAATCAGCATCGAGGCGTGTCCAACGGAGAGTACGAATCGGTCTCGGTTCGGCCAAGCGGCGTCGGCGGGATCGTACTGCATCACTTCGTTGAAGAGCAGGTATCCCAGTGGAGCGAGGGCCATTGGAGTTCCCGGATGGCCGCTGTTGGCCGCTTGCACGGCGTCCATCGAAAGGGTGCGAATCGTGTCAATCGCCTTTTTCTCGGCGGAAGTCATGGAAAGTGTCATAGCGCCAAATGGTGTGCGGGTGAAAAATGAGGAACTCCGATTATACAAAAAATCGGAAATTCCGCAATCGGCAAAAGAATTCGTTTGACATTTCCCGCCGGGCAGAGCGGAGATTCAACCCGGTACGCCGGAGTTCGGCGATGCCTTGGAGATGTATTTGTTCCACGAATTATGGACTTACGCCGACTTGAAGGGGCTTACGGGCACTGCAAGAGGAAAACCTCTGGAACGACGAATTATGACCAGCCCACCGCCGAGCCGGGACCTGTGGTCCCGACGTGCTGTTCGGATCGAACCTGCGACGGAGTACCGGCTCAATGTTCCGGCAATTTGCGGTTGGTCAAAAGTCCGATGCAACGACCCTTGTTTCCGACGGCACAATAATACATATAATACGTTTCGTTTTTCGGATTGTACACCAATGAGATTTTGTGCGCATAAGTCGAGTCCAGTCCCGTCGGATGACCGCCGAATTTATACAACGGCTCCGGATCGGCAGTCCAATGCAAAAGATCACGGGAAAAAGCGATCATAATACTCGCTCCGCCCCGACCGACACCAAAGTAAATCATCGTCCAGTGGTCCCCGTCCCGAAAAACCTTGGGGTCGGCGGCAAAGTTCGAATCGTATCCGCCAGTTCTCACCGGAATGACCGGATTCTTTTCGTAACGCTTCCAATGGAGCAAATCATCCGAAAAGGCCAGTCCCGTCTGTTCGATTCCGCCGTTGGCCGCATTATAGAAATTGTAATACTTTCCTTCGTGTTCGACGAGCCAAGGTTGGTAGATGCAATCCTTCTCCCATGATCCGCAATCGTCGTCGTGAACGGAAAGAATCCAGGAATCCTTGGCCCGGTGCCAAGTCAGTCCGTCATCGCTTTGCGCAACGCCTTCGTAACCGGGACGCAGTTCGTAGCCGCCCTGTAACGGATAACACCCGTAAAGAGTCCAGAATTTGCCGTCCTTTTTCTTCAAGGTTCTTGGTGCCTTGATATCATACGACTCATATAAAAACGCTCCAATGACGCAACCGCCGTGATCGAATTGACCTTCGGGACCGAAGCCCATCGCAAGCCGGGGATTTTTCCAATGGATAAGATCGTCGCTTTCCACAACGAAGGAGTTGTATCCTTTGCCGTTGAAGCCGATAAAACTCATATACCAGATATCCGGTTGTCCCGGCAACTGATAGACGCAGGGAACGTCGAAATTCTTGAAATCCTCCGCACCGGGAATCTTAAAATCGGACGGAATCACCGGCTCGGCATAGTAAAACCAACCGCGATAAGGTGCCGACCAGTTTTGGAGCGTTTCTGTACCAATTTCCCCTGCCGCAAGGTGCAAGGCACTTAACAACAACAGGATAATCGTCAAAACAAACGGATGATGCTTTTTCATAGGAAGGTAAGAGAAAAGGGGAACGCTTAACGCAAAAAGAGCCCGGGGACTGCGCCGGTACTCCGGCGCAGTCTCCGGATGTATCGCCTCGCCCCCATTATTATACCATTAAAGGTAATCGTTGACTTCAATCGACAACGCGGCAGGCGTTCCCGACTTGACTTCAATTTGCACCTTGGTCACACGAGGATCGGCAAGAGCCTGAGGAATCAAAGGCGGCCTGTTTTGCCTCTTGGCGGCCTCCACTTCCATAAAAGCGGCTCGCTTGTCGTAAGGCATTGCCTGCAACTCCGCCTCTGAAATCGATAATTCGGGATGCGGTTCGGCTTTACTTGCCGTAACCTTAAACGTTCCTTCCGGTGCCCCCTTAACGGATGCCTTCGTCCAGGAAGTTTCAATCACGGCAACCCCCGACGTGTCTGTCAGACCGGACACAGCCCACGATCCGTGATCCTCAAGACGAGTCATCAGAATCGTGACGCCTTCATACGGTTGCCCATCTTTGGTTACTGTAACAGTACAGGGATATGTTTTCGGCCAATCCGGTGGATACTTTGAACCGCAACCGGGCAAACAAACGAAAACCAAAAACAGGACAATACCCTGAATGGATACTGTTACTTTTTTGTATGGTGTGATGAACATTGTATTCTCCTATTGGTCTATGGTAGGGATACGGTTTCGCCTGCATCAATGGTCGACAAGGCTCCCCAAACACCATAAGGTGAGGGGCTCAGGTCGAGGAGGTATGCGGTATCGTCCCCTTCCTCCGTACCGGGGCGCCACGCCGACAAATCGGTTCGAATCGTTTCGGAAATAAACCGAACCGAACCATCGACAAAACCGGCATTGACTCCGCCGGGATGATAACTTCCGGCACTGACCATCGCATAGACTCTAGAAAGAGCACTTGCCGCGTCGTTTTCAAGGCAGTTCGGTCCATTCGGGGGCAACATTGCCAGGAATCCTTGGTTAATGGCTTCGGCCCAAACAAAAGAAATACCGCGGTAACTCGCCCAATCGGCACTTCCAATGGCCCTTGTTCGAACCGTTCCCGTGTATTGGCTGCGGTCCGTCGTACCGGCTGGCCACGCTGCGCTAAGACACTGTTGCGGGGTTCCAAACCAACTGTCACCAAACACGGCCAAAGCGCCGGCTTTCGGATTCTGCGAACCAGCAACATCAATCACGCCCGTTTCGCTGAGTGCCAATGTATTGGAAGTTCCATCCGTCACAGAGGCCATAGAATGCCAGACGAAACGTTTACCGAAAAGCCCTCGGGTTCTTTGGAACGGTGCTTCGCCGATATAGTAATTGGAATCGCCCCAATTCAGGGCGTAATTCGTCGTCTGATGCTCACTGAAAGGTCCTTGACCTTTGGCATTTCCATCCGACGGACAGGCAAATTGCTGAAGATTACTGTAAGCCGGATGCTGTCCGTTGAACGCGAGGCCCGCTGTCGTAATACCCGTCATAATTTGCTCGTAGTTGGCTGTACCTTCTAGAAACGGAAGGGTGAAGACGAAAGCCGACAGCGCAGCCCACTCGTTACCCTGAACTTGGTCATCATCTTTCCCCATCCGCCCGGACGTGTTAGGAAAGACACCATAAGTGTCGTGGTGGTTGTGGAAACCGAGCACGAGTTGCTTGATTTTATTGGTGCATGCCATTCGCCTTGCGGCTTCACGAGCGGCTTTCACAGCCCGGAGCAAGGGTGCGCTTCAAACACCAAATATCTCGA
>Ga0099364_10013931_pt1 | contig 10741 bp, 7 predicted proteins | sample TergutTh196P3_FD_73070 | JGI IMG/M metagenome (GOLD analysis project Ga0099364, IMG submission 73070) | Microcerotermes parvus P3 segment gut microbial communities from Pointe-Noire, Republic of the Congo - Th196 P3 | ecosystem: Host-associated > Arthropoda: Insects > Digestive system > Gut ...
CCGCAAATACTGTCCATCGATTCCGCCGGAAATCATGATAATTCCCGGAAATCTGCTCTATGAAATGTCGTCATGGACGCGCACGATTATCGTTCCTCTTTCCATCGTGCAGGCGACCGGCGTCACGCGCAATACGCCCAATAACTTGCGCGTGGAGGAGTTGTTTCATCCAAACCGGAAGCTTGCGCTTCACCGCAAGGATCGCATAGCGAATCTTTTCATCAAGGCGGATACGCTGTTTAAGCGATGGGAGCGTCATAAGGAGGTCAATAAAACAATTCGCGGTTACGCTATCCACACCGCGGAAAACTGGATGTTGAGCCGGCTGCATTTCAGCGATGGACTGGGCGCGATTTATCCTTCGATGATGTATTCGATCATGGCGCTGGACGCGCTTGGTTATGAACGTGATCATCCCGATCTGGAACAGGCGATAAGGCAGTTTGACGGATTGATGCTGGAGGGTGAAGATACCATGATTTTTCAACCCTGCAAATCGCCCGTTTGGGATACGGCTATCGCGGCTTTCGCGCTTGGCGAACTGGGCGTTGTAGATGAGGCGCGCATGTCGGCGGCGGCCGACTGGCTGCTTGACAGGGAAATTCGTCGCAAGGGAGACTGGTCGGCAAAACGACCCAACCTTACTCCTTCCGGCTGGGTGTTTGAATTTGCCAATGAATATTATCCGGACATCGACGATACGGCGATGGTGCTGCTGGCTCTTTTGCACGCCAGGTCCGGCGATTCGGAAAAACAGTCCCGCGCGGAACGCCGCGCCGTCAATTGGATTATCGGAATGCAAAGTTCGGATGGCGGATGGGCCGCTTTCGATGTGGACAACAATTGGAAAATCTTAAACAAAATTCCGTTTGCCGACCATAACGCCATGCTTGATCCGACCTGTCCGGACATAACAGGCCGCGTAATCGAATCGCTCTGCCGCCGCGGATACAGTCATACCGACGAACCCATTTCCAGGGGCGTCGATTTTCTTCTGAAAACCCAGGAGGAAAACGGCAGTTGGTTCGGCAGGTGGGGCGTAAATTACATTTACGGCACATTCCTTGCTATTCGCGGGCTTGCGGCTGCGGGCGCGCCTCATGTTAAAAACGCCGTCAATAATGGAGCGCGCTGGCTGCGGGAGGTTCAGAATCCCGACGGCGGCTGGGGCGAAAGCTGCCTCGGATACGAAACGCAGCGTTTTGAACGTACGGAGAGTACGCCGTCGCAGACCGCCTGGGCGATACTAGGTCTTATCGCTGCCGGAGAAATATATTCGCGCGCCGTTGAACTCGGCGTCCAATGGCTGCGGGAACATCAACTGCCGGACGGTACATGGAAGGAATCCGTAACTACCGGAACCGGATTCCCGCGGGTGTTCTACATACACTATCAATTGTACAAGGACTATTTCCCGATTCTGGCGCTGGGAACATACGTGAATCGCGCAGATGAATTGGATGCTCTCGGTCTGTAAAATTCTTCCAAATTCTTTTACGATGAAAAAACGGGAAACATATGGCTGAAAAATTCGGGAAAACATGGTGGGGCGAGCACTGGCTGCGATCTCTGGGAAATGTGGATTATGACAATCGCCTGCCGCGCGGGGCGTCATACGCTCGGAGCGGTCACGTAAAATCTATTAAAATCGACGGCAACAGGATTGACGCGAAGGTTGCGGGAAGCCGTCGCGCGCCCTACAAGGTGACAATTATCGTACCCCCGTTTTTTGAAGAGCAGGTTGACTTGCTGATGGCGAAAATCATCGCGCGCCCCGCGCTGATTTCCAGGCTTTTGAACCGGGAACTTGATCCAGCCATACTGGGAATCGCCGAAGAATTGGGTTTGAAGGTGTTTCCCGGACAGTGGACAGATTTCAAGATGCAATGTTCCTGTCCCGATTGGGCTGTTCCCTGTAAACACCTGGCTTCGGTCATTTATATGATGAGCCGCGAAATCGACAACAATCCGTTTTTAGTTTTTGAAATCCATAACGTGGACCTGCTTGGCGAATTGAAAAAACGTGAAATTTTCATTCCGGACAGGAAAAAAACGGAAATTCCCGTATTGGGAAACCTGCTGCGTCCATTGGATCAGACCGCCGCCGCAGCGACTGTCGCATCCCGGGACGAGGGTGACGCCGGTGACGCTCCGAGCGCCTTTTCCGTTTATGAACGGGTTGATTTTTCACAGTTGCAAAACATTTCGCAGGCATTGACGCAATTGCTGCCTGATGAGCCGCCGTTTTATCCTTCAGGCAATTTTCGCGAGAAATACGCGGCGCAAATCGCGCGTATTTCAAAAGACGCGAGTCGTATACTTTCAAAAAAACTGGATTTCAACGCAGTTTTTACATATTCCGACGCGTTTTCTCTTACGCATCGATCCACCTTGTCGCTGACTGTTGACGGCGACAATAATGTGGAAATCGGCGGCGACAACCACGAAATAAGGCTTTTAGAGCATTTGATTTCCGCGCTTTTCGCCCTGAATCCCGACCGTTTGCCCGATTTTGAACCTTCCGTGGCGGCGTTTCACAAGCTGCTTCTGGCTTCACTGCATTTGTCGGGCAATGGCATGATTATTCCTCAAATTGTTCAATTGGACGACAAGCGGTTTATTATTCGCTGGCTTCCTGCCGCTATTGACAACCGCGTAAAAAAGATCGTGGAAAAACTTTCGGCGATAATACCGGACGGCCTGCTGCGGTTTAAAAAAATCATTCGTAAAAAAGCTCAAACCGCAGGAGTCGAGAACCAGGCGGTCGAAATTTTATCCCTCTTTATCGGCAGTCTGGTAACGCGGCTTTCCAGGACGACAGGCGGCGATTTGTTTGAAGAGTTGTTTTTCAAGAATAATGCCTATGCTTTCACGGCTGTTGCCGAAAACGCGCTGAGCGGCGGCATCAAAGTCTGGCTCGACCGCTATTATCTTACCTCTGAAGCATATAAACCCGTGATTACGGTATCGGAGGCAGACGAAGAAACGTTTGAATTGCAAATCATGGTTGATGACGCCTCCCGTCCCGATATGCCGTCGGTTCCGCTCGCGGATATCCTGAAGCAGCAGCAATATGAAAAACAGCGGTTCAGAATTTTACAGGGCGTCTCGCTGCTTACTCCGTTCATTCGCGGATTGGACATGCATATAAATTTCGGCGGCGACGTCCCCGTCCGTTTTTCAAACGACGAGTTCGCTCCTTTTCTGATGGATGTCCTTCCGGTTATTCGTTTACTCGATATTAAAATCATGCTTCCCAAATCCTTGCGGGAATTGCTGCGTCCCAGGGTTTCGCTAAAGCTGAAAAAGAACGAAAGCGTACAGGGCTTTATCAGCCTTGATGATTTACTTTCCTACAACTGGCAGGTGTCCCTTGGCGAAACGATTATTTCGCCGGCGGAATTTGACGAACTGCTGAAAAACGCTTCTCGCTTGTTCAAGTTCAAGGAAAATTATATTTACGTAAGCGACGCCGATATTGAAAAACTGCACAAAACCTTTACGGCGAACAAAACGCTAAGTTCATGCCAGTTGCTGCAAACCGCGCTGGCGGAAGAATACGAAGGCTCTCCGGTTTTACTTACCGACGAAGTGCGTGATTTAATTAATGAATTGACTTCCACCGAAGATATTCCTTTACCGCAGGGGCTTCAGGCGCAGCTTCGTCCGTACCAGAGCCGCGGTTTTTCGTGGATGTATCGCAACAGCCGTATTGGTTTCGGCAGCATCATAGCCGACGATATGGGATTGGGAAAAACCGTACAGGTGATTTCCATACTGTTGAAATTAAAGGAAGAAAACGTGCTCGACCAAAAACGCAAAGCGCTGGTGGTCGTGCCGACCGGTTTGCTGACAAATTGGCAAACTGAAATCGAAAAATTCGCGCCGTCGCTGTCGTCTCATATTTTTCACGGACAACTCCGTGATTTAAGACAATTCGACGCCGATGTCATGTTGACGACTTATGGTGTTTTGCGAAGCGATTATGAATTGCTGAAAAAACAGAAATGGCAGGTGATGATTATCGACGAAGCGCAAAACATTAAAAACCATGAAACTGCGCAGGCGAAGGCGGTTAAAAGCATTCCCGCCGATATCCGCATCGCCATGAGCGGGACGCCCGTCGAAAACCGCCTGACTGAATTCTGGTCTATCATGGACTATGCCAACAAGGGATACCTGGGTACCGTCAAAGCCTTTAAGGACGATTACGCCAATCCCATTCAAGTGTTTAATGATGAAAATGTCGCCGCAAAATTCCGAAAAATCACCACGCCGTTCATGATGCGTCGCATGAAGACCGATAAAACGATTATTTCCGATTTGCCCGATAAAATTGAGCAAAACCAGTTCGCGCAACTTACCGGACAACAGGCGGCGCTGTACCAGAAAACTATGCTGGCGGCGATGGAAGAAATCGAAGGCTGTGATGAAACCAGTCAACAATCGCTTTTCAAGCGGCAGGGACTTGTGCTGCAAATGATTCTTGCGCTCAAACAGATATGCAACCACCCGACGCAATTCCTGAAAAACGGACAGTTTGACGCTTCGCTGTCGGGTAAAACCGAACTGCTTTTCGAGTTGTTGGACAGCATCGTAGAATGCGGAGAAAAAGCGCTTGTTTTTACGCAATTCACCGAAATGGGCGATCTGCTTGAAAGATTTATCGCCGAGCGTTTCGGCGACCGCCCGATGTTTTACCACGGCGGCTGCAGCATCAAACAGCGTGAGGAAATGGTGCACCGTTTCCAGCACGGCCGAGCCGACAAAATTTTTCTCCTTTCGCTAAAGGCTGCCGGAACGGGCTTGAATCTTACGGCGGCTTCACACGTCATACATTACGACCTTTGGTGGAATCCGGCCGTTGAAAACCAGGCGACCGACCGCGCCTACCGTATCGGACAAAAAAAGAACGTGGTTGCGCACCGTATGATTTGCAAAAATACCTTCGAGGAGCGCATAGACGAGATGATACAACGGAAAAAGCATCTCGCTGAAATGACCGTCGCGTCCGGCGAAAGCTGGATAGGAAAACTGAGCAACAGGGAACTGAGGGAGATATTCGGATAAACCGCGTAACGGCAGACACGGGCGGCAGATGGTTGCCGAAATCGGTTTACCCGGATATATTCATAGTGTTTCCTGCGTGATCGCAATCAGACATGTTTACATGTCAGGCTGCGTTGCGCTTGTTTGTACGCCCCGACTATTGCCTGCCTGTGTTGCCTTCACCGTAATGGAATCCTATAAAATATCCTGGTTAATGGGTTTATGGTAAAAATTTGAAAAGCAAAATGATAAAATGCGTTTTTCGCTGCACGGGCGGAAAAAGTCGAGCGGTTTACCCGGATATTCATAGGGTTTCTGCTTTTGATTTATAGAATCATTAAAACACGGAGAAATATCATGGCTTTTTGCGGAAATTGTGGAACAAATGTAAACGACGGCGTGAATTTTTGTCCGTCATGTGGGACAGCGATGTCCGCCGCTCAAGCGCAGTCGTCGCAGTACCAGTCTGGGCAGGATTCATCGCCGCAGCAAACCGACACCAGTGACGCAGAACAAAACAAGGTGATGGCGATGTTGGGCTACATTTTATTTTTTGTTCCGCTGATAACCGGTGACTACAAAAAATCGCCTTTTGTACATTTTCACACCAACCAGGGTACGGCGCTGTTTCTTTCCTGTGTCGCTTTCGGAGTTGTTTACGTTATTTTAACGACAATTTTGGCGTTCATACCAATACTGGGGTGGGCGCTAATTGTTCTGATCGGCCTTTGCTGGCTTGTGTTTCCAATACTTTGTATCGTCGGCGTCATCAACGCCGTGAACGGGAAAATGACGCCTTTGCCCGTCATCGGCAAATTCACGATTATTAAATAAAAGTGAATGCATTTTTGCGACAAAAAAGGAAATTGCAAAACCCCTGGGAACGCGGACGTCTCGCCGGCAAACTCTTGAAAAATGCGGGTTGCAGGTCCCTGTTCACGGCAAGGTTCCGGAGGTTTTGCAATTTCCACAACGGGCTAATCCGGATATTTCATTTACCTATGTGTAAACTCAGCTTTCGGTTCGGTTGCAAGACTTGATTTTGCGGTTTTTGGAGGTTGCCTGATGTATCCGGGACGCCGGATGCCGGACTTTGAGATTTTTCGAATGTTTGACGCCTGATATTTCCCGATGATTCATTCTTGCCGCGGACGAAACAACCGCGAGGAATCAGGAATATAAACGCGAGTATTAAAATGCAGACAATATCGTAAGGAACCGACCCGCGCCGATAATGCCATATGATGAAGCTTCCGGAGGATTTTTTCATTAGGCAACCTCTAACCCGGATATTTTATTTAGTAAAATCTTTCAAGTTCCGGCTTAAAAGAAGACTGCGACCTCGTTTCGAGTATCCGCCCGTCCTTCATTTCCACCACCCTGTCCGCCGTAGACGCGGCGTCCGCGTCGTGCGTAATCATGACAATGGACTGCCCCAGTCTTTCGTTGAGATTGCGCAACATGTCGAGTACGGTGCGGGAATTTCGGGAATCAAGGTTTCCGGTCGGCTCGTCCGCCAGAATTATGGAAGGTCTGTTGATAATTGCGCGGGCAATCGCCACGCGCTGTTGTTCGCCGCCTGACAGTTCAATGGGTCGAAAACCTTCCTTACCGGAAAGCCCCAGCATCTCAAAAATCTTGTCGGCGCCAAGCGGATGCTCGATGCCGTTGCCATGTATTTTTTTCGCCAGCTCGATGTTTCCACGCGCGGTCAGCGTCGGCAGAAGGTTGAATCGCTGAAAGACGTAACCGATTTTTTTACGCCTTATCGCCGTGCGTTCCGTGTCGGAAAGACCGGCAATGTCGGCGCCGTCGATTAGTATCCTGCCGCCCGTCGGTTGCAACAGCCCGCCCATCAGATGCAGGAGTGTGGTTTTGCCGCATCCGGATGGTCCCATGATGGCGATAAATTCACCGTTTTTCACGGTGAAGTTCACATCCTGCACCGCCGGAACGTCCACTTTCCCTGAACGGTACGTCATGTTCAGATTTACAGTTTCTATCGCGTTTACGAAAGATGCTTCCATATTTCCGTTCATCCGGATTCAGGCTCGAACGTTTCCGTGAAGTCCCGAAACCGTAAACCTACTCGTAACTCAAAGCCTTGACGGGATCCATCCGGGCGGCTTTATATGCTGGATACAGCGCGCCAAGCACGCCGGCAAGTACGCCCAGCACCAAACCCTTTCCCAAATCAAACATCGTCATCGACACTTGCAAAGTCGGGAATCTGGCGACGATAATAAAGCGAATAACCTCGCTTGCCAAAATTCCGACTATTACTCCCAAACCACAAATAATAACAGATTCTTTCAGAATCATGCCAACAATAAATTTCCTGGAAGCGCCCAGGGATTTTAAAATGCCGATTTCCCGCGTCCGTTCAAAAATAGTGGTGTACATCGCCAAAAGTACGATCATAAAAGCCAGCAACATTGATACCAGAACTATCATCATACGAAATTCGGCAAGTCCGGGCATCCTGGCCTCGGCCAGCATCAGGTTCGAGTCGTCGGCTCGAAGAATGGAATAACCTTCAAACTTTTCCGAAAGCGCGGCGTGAACTTCGCTGATATTGGCGTCATCCGCCGCCTTGATAAATATTGCCGACACTTTTCCCGGCGCGGTATTTAACGTTTGCAGCGTTTTAAGCGGAACAAAGATGCGGACAATGGCGCCCGGGCGGCAAATAGCCGAAACCGTGTAGTCGTTTCCCATGATTTCAAGCGTCATGCCCACGGACAGCTTGTTCGCGTCCGCAAAGGACTGATCGACGACAACTTCATCCCCGTCAAGCGAAGGCGTTCCTTCGACAACATTCAGGCGACCGGGAAATCTGTTAAACGAATCCCAATCTATTCCGAATACCAGTCCGAAATACTTTGAACTGAATTTGGAATAAACCGGCGTGGCATCAGCGACGCCCGGAATTTCCTTCGCTATGTCAATGAATTCCTCGTATAAGCTGGCTTCGCCCAACGCGTAGAAAATTGACGCGCCCGGCGGCTGTAAAACAAGATCGGCGCCCATGGACACCGTGCGACCGATATAATCGTCAAGCGTTCCTTTAACGATCCCGCCCAGCACGAGCAGGAGAATAATGCCGAGCGCCACGGCGAGAACGCTTATAAAAGTGCGCGTCGGGCGCGAACGAATATTGGCGGTGACTAGACTTTCCATTATTGCCGATAAAACTCCTTAAATATTTGCCGATTACATCGCGTCTTTACCGGGGACGTGATAAATCACGCCGCGACGCCTTTGTCAGGCGGCTCATTTCTCTCTGAGTTCGACGACTTCAGCTCCTTCCCGTGACGGAAGGATAAAACTGTCGTCTTCAAGTCCGTTATTAACGTTCCAGTTCGTAAATTCGAGAGTGATCGAATAACCGTCTTCCGGACGTGCGATGCCAATTTTCATAGGCAGATAAAATCCGTCAACCGGCGTCATTTCAAAATACTCGATATCGCCTGTCGGTATTCCGCTTTCATCAAACGACTGTATGCGCGAAATTACAAGCTGCGACCGTTCAATCCAAATACGGCGTACGGCGTGAATCAGCGGCGGTATTCCCTCTTTGTAAACGGACATTATATAGTATTTTGCGACTTTGTCAGCCGATTCCTCAAGTGAAATACGCAGTCCGGGTTCCGCGAGATCAATACCCGCCGGAATGACGGCTTCATAAATATGCGACGGCCGCAGAGGAAGCCCGTCGGGCAAGTCGTCGGAAACCAGCTCCCTGGCGGAGTTGCGCCCTTTGTAAATTTTGTTCACATTACGCAGCCATGCGGAAAAAAAGTCGCCGTCTGAAACAGCCTCAAAAATCGTGGTTTTGTAAATAACAGGGTTCTGAATAACCAAATGCAGAGACGCCGGACGCCTGAGCAGAATATAGCCCGGCGCGCTCCGGTACTCTTCCTGGATGCCGCTCTCCCATTTGCCGCGCGTTAGCGTGGCTTTCATGCCGGAATTTGTAAGATCGGAGATTCGTTCATATTGATTTACAATGGCGATAAGTTCGTCAAAATCCGCGTTTCGCGCGGCAATAAGCATGGGCGATACGTCTATTATTATTTCCCGCCTGGCGCCGCATCCAGCGGACGCGAGAACGCATAAAAGCAATAAAAACATACAATGACGCTCCGGCGCGCTTATTGCGCTGAACGGCTTTTTCAAATTTTTTATCATCCGATTATTGTATCACCGTAATCAACAGTATCGTTAAGAAATATCCGGGTTAACACTCAAGTACGCAAATCATGTCTACGAGGACGCAAGCCGCTTCCAGGATTTCGCGGACGCGCGTTTCATCGCCGGAATCAAAACGCAGGGCGATGCCGCAGTCGCTGGACAAATGGCGCGGAACCGGAATTAATTTAATCGTAAATTTTTCGTGCAGCAGGATTTTTTCTGCGCGCAATACCGCCGAGTTGGTGTGAAACAAAGCGACGCTGTAAGAGTTTTCACCTTTCATCGCGCCTCACTTTAAAATGCGCGCCACTGCCGCAATAACAGCGTCTATATCGTTAGCGCCGGTTTGCGGTCCCGGCGCTAAACGTACCGTTCCTCCCGGAAAGCTTCCTATTGTGCTGTGCGCCGCCGGCGCGCAATGCAGACCTACGCGGCACATTATGCCGAATTCCTCATCCAGTCTGAAGCCTATTTCCGATGCCTGAAGCCTGTCGGAAGTGAATGAAACCACTGCCGCGCGTTTTTCCCAACTGTTCGAACCGTAGAGCCTGACGCCTGGAATATTTCCCAATCCTTCGGTCAATCTGACGGCAAGCGCGATTTCGTGAGCGCGGATCGACTCTATTCCCCGTTCCGTCAGAAAACGTATGCCGGCGCCCAGTCCGGCAATTGCGGGACCGTTAAGCGTACCGCTTTCATACTTGTCCGGTAAATCTTCCGGCTGAAACTCGGATTCCGACCGGCTGCCGGTACCGCCGCGCGTCAGAGGCGTCAATTCTTCCGTCCGAACGCGTTCGCCGATAATCAGCCCGCCGATTCCGGGCGGTCCCTGTAAGCCCTTGTGTCCGGTAAAAGCGAGTAAATCAATGTTCATGGCTTGCATGTCGATTTGAACGGCGCCTGCGCTCTGCGCAGCGTCAACCAGCAGGTATGTCCCGGCGCGTCGGGCTATGTCCGCGATTTCAGCGATGGGAAGCATTGTTCCCATAACATTGCATGCGTGCGTCGCAACAATAAGCCTTGTGGATTTTTCGACAACGCGAGCAAGGTTTTGAGGATTGAGGATTCCGTCACTGTCGCAGGGAACGATTGAAACACGTACGCCGTTCCGTTCCAGAAAGCGCAATGGGCGCATGACAGCGTTGTGCTCAATGCCGCTTGTCACCACATGATCGCCGGAACGCAGCAAACCGTAAAGGGCGAGATTAATTGCATGCGTCGCGTTTGATGTAAATACGACGCGCAGAGGATCGGCGGCGTTAAAGAATTCAGCCAACGTTTCACGGGTTTCGTAAACAATCCGTCCTGCGTCAACAGACAAACGATGTCCGGCTCGCCCGGGATTCCCGCCGGATCGTTCCAGGAAATGCGTCATAGCCGTGAGAACTTCCGGCGGTTTGGGCCACGAAGTGGCGGCGTGGTCAAGATAGATCATTTTTTACGGTGGACAGCGGTGTCGGCGCAAATGCGCAATGCCTTTCGTTTCAGCGGTCGGTGG
>Ga0099364_10013932_pt1 | contig 10741 bp, 9 predicted proteins | sample TergutTh196P3_FD_73070 | JGI IMG/M metagenome (GOLD analysis project Ga0099364, IMG submission 73070) | Microcerotermes parvus P3 segment gut microbial communities from Pointe-Noire, Republic of the Congo - Th196 P3 | ecosystem: Host-associated > Arthropoda: Insects > Digestive system > Gut ...
GGTATCCCTGCCAGCACCGTAATCTCCGGATAATGTCTCCCCGAAAGCGTACTGCTGACAATTTGAACGTCATTTTCCATTACGATTCCTGAACCGGTCTGCGTATTAGCGGAACCGGAAGTCACACCAACAGAACCACCCTCGAATCCAGACAGGCTCCATCCCTGCGAAAGCATTGAGAGTCCAAGTACCACAACCAGCACCGCGCCTGCCGTCATAGCTTTACTTGCAAACTTCTTCCCCATCAACGAACTGAACGCTCCAAGCCCAAACATAAGCGGAACTGTTCCGACGCTGAATAGGAACATAGACAACGCACCGGCAAATGGGTTTCCGGTGGAAAGCGCGTAAATTTGCATTGCTTGCAATGGGCCGCAAGGCATGAACCCGTTCAGCAGGCCAACGATTAAAGGACTTTTGCTTTGACTTTTTTCCGAGTCAATACTTTTTGTGAAAAAGCTCGGCATCCTTGGGTTCAATTTGCGGAGCCACGGGAAAATGCCAAGCATATTTATTCCCATGATGACCATGAACACACCCGCGAGCAGCTTCAAAACACCTTGCATGGCGTTGGTGAAAATAATCGCCGAACCGAGTGCGCCGACCGCAAAGCCAACCGCCGTGTACGAGAATACTCGTCCGGTATTATACATCAAAGGCGGCAAGAACGCGGAAAGCCTGCTGCCTCCCACATCGTTTCCCTTTGGTATGCACTGGGATAAATTGATGCCTCCGCACATAGCGATACAGTGGACAGACGTTGCCAAGCCGATAACAAACAGCATTCCATACCTCATCGTTTCATTTGCTAATTGACTTGGCGCAAGCAAGTTCAATAGTCCGAACTGTTCCAAGAAAATATAAATCGCGGCAATGATAATCAGGAATCCGATTATTCGGCTTACATCCTGTTTTTCCCGTTGATCGCCTGACAGGACTTTATAATTCAATTTTTCAATGATAGCGACGATATTTTCTAGCGACACGATGCTGACATTGTAAGTCACAACGGCAATGCCCCCGCTGTAGTTCACATTTACTTTCTCTACACCGGCGGTTTTTCGGAGTCTTCGCTCAATTTTGGTTTTGCAGTTTACACAGCTCATACCGCTGATGCGAATCCTTTTTGTTTTTAGCTTGCTGTCCATATTATTTTTCTACTTTCCATTGCTATAAAAATGTTACGCAAGAGGCTTTATTTGCACATTTACACACATATCATATCTATTTAGTATGTTATTGTATCATCTGTCGCTGTATTTGTCAACCCCTCGGAGCTCCCCTGCAAATAATTCAAAAATATTTTTTCCGGACTCCTGTTCGGCATCCCTGAAAAACGGCTAGCCTCCAATTTGCGCTAAAAAAGCCGTTCCACGGGATTTTGCCGCCTGTGCGCTTAGCGTCCCTTTGTGCCGTACTCGAAACCGCTCGGAAAACTTAAACTTGACAGCAGTAATTTTCTATCTATAATACTATTTAACAGTCCCTGCGGGTAGCACATTGTTTTTGACGATAAACGTCGCCATCATAAAGCAGGATTGTGTGTGACTAACAGCTTCGGCGGAGAAGTGGACGAGCTTTCCACCGAAATCATACTGCGTTGTGGCAACAGGGATTATCTGTTGCCGGCTTGGTTGTTTCCTGACCGTGCCGCCCGGTATGATTTTTGGGGAAAGTATTTTTTTACTCAGATTTAAAGAGGAGATTGAGAAATGAAGTATAGCTCTATGAAGATTCTCGCGATTGTTCTCGCTGCTGCCATGATATGTATGGCGTTTGCCGGCTGCGGAGGCGGAGGTGCGGAGCAAGGCAACTCCTCACCTGATTTGGCAAGCACGGAGACTCCGACAAGCAACAGTAGCCCTACTCCAAGCCCTGACCCCAGTGCAAGTCCGGGTGGCGGCGGAGGCGGCGGCGGAACCGGCGGCGGCGGCGGGCTTACGCTTGATAGCTCTACCGTGAGCAATAATGAAACAGATGTTGAACTCACAAGGGAACTGAACTTCGTATTCTCTAATAACGTCACAAACCTCACCGTTAAGGATAACAACGAAAGCTGCTTTTCCATGACCGATGAAACAGGCGCGCAAGTACAGATCAACGTAATTCTAGCCGACGACCAGCTTGAGCGCGATTTACGCAATGATATCCTCATCGAGGTAATCGGCGGCATGGAACCGGGGAAAACCTACACGATACATATCAGCGGGAACGTAATGGCAAGGAACGAAGCCACGCTCGGGGAAGACATAAGCTTCACATTCACGACAGCTGCCGAGTAGCGGACAGGCACAGGCGTGGGCGACGGCATTTTCTAAGCCCCGCCCCGACGTCCGGCCATGTGCCGCAATAGGAGTGCCTGAGTGCGTTATGAAGCTATATATTATTAATCGCAAATTGCTGTATGCTTTATGTATTCTCTTTCCCGTGATCGTATTGTTTGTTTCGCTGTTTATCGGACGATACAGGGTTGACATGCCCGAAGTGCTTTCAATTCTGGGCAGCGCATTTTCCGGAGCCGAAAGAGGGGATATTCCCTACACTGTCATATGGGAAATCCGTATGCCCAGAGCGCTGATGGCACTTGTTGTCGGCGGCGCCCTTGCTGTCAGCGGCGGCGCTTTGCAAGGAGTCTTCCGCAATCCGCTCGTTGATTCAGGCATGCTTGGCGTCAGTTCGGGCGCGGGGTTTGGCGCGTGTTTGGCCATCTTGATATTCGGCAACAATGCGTCGGCATACATGTTCGCGTTTATTTTTGGCGTACTGGCGGTTTTCTTAAGCTACTTAATATCAAAGGTGTACAAAAGCGCGCCCACGATTACCTTGATTTTGGGCGGAGTAATTATATCCGCGATTTTCAACGCACTCATCTCATTTACAAAATATGTTGCCGACCCTTTTGAACAGCTTCCTGCCATCACGTTTTGGCTGATGGGAAGCTTTGCGCGCGCGAATTACAGGGATTTGGCACTGGCGCTCATCCCCATTTTTCTTGGAATTACGGGAATCATGCTGCTCCGTTGGAGGATTAACCTGCTCTCGGTTGGCGACAGGGAGGCGCAGACTCTTGGGGTCAACGCCAAGCTCTGCCGCATCATTTTGATTATTTGCACCGCGTTGGCGACGGCGGGTGCTGTCTGTATGAGCGGCACCATCGGCTGGGTAGGGCTGATTATCCCGCACATATGCAGAATGCTCTGCGGCAACGACAACCGCGTGCTGCTGCCCGTCAACCTTTCTCTGGGAGCTTGTTTTATGCTCATCGTGGATAACCTTGCACGCTCGCTTACAGGGGGCGAAATACCGATCGGCGTGCTCACCGCGCTGATTGGCGGTCCTTTTTACATCCTTTTGCTCAGCCGGACAAAGGGGGGAGGCAGCTGGTGACGGAGGTTTTGACGATATCTGATTTGCGGTTTTCGTATGGCCCCCGTAAAATTCTTGACGGTGTGGATTTTACAATAGGCAAAGGTGAAGTTCTGTGCATTTTCGGCCCCAACGGATGCGGCAAAACTACGATGCTGGAATGTATTTTAGGGCTAAATAAGTTGCAGGAAGGAAATGTCGCCTTATATGGCAAGAACACACGCGACATGAAGATCTCTGAAATCGCTCAAAAGGTTGCCTTTGTCGCGCAAAAAACACAGCACACATTTGGGTTTTCTGTTTTGGAAATCGTATTGATGGGAAGGACGGCAGCCACGGGGATGTTCTCATCACCAGGAAAAGAGGATGTCCTGATTGCCGAGTGGGCGCTCAAACAGGTCGGCATGTACGACTTCCGCGACCGCATCTTCAATCAGCTTTCGGGTGGGGAGACGCAGCTTGTGAAGCTCGCCCGCGCCCTAGCTCAGAAGACCGGCCTTATAATATTCGATGAGCCGACGTCACATCTGGATTTCCGCCATGAGCTGAATATTATAAAATATATGTACACACTGGTAAAAGAACATGATATTTCAATGATTATGGCAACGCATTTCCCGAACCACGCGCTTTATCTGGAAAACCAGGGGATCAATACACATGTTGCCATGATGGAAAAAGGTGTTTTCTGCGCATATGGCAGGGCCTCAGAAACCTTGAACGAGGAAAATATGAGCCGGATTTTTAAGATTAAAACAAAAGTATATCAGAACCGCGAAAACGATAAACTGTTTACTTATATTATGCCTATAGATTTTAGTGATGGAGGACAATGGAATGACAACGCGTAATACCATACCGCTGCTTATACTATTTGCGCTTCTGACGGCCCTCGCGGGCTGTGGCAGCGTGACAGCATCAAATCAGGATGGCGCGATACCAACAGCGATATCAGCAGCAGACACTGAAACAGATGTCAAGACCGTCAGTGCGGAAGTGCCCGCACAGGATGGGATGATAACCGTCGCAGACACACTTGGCAGGACTGTCACCGTACCCAAACGCCCGGATCGTGTGGCCGCGATTTTTGCGCCCGCAAACCATATTATATGTATGTTGGGCGACAGCGAAAAAGTCGTTGCCTTTTCTGAGGGCAACTTGAGGGATGCCCTGTTTGTCGAGCTTTATCCATCCTTGCTCAATGCTCGGACACCGCACAGCAGCAGGGGACTCAATATTGAAGAACTGTTTGTGGACCCTGTGCCGCAGGTGATTTTTTGCAACTCCGGAGTAGTTATGGACGACAGGGTGCTCGAAATGCTGGAGAGGTTTGGAGTTCCCATTGTAGCGCTCGAATTTGACTCGACGGAAAGTCTTAAATACGCTGTGGCTCTCATCGGAGAGATCATGGGCAGGGAGGCTGAGGCAAGAATATACAACGATTATCTTGATTGGGCGTATGGATTTGTCAAAGAACGAACGGCGGGCATACCCGAAGACGGAAAAAAGGTGGTCTACCATGCGATAAACGAGCTGCTCCGCACAGAAATCGTAAACACGCTGCCCGGGGAATGGATCCCTGAGTTGGGGATCGTACAGCCGGGCGTGGTAGAGCTGGAAGGCGCGAACGACAGAAAGCACTACTTGACCCTTGAGGAGCTTTTCGTATACGACCCGGAGTATATAATAATTAACGGCGAGGATGTTTACGAGTACATACAGATAAGTGAGCGGCTGCATTCCCTTTCGGCGTTTAAGAACGATAAAATATTTCTGCTGCCCGTGGGAATAACGCGGTTCACACATCCCTACTCGATTGAAACACCTATCGCTATGCTATGGCTTGGCAAGACAATATATCCGGATCTTTTTGAGGATATCGACATGCACGAAGAGGTCAGGGCGTTTTACCAGGAGGTTTTCCGCGCCGACCTCAGCGATGCAACCATTGAGGCTGTGCTCTCCGGGCGCGGGCTTCGCAACACTGCACACGCAGGAAGGGCGGATTGAGGATTAGCATGGAGAGTTGACGAGTATATAATCAATCTTTCGTTGAAAGGAATGGCAGAAACTATGAGGCTTCTCATCTGCATAGACGATACGGATAATGCGGATTCAAAAGGGACAGGCACCATTGCCGAGGAACTCGCCGATATCATACGGGAGAATGGCTTCGGAACCGCCGGTTTCGTGTCCCGTCATCAGTTGCTTTTGCATGATGACATCCCTTATACGTCACACAACAGCTCAATGTGCTTTGAATGCGATGTTGAGGACGGCTGCCTTGAAAAACTGCTCCCGGCATTGTATGGCCATCTAAAAAAAGAAAGCGCCCCGGGCGCAGACCCGGGAATAGCCGTTGCAAATCTTGACGGCAATATAGACACGGATTTGCTGATAAAATTCGGTCTGGACGCAAAGCGTCAGGTGCTCACAAAAACACAAGCGTATGACACCGCTAAGGCAGCAAATGTATATCTTGACGAAGCGGGCGGTACAGGGCAGGGCGTTATTGGCGCGCTTGCGGGAGTTGGGCTGCGGCTTTACGGTAATGACGGAGACGTCAAAGGTGAAATCAAAAAGTTTAAAGAGGGTAATACTTACACAGTGGCTGAAATCACTGAGGACGGGCGTGCAGTTGCTGTGTGCGATGAAAGCGGCAATGAGCTCAAACCCGAAACCCTTGTTATGGTTACATGGAAAGCCAAACCCACGCTCATGAACTACCGCCCGGTGCTTGTCGTCAAGCCCTCGGCTACGCCGGATTTGTGGCAAACAATGGACAAGAAAGAAATGCGCGTCTTCGGCGACAAGCGGATATACATGGCGGTGTGTGAGCGCTTCGCCCCCGATGTGGACGAGGAGCTTGTTTCAGCGCCATTGCTCAGTTGCCTGAACTGCCGATACCGCCGCTGGACGGAAAAAGGATTTCTTTGTTCCTCCGGCCCGATGCCAATCCATAAATACGATGTGGTTATCGTAGGCGCGGGGGTGGTCGGCGGTTTTGTAGCTCGGCATCTTACCCGATACAAGCTTTCAGTTGCACTGCTTGAAAAAAACAGCGACGTCTGCTGCGGCGGCACAAAAGCAAATACTGCTATCGTCCATTGCGGTTACAGCGGCAAGCCCGGTTCTGTCAAAGCTGAAATGACCGTGCGCGCCAATGAGAATTTTGGCAATGTATGCGACGAGTTGCAGGTGGAGTTCCTCCGATGCGGGTCCTTGATGGTTGCGGGCAATGAAAAAGCGATGGAAAAGGTCAACGAGAAAATATCGCGCGGCAGGGACAATGGGGTTAAGGGCATGCGGATACTGACCCGTGAGCAGGCACTGGAAATGGAGCCCAATGTCTCCCCCGACATTATCGCCGCGCTTTATGCACCAACCACAGGCGTTGTCAACCCGTGGGAGTTCGGCTTGGCCGCTGTTGAAAACGCGGTGGACAACGGCGCAAAGCTTTACCTGAATACGGAAGTTACCGGTATCGAAAAGCAAGATTCCGGATATCTGGTGCATGCAGGAAAAACAACATTCTCAGCACAGGTCGTGATAAACTGCGCCGGGGTGTTTTCGGATGATATCAGCAACATGGTCGCAAAGCCATACTTCATGATAAAACCCCGCCGGGGCGACTATTTCCTCTTAGACACAACAGCAGGCGGGCATGTCAGCCGAGTGATTTTTCAAGCACATGGTGACGACGATAAAGGCGTGATTGTTACGCCAACAGTGCATGGCAATCTCCTAGTCGGCCCTTCAGCAGTAGACATTGAGGACAAGGAAGACAACGCCACAAGTGCGGAAAGCTTTGAGTACATTGAAAGAGTCGTCAGCAAAAGCGTGCAAAATATCCCGTTTGATCAAACGATACGCAGGTTTGCGGGGGTGCGCCCCAGGCCCAACTGGATTACAACGGATGAGCAGACCGGCGAAATCACCACCTTTGAAGACGGTGTGAAAGACTTTATCATAGGCGTTCCGCCCGGATGTGAGAATTTCATCAATGTCGCCGGCATAAAGTCGCCCGGGCTTACCTGCGCTGATGAAATCGGCAGATACGTTGCCGAAATAGCCTGCCCGATGCTCGGCAATCCCGCACTCAACGAACAGTTTAATCCCCGCCGGAAAAAGGTCGTGCGCTTCGCGTCGATGGAGCCTGACGAGCAGCTCGCGCTTATCAGTGAAGATAGCAACTACGGAAAAGTCGTATGCAGGTGCAAAACGGTCACGAAAGCGCAGATCATAGACGCTATCCGCCGGAACGCCGGGGCGACTACCGTAGACGGAGTCAAGCGCAGGGCCGGAAGCGGGCTGGGAAGGTGCCAAGGCAGTTTTTGCACCGAGGAAATACTGCGAATCTTGTCGAAAGAATTAGACCTCCCTGCGGATGAAATCAACAAGGAACAGCCCGGTTCCGAAATCGTAACAGGAATATTGGAATAATTGCTCTCAAAGGGATGCCGTATATGAAAAAATATCAGCTCATAGTGATCGGCGGAGGCCCCGCCGGGCTTGCGGCGGCATTATCCGCAAAGAAAAGCGGTGTGGATTCGATATTGATACTTGAGCGCGCCTCCGTTCTCGGCGGCGTCCTGCATCAGTGCATACACACCGGGTTCGGGCTGCATTACTTCCGTGAAGAACTGACCGGCCCTGAGTATGCCCACCGGTTCGTCAAGCAAGTAATAGAAAACGGAATTGAGTATCATACGGACACGATGGTTTTACGTATAGGCAAGAATAAGACCGTTACTGCCACAAACCAGCGGGACGGCATGATGCTTTTCAATGCGGGCTCCGTTGTTTTGGCTACGGGGTGCAGGGAAAGGCCAATGGGAACGCTGCCTATAGCGGGGACAAGGCCTGCCGGGATCATGACGGCAGGCGCGGCTCAGAGGCTGGTCAACCTTAACGGCTATCACATAGGGGATGTGATAGTGATTCTTGGCTCGGGCGATATAGGTATGATAATGGCCAGAAGGTTCACACTTGAGGGCAAACGCGTACTCGCCGTAGTTGAGCGTATGCCGCACGCCACAGGGCTTTTGCGCAATAGAATCCAGTGCCTTGAGGATTTTTCCATACCGCTTCTGCTCTCCCATACCGTGACGGACGTTATCGGAAAGACACGGGTTGAGGAAGTGAGGGTTTGCGCGTTGGGCGGCGATTTTACCCCTGTGGACGGCAGTGGACGGTCGATTGCCTGCGACACGCTTGTGACTTCTGTGGGGCTTATCCCTGAATTTGAGCTAGGGCGCGGGCTGGGGCTTAAAACAACCCGCGAGACAGGCTCGGCTGAAATCAACGATTGCGGACAGACAGCGCTCGGGTGGTTTTTTGTTTGTGGGAATGTGGCTTATGTCCATGATTTGGTGGACGACGTCTCCGTTGAGTCCGCTAAGACCGGAGAAGCCGCCGCAGACTTTTTGCTTGGCAGAAAACCGGGTGCTCAGAAAGTTCTTGATTTAAAAACGGCCTTCATCCCTAAGACAGCAGACGAAATCAAGGCAAAAGCAAACATGATCGTGTGTACGGCATGTCCGAAATGCTGCGCCATTACTGTAGATGGGGACAGCTTTGAAGGATATGCCTGTGACAAAGGCCTGGAGTATGCAATCAATGAAGTCAGCAGCCCCGCCAGGACTATTACCACGACTTTGCCTGTCAGCAATCTGCATAATCACCGACTTCCGGTGCGTACCTCCTCGCCGGTGCCAAAAACAAAGATATATGAGGTTATGGAAGCAGCAAAAAAGCTAAACGTGACTGCGCCTATAAAATGCGGGGAAACTCTGTTACGCCGCGTTGCCGGCTGCGAAGCCGACATAATCGCAACTGCGGAAGCCCGCTTGCCGTCCGCTACGCAGGGGTGATCGCTTGACTGACAAGTTATTGCTACTCATCAGCAGGGAGATAATGTATGGATGAACATCCGGAATCAGGAGGACCTGCCGGACAGGAGGAAAACAGCATTGAAGAAAAAGCTTGTCATCATAACGCTGGTGGCTATATTTCTTTTAGTAGCAGCCACATTCAATAAGGTTATGAATCCTTTTAATATTGGGATAAGTCCGTTGATGTCGGATAATGGACAAGTGCAAAATGGTAGACGGCTTGAAATTTCCTTTTCAGCCGATAATTTGCTCCTTGTCGCTTCTAACCAGTATGCCTTTTGGATTGAAGATATGGACGGCAACTATGTAGATACGATTTATGTGACACGTTACACCGCTTGGGAAGGACATCGTCGCAGACCGCAATCCTTACCGCAATGGGTTTCAGTCGCAAGACCGGGCAACATGCATTCAACAAAGATAGACGCTATATCGGGAGCAACGCCAAGGCCTGGAGATTATGTCGTTTATTGGAATTTCACTGATAGCAAAGGAGAACTGATAATAGGTACTCAGTATCGCTATTTTATTGAGGGTACTATGTATATGGATGATAATGTTTTGTATTCCGGCGTTATCGTTATGGGGGAAGAACCGTGGGAAGAATACCCTATCCCCGATTACAGCGTTTATGAAAGTCAGTACAAAGCTATGCTCTCGAATGTAAGGGCTGCATACTACCCAAATTAAAAGGAGGTTATCTTGTATGAAAATGGAGAATCGCATCGTCCTTGATTATGTAATGATGCTTGTTCTTTTAGTGCTGATGGTAAAACTCATGACAGGCGTAATCGTTCATGAAATCTTGGGCATGGGCTTCGTATTGCTTACTGTAGCACACTTGCTAAATAACAAAAATTGGTTCGCAAATATGACAAAAGAGAAAGGACAACTTGCCTTGAATGTACTTCTGCTTATGTCTTTCCTGTCAGTGACGATAAGCGGAGTAATGCTTTCGGTTGCTTTATTCAGTTTTATGAACATTCCGTACCGTGAGATTTACTATGCAGTTCACACGTTATCAGCATATGCCCTGACTATACTGTCATTGGCGCACATGGCGCTGCATATTAAAACAATAAGAATGTTTTTTCGCAACAAAAAGCAGTCAAGTAGGAAAGCGGGAGGGACTCAAACATGACACTCTACGAAACCATATTTGCTCGCCGGAGTGTTCGGCAATACGACAAAACACCACTTGACGAGGCTGTATTATCAGAAAGTAAAAGCTTCATAAACACGGTCTGTGCCGCATCCTCCGCTTCCTGAACACTGTTCAGCATTGTCAGTGCGACGCGGTAGACAGTGTTTACATGCTTTGTGTATATTTCAGTTATTTCCCCGCTCGTACGCAGCAAGGGCACGCCCATGCAAAACACCTCCCGTATTTAGCCCTACAATCATAACACGATTGAGCAGCCCGGATTGTTTTAGTTCATAAGAAAATAATTTTTGACATAACAAATCCTTCATAATGCTCT
>Ga0099364_10013933_pt1 | contig 10741 bp, 6 predicted proteins | sample TergutTh196P3_FD_73070 | JGI IMG/M metagenome (GOLD analysis project Ga0099364, IMG submission 73070) | Microcerotermes parvus P3 segment gut microbial communities from Pointe-Noire, Republic of the Congo - Th196 P3 | ecosystem: Host-associated > Arthropoda: Insects > Digestive system > Gut ...
TTTGCAATTCCCGATTCAATAGATTTAAGAGCAAAAATATAATTAAAATGAATATCCGCAACTATCGGAACACTTGAATTACTTACTATTTCTGCAACACTATCAGCAGCGGCATTATCATTAATCGTTACTCGAATAATGTTCGCACCTGCATTTTCAAGCGATTTAATTTGTTCTATTGTTGCCTTAACATTGCTTGTTTTGGTGTTAGTCATCGTTTGGACGGATATTGGATTACCACCACCAACAGCAACATTGCCGACCATTATAATTTTCGTTTGCTTTCGAATTATTTTCATATTTAATTATAAGATAATATTTCATTATATTTGAACGAAAATTAATGTAATTTACAATTTAAATAAAAATCGCAAATATGGCTAAAACACCAGCATTAGGTAAGAGTATTCTTGGAAAGGGTGTGGGGGCGTTAATTCAACCCAAAGGCGCTCCCACATCTAATAAAAAACAATCTAAAACCTACGAAGTTATTGATATTGAAATGAGTAAAATTTCGGTTAATCCGTTGCAACCTCGTAAAGAATTCGATCCCGTTCGAATAAATGAACTTAAAGATTCTATTAAAAAATATGGATTGATGAATCCAATTACCGTAAAGGAAACTACTGCTGGATACGAAATTGTTGCAGGCGAAAGACGTTTTAGAGCATTTCAATTAATAAATGCAGAAACTATTCCTGCCATCGTAACTTCAATTTCTTCTAACGCAGAACAACTAGAAAAAGCATTAATAGAAAATATTCAGCGAGAAGACCTTAACCCAATAGAAGTTGCAAATTCCTATCAACACCTAATAGAAGGATTTAATTACACACAAGAAAAACTTGCAGAGCGAGTTGGAAAAGACCGTTCAACTGTGACAAATATTTTGCGAATTTTGAATTTACCTGATACTGTGCAAGATTTAATTTTGCAGAAAAAAATATCAGTAGGACATGCAAAAGTGTTGCTTGGTTTGGATGACTCTTCGCAAATTATTGCTATTGCTAAAGATATTGTAGATAAAGGATTGTCTGTTAGAGCAACAGAAAAAATAGTTAGTGATATTAAATATGAAAAAATTATTGTTAGCAAAGATGGCAAATCCAGAGTTACAGCAAAACAATCATCATTACTTACAGAAGAGCAGATAATTGTAGAAGATATTCAAAATAGATTGCGAAAAATTTATGGAACCAACGTTAAGATTTTCACCAAAACAAATCAAAGAGGAATAATCGAAATTGAATTTTATTCGAATGAAGATTTTGACCGTATCGTGGAGCTGCTTGAGAAGTAAATTGAGCATCCTCTAAAAAATTCTGTTTGTTATGCAGCATTTAATGCGGTATCCACTCGAATATAAACGGGGGATGCCGAATCGAGTTTGGCATGACAGGGGTTCGAACTCCGTCATTGCGAGAAAATATGAAGTATTTTCATGGCAATCCAAAAAATAAATAGATTGCCACGCTATCGCTCGCAACGACAGGAGTATAAAAAATATAGTTTTATATTACTTTTATTATATTTGTATGTTTGTATAAATAATTAAATAAAAAAATGAGAAAAGCAATAATTTTATTAGTAGTTGTGTTGACTTCAAGTGGTGTAATGTTTTCGCAATGGGGTCCAAAAATTAAATTAGAATTTGAAAATGATATAGAACAAACCGCTCGATTGTTTATCGGAGTTGATACATTAGCAACCGATGGCTATGATGATGGTGTCGTGTTTCATTATCAAGATTCTTTGTTAGATACAACTTTTACTTTAATGGAAGATTTAGACCTTCCACCGCCGCCACCATATACTATGTATTGCAGGTTGATTAGAGATACAACAAATCCTGCCGGTTCTTATAGTTATGTTGATTTCAAAGGCATTCCTGCTGATGAAGATAAGTTTTTTCATCAGTATATAATCACAATCGTTTGGTTTGTGGAATCTTTCGATTCTGCTTGGATAAACATTAACTGGGGCGAATTGCCAGACGGTATTGATTCCGCAAAATTCCGTTGCTATCAATGGATGGATGATGACTATTATGTCAATATGCGCGATACTAACGGCGTTGTGTTGGATAATTCGGCGTATAAAAACTGCTTCGTGTATGTGTGGTATAACAAAAAACATACCGATATAAGTTATGAAAATGAAGAAGATATAATTTTATATCCTAATCCTTCAAATGACTACATAAGTTTTTATAACGAAAATTATACGGATTATTTTATTGTTAATTCTGCTGGCGAAGAATTGATGAACGGAAAATTAAATCCACAATCGAACAATAAAATAAACATACGCAATATTCCATCAGGTGCCTACACAATGCTAGTGAGCAAAAGAAATGGAGAAAAAAATAGTTTGCCGTTTGTAAAAGGAAATTTCTAAAAACTATGTTTATTTCGTTTCCGTCATTGCTGTAAAAGTTGTAAAAGTTAAGTAATTAGTTTACACTTTTGTTCTTTTTATATGAACTCTTTTAGTGTTAATTCTTTTAATGATGAATGAGGACGATGGTCGTTATAATAAATCCAAAAGCCCAATAACCCATTCTTCAAGTCATCCATGTCTTAATACAAAGAGCCTTACAAAAGTCCTCTTGTAAAGTCCGCCAAAAACACTCTATCTTGCCGTTCGTCTGCGGTCTGTAGGGTTGTGTATATTTATTCTTATATCCTATTTCTAATAATAATCGTTCAAATGGATGATATTCTTTGCAAGTCAGTTCGCCGTGTCGCAAATCTAAGACCACGCTTCTGCGGAACTAAAGAATTCATATCAGGATTTTGCTTCCATCTGTGATAAATTTTAAGAAAGTTCTGACGCGAAAAGTTGTGATATTCACAGAATACCTTAACGGTCTTAAACTTCTTGCTTGTTTTATTCTTAACCTATCAAATCAAGTTCTGTTGATAGGCAATGATAAAAAAATACTTTACAAAATTAAAAGTTATATTTGGAAATGCAAATATTAGAAATAAAAGAATTAGAAATCTCCGATATAAAAATTATAAGATTTGCAAGAAATAATGATTTTCGCGGTTATTTTTCCGAAACATTTAATGCCAATGCTATTAAAGAAAATTGCCCGTTTCTAAATGATTTTAGTTTCGTTCAAGCTAATGAATCTTTTTCTTTTGCTAATACTTTTCGCGGGTTGCATTTGCAAACTGGTATGGGAAAATTGGTTCGGTTGATTTATGGAAATCTGATAGATTTTGGTTTGGATTTGCGAAAAGAAAGTTCGTTTTATAAAAAAATAATCGCCTATAATTTATGTTCTACTTGCGATTATTCAGAATGGATATGGATTCCGCCCGGTATTGCTCATGGAATTTGGTTAAAAGAAAGTTCTATGGTAGAATATTTTTGCACCGACATATATAATTTCCAAAATCAATATTGCGTTCCAATATTTTCTGATAAAATAAACTGGGACATTTGCGACAAAAACATTCAAAAAGATTTCTTTTCTATAAATAAAAATACTCTGAAAATAAAAAAAGAAGATTTAATTTGCAATTATATTTTCTGATAAAATAGCGATTTATACTCAAGCCCAAATTGGTTCGCAAAAAATATTAGTTCGAATAAATTGTTTTGTATAAATACCTCTAAAACGGCAACTGGAAGTTCAGCAGAAAGCCGTAGCGACCTTTTGCGTATTCGCCGATGCCGAATCTTGTTTCTAGTGACAAGTAAATTAAATCTGTGCCGGGAATTGGAATTCTGCCGATTCTAAAACCTGCTTCGGTGTAATAATCGGTCGTTGTGGAAAGATACAAATTAGATAATTCGGTAGTGCCGCTGTTAAAAAATCTGCCCGTTGTGCCTGAAAATGATAGTTCTAAACCGCGACCTTTTATTTTTGGCAAGTGAAGCAAACGCCACCACCAATCACGCAAATTCAATCTTATATGATATGAATAAAACTCTGTTCCGCCGAAATAATTTTCGTAAGCGGTTATAAATGTGTTATCTGCGGGAGTATATAAATTAGAAAAAAATGAACTTTGCTCGATAGCGAAAAGATTTTGGACGGGGGTATTTTTATCGGTCAAGCCACCCGTAGCAGATAATAATAAAAGAATATTTCCATAGCCCGTTTCAAATATTGGAAATTGCATAGAAGCGGTGCCATAAAATTGTGAAAAGTTTGATTTATCGCTTGTTCGAATGCCGTATTGATAATTTATGCCAAATTTATATTGAAAATTTTCGATTAATGAAGTAATGTTGTTTCCGAATGATGAACTTAATTTGATTAATTGAAACTCGCCTGTTTCGCAATGCGGATTATCTCTATATCCGCTAAAATCGGTTGAAGACCAAAAACCTGTATATGTTGATTTATCAAGAACAAAATCTCTTCGATTTTCATAAGTGGCATTGAGTTTAAATTTTTTATAACCGAAATTTAATTGCGTATTCCAGCCGTCAGTGTTATAATAATCATAATAATCTCTTTTTGCAATCAACATATCTAACATCCCCGTGCCTAACATACCAACATCCGAATCACTATTAGCATTAACAAAAGGACTACCAAAAGAACGGACATTAGAAAAAATTTCGCCACTAATAGAAAAAGATGGTTTTCTTGACATAATAGGCATCAGATTTGAAAGCGAAAATATATTACCGCTCTTAAGATTGTTGCCAAATTCAAGTTTCGCATTTCCAAACCAACGATACTGCCCCGAAGAATATCCGCCCGTTCCTGAAAGTTTTGTATATGGAACATTTATATTTGCCATTAATCCGCCGAGATAATCTTCAACTCTATTATACCGAAACATAGGAAACCAATTAAAAGAAAAATCATTTTTAGACATTGAATACATTGACATTGAATTAGCAATTATAGAATCAATATTCATATTATCAAAAAGAGTATCAGCACCTAATTTTTTTGCTGCGGTGTCAATCAAAACATACATTTCTTTTTCTTTATCTGTTAAGGCAATCAAAGCGTTATCATCCCAATATTCGCTTTTTGCAAAATCTGCGTCGGGATGAATATTAATGTTTTGTATTACATTTCCAGCATCATCATACATTTTATTCGATTTAAAGTAATTAGTGGGAACGCCATCAACATAAATAATACTATCATAATAAACAAAATCAGGCAATGGTTGGTTTAAAATAACATCGCTAAAAATTGATGTCGTAGTCCAATCTAACTCAATTTGAGGAATACCAGGAAATACCTTCATTTTGAATGATGCTCTATTTTCCATATAAGTTGGAAACCAGATATCATTACCAACATTTTCAAATTTTTCATACCATTCAATATCATCTATTAGATGAATTTTTGTATTAGAACTCGGTTTTAATTTTGCCTCGATTAATTGATAAGTGCCTTCGACAATAGAAATCGTTCCTTGAAATGTTGGATAAATTCGCGTATTTGGAATTACATTTATAACATAAACATATTTGTCTTCGAACAACTTTCTTTCTACCAGTTCAAATTTATAATGCGAAAGAGCGTTTTTATGCAAAGGCGTAATAATTTTTACATCAATAAAATCTACCTCATCTTCAGAAAAATCAACAAATTTTTCTAAAACCATTGTGTTTACATTTTTTGGCACATTTGCTGTTTGCCGCCTATTAACAATTATCGTTTTATCAAGTTCTCTTTCTATATCAATATATTTTTCTGAAAATGTTTCATAAATAAATCCTTCTAAAAAATCTGCACCGTATGCTTGTATGTGTTTTGAAATAATAAGAGTATCACTCGATACTTTTTGACCATTTACCTCTATTTCAAACTCTTTATTAGTATGGACGGTCATTTCTGAAGAATCTTGTCTGTGTCTTTTCGTTGAAATATAAAAAGTATCTTCATCAATAGGTTTTACTGTCACTTTCGTTTTAAAAGTTTTATTTTTATCTCTTCTATGTTTTGAAACAATAAGGGTATCATTAGATACCTTTTTACCATTTACATCTATTTTAAATTCTTTATTAGTATTAACTATTATTTCTGTTGAATCATCTCCATAATTTTTTCTTGAAACATAAAAAGTGTCTTCATCAATAGGTTTTACTGTTATTTTTGTTTTATAAATTTTATCTTTATCCATACCTAAAGCACCTTGCGAAAATTTGCTCATATCCAATGTAAGTTTAGAATAAAGCAAGCCCTGCATTGTTTTATATTTTGTTCTATTTTCATCTTTTTTTCTAATTGCTCTTCTAATTATTTCATTAACATCAATCTCGCCAACAACAACCGCACCACGCAAATGCACCGGATTTTCATCTAAAAATATCGTCACCGTATCTTTAGTTAAATCAAGCGTAACTATTTTCGTGTGATACCCCATCGAAGTTATTCGAACATCACTTTTATTTATAAAGTTTCCCTTCGGCAATCGAAAACTTCCATCCTTTCCGCATATCGTTCCTTTGTTCGAACCCTCTATTCGAACAGTCGCAAAAGGAACAGGTCGCCGACTCTTACTATCCAACACAACGCCACTAATTATTCTATGCCTATCCATACTTGTTTCTGCATCGGCACTATTATTCTGCGTCCACACATCAACCGACCACAAAACCAAAAAATAAATTATCATCGTTAGTGTTTTTTTCATAAATGCAATATAACATTTTTTTGGTGGTGTTTCACAAAGTATGTAATAAGGGATTGCGGAGCAAGTCCGCAATGACGGGCTATATGTCATGCCGTGCTTGACACGGCATCTCCAAAAGATACCGCAATAAATGCGGTATGGCAGACATATTTTTTAAGTCCCATTTATTCTGCTTTTTTCATTGTGAATGAGAACGTAGTTCCTTTTCCGGGTTCGCTTTCGACCCAAATTTCGCAGTTATGTTTATCTACGAATTCTTTACATAGTATTAGCCCTAATCCTGTTCCGGTTTCTTGGTTTGTTCCTTTTGTTGTAATTTTTTCGTCGATTCTAAAAAGTTTATTAATTGTTTCGGGCGGAATTCCGACTCCTGAATCTTTTATATCAATTCGAACATAATTATTATCGTAGTGGTTGGAGATATTGATTTCGATTGATGAGTTGTTGTGCGAAAATTTAATTGCATTTGAGACCAAATTTCTAATAATTGTATTTGTCATATTAAGGTCGCAAATCACATTGCGTTCTTCAAAAATATCGGGTATATTAATGTTTATATTTTTGGTCATTGCTTGAATTTTTAAAGGATTAACACATTCTTGAATTAACCCAATAATATCGGTTTTGATTGGAGTATAAACAATTTCGCCTTTTGTGCTTTTTGCCCATTCTAACAAATTTTCTAATAATTTATAGGTATGATATGCAATATTTTTCATACTTTTGATATTTTTTTCTATTTCTTCTACAGACATTTTTTGGTAAAAATCGGCAAATATTTCAGCGGTATTTAATAATGCACCGACGGGATTTTTTAAGTCATGAGCGATAATTGAAAAAAATCTATCTTTTTCTTTATTTACTTTTTTTAATTCTAATTGTTCTTTTACTAATTCTTTTTGTTTGGACTGCAACAAAGCTTCAAGTTTTTTTCTATCATCAATAATACGACTAGTTCCAATTATTTCGGAAGGTTCGCCATCGCTTCCAATTATTGCGGTAGCAGATATTTCAACCCATCTTAAAAAACCATCTTTATTTGGGCGTTGCACTTCAACAACTATTTCAACATTTTCATCTTCTCCGTTCTTATATTTTTCGATTGCGTTATTAACAGCACCTATAAACTTATCCGCCATATTGCCATATACATCATGCATTGTCATTTGCAAAAACTCTTCTTTTGTATAACCTGATTCGCGGAAAACAGAATCGCTAACAAAATTATAACGCATCGTATTAAAATCTAATCTCCATATCATATCTCTTGTATTTTCCATAATGTATCGATGCTTGCTTTCGCTTTCTTTTAATAGAGTTTCGAGTTTTTTTCTATAATCAATAAGACGGGTGATTCCAATTATTTTAGAAGGATTTCCCGAAGAATCTAATGTTACGGTCATAGACATATCAATCCAATTTAAATGCCCCATTTTGTTATATTTTTGCAATTCTAAAGAGAGTTCAATTTTTTCTGTTTCTCCGTTTTTATACTTTTCTATTGCGTCATTAATTGCAGCATCAAACTTTTCGGCTGATGTTGTTGGGAGCAACATATCGTAGATTGAACTTTGCAAATATTCTTCTTTATTATAGCCCGAAACCCTTTCCGGCGAATCACTAACAAATGTAAATCTCTTCGAATTAAAATCTAATGTCCATATTAAATCCATTGAATTTTCGGCGATATAGCGGTATTGAAATTCAGCACTTCGAATTCTAATAATACTAACTTTAATCAAAATGTAAGTTATAAGCGAAAATAAAAATGCAATGAAATAGAAAAATATAAACACCGACGGAATTTCTGCATTCCAACCATCTTTAGGATATGCAGCAAGAATCCACTCGCCTCTTGGCAATTTAATAGAAATTTTAATTGCATCTTCTTTTTGAAAAATTGTTGCATCACCATAAAAAACATATCCTACATTTCCATAACTATCTCTATCTTTTAACGCAAAATCAACCAAGTCCGTTTCCAAAAGACCAGATGCCTCATAAAAAATTTCGCACGGAACTACCAAATCTACAACGCCTAATAATTCAGTTCCATTAATAATTTCATCCTCATTCCAAACAGGAGCAAAAAATACGAACCCATAATTTTCGCAACATTTCAAGTCGAGCGGTCCCGAAACACAAGCACTTCGATTATCAATAGATTCTTGCAAATCATTTGCTCTCTCTGGATTTTCTACTAAATCCCAACCAATTTTATTTTTGTTTTCATCATTATACGGAGCAATCAAAGAAACTTTTAAAGCATCGTTCGAATAAGATATTGTTTTAATTATGCCAATATCATTTTTTAACAATGAGTTTATAAATTTGGTAAATTCTTTTTGAGTGATATTAGGAATTTGCTCTATATGAGCAGCAACGGCTTGACTTATATTGTTTTTATCAGACACCAAATCAGCAATTTTGCTAACGACATTAGCCGCTTCTTTATAAGCATATTTATACTTTTTTTCGCTTTCTAACTTTATCGTATGCAAAAGCAACACCGTAATTATTATCACATTTAACAACAAAAATACAATAGCAACGGCTCCCGGCTTGGAAAGAATTTTATCTGTTTTAGTCATATAATTTTAAATGAATTTATGTTCTTGATATTTTTTAACACAACCTAATATGCAAATATAATAAATTTCTGATTTAAAAATTTTTTTGAAAAACCTCTTTTGTTATGCCGCACTCGAGGGGGTATGACGGATGTAGTTTTTGGAGGTTCCCTTATATTTTTCTAAAAATATTTTTTTATTTTTATGAAGAAATAAATATAACAAACAAATCAAATGACAAAAAAAATATTGTTAATAGACGATTCAGAATTTATTTTAGAAAGCACTTTCACTTTGTTGGAATTTGCAGGATATGAAGTAATATCTGCTACTAATGGCGCGATGGGATTAGAAAAAGCAAAAAGCGAATTGCCTGATTTGATAATTTGCGATGTATCTATGCCTGGTATGTCGGGTTTTGAAGTCGTTTCTGCGGTTAGAGCAGACCCTTCTATAGCACATACTCCATTTATTTTTCTTACGGCATTTACAGAAAAAACTAAAATGCGTGAAGGAATAGAGCGGGGTGCAGATGATTATCTAACTAAGCCATTTACCAAAAAAGAACTTATTGCCGCAGTTGATACGCAATGGAAGAGAGCATCAAAAGTAGATGTTAAAATACAGGGAGAGGTTGCAAATGTTGGTAAAAAATTAAATTATGCACTGCCTCACGAATTTCAAACCGTTATAAGTCAGTTAATGGGTTCGGCAAATGACATTAAAAATAATGTAGAATATTTAGAAAAAGAAGATATTGTTGAAGTATGCGATCAAATGCTAACTATTTGTGCTCGATTGAAAAGAATAACGGACAACTTTTTGCTTTTTACAAAGTTAGAAAATTATTCAAACTCACAAGAAGCACTTGAAGAATTGCGTAGCGGAAAAACAGACGAACCATTTGCAATGTTTATTGATTTAGCGGAAACAATTAGTGCAAGATTTGACAGATTAGGAGATATAGAAAAACAAAATGATACCTCCGAAATATCAATAGCAATGAATTCAGATTTGTTTCATAAACTATCGGATGAGTTTATAGATAATGCTCTAAAATTTTCAAAAAAAGGAACAAAAGTAACTATAGATTCAAAGTTAGAAGGCAATATGTTGTGGATTTCAATAACAGATGAAGGGGTAGGAATGGCACCCGAACAAATTAAAAATATAACTGCTTTTGTTCAGTTCGAACGCGAAGAAAAAGAACAACAAGGAGTCGGAATTGGTTTGTCAATAGCAAAAAAAATAGTGGAATTGCATAATGGTAGTTTTGATGTTACAAGCGAAAAAGATAAAGGCACAACAATAATATTTACAATACCACTGAGATAATAAAAAGAAAATAAAGGCGAAGTCATAAATGAAAGAACCTCGAAAACTCTATTTATTTCACTTCCGTCATACCGTATTTATTATGGCATCTCCTAATTTTACTCCGTCATTGCGAGAATCTTCGATGCGTGGCAATCCATTATTTTTTTGGGATTGCCACGAAATTACTTTGTAATTTCTCGCAATGACGGAGTTGCTGTCATGCCGCAATCT
>Ga0099364_10013934_pt1 | contig 10740 bp, 21 predicted proteins | sample TergutTh196P3_FD_73070 | JGI IMG/M metagenome (GOLD analysis project Ga0099364, IMG submission 73070) | Microcerotermes parvus P3 segment gut microbial communities from Pointe-Noire, Republic of the Congo - Th196 P3 | ecosystem: Host-associated > Arthropoda: Insects > Digestive system > Gut ...
AGGGAAGGTCAAAACTTCCATGCCAATCGCATAATTTGCGACACCTACTAATATTATACTCCCGGCTTCCGCTTTTGGCAAGCTGTTCAGAGTATCTGTTTGCTTATGGGTGCAGGTATGGATTTCCATACCTGCACTTTTTTGTTTGTTCACTACAACATTAGGAGGGTTTCATGTGAACATTAAAAATCTCAAAATCTTTAAAAACAAAAATGCCCCTGTAATACGGGAGGGGGGTATAAAAGTGTTTGAAAAAGTAGGAAAAACACTTTTAATCGTGCAGGCGGCGGAATTGTATAAGCTTGGGCTGGAGGTCGAGGCGGTACGGGATGCGCTGAAAGAGCTTGTGGAAAGCGGAGTGTCCTTCGATGATCCCCAAATATATGAATCATACGAGCGTTTCGAAGAATTAAACAGCGAATGGGAGCGGCTTGAGGCCGAACATTTGCGGATGAGAAAAGAGTTCGGGTTGGAATAAGGGCTTGTGCCGCAGCAAAGCGCCGCCCGTTTTGATAACGGGCGGCGCCTGTCGTTTATTGTTTATACAAGCTCAATGATTGCCATTTCCGCGGCGTCCCCGCGGCGTGGCCCGATTCTGATGATTCTTGTATATCCGCCGGGCCTTTCTTTATATTTCGGCGCAATTTCATCAAACAGTTTTTTTGCGACGTCTTCCTTCGTGACAAATGAAAACACCTGGCGCTTGGCGTGCAAATCGTCTTTTTTCGCCGTGGTTATCATCTTTTCCGTTAGGCTTCGCACTTCTTTGGCACGTGTTATGGTCGTTTCAATTTTGCCCTTTTCAAGCAGGAAAGTAACCATCGCGCGGAGCATGGCGCGTCTGTGGTCGGTTGCTCTGCCCAGCTTTCTGCTGCCTGGCATATCATTCACTCCTTTTCGTTAAAGTAAGGGTTGCTGCCATAAAGCGAACAGCCCATATTTTCGGCGCAATTTACGCCGGACCCTATTCTTCCTCCGTGGAAAGCGCCACGCCAAAAGAGGTGAGCTTCGCGATAACCTCTTCCAGCGACTTTTTGCCCAAATTGCGGACTTTCATCATTTCTTCAGACGATTTGTTCACTAGGTCCTGCACCGTGTTCACGCCTGCGCGCTTTAAACAGTTAAACGCGCGCACAGATAAGTCAAGCTCCTCAATGGTCATCTCAAGCGTTTTTTCCCTGCCGCTGTCTTCTTTTTTTTCCAGAATTTCGGCGGAGTTCATCTCGTCTGAAAGGTCAACGAAATGGTTGAGCTGTCTATTGAGAATCTTGGCAGCCAGACTGACCGCTTCCTTGGCGGAAATGGTCCCGTCCGTCCAAACTTCCAGCGTCAGTTTGTCATAGTCGGTTATCTGTTCCACGCGGGTGTTATCCACGTAGTAGTTCACCTTCAGGACCGGCGTGTAGATGCTGTCCACGGGAATGGTGCCGATGGGCGCTTTTTCAAGTACGGTCTGCTTGTTGCGTTCGGCCGAGACATACCCCTGGCCTTTTCTAAGGGTGATTTCCATCGAGAGCTTGGCTCCTGCACCAAGGGTTGCGATGTGCATGCTCGGGTCGAGGATTTCGACCTCGGCGTCGGCAATGATGGAGCCCGCTGTCACATCGCACTCGCCTTCGGCTTCAATGCGCACCGTCTTCGCTTCCTCCGTGTGAAGCTTCGCCGTCAGCCCCTTGATGTTCAGGATAATCTCGGTGACGTCTTCCTTTATGCCGGGGATGGTTGAAAACTCATGCTGGATACCGTCGATTTTAACGGAGACTACTGCCACACCGGGGAGGGAGGAAAGCAATACGCGGCGCAAGCTGTTCCCCAAAGTTGTACCAAAGCCCCTGTCGAGCGGCTCACCGATAAAGCGCCCGTATGTGCCGTCGCTTTTCAGTTCCGCGGTTTCGATTTTCGGCTCTATAATTTTAACCAATTAAAAAGAACCTCCTTTTTATCGTTTCCCTTACCTCACTGCTGATTTCGTATCAAGATTACTTACTGTAAAGCTCAACGATAAAGGTTTCGTTAACAGGTACGTCGATTTCCTCTCTGGTGGGCACGCGCTCGATTTTGCCTTCAAAGGCGGCTGTTGAGCCTGTGATCCACGCGGGGATTATCCTCGGGTTTTCCGCAAGCGCCTTAAAGGTTTCGGTTTGGCGGCTTGCTGCCTTTACCGACACGACGTCGCCGGGACGCACCATGTACGATGGGATGTTCACGCGCTTTCCGTTGACTTGGATATGGCCGTGGCCGACGATTTGCCTGGCCTGCCTTCTTGTTGTGCCGAAGCCCATGACAAAAGCGACGTTATCGAGGCGGCGCTCCAATAACACCAGCAGGTTTTCGCCTGTCTGCCCCTGCATTTTTTCCGCCTTTTCAAATGTTTTGCGGAACTGCCTTTCCAAAACGCCGTAAATAAACTTCGCCTTTTGCTTTTCCTTTAGCTGTAACGCGTATTCGCTGGATTTTGAGCGGCGCGCGTTGCGCTTGGGGTCGCGGCGGCTTTCCTTCGCGTAGCCTAATACACCGGGGCTGATCCCGAGCGATTTACATTTTTTCAAGACCGGGTCGCGGTTTACTGCCATTATTACACCTCCTGACTGGTAATTATACGCGTCTGCGTTTCGGCGGACGGCACCCGTTATGCGGTATGGGCGTTACGTCCTTAATCATGTTGACTTCAAGCCCGGTTGCCTGCAAAGCGCGGATTGCCGCTTCTCTGCCTGAACCGGGGCCTTTTACAAAAACCTCCACGGATTTAAGCCCGTGCTCCATAGCGGCCTTGGCGGCTGTCTCGGCGGCTGTCTGCGCCGCGAACGGCGTGGACTTCCTTGAACCGCGGAACCCCAGCCCGCCGGCGCTTGCCCATGAAATGGCATTGCCTTTCGTATCGGTGATGGTTACGATGGTGTTGTTAAAGGTTGATTGGATATGCGCTGCGCCCTTCTCGATATTTTTCTTTTCACGGCGTCTTACGCGCGTTGCTTTTTTGGCGGCTTTCGGCATTTAGCTAAATCCCTCCTTTACTTCTTCTTGTTGGCGATGGTCTTTTTCGGGCCTTTTCTTGTTCTCGCGTTTGTCTTGGAACGCTGGCCTCTTACGGGCAATCCTTTTCTGTGGCGGATTCCGCGGTAGCATCCGATTTCTATCAGGCGCTTGATGTTGAGCGCTACGTTACGGCGAAGGTCGCCCTCAACCATCACGTGCTTGTCGATATAATCACGCAGCTTTGAGATATCGTCGTCCGAAAGGTCGCGCACTCTGATATCCGGGTTAATGCCGGTCGCTGCGATAATATCGTCGGCTGTTTTCTGGCCGATTCCAAAAATATAGGTTAAACCGACCTGCACCCTTTTTTCACGCGGCAGGTCTACACCGGCGATACGAGCCATTCTCTTACACCTCCAATTCAGTTTACTGTTTCGTGATCTACTCTACCCCTGGCGCTGCTTGTGCTTGGGGTTGTTGCAAATCACCATGATTCGGCCTTTACGCTTAATGATTTTGCATTTTTCGCAAATGGCCTTGACGGAAGGTCTTACTTTCATAGGGCTTGCCTCCTTATGCAGCCTTTGCTGCGGTTGTTAATATCATTGTTCCCCCAACTAAATTTAGCGGTAAAACAATACTTGGCGCGGTTCATTTTGAACGCCACGTGATACGCCCTTTCGTAAGGTCGTACGGCGAGATCTCCACCGTAACCTTGTCGCCGGGCAGAATACGGATAAAATTCATGCGGAGCTTGCCTGATATATGCGCCAGTATCTTATGGCCGTTTGTAAGCTCGACCTTGAATTGGGCGTTCGGCAGCGACTCTAAAACCTTACCCTCAACTTCAATTACATCGGATTTGGCCAAAACTTCATTCCCCCTCCTCGGTAATTTCCCCGCGGTATTCCGCAAGGACTTTTCTGAGCTTTTTGTCGGTTACGATTACGGACACGTCAAGAAACGTATTTGTGGGGCGGACATGCAACGGGTTTTTGCGTTTGGGCTTTATAAGCTTTCTGGCTTTGCCGTTTGCGATTGTCACGTACCCGCCGTTTATGGCTTCGACTACCATGTAAAAGCTGCCCTTGTCGTGCCCCGCGATTGATTTTACAATCTGCCCCGGTTTTAACATACCCAGCACTTCAGACCTCCGTAAGAACCATAGGGCCGTTCTCGGTTATGGCGATTGTGTTTTCAAAATGGGCGGAAAGGCTTCCGTCCGCGGTCACAACCGTCCAGCCGTCGTCCAGCACTTTTACATCTCCGAGCCCTTCGTTTATCATCGGCTCGATTGCGAGCGTCATTCCGGCTGCAAGCCTCGGGCCCTTGCCGGGGGAGCCGAAATTCGGAACCTCCGGCGATTCGTGCATTTCCCTGCCGATGCCGTGCCCGACATATTTTCTCACAACGCCGTAGCCAAACTGCTCTGCATGGCTTTGCACCGCCCACGAAATGTCGCCTACCCTTGCGCCGGAAACCGCGGCTTCAATTGCCTTTTGAAGGCTTGCCCTTGTCTCTTTCAAAAGCTTTTCGGCGCTTTCGGATATTTTGCCCGCCGGAAACGTCGCGGCGTTGTCGCCCTGGAACCCGCCGTAAATCGCGCCCACGTCGATGGAAACAATGTCGCCCTCACGGATTACGCGGTTTCCCGGCACTCCGTGGATAACCTCGTTGTTTACCGAGATGCAGGCGCTTGCGGGGAACCCCCCGTAACCTAAAAAAGAAGGGATTGCGTTTTGCGATTTAATATACCTGTGGATAATCCTGTCGATTTCCCCTGTTGTGATACCGGGCCTTACCGCGTCCCCGCCAATCCTCAAGGCTTCGGCGGATATGCGCCCCGCGTCCCGCATTTTAGAAAGCTCGCTTTTGTTTTTAAGCGCAATCATGCATTTAAGCCTCTAACGCCGCGAGGGTGAGCTTCATGGTATCCTTGACTTCCTCCTGGCTTTCCACCGTGCGAAGCTTGCCGGATTTGCCGTAGTAGTCCTTCAGCGGCTCAGTAAGGTCGTGGTACGTCTTTAAGCGCTGGAGCACCGTTCTCGGCTCGTCATCTTTTCTGGTAACCAGCATGCCGCTGCATCTGTCGCACGTCGTGCCGTCCTTTGAAGAGTGATAAACCGTGTGGTAGCTCGTACCGCATTCTCCGCACACGCGCCTGCCGGCGAGCCTTTGCACGATTGTATCGTCGGAAATCTCAATGCTTATTACCTTGTCGATTACGATGCCCATGCGGTCAAGCGCTTCGGCCTGGGGCACGTTGCGAGGGAACCCGTCTAAGATGTAGCCGTTCTTGCAATCGTCCTGCGCAAGGCGCTCTTTTAACATTTCCAGCACAATCCCGTCGGGGACAAGCCCGCCGGAATCCACATAGCTTTTCGCTTCAAGCCCGGCGTTTGTGCCGTTCTTCATGGCTTCTCGGATAATATTGCCCGTGCTGATTGCGGGGATATCCAGCTTTTCACAGATTACCCCGGCCTGTGTGCCTTTTCCCGCCCCGGGCGCTCCCAATAAAATCAGTTTCATGAGCTGTCAGCCTTTCCCGCCTTATTCAAGGAAGCCCTTGTAATGGCGCATCATCATTTGCGATTCTAACTGGCGGACGGTATCAAGCGCAACGCCTACTATGATTATGATGGACGTGCCGCCCAGCCCCAAATCGGGGATTTGGGCCAGTCCCGCAAGCAGGACGGGGATAATCGCGATGGCGCCGATAAACAGCGCGCCGACCAGCGTGATTTTTGAAATGACCTTGGAAATAAAATCGGACGTGGGCTTACCGGGCCTTATGCCGGGGACCGTACCGTTGTTTTTGCGGAGATTGTTGGCCATCTCCAATGGATTATACTGAATCGCGACATAGAAATAGTTAAACGCGATAATCAAAAGCAGGTACAAAACGGCGTAAAACGCGGTGTCGTAGCTCAGCCAGTTTAACACGCGCCCGATGCCCCTTGTGGTATCCATTCCCGCGAAGCCCACAATCATCGTGGGGATAGACAGGATTGCGGATGCGAAGATGATGGGCATAACGCCGGACATCGTGACCTTGATGGGAATATAGCTTGCCTGTCCGCCGTACATTTTGCGCCCGACAACGCGCTTTGCATATTGCACCGGAATCCTGCGTTCGGCGTTTGTCATCAGCACGATTGCGCCGATTACAAACAGGAACATGACAACGATAAACGGCACGAGGAAATAATACTGCCGCTCACCGCTTAACGCGCGCTCCCAGTAGTGCCGGAGCATGTATATCGTGCTGGGCCCGCGGGAGATGATGCCCGCGAACAGGATAATGGAGATGCCGTTGCCGATGCCGCGCTTGTCTATCGACTCGCCGAGCCATACAATCAGCATGGCGCCCGCGGTAAAGCACGACACGATGACAATGGCTGAAAACCAACCGTTAAAGCCGTCGCGGTATTTTACGGCAAATTCGCCAAAATCCGGGCTGTAAAGGTTGTAGTTCATGATATAATACGCGACGGACTGTAAAAGCGCAAGCCCGATTGTCGCATACCTTGTGATTTTCGCAAGCTTTTTACGGCCGTCCGCGCCTTCCTTCTGCATCGCCTCAAGCGCGGGAATCGCAACCGTCAAAAGCTGCATGATAATCGAGGCCGTGATGTACGGCGAAATGCTCATGGCGAACAAGGTTGCCCTTGAGAACGCGCCGCCCGTCAGGATATCGATATACCCGATAAGCCCCGCACCGCCGCCGCTGGCAAGCTCCGTCAAGACCTGCGGGTTCATGAACGGCACGGGAATCGCGGCGCCGATTCTGAAAACCATGATAATCATCAGGGTATATATCATTTTTTTGCGCAGATCGTCAATTCGCCAAGCGTTTCTAATTGTCTCTAACAATTATATCACCTCAGCCTTTCCGCCGGCCTGCTCGATTTTCTCTTTCGCAGACTTCGAATAGGCTTTGACGTTTACGGTAAGCTTTTTTGTCAGCTCGCCGTTACCCAGAATCTTTATGCCGTCGAGCGTCTTTTTCAGAAGCCCTGATTCAACGATGGCTTTCTCGTCAATCACAGCGCCGTCTTCAAAGCGGTTTAAGTCGCTTACGTTGATGGTCGCGTAGACGGTTGCGAAGATATTGTTGAATCCGCGTTTGGGCAAACGTCTTTGAAGCGGCATCTGTCCGCCCTCAAAGCCCGGCCTTACGCCGCCGCCGGAGCGCGACCACTGGCCCTTATGCCCGCGGCCCGCTGTTTTACCGTTGCCGGAGGCAGGGCCCCTGCCCTTACGGAACGCTTTTTTTACGGAACCGGGCGCGGGGGAGAGTTCATGCAATTTCATGTCCTTTGCACCTCCTTAGTTTGCTTCGGATACCTCTATGAGGTGGATAATCCTGGCTATTTTGCCGTTTGTCGCGTCATTGTCCGGCTGCGTTACCTCTTGGCCTATTTTTTTAAGCCCCAGCGACTTTGCCGTCTCAATCTGGTAATCCTTGCAGCCGATCAGGCTTTTTACAAGTTTAATCTTTTTCATATAAATGTTCATTCCTTTCGCAAATCTCAGACACAAAACGACCATGAAAAGAAATGGACGTTTTGTGCATCAATCGCGGTTCCCCGGAAGGGGGAGCGATTGGCACATCATAAAGCGTGTTTTTCACGCTTTATGCGCCTCCTAACCGAGAATCTCTTCGGTGGATTTGCCCCTGACAGCTGCTACCTGGTTTACGTCGCGCAGGGAAACCAGCCCCTGTATCGTGGCGGTTACCACGTTGCAGGGATTGTTGGAGCGCAGGCACTTCGTCCTGACGTCCTTGATTCCGGCGGTTTCCAATACGGCGCGGACAGGCCCGCCTGCGATTACGCCGGTGCCTTTGGGGGCGGGCTTCATCAGAACCCTTGCCGCGCCAAATGCGCCGATGACCTCGTGCGGTATGGTGGTGCCGCGCAATGAGATTTTTTTCAGGTTTTTCTTCGCGTCCTCAATTCCCTTGCGGATTGCGTCGGGAACCTCGGAGGCTTTGCCAAGCCCGAAGCCGACTGTGCCGTTGCCGTCGCCGACGACGACCAAAGCCGCGAACTTGAATATGCGCCCGCCCTTTACCGTTTTCGCAACGCGGTTGATGGATACGACCCGTTCGGTCAGGTCAAGCGTCGATGCTTCTATTCGTGACAAATGAATTTCCCTCCTTCTTCCCTAAAACTTGAGGCCGCCTTCACGGGCTCCCTCTGCCAGTTCCTTTACGCGGCCGTGGTAAATGTAACCGCCGCGGTCAAAAATTACTTCGCTGATACCGGCTTTCACGGCTTTCTCGGCAAGGGTTTTGCCGACCTGTTTGGCGGCTTCCTTGTTGCCGCCCGCACCGTCAAAGCCTTTGTCCATGCTTGACGCGGCTGCCAGCGTCTTGCCCGCCGCATCGTCTATGAGCTGGGCATAGATGTGCTTGGAAGAGCGAAATACGTTAAGGCGCGGGCGCTCGTTTGTACCGCTTATCTTATTGCGGATACGGTAGTGCCTTTTGAGCCTTGCTTTGTTTGCGTCATGCTTTTTAATCATAAGCTTCTTTCACTCCCTATTTACCCTTGCCGGCTTTACCTTCCTTGCGGATGATAACCTCGCCGGCATATTTGATGCCCTTGCCCTTGTACGGCTCGGGCGGGCGCTTGCCGCGCACTTCCGCCGCGAACTGTCCGACCTTTTGCCTGTCGGGGCCCGAAATGACGACCTTGTTGGGGCTTGGCACCTCGATTGTGATGCCGTCGATTTCCGGCATGATGACCTGATGCGAATAGCCGAGGTTCATGACAAGGTCTTTGCCCTGTTTCACGGCCCTGTAGCCCACGCCGTTGATTTCAAGCTCTTTTGTAAAGCCCGCCGAAACACCCGTGACCATATTGTCTATCAGTGTTCTTGTCAGGCCGTGCATGCTGCGGTGCCGCTTGCCGTCCGTAGGGCGCTTTACGTTTATCACGCCGTTTTCCTGCTCGATTTGCATTTCGGGGTCGAAGCTTTGCGTAAGCGTGCCGAGCTTGCCTTTTACGGTAAGCGTGCTCCCGTCGATTTTCACATCGACTCCTGAGGGGACTGTGATGGGCTTTCTACCTGTACGGCTCATAGTTCATTCCCCCTTACCAAACGTACGCAAGTACTTCGCCGCCGACATTCGCCTTGCGGGCCGCCTTGTCCGTCATGACGCCGCGCGAGGTGGAAATCACCGCGATACCGAGGCCCTTCATAACTTTCGGGCAGTCCTCGCAGCTTGTGTATATGCGCAGGCCCGGTTTCGAGACCCTGCGCAGGCCGCGGATTACCTGAGATTTATTTTCGCCGTATTTAAGGGCGATGCGAATAACGCCCTGCTTGCCGTCTTCAATGACGCTAAAGTTTTTAATATAACCCTCGTCCAACAGAATCCGGGCGATTGCCTTTTTCATATTGGAAGCGGGTATATCGACCGTATCATGCTTTGCCGAGTTCGCGTTTCTGATGCGCGTTAACATGTCGGCGATGCTGTCGGTGATATGCATACCGTCAACCTCCCTTTTCTACCAGCTGGCTTTTCTGACGCCCGGAATCTGGCCTTTGTAGGCAAGCTCCCTAAAGCATATGCGGCAAACGCTGAATTTACGAAGGTAAGCGTGTGGCCGCCCGCAGATTTTGCAGCGGTTGTAAGCCCTGGTGGAGAACTTGGCCGCCCTCTTCTGTTTTGCTATCATGGATTTCTTAGCCACCGTCAATCCTCCTTATCTTGCGAATGGAGCGCCCATAAGCCCTAGCAGCTCCCGGGACTCCTCGTCGGTTTTCGCGGTTGTTACAAAGCTGATGTCCATCCCGCGAACCTTGTCAATCTTATCATAGTCGATTTCGGGGAATATAAGCTGTTCGCGTAATCCGAACGAGTAATTCCCGCGCCCGTCGAAGCCGTTCGCGTCAATGCCGCGGAAGTCGCGGACACGCGGCAGCGCCACGTTGAACAGCCTGTCAAGGAATTCGTACATGCGGTTCCCGCGAAGGGTTACCTTCGCGCCGATTGTCATGCCTTCGCGGAGCTTGAAGTTCGCCACCGATTTTTTCGCCTTGCAGGGAATGGCCTTCTGGCCTGTAATCTTCGCAAGGTCGGAAAGGATGGCGTCAACCATTTTCTGGTTGTCTCTCGCTTCGCCGCAGCCTACGTTCACGACAATTTTTTCAAGCTTGGGAATCTGCATGACGCTTTTGTAGCCGAACTTTTTCATGAGTGCCGGCGCTACATCGCTTTTGTAGAAATCTTTCATTCTTGCCATGATTCATCCTCCTCACTTAAAATGTTTCGCCGCAGTTTTTATTTTTACACAGTCTCTCTTTGGTGCCGTCGGCAAGGATTTTGCGGCCGATGCGGGTAGGGTTACTGCATTTGGGGCAAACAAGCATTACCTTGCTTGCGTACATCGCTCCCTCCGCCTTTACGATACCGCCCGCGGCGCCCTGCTTGCGGGGCTTGGTATGCTTGGTCACGACATTGCAGTTTTCGACGATAACCTTTTTCTCTTTGGGGCTAACGTCCATGACCTTGCCCTTTTTGCCTTTGTCCCTGCCGGACAAAATTACGACTGTGTCGCCTGTTTTTACATGAAGCTTACTCATTTACCGGTGACACCTCCTAAAGTACTTCCGGGGCAAGGCTTAAAATTTTAACATACTGCTTTTCGCGCAGCTCGCGCGCGACGGGCCCGAAGATACGGGTGCCCCTGGGGTTTTTGTCCTCTTTGATAATAACCGCCGCATTGTCGTCGAAACGGATATACGTACCGT
>Ga0099364_10013935_pt1 | contig 10740 bp, 8 predicted proteins | sample TergutTh196P3_FD_73070 | JGI IMG/M metagenome (GOLD analysis project Ga0099364, IMG submission 73070) | Microcerotermes parvus P3 segment gut microbial communities from Pointe-Noire, Republic of the Congo - Th196 P3 | ecosystem: Host-associated > Arthropoda: Insects > Digestive system > Gut ...
CGACATTCGGTCGTAAATCGGCGTTCCCCTTTCGAATTCGAGGTGAATGACCGAAAATCCGTGTTCCGTTGCAGACTCCAGCATCTCACGGCTGGTCGAGGCAACGAGCAATTGAACTCCCGGCACAAGCCGACGGAATCGCATCCAATCGACCGATGTTTCCGGAAAAACAATGATCCCGGAGGCATCGATTTCCTCCTGTAGTTGTCGGAGAAAGGCGAACAGATGTCGGAGACGTTCGTTGATTTTCAGCGAGTCGATCATCGGAGACGGAGTTTTTGAGCGAAAAATAAGGAAACACTCATCTTAAACGATTTCGCCGGACGCCGCAAGCCGGTATTCCTGTTTATTTGACAAACGGGAATGCCGAAGCCGCGATTTTAGGTTTGGCCGAACACTGACGCCGAACGCCTGCTAAAAAGACGTTTTCAGTTGCAGGAAGAACGCGTCGTCCACAGAGAATCGGTGATGACGATTGATGTGTCCGACTTCCCGGTTGAACATCCATCCGGCTTCTACGGCGAGAGTCAGTCCGAACAGGGTGCGACGTTCGTATCCGAGCAACCATCGATAATCGCTGTACTCGACGCGGATGTCGGAGTTTCCCTCCCCTTGCCATCCCCAGGAACCGGCACCGAACTCGAAACTCGTGTACAGCCAGTCGGATACACTGTCCCCGGCAGCGGATCCCCACCACTTGATCCGCTGCGACAGACGAATTCGTGGGAAAGTCAATTCGAAGTTGAGGTCTTCGTTCGGCGTCCAGATAATTCCGCCCGCCGGCAACCAATTGTGCGACGTGGAACGATTCAGATAGAGAACGCCAAGGACGATCTTTGTTCGTGGATTGCAGGCCCAAATTCCCATCAAGTGAGCCGGAATTCGGAAGGATTCCTTTTTCGCCTTGAAATCGCCGCTGTAAGACGGTGTGGTTCCAAGAGCCAACATAAACTTGTTCTTGACAAGCGGGACGAACCAGCCAAGTTCGAGTCCCGTTGTGTAAAACGTCTGTCCGCCGCCGTCGGAACAGTCGAAAAACCAAGTCTGGAAAAACGGCTTCAAGAGAAGCGGCGCCTCCTTCGTCGGAGCCGGTAGTCCGAACGTTGCCGAAAGATTGAGTTGCGTAAGACCGAGAGCGTTTGAGCCTTTGCCCGTCGGCGCCCAGAGAACGTCAAAGTTGACTTTCTGAAACATTCCGTCACGGCGTGGAGCCTGTCCCCCGGTGAAAAACATATCCGACGCTTTCTTTGTCGGTGAAGTCGGCAAACCGAACGTCGCTCCGTCAGTGTTCTCAGGATAAAGCGTGTGCGCCGTCATTCCGCTCGGAACGGTGCCGAGACCGGGATACGGATTGAAACCGCCGATCTCCGAGCCGGGGTATTCCTCAATGTAGACGATGTCGGACTGCGCAGACAGCGCCGTTACGCTCAATAACGAAATGAGGAGGATCGGTAAATGTTTCATATCGGTTGGCGGCGGTTGCTGCGACCATAGGTCGCAGTTCGCCGGATTGCTGCGACCACAGGCCGCAGTTCGCTGGATTGCTGCGACCATAGGTCGCAGTTCGCCGGATTGCTGCGACCATAGGTCGCAGTTCGCCGGATTGCTGCGACACAGGCCGCAGTTCCTAGAACACAAATCCCGTTTTCAGGTACAGCATGTTGTTCGGCTTGCACCAGGCGTTGCCGTGGGAATATATTTCACGGTTGAACACTCCACCGAACTCGAAGAAACCGCCGACCTTCGTCAACGTCTCGAACTCGACGCCGAGGCCGATCCGGATGTCGTTGTAGTCCGTTTTCACTCCGTTGATGCTCCAACTGCCGCCGCCGTAGTCGCCGTGAAGGTATCCCCACCATTCGACACGGCCGGTGTTGTAAATCCGCATCGAGAGTTTGGGATTCGGAAACGTCAGTCGAAGCATGATGTCTTCACGCGGTATCCATATCACGCCGCCGGTTGGAAACAGTTTGATCCTCGCTCGATCCGCATAGAGGACTCCGGCGACGAGTTTGAATTGTCGGGAAAGGTTGACCATTCCTGTTACACGGCCCTGATAACGCAGACTTTTGGAGTTTATCGTTTCGAAATCGGAGAACACGCCGAAGCGGAACCAAGCGTCGAGCGAAAAGGTTTCGTTGAACTGTGGCGTCATTCCGACGTCCAGCGAGGCGCCGAATCCGTTCGGCGAGAAGCCCGGCTTGCCGGCACCTGTATCCGGGCCGTCCCACCAGAGCAGACTGCCGCCCGGTGCGATGTAGAAAAAACCGGGGCCTGTGCAGCCGGGACCGCTGTTCGGAATGAAACGGCTGGGAAAGCCGAGCTGCATCCGAAAGTCAAATTCGCTGACGCCGAAGTAATTTCCCTCTTTTTTGCTTCCTGCCGGAATGTACGTAAAATCAACGGACGTTGCTTCCCGGAACCGGCGCATCGCTTGATAGGTTTCCGGAAAGAATTGCTCCATGTTGCCGGAATAAATTTGCGGCGAGGAGCCGGTCGAACTCGGCGCCGTTCCCCAGGCACCGGGCCAGGAAAACGGCGGCGAACCGCTCGGAACGACGTAGGGATCAATCGGCGTGAGCGGTGCGCTCGGTGCAATCGGCGGCGGAACCAACGGATTGGCCGGTGTAATCGGCGCCGGTGCCGGTGCCGCCGGTGTGTTTTGGGCAACGAGCACGGTTCCCGGACTGTATCCGTCGCTGAAACTCAAACCGAGGCTGCCGTATTGGGCCGCTCCCGGTGCCGGCGAAAAAAGCATACACAGTCCGCCGACCGCTCCGAAAAGAATTCGGAGGGGCCGCTGCCGATATTTCCTGATCTTCGGTGTCTGGAAGGATGCCATGAAATTCGATCAAAGGGGACCGTTGACGATTGCAAGACGTGAATTACAGTATTTCAGTGTTGCCGTCAAGAGGAATTTTCCGAAAAGATCAATTGTCCGCCCGCAGCGTCCCGGAAACTGATATGTCAAATGATTTCGATTCCGCGAGAATCAAAGAATCAACGCCAATTCGGTACGTCGAATTCCATCCGGTGATTGATTCGACGAACAATCGGGCAAAAGAACTTTTTTTGCAGCCTATTTTGCCGAACCTGCCCTTTTTAGTGCTGGCTGCCGATCAGACGGCAGGCCGGGGACGCGGGGCGAAAAGTTGGTGGACCGGACAGGGGGCCTTGGCGGCGTCGATCGGGATGGAACTTGCGGAATCGTCCTTGGAGCGCTCCGATCTTGCGAAATTTTCGCCGAAAGTCGGTCGCATTGTCGCCGAACTGGTCGCCGCACGGATTCCGGACGGACACCGCATTGAAGCCCGCCTTCCGAACGACGTCTACGTTGACGGAAAAAAAATCGCAGGAATCCTGATCGAGTCGCCGACGGCGCAACAACTCATCGTCGGCATCGGTCTTAACGTCAACAATCGCCTTGCCGACGTTCCGCAAGAGTTCCGAAACGTGCCGATTACAACGCTCTACGATATTCTCCACGAAGAACTCGACCTGACAGAAATCGTCGTTGAGTTGATTCAACGACTCTTTGCTCCGCCCTAGAGCGCCAGCGCAATCCAAATGAACCACGAAGCCACGAAGATCACGAAGAAGCAAGAAGAAGTGATAAAAATGGAGTCGTCGACGTTTCGCCATTTCACGGTGATCGCCTCTTTTTCGACTTCTTCGCATTTCTTCGTGGCCTTCGTGCCTTCGTGGTTAAAATCATTGCGCTGTAGAACTAGAGCGCTTTAAAAATCACGTTGCCGGCAAGTCGTCGGGGGGAAGATCGCGGGGGCATTTGTTCACCAAGACCGATGCCAAAACACCGACGAGCATGGTAACGATAATCACGCCGAGCGATACCCAGTTCATCAGGTCTTTATGTTCTTCGAGAATCAAGTCCTGTGCCAATAACTTCACGCCGACGTAAGCGAGAATCACCGACAGACTGACTTTCAGATACCGGAATTTCGCAATCATCGCCGCCATAACGAAATACAGCGAGCGGAGACCGAGAATCGCAAAGACGTTCGACGTGAACACGATGAACGGGTCCTGTGTAATCGCAAAGATTGCCGGAATCGAGTCGATGGCGAAAATCACATCGTAACTCTCGACGACGAGCAGTACGAGGAACATCGGCGTGGCCGCCCAGAGGCCGTTTTCCTTGACAAAGAAACGGTCTTGGTGATAGTGCGACGTTACACGGAAGAATCGTTGCACCAATTTGACGAGCGGATTGTTCTCCGGATGAATCTCTTCGTTTTGATACCAGAGCATCTTGATTGCCGTTATCAGGAGAAGTGCTCCGAAAATATACAGCGTCCAATGGAACATTTGGATCAGCGCGACGCCGAGCAGGATCATGATGGCCCGTAAAACGATGGCGCCGAGGATTCCCCAGAATAGCACGCGATGCTGATACTTTCTCGGAACGGCGAAAAATGAAAACACTATTCCGATCACGAAAATATTGTCGAGACTCAACGACTTCTCGATCAGGTATCCGGTGAGGAACAGTTTTGCCGCCTGCGCACCGTTCATAATGTTTTCGCCCGCCAGTTGCCCGATGCCGAACAGATGATGCTCATAGATGAAGTAGATTCCGACGTTGAACGCCAAGGCTACCGCAATCCAGAGGACCGTCCACACAAGGGATTCACGCAGACTCGGAACGTGCGCTTTCCGATGGAACACGCCGAGGTCGAGTGCCAGCAGGAAAACGATGAAAACGATGAAACCAATCCAAAGCCAAATAGTGGTCATTGCGGAAACTCAGTTCATTCCGACGATCCGGCGCCGTAATGTTTCTTAGCCGCCTGCACTTGCGACTCCTGCAAAATATCAAATTGTTGACGTTGAAGGTCCATAGTATACATTTTGGGCCGCTGTACGCAAGCGGTAGGGAATGCACCGAACCGATGGAGCCGGAATTTCAAGCCTTTCGTGAGGGTGAAGATTTCTCCCTTCGCTTCGCTGCGGTCGAAATGACGGTACGTTGCCGTTCCACAGAGGAGAGGAGACCGATCAAACGCCGGTTTATGGTGTTACGCAGCCGTATTCCCGCTTCCGGCGAAAGTTTTTTTGCAAAATCGCCGTAAGATCGGGATTGCGTCTTGATTAAAAGCACGGGATAAGGTAACTTATAGGGTGTCGGCGTGGAACGTTACCGCCGTTTTGCGGTGACGGAACGGTAAACAACCCGAAAACTTAAACAAGGAAACGGTCATGGTTCGGATACAGTTGGCTTTGCGTGGTTTTGTCGTCGGGGCGATTGTCTTGGCGATGGCGTTGGTTTCGGTCGGTCCGGTGTTTTCCGCCGTTACGCCGTCCAGTACGTATTTCGGCGGCTCGGTCGTCGGCGGTGTCGAAATCGATGCGGGCGGCGTCCTCCGGATGGCGCCGAAAAGGACAATGGATGAGGTCGGCAGAACTTTGGCGAAACTCCTCGAACCGCTTCCCGCCGATTTGAATCAGGAGTCGTCGATCCGTAAAATCTCGCTCAAGCAACTCGATGAGCAGATGCGACAGGTCATCGTGAAGGAAGGCGAGTTTCCCGACTCCATGCGTTATCTCGGCGGTCTGACTGCAATCCGGTACATCGTTGTCGTGCCGGAGGAAAATGACATCCTCCTCATCGGTCCCGCCGAAGGTTGGAGGGTCGACGCCCAAGGTTACGTCGTTGGTCGAAGAAGCGGCAGACCCGTTCTGCGGCTTGAGGACCTTTTGACCGTCTACCGCGCTTGGAACAATCAGCAGCGCCCCGCCGTGATTTCCTGCTCGATTGATCCGACGCCGGAAGCCTTGGCGAACATCGCTCGGCTCAATACGCTGCCGCCGCCCACGGCAAGAGATGTCGACGCCTACGCCGCAAATCTCGAAGCGGCATACGGAATGAACGTCGTCTCGATCAAGGGTGTTCCCGAAAGGAGCCGGTTCGGAAAGATTCTCGTCGCCGCCGACTACAAAATGAAGCGAATCGGACTCGAACAGGAACCGTCCTTGGTCCGCGGACTGCCGAGTTATGTCAGTATGCTCTCCAACAGGCCGAGACAGATCAATCCCCGGTTCTGGCTTGCTCCCGAATACACAACGGTCTCGCACGATTCCAGGAAACTGACGTGGGAACTCGGAACCGTCAAGGTCAAGGCCCTTTCGGAAGACGAATACATTGATTCCCGAAGCGGTTCGCGGTTGTCGACCGGCAACTTGGACAAAACCGCCATCGCTTGGTGTGATAAGATGACCACCCACTATGACGCCCTTGCCAAGGTCGATCCGGCGTTCGCCGAGTTGAGGAATTGTATGACGCTTGCGATCGTCGTCGCCCTGATCCATCGGGAAGGACTTCTCGACGCCGCGAACTGCAAACTGCCGGCCTTTGCCGACGAAACGATTCTGAAAATGCTCCACTATCCGACGCCGCAGTTCGTCCCAAGCCAATCGACCATTGCGCGGAACGGACGTTCGTTCGTCGTTGCCTGCGGCGGTGTCGAAATCAATCCGTTCGGTGCCGTGGAAAAAGCGGCGCTCAACAGCGCTATCGACAAGCAGCGGGAAAAACTCCTCGGCGTCTCCGGCGACAATTGGTGGGCGAACGGAAAATAATCGCTTGCCCGTTTTGTCAGGGCAACCAGGCATTGTTTTCGGGGTTCGGAATATCCCATTGGTATTCCGAACCTCGTACTTCGATTTCGCTATGAGCCAAGTCAATGGAATCGTTGCGCTTGCTCTCTTTGAAATTTGGGAGGTGATACTTGATCACTCGACCATTAAGTTTTTGCTCGATTCTCACGCCAGCCCTAAAATTATGTTTAGCCACGGATAACACGGAAGAGCACGGATAAGATTCAAAGGGAAACCATCCGTGTCTATCCGTGTCTATCCGTGGCTTCTATTCACAATTTTAGTTTTGATGAGGTAATAGAGCCAAACACAGAGCCAAGCCGGAACACCAACATTTCGATAAACTGGGTTGACCGGGAAGAATGTGCCGCCGGAAAATGTTAAAATTTAACAAATACTCCGATTTTTCGTTTTGCCCCGATTTTTCCTTTCCGATAAACAGGCAATAAGGCATTGAATTTGTCGACAAATCCGATTTTGCGGAATGTGTCGAAGTCCTCTTGCGTTGTTTCCCCGAAATAGTGTACTGTTCGCCGAAAATTGTCGAGGCGGTGTCCCCCTGTATTCCGATGCGTTCCCAAGTCCTTAACCAATTGCTCCTTTTCGGCCTGTTTTGCCTTTGCGGATCGTTCGCAACGGCGAATGCCGACGAGGTTCCGAAGAAGCCGGTCAAAAACGCGACGGTTCCGGAATACGTTCCGTTTCCATTTTTCGACCGAACTCTCGAAGAAGAACTGGAAGCCGGTCCTTTGTTTCAACCGTCAACGTCACTGTTCGAAAAGGTGATTCCCGACGAGGAAACGTGGGAGGCAATCGACAACGCGGCACCGGACCCCTCGTCGGTGCTCCGTCCACGCTATCTGATGCCGGAAATTCCGCCGCAGCGAAACTCAAACGCCGAGCAAAATTCCGAAACATCGTCGGACAATCCCTTGAAGACAACGACGGCACCGCCTCTCCCTAAAACCGCTGAGACGGTGCACGTCATTGCGCAGGACAATCCGTCGCAAAGCGACTCTTCGCCGCTGTTCGAGCCGATTCCTCTGCAAGCGAACGATGTTACGCTTTCGGGACATTTCATCAATAATGTGCATACCTGTGACGGGTTGACCTGCGGAAGCGGATGCGGAAGCGGGAAGGGGGGATTCCTGCACCTCGGCAAAATCAAGCGGGGACGCGGATACTGCGACGCTTGCGGACTGACGACCTGTTCGAATAAAGTGTTCAACCGTTGGTTCGTCGACGGCTGGGTGACGTTCGGCTCCACAATGAATTTCGATTGGCCGAACGACAGGGAAAACGCACTGCTGCACTACAACGACCGCAACGGCGAGGTCGTGATGAATCAACTTTACCTGTCCTTCGGTCGTAAAATCGACAGGCGGCGGAATCGTTTCGACTTCGGCGGACAGATTGATCTCCTCTACGGAACGGACTATTTCGCAACGAGTTCGCTCAATTTGGAGACTCGCAGCGCTCGGTACAGCGCCCCGGATACAACCACGCTGAATCCTGCCGAGGCGTTGCTTCATTGGAACTCGAACGATGGACAGCGGCGCGGCGGCACGGCGTCCCTGTATGGACTCTCCCTGCCGCAGGCTTATGCCGAAGCGTTCGTTCCGTTTCATTTCGGAACAACGGTCAGAGCGGGACATTTTTACTCCGGGATGAGTCTGGAATCCGCAATGTCGCCGCAGAATTTCTTTTACTCTCATTCGTACAGTTTTATGTACGGTTCGCCGACGACGTTGACCGGCATCACGGCGACGACGCACTGGACCAAACGGTTCTCGACAGTCTTCGGTATCACACAGGGCTGGAACGTGTTCGACAATCCAATGGACCGTGTCAACTACCTCGGCGGTGTACGCTGGGAGTCGCTTGACAAGGAAACCGCTCTGTCTTTCACCGTTCACACCGGCAAGGAAGCGGCGCGTCTCGACACACCTGAAGATGTGAGGACCGGATACTCGCTGACGGTCAGCCAACTGCTCGCCAAACGGTTGTGGTACTCGCTGGAACATACGCTCGGTTACGAATCCAACGCCAAACGAATCGATTTCGACAACCGCGCTCACGCTCGTTGGTGTTCAATCGCCCAGTATTTGCATTGGGAACTGAACGACCAATGGGGACTTGGTATTCGCGGCGAATGGTTCCGCGACGACGGATACTCCCGGATCGTGAATCGAATGCAAGACACCTTCATTCACTCTGTTACCGGGCGGGACCTCTTCGAGGTAACATTTGGCGTCAATTGGAAGCCGACGCGGTTTGTTACGATTCGTCCGGAACTCCGATACGATTGGGCAAGCACGAGGGTTCACGGCAAGAATCCCGATGGTACGTACAACGGCATCACGGAAGGAATTTTCAACGGCAACCGCGAAATGTTCAGTTTGGCCATCGACGCTATTGTTCGTTTTTAACTCTCTTATGCTCCTTTCCATTGGAACAACGGAAAAGTACGGCAGCGTTGCCCTTCTCGACGGCGAGCGGCTGTTGCGTGAAATTCTCTTGCCGACGACCGGCCGCAGTGCCAAAACGCTGGCACCGGCGATTGACCGTCTGTTCCGTGAAGAACATTGTCCCCCCGGCGGCATCGAAGCGGTGGCCGTTGTCGTCGGTCCCGGTTCGTTTACGGGACTCCGGATCGGCGTTGCAACGGCAAAAGCGTTTGCATACGCCGTCGGAGCCGGGATCGTCGGCATGGACACGATGCAAACCGTCGCCGCCGGTTTTCCTTTTAGTAACGGTTTTCTGTCCTGCGCCGTCGACGCTCAACGCGGCGATGTTGTTGCGCAAACCTTTGAACTGTCGGCGGAAGGTCCGCAGCCGGTTTCCGAACGGCGTCTGATTTCCGTTGCAGAATGGTGGACGGAAAAAGACCGGTATTCCGGTATCATTTTTACGGGGCCAGCGTTGGAACGTTTTCGAACGAAAATTCCCGAAGGAGTGATCCTTGCGGACGAACCGCTTTGGATGCCGAGAGCGTCGGTTGCCGGTCGTTTGGCCGCCGTCCGTTTGGCCGCCGGGGAATCGGACGATCCGCAGTCGCTCGTTCCGGTTTATTCGAGGCTCAGTGCCGCAGAAGAGCGCCGGAGTACCGATCTTAACCGCCTCACCCTGTGAGGCGCTGGGAAAAGCCGGAGTACCGGCTAAATGGAGAATGTATGAACGTTTTGGCAATCGGCGACGCAACACGGAGCGAGTTCGGCAAGGTTCTCGATTCGTTCGAGCGTCTGACGGACCTTCGCCTTGTCGATGACGTGCCGGAAACGGCGGGCGATGACATTGATCTTATCGTGTTCCTGCAATCGTACACGAAACAGTTTTCGGCGGATGCCGTGAATCGGTTACGGAAACTCTCGCCGCTGACGCCGATGGCCGCCGTTCTCGGAGAGTGGTGCCGAGGCGAACTGCGGACCGGTTCACCGCTGATCGGTCCGTTCCGTATTTATGCCGACGAATGGGACGAACCCGAACTGCTCCGATTTCGCAACGGAAACGCCTCGCTTTGGACTCAACCGCCGACGCTCGGCGACGACGAAGCAATTTTGTTTAAGGAACTGCGACCTATGGTCGCAGACTAACGAACTGCGAGCGAACTGCGACCTGTGGTCGCAGACTAACGCCCCCGTTTGAAGAACGCAATCAGGCCGTTCGTCGAGGAATCGTGTGACGAAATTTCTGCATCGGTTTTCAATTCCTGTAACACAACACCGGCCAACTGTTTGCCGAGTTCGACGCCCATCTGATCGAACGAATTGACGTTCCATATCACGCCCTGTACGAAAATCTTGTGTTCGTAAAGAGCAATCAACGTACCGAGTGTTCGCGGCGTCAACTTTTCAATGAAGAACGAGTTCGTCGGACGATTGCCCGGAAAAACCTTGGACGGCGCAAGACGCTTGACTTCGCTTTCCGGCAGCCCGGATTTTCGCAACTCGTCCTGCGCTTCGTCGAGCGTTTTGCCTTTCATCAGGGCTTCCGTTTGGGCGAGGAAGTTGGCGATCAACTTCGGATGGTGATCGCCGATGGGATTTTGCGACCGAACCGGCGCGAGAAAATCGCACGGAATCAACTTTGTGCCTTGGTGAATCAACTGGTAAAAAGCGTGCTGAC